>Ga0114931_10007601_pt1 | contig 13239 bp, 7 predicted proteins | sample 2SBtaG_FD_89579 | JGI IMG/M metagenome (GOLD analysis project Ga0114931, IMG submission 89579) | Deep subsurface microbial communities from Kolumbo volcano to uncover new lineages of life (NeLLi) - 2SBTROV14_V59a metaG | ecosystem: Environmental > Aquatic > Marine > Volcanic | place: Kolumbo... | reverse complement strand
TGCCTGTCCCCTTTTGTCGTCGGACCAACTGAGGGGCCGTTTTCACATAAAAGGAATGGGGACACTCTGTTGTCTCACAAATTTCAATCCTCTCAAATGCAGCTCATGGCAGAGAGCTTCTTCTATTTGACTTTAGTTGGTTTCCCCTGTCGCCGGTTTCCCCTGTCGCCGGTTTCCCCTGTCGCCGGTTTCCCCTGTCGCCGGTTCCCCTGTCGCCGGTTCCCCTGTCGCCGGTTCCCCTGTCTCCGGTTTCCCCTCGCCCGCCGAAGACTCCAGACTGTCCTTCGACCCGGGACTTCCCAACTCCAGGCTCTCCGTCGATTCCAAGTTGCCTGCCCCTAAACCGCCTGTCTCTGGATTTTCAGCTGCCAATTCAGGACTCCCCAAACTCTCCGTCGTCTCTGGACTCCCAACGCCTGACTCTGGCCCCCATGTCTCTGATCCAGGGCTTCTGGCCAGTGACCTCTGGCCTGTGGCCTCCACTGGACTCTCCAGACTTCTATCCCCAAACAGGGCCGCATTGATCAGGGGCAACATCTGCTTGGCAAACTTGACCGCGACGCTCTCCTCGATCGTCTCCTCGCCCTTCAGGACCGAACTGGTGAAGTAGATTTTGTAGAGCGCCCGGGAGTTGCCGTACGTCCGCCGCGGGCTGTTGGGTGCTTCCCACCGATCGCGGTCCGGGTGATTCCACGACCAGAAGACCCGCTCCACATGGCGACTTAGTTCGTCCGCTTTCTCGAACTTGGCCGTATTGAAAACGGCCTCTTTGCCGTCGGGCAGCGGCAGGTGAAATTTGAGGATACTACTCTCCTGGGTGAAGCCGGCGTTGGGATAGCAGATGTTTGGCGTATGCCGACACACGTTCCGCGAATGGCCGACGATCAACCACAGCGTGACCACGCTACCGGTACTTGCCTCCGTGTAACGCCGCGAAACATAGTTTACCGCGCCGGCCGTGTTGCGGACATCTTCTTCGACCTCCAGGTCTTCGCCATGCCAGGAGCCAATATCCATCGGTACCTGAGCAAACCGTTTGCCAAATTCGGCCGCATCTACACTCGAGTCGTGCCAGCGATCCGAGAAGCGCGCTTCTACCAGGGTTAATCCGCCTATCAACACGCCAGCCAACACAAAAGGAAGATATTTCGATAACACGCCAGGGTCCTTGGAAACAGCGGGAAGGCTCGCAACGGAAAACGGGCCGCAGCATGAGAACGGCCAGGATGCAAGCCGGTTGAATCTAACTTCACCGTATGCCCCGGCCATGGAAATGTCAAGTTTCCAGAGCCACCCGGGGCGTGAGTCGCCGCCCGGCAATCCGGCCAATCGGCAAGAAAGTCAATACCGGCCCGCTCTCCAGCAGTAGCAATCTCAATATTTTTGTACCCTGCCCAGCTGCTACTCACCGGCCGCTTCGTAATAGATGGCCTGTTTCAGCTTGTCCTCATCCGAACCTGCCGAAATGGCCGCGGCCGGATTGATGAGCTGGATGCCGGTCGACTGCTGCCAGGAGGCGGGGATCACTCGGCGGGCTGGGGAAGCTTGCTTTCGAGTCGATTCCGCCTGGGGCCGGACCTTCCTGTTGGGCAGGATTCCCCTGTTGGGCAGGATTCGTAGTCCCGTTGCTAGTCGGCGCAAACTTGCCGGCAAACTGGGAGGCGCATCGTCCTGATGCGCGGTGGCGGGAATTTCCTGGCCCGAACCGTCGTGATTTTCGGTCGCAGGGACCGACCGTTTGGTGGGCTGCGTTTCTGGAAGTGGTTCGGGTTCAGGCAGCGATAGGGGTTCAGGCAGCGTCGGGGGTTCAGGCAGCGCCGTTGGCATCGCATCCAAGGCCTGCTCAAAAGTACCTGCAAATTCCGCTCGCGGGGATGCGATTTGCCGGTGATCTCTCTCCAGGCCATGGGCCGGATAGCTTGTTTCGGTCACCTGAGCCGATTCAGCAGGCCGGGGTAAGACAACGCCGCGTGCCGCCGGCAACTGCAAGACCACGGTGTCGACGACAGGCAATGGAAGAGGGGCCGCGCGACCTTCCGAGTCCGCAGGCGGCAGCTTCGGCTTGGGTTCTTGCTCGGGAGCTCCCGGCTCGGGAGCTTCCGGCTCAGTCACTTCCGCCTTTTTTGCCGGTTTTCGGCGTAGATCTTCCGCTTCCGGAGTAGGTCGTTCAAAGGGTTGAAACGGCTCTTCTGCCTGTTCGGAGGTGGGAGACGGTGTCGCGCTTGGCCGCAACCCGGCCTTGTCCCCCGGCCAGGGACGCCAGCGGGTCTGACTCCAACCCCAGGTGGTCCGGTTGGGCCGGCAAACGCCTTCGGCCTCGCAGGGAGGTGGCGTGGGTGGGTGGCCGGCCCTGGCCGCTGGTAGCCAGATCCCCAGCAGCGTTATGGTACAACCGATCAGGATCCGGGTGCCGGCCAGCCCGATTACGTTCCCGCGAGTGTCATCCCACATTCCATGCCTTCCTTTATTTGCTACCTGTTTCCAAGGCGACCTTATTGGCAGCCTGTGAAGCCGCATCGTTTCCATCCAGGGCGGATGGGGCGGGGGCTGTTACCTGCATCTTTCCCCATTCCCGCATTGCCCATTCACACATTGCCCATTCACACATTGCCCATTCACACATTGTTAGCCAGACTACGAAACCAGATCAAAACGTGTTACCCAAACCAAACCTGGCAATCCGGTTGGCGGTTGAGGTAGCCAGGGAGATAAACCCGAAAGTCCGTTCGAAGGGACGGAGCACCTTGCCCACGATGCCATCGAAGGCGACCAGCTTGTCCGCGGCGATAAACAATCGATCTCCGGGCATCATTTGGTAGTTGGTCGCCGTGGAAGCTCCCTTGGTGATGTCGTTCCAATTGACCGGCAGGATTTGCTCGCAACCGGTGCCATTGGGAGCCGGCCGTGCTATCCACATTTTTGACGAGGAAAACTGAGAAGTACCACCAATGGTCGCCACGGCATCCAGCACCGTTTCGTTCCCAGTGATGGGGGCCCGGACGACGTTGTCTCCCTGGCCACCTGACGCGGTCACCACGTAGTAGACCTTGCTATTGTAGGCGAGAATATCGACAAACACCTCGGGCGCTTCCAACTTCAGCTTCAATTGCTCCTCGATTGCCGCCCGTGCTTGCTCAATGGTCATGCCTGCCACGTAAACGGCGCCGTAGGTTCCCAGGTTCACCCGGCCATCGGGTCCCACCAGGTGCTGACCGGTGATTTGTTGGGCACCCGCCGACGACACTAGCGAAACGGAAACTTCCACGCTGGAGAGCAATTGTGCCAGGTGCTTGCGGATGGCATCTTCCGCCTCCTCAAGGGTCAGATTGACCACCGTCACGCGGCCATAGGTGGGACCAAAATTCAAACTGCCGTCGGCATCGACCGAATAGGCATCGTCAATCGGCTGATCGGGGTACGCCCCGGCCACCCGCACCATCAATACATCGAAGGTTTCCACCGTATGAGGCGACTTCGGTACCAGTTTCACCCCCTCGATCAGCAAAATATCGGGAGGCTCGATCACGTAGCGGGGCAGAGTGACCTTATCCAATTCGCGTGGCACGGTGCTTTCCGGCGGTGGTCCGGGGGGGGATGCCGGATAGGGGTCGCGGGGTGCTAAAAATGCCGTGCAGCCCGTAGAGCCAAGCAGGGTCGCTAGGATTACCAGTAGCAAACGATTGGTAACTGGGGGGCTCGACTTCATGTGATTCATCCCACTTTTAGGCGTCCAGGTGCGGCGAACGAACATTGACCAACGGACGCAGGCCCGACTGGCCTTCACACACATCCGATTTCGATCGCCTGACGGTTACAATGCCTATAATCGGAAAACTTTAACAGCAACTTTGCTCCTATTGGCTGGAATCGACAAGAAAGCCCGGAAAGAGGCCTGCCATGGCAGCTAGCACTGGCCGTAGAAACTGTCGCTTATATTGGTTATCCTTTGCCGCGATCCAACGCCCCTTCCAGGCCGTCGTTTTATATTTTTCAGCCCAGGAGTCCAGGTTCGGATCCCAGGTTGTGCCTTCAACGGCTCGCAAAATGGCTACGATCCGCACAGCCTACTGACCATGGAAAAAAATGGGGCACAATGGGCCCTGAACCCCCCTATCCGAGGCGTGCGTTTGATTGACAGATCCCGAGCGTACGCGTATTCTCGATTGCATGCGGGTCTGTTTGCCAATCGCCTGGCAAGACCTGACTCAGAGCCTGTATCACCAAGTTTCAGCACCTCTGATTCCCCTGTGCGAATCTCCGCTGGTTGGCGGATAGGCCGCCTGCCAAAAGTTTTGCCATTCGAAAGATGCTGGCCACATTGGCTTCATCCGCCAGATTGGGAACGACTGAGTTTATATCGACTGGGCCTATTTCACCCTGAAGAAGCCGATGAGCACAAACGACCATTCCCACGCTGGCGCTACTTATTTGTCCCACCCATTTGCTTCCTCAGTGGATGAATACGACGGCACGCCGCTGGCAGCGGAAGCCCAGCGCAACGCCTACTGGGTTCTGGGGCTGTTTGCCGTCGCCCTGGTCGCCGCATACTGGAATATGCTGACTCGCACGGCCGCTTATTGGAACGACGACCTGTACTCACACGGTTGGATTGTGCCCGTTTTTGCAGCCTATTTGCTTTGGATGCGGCGCAAACCGCTGACCCAGGTCGAAGCCTCCCAGCGCTGGATCGGGCTTGGTATTTTAACGGTCAGTCTGGTTCTGCGGGCCGTAGCATCGTACTACGACATGGCGCCGCTGGACCGACTTTCCTTTGTCGGCGCGCTGGTCGGATTGTGCCAGATGGTAGGCGGGTCTCACCTATTGCGTTGGGCCGGCCCTCCGGTCGTATTTTTGGTCTTCATGTTTCCCTTGCCGTCACTGCTGGAGCATGGCCTGTTACACAATTTGCAAAAAATGGCGACGGTCGGCAGTTGCTGGACCCTGCAGACCCTGGGCGTTCCAGCCGTGCGAGACGGCAGCCGTATCATTATCGACCAGTTGACGTTGGGGGTGGTGGACGCCTGTAGCGGATTGCGGATGCTCACCATCTTTTGCGCACTGGCCGTTGCCATGGCCATGTTGATCGATCGGCCCTGGTGGGATCGGCTGGTGATCCTGCTCAGCGCGATTCCGATTGCCCTGGTGTCCAATATTATTCGGATTACCGTAACCGCCCTGCTGTTCACGGCCTTTGGCCAGGAGCAGGAGTGGCTCAACCACCTGATCCATGACTGGGCCGGGTTTGCGATGATGCCGATTGGCCTGGGAATTTTGTGGGTGGAAATTCAGTTGTTAGCTCGGATTACCACACCCATTGAAACCGACCAATACACGCCGCTGGGCGCGGCGACCCATTGAAGACTTCCATAGATCCATCAAGGGCAGCAACGTTTCCCCAACACCGCGGTCCGTTGTAAAAAATCAACCTGGCCCGCGCGGACGCAGCGGCCGGTGGATAGTTTTAGCGGGAATAACGTTAAAATAACACACTTTTACAGTTCGGCCCGGCAATTGCACGGTGAGCTTCCGGACGAACTGGAATTCGTCTGACAAATTCGTTTGCGACCCCTTGCCTGGAGGCCAGGAGTCGGCTCTTCCGAACCTAAAGAGAGGCATTCGATGGCCAGCCAAGATTTCTCTTATTCCGAAGTCCCTTCCTCGGCAGCGGGAGTCGCGGTCCCCGCAATCGTTCCCAATGGCGAATCCTCCCAGGCATTGGTCGCCCCCGGCCTCTACGGGCCGCAGGGCATTCCAGGCGGATTTCTGCCACGGGGACCGGAGATCCTGCACAGTGGATTCGATCAGCAATGGCTTTGGCACTGCCTGCGGCGCCGCTGGCTGATGGCCCTGTTGATGGGGCTGTTGATCGGGGGAGCCACTGCGGGCTTGCTGCTCTGGTTGTTTCCCGAATCGTCCTCCATCACGGCTTTACTGCTAGTGAAAAGCAATCCGGCCAACACGGTGGCCCTCGAACAGCAACAGCGATTGACGCCCAAGGACTTCGAGATTTTTCAGCAAACCCAGCTCGCTCTGCTGAAAAGTCAGTTTGTGCTGCAATCGGCCTTGAGCAAACCGGAAATCAGCCAGCTCGATGCGGTTGTCAAAGAACCGGACCCCGTGCTCTGGCTGGTCGAAGAACTACGAGTCAGTTACCCGGGTGAAGGCGAGATTCTCGAAGTGCGCTACGACGGGGAAGAAAAACCCGAAGAGATGGAAAAAATCGTCGATGCGGTCATTGCCGCCTACGACAGCGAGGTGCTCAATAAAAGGCGGATAATGTCCAACGAGACCCGTAGCAGCCTCAGCAAATTGCAGGACGAAGTGAAACGCGAGCTCCAGGATAAGATGGACAAGTACGCCACCCTGGCGGAACAATACGGTGGCATGGAATCGTCCACGACGGAAAATGATGTCAACGTGCTGATGGCAGATTTACGTTTGATCCAAAAGCAACTGGCCGAGGCCAAGGCACTACAAGTCGATATCGAGGTCATGAAACAGTTGGCCTTGCAACAGGCTCGCAGCGTCACCGCCCTGGAAACGGCCGTCCAGACGGAGCTGGCGGCCGATCCGATGCTCGGCCAGTACCAGGAACAGAAATACAATATCGATTCCCAGATTGCCAGTCTGGAATCGGCCACCAAACGGGGCAATTCCCCTCAACTGAAACAGCTTCGACAGATGCGGGCGAAATCGGATCAGGATTTGCAACAATATAAGCTGACGAAAGAACGCGAAATCCGCGATCGCTTGAAGCAGGCCCCCAACGACATGCTCTCCCAGACGATGACCGAATACACCCTGCGTAAGCAGGCCAATGATAGTCAAATTGCCGAGTTGGAACAGGATCAAGAGGACAAACTCGAAGAGTTGAAACAGCGGGGAGCCACTTCCCCCATGCTGGAAATGCAGCAACAGGAAATCGAACAGCTCAAGGAAGTCGAACAGGGAATCGCCATACGCCTGCGGAGCTGGGATATTGAAGCCGATGCGGGCCAGAAACGAATCCAAGTCATGCAGCCAGCCACGGCCACAGAGAATATCAATCAGATCCAGCGCTACTCGATCGCCGGGGTGGGCGGCGTGGCCGCCTTCTGCCTGACATGCTACGGCATCGCCCTGATAGAATTTGGCCGCCGCCGGCTCAATGGGCCCGATCAGGTCGACGAAGGTCTTGGCATTCGGGTCCTCGGCGCGTTGCCGTCGGTTTCCTCACGCAAGTCGCTGGGCCCGGGAAACGCGGTGGCCGCCCAACTGTCCGAATCGATCGACAACGTACGAGCCACGTTGATGCACGATTCGACCTCCCGCCACCGGCAGGTGGTTCTGGTCTCCAGCCCGGTCACGATGGAGGGCTCCACCACGGTGGCCAGCCATTTGGCCCTGAGCCTTACCCGTGCGGGCCGGCGGACCTTGCTGGTGGATGGAGACATCCGCGAACCGTCGTTGCACAAACTGTTCGGGATGCCTTTGGGAGACGGCTTGTGCGAAGTGTTGCGATCGGAATTGGATGTGACCGATGCCATCCGCGCCACCAATACCGAAGGCCTCTGGCTGCTGACGGCGGGACTCTGCGACATGGATGCGGTCCATGCCCTGGCCACCGACCTGCCGCAGCCGATTTTTGAGAAACTGCGCGAAGAATTTGACTTTATTGTCATAGATGGGGCCCCCGTGCTGGGCCTTTCCGACACCTTGTCCCTGGGCCAGTACGTGGATGGGGTGATCCTGACCGTATTGCGTGATCATAGTGAAATTCGCAAGGTTTATCAGGCCGCCGAATTGCTCAAGAGCCTGGGGATTCGATTGATTGGCGCTGTCGTGAACGGTGTTCCGATTAAAGCCGACCGCCGCGTCACCCGGCTTCACCGGGCGGCCGCCAAAGGGGCCAGAAAACTGCCCCCCAAGGCAGTCCGTTCACAAAGTTAGCACAGCTAAATTCCCCGGCAGGCATATTCGTCTGCTGGCAAAATCCTCCGCAGCGGCGTCGAACACTCTCGGCGCCGCTTTTTTTTGCCCAGCGGCCGGAGTAGAATCGGTCCGCCCCTCCGGGGTGTGAACGAGGGGATATGCTGTCCCCTGCGCCCGCTGTTTAATTTTGATCGACTGGCCATGGTTTATCGTTTGGGCCTCTGGATGCACGACCGTCGTTGGTGGGTGGTGGCCCTCTGGCTGGCTTTGGCCGGCTTGCTGCATTGGCTGGCCCCGGCCTGGTCCAGCGTTACGATGGACGGCGATTTGGAGCAACTCCCCCCGACCACAACCACGGTCCGAGCGACCCAATTGCGGGCTCGGGCATTTCCAGAGGATCGTGCGGCCAGCCAGATCGTGCTGGTGGTGGCGCGGACGAGAAACGACCTGACCGTCGAGGACCACCAGTATGCGATTCGGTTGGCCCAGCAAGCGGAACAAATTCCTGCTTATCCACTGGTCGACGTGTGGACGGAAAAGACCCCGGTGGTGGGGCCTGTGCTGCGAAGCCGCTCAGGCCGTGCCACGCGGGTCGTGCTGAGGTTGACCAATGATTTCATGGCAACCGACAACATCCGAGTTCTGGATGTCACCCGGCGGATGATCCGCCAACTGGCGGCCGAGAAACCGGCCGGCTTGCAGGTGGGAATCACCGGTTCCGCCGCCATTGGTGGCGATATGCTCAGGGCGGCCGCGGAAAGCGTTCGCAATACGCATCGCACAACACTGGCCCTGGTCGTGATTGCTCTGCTGGCCATCTACCGTTCTCCCCGACTGGTTTTTGTGGCCCTTCTGGCCATTGGCCTGGCCACATCGATATCGTTCGACCTGCTGGCGTTGGCGGCCTGGGGGAGCCGGCAGGCCCCCACGTTCTGGCCCCAGGTGCGCGTTTTCACGACCACGAAAATATTTATTGTGGTCATTTTGTTTGGCGCCGGAACCGACTACTGCCTGTTTCTCATTGCCCGTTATCGCGAGTATCTGCGGGCGAAGTTGGACGCTGGCGAAGCCTTGGCCAGAGCCCTGTCGAGAGTGGGTGCGGCACTGGCCGCCAGCGCGACGACGACCATCGTTGGTCTGGTCATGATGGGCTGGGCCCAGTTTGGGAAATTTGCTTACAGCGGCCCGGCGATTGCTGTTTGCCTGCTGGTAACTCTGGCGATTTGCCTCACCCTTGTGCCCGCCCTGCTGGCCACTGCTCTGGGGAAACTGGACCGGCATGGGGCGCCGCGCGACGCCTTAAGTAGCAGTGCTCCTGCGGGCATGGCAGTGGGGCAAACTCCAACGCCGTGGCAGGCCCCAGTACCGTGGCAAACATGGTGGAGTTTTCTGGCCGACACGATCCTGCGGTACCCTGGCCTGATCTTGGCCCTGAGTCTGGTCGCCGTTCTGCCGCTCGCCTGGAGTGGCTGGAACGTGCCGGTCACTTACGATTTGTTGGGTGAACTCCCGTCGCAGTGCGCGAGTCGGCGCGGCACGGCCTTGTTGAAGGAACATTTTCCGCCAGGGGAAATTGGCCCGCTGATCGTACTGGCTCAGCTTCCTCAGGGCGGGCTGAACACGGTCGAGGGGCAGTTGAAAATTGCCCGGCTCGTGAAACCACTGGCCGACCTGGCTGGCATCGATAAGATCCGTAGTCTCTATCAACCCAGCGGCGACCCGCCGGGCACGGTGCGCCTTTTTTCCAGCGCCGGCTTGCAAATCTTGGCCAGCAAGGGCAGCCCACTGACGCAGGCGGCCTTTGTCTCGGCCGCGCCTCCGTTGGCTGGAAAAGTCACCCGGATTTATCTCTTACTGAAAGACGAGCCCTTTTCGCCTCAAGCGGTAGCTACCTGCCAGGCAGTGGAGCAAACATTGCACAGGCTCGGCAGCGATTCCAGTTCGCCTTGGTACGGAGCCGCCTTTGAGCTCATGGGTCCCACGGCCGGCATCCGCGATCTGGAACAGATTACCCTGGCCGATCGAGAACGGATTCAGTGGCTTGTTGCGATTGCGGTGTGGTTGGTGTTGCTGGTCCTGTTGCGGCGCCCTCTCCTGAGTACCTACCTGATTGGCACGGTACTGCTCAGCTATCTGGTCACCCTGGGAATCACCAACACGTTTTTCGGCTGGCTGGTTGGCACCACCTATGCCGGCCTCGATTGGAAAGTGCCCCTGTTCCTGTTCGTCATCCTCACCGCCGTGGGGCAGGACTACAATATTTATCTGGTCACCCGAGTCCTCGAAGAACAGCGTCGTCATGGGCCACAGGAAGGCCTGCGTCGGGCGATGATCCATACGGGAGGCATTATCACCAGCTGTGGAGTCATCATGGCTGGCACATTCGTTTCCATGACCACCGGCAGCCTGCTAGGGATTGTGGAGCTGGGGTTTGCCCTCTCCCTGGGCATTCTTCTCGACACGTTCGTCGTACGATCCATCCTGGTTCCAGCACTGCTGGCCCTATCGACTCGCTAAATATCCGGACTGGACCCGACTGCCTATTTATTGGGCAATCGCCTGCCCGTGATTGTTGACACTCGAACTCCGTGTGCTTACCTTAAGTAGTATGCAATCCTTTCTTAGGACGTGTGTCGTTGCTGGAAAATACTGTGCCGAAAAAATCAACATCACCAGGGGAAACCGAAAAGAGATCCGGGGAAATACCTTCCCCGGGAAATCCGCCGGCGAAAAACCTGGGGGAAAATAAGCCGATTGAAAAAAAACCCTGGGGTGGTGTCTTTGCCGGGTCCACCGACTCTCGCGTGGAGCAATTCACCGAGAGTATCAGCTTTGACCGCAGACTTTATGGGCAAGATATTTGCGGCTCCATCGCGCATGCCCAGATGCTGACCAAAGTGGGGATACTCACGAGCCAGGAAGGAGAGCAAATTGTAGCCGGACTGGAGGCGATTCGAGCTGAAATCGAATTGGGCCAATTTGTCTTCCGGCAAGAGTTGGAAGATGTGCACATGAACATCGAACGGGCGCTGGTAGAGCGGATTGGCGACACGGGCCGCCGATTGCACACGGGCCGGAGCCGGAACGACCAGGTATCGACTGACTTGCGGCTGTGGGTTCGCGCGGCGATCGACGCGCTGCGAGCAGAAATCACCGACCTGCAGCGTGCCTTTGTCGGTCGCTGCCAGCAGGATCTGGGGGTTATCCTGCCCGGATATACCCACCTGCAACGGGCTCAGCCCGTCTTGGCGAACCACTATTGGCTGGCTTATTGCGAAAAATTCGAGCGCGATCTGCAACGCCTGGCCGATTGTCGGCAACGCGTGAACCAGTTGCCGCTGGGTACTGCGGCACTGGCGGGAACCGCCATTGCGATCGATCGGCATATGGTTGCCAACACCCTGGGTTTTGCAGGCGTGGTGGCCAACAGTCTCGATTCGTCCAGTGACCGCGACTTCGCCATTGAGTTTGCCTTCGACCTGACCATGATCGCCGAGCATTTGAGCACGTGGGCCGAAGAGTGGATTTTATGGGCCACCAGCGAATTCGGGTTTGTGACGCTGCCACAATCCTATTGCACCGGTTCTTCGATTATGCCGCAAAAAATCAATCCCGATGTGTTGGAACTGATTCGCGGCAAAACGGCCCGGGTGGTGGGTAATTTGCAAAGTCTGTTGGTGTTGGTCAAAGGCTTGCCACTGGCTTACAACCGGGACCTGCAAGAAGACAAACAGCGTCTGTTCGATTCGACCGACACCGTGCGTGCATGCGTAGGGTTGGCAACTGCCATGGTCACAGGAATGCGACTCAATCACGACCGGATCGCCGATCGACTGGAACATGGCTACCTCGACGCCACAACGCTGATGGAATATCTCATCGGCTTGGGAGTCCCCCAGCGGACAGCCCATAAGATCATTGGCCAGTTGGTGGCGATAGCCATGCAGAAACGTGTCGCGCTTGCCGAGTTGCCGCTGGAGACGTTTCAGGCCGCCCACGCCGCCCTCGACCGGCGGGTCTATGGAGTGTTAGGGGCGCAGCAAGCAATCGAAGCCTTTAAGAGCTACGGTTCCACCGGGCCGGAGCAAGTCGCAAAACAGGTTGCCCGCTGGCGCCAGCGGCTGATGCCGAGCCCCAATGAACCGGGCTCCCAGCAAACGGGCCCCCAGCAAACGGGCTCCCAGCAAACGGGCTCCCATCAAACGGGCCCCGACGGACTGATTCCTGGTGAGAGAACATGCTGATCTATAAACGAGCGAAGAAAAACATCGACGCCTGGGTGTGGCCATGGGCAGCGCTGATCTTGATGGTATCCATGGGGCTGTTACGGGCTCAAGCTATTGAGACGAAAGGGAATCAGGCACTCCAAGGGGCCCTTGGGCCGAAGCAGACCGCGGCTGAGCAGGCGGGCATATTGGCGGCCGCGGCTGGGCAGGATCCCACGGTCGCCGCCGTACTTGAGCTACCGCGTAATGCACCTGCTGACACGCTCATGGCCGTTTTTACGCTGCTTGATTTGGGCGCCGACCGGGCGGCGGATGCGTTGCTGGTCCCTTTCATGGCGCGGCCGCTAACTGCCGCCGCGCGGACCGAGCTGGTCCGCCATTTTGGCAGTGCTAAATTTTTCCAACTTGCTCGGCTCGAACGGCCTCAGGGCGAACTGGCGGCGGACCGGCCCTCCTTTGCAGGGGCACGGCAGTTTGCCGATAGTTGCTTGAAAGCAGCCGCCGATCATGCCCGGGATCCGAAACGAATTGCTTCTCTGATTGCCCAATTGCACGACCCTCAGGCAGCGGTGCGTCGTGCGGCTCGAGTCGATCTGCAGGTCACCGGAGTGGCCGGAGTGGTTGCCTGCCTGCACGCCTTGGCTCATCTAGACGCCGGTTCGACGGCTGCGAGCCCCCATGTGGACCAACAGCAGCAACGGGCCCAATTGCTGGCTGTGCTGATCGATCTGCATCCGGCGACCGACCCGCCCCTGTTGGCCATGCTCGCCAACTGCGAGGGCCCCGTAGCTGGTGATCTGGCCGAAGTGGCAGGCCATCTGCGCCTGCCTTCAGCGGCCGTATGGCTGGCGAAGCTGGCAGCCTGCGGACCCCGAGACCAAACGCGGCTAGCCGCCAGGCAGGCACTGGCTGAGATGGGCCTCTCCGCCCCCACTCCCGAGGTAGTGCGAACCTTAGCGTTGGGCGAAATTGACCGTCTGCAAAAAGCCAGTCTGCCCAGCGGCCGGCAACGGGCACGTTGGTGGACATGGTTTCCAGCAGTCAAGGGGTCTCCAACAGTAAAGGGGTCTCCAGCGCGGGACCAGCTCGCAGTGCATGAGGT
>Ga0114931_10007600_pt1 | contig 13241 bp, 16 predicted proteins | sample 2SBtaG_FD_89579 | JGI IMG/M metagenome (GOLD analysis project Ga0114931, IMG submission 89579) | Deep subsurface microbial communities from Kolumbo volcano to uncover new lineages of life (NeLLi) - 2SBTROV14_V59a metaG | ecosystem: Environmental > Aquatic > Marine > Volcanic | place: Kolumbo... | reverse complement strand
TTTTTTTATCCAGCTTGTGACTGACTTTAATATATCCATTATGATACAATTATAGTTTAATTGAAGATAATATATAATCACCATGATGAGTTTTATTTCCAATATTCTAAAAAAGAAAAAAACAAGTGCTCTAGGTATCGACATAGGCTCTTCTTCTATAAAGGTGGTGCAACTTCAAAAAAAGGGCAATAAAGCAATATTAGAGACATATGGAGAGCTTGCTCTGGGTCCTTATGGGGGAGTTTCCGTTGGACAATCTACTAATCTGCCTGTTGAAAAGATAGTTCAGGCGGTAAACGATATACTCAATGAGAAAGAAGTGGCTATCACCACGCGCACTTGCGGGATGGCTATCCCTTTTAAAGCCAGCCTGCTTTCTATTATCCAGATGCCTGATATAGGGAAAAAGGAGATGGATTCCATGATACCAATAGAGGCTCGCAAATACATACCGGTGCCGATATCAGACGTCACTTTAGACTGGTCAGTTATACCAAAGTCTGAAGTGGTAGAAGATACTCCAGGGACAAATACAGGAAAAAGCAAAGTAAAAACCGTCGACATTCTTCTCGTGGCAATCCACAATAACATCATTAATCAATATAAGGAGGTAGTTTCCAAAACATCGCTTGACGCTAAGTTTTTTGAGATAGAAGTGTTCAGTTCCATGAGGGCTATTCTCGAAGGGGTCCAAGGGCCAATTATGATATTTGATATGGGGGCTTCAACCACAAAATTATACATAGTGGATAGGGGGTTGGTTCAAAGTTCTCATACTATAAATAAAGGCTCTCAAGACATCACTGCAAATATTTCTAGAGTGCTAAATGTTTCAACAGAAGATGCTGAAGTCATAAAAAGATCTGTAGGTATGGGCAAAACTGTAGATGGAACAGATCTTTCAGAGACGGTCTTGGTGGTCGCCGATAGTATTTTTTCTGAAGCCAACAGATTCCTATTCGAATTCCAAAAAAAGAGAAACAAAAATATAAAATCAGTATTTTTAACTGGAGGGGGATCGGCTCTTAAAGGTTTTAGAGATTTATCTGCTCAAAATTTCAAAGTAAAAGTGATATCAGGAGATCCTTTTGAAAAAGTAGAGACTCCGGCATTTTTAGAGGAAATACTAAAAGTGACTGGCCCTGAATTTACTGTTGCCGTTGGCGCCGCTCTCCGCTGTTTGGGAGAGATTTAAATATTGAGTTAAGTGTAATATGAAAATTATAAAAGAACTTATAAAAGCTTTTGCAGATTGGACTAAATTAAAAATTAGAATTAATGCTTCTGAAAAAAGAAATTTATTTTAAAGAAAGACAAGTTTGGTGGGCAAGTGTAGGACAAAATATAGGAGTTGAATCAAATGGTAAAAACGAAAATTTTGAAAGACCAGTAATAATTCTTAAAAGGTTTAATAAGTATTCCTTTCTTGGAATATCTTTATCATCTAAAATAAAAATTGGAAGCTACTATTTAAAACTAAAAGATATAAAAGGTAAATCTAGTATTGTGAATTTATCTCAAGTCAGAATTATGAGTAGTAAAAGACTTATAAGAGAGATAGAAGAAGTATCTAAACCAGATTTTAAACTTATAAAAGAAGCAATTAAAAAATATCTGTAAAAGCGAAACCCCCTTTCGGGGGAATCTCGGAGATTCCTTACGGAATCATAATGTAGATACAAGTATATACAAGAGTAAATTAAAGTCAAGTAAATTGTGGATAAAAAATAATATGAATCCACCTAAAGATTTAGTTTCTTCTGCAGATGGTTGGGAAAACGAAGCAGAAAATACATTGGATTTAATCAGCAAACTTTATGCACCTGTAGTTGAATCACAAAAACTAATTAATTATTGGGAGCAATAAATATAATACTTTATTTAAAGTAATTAACAATTTATATACACTTGAATTATTTTATAGGGTATAATTAGAGTAAGTATTATGGCACCAAATTTTCAATCATCATTTATACCCAAAGGACCGGTCACTCAGGAAACCTTTAAAAAGAAAAAGACTGGTATAGCAGGGGTTTTGGCTATTTCTCTATTCATCATTTCGATTGTCGCTGCCGGCGGAGCTTATGCGTATAAGGCTATTATTAAAGGTAATATTCAAGATCTTCAAGCTGAGTTAGCTAATGCAGAGAAAAATATTGACAAGGAAAATATTGTTGAAATGGCCCAGTTTGGTAAAAAACTAGATTTAGTAAAATCGATCGTTTCCAAGCATCAGGTAGTTTCAAATTTTTTAAATGAACTTTCTTCCTCCACTGTCAGCTCGGTTTACTTTGTTGATTTTAGTTATGGTAGTGTCAAAGATGGAAGTTTGGATATAGTTTTGCACGGTAAATCTACCAGTTATGCAGGTGTTGCTTTACAGGAAGATATTTTACTAAAAAATAAAAATTTTAGGTCGGTCTCATTTACGAACTTAACTTTGGCAGACAAAGGCTTAATTTCATTTGATTTAAATATTTCAATTGATCCTCAAATTTCTGTTTATTCTCCCCCTGTTGATAATATCGAAGAGGAAAACCCAAATATTGATAGTCTAGGAATCGATAATCCAGAAACAAAAATCGATAATATAGACGCAGAAATTAATAACATATTAAAAAATGAGTAGTATTTCAATAATTGCATATGTAGTGTTGTCTCTCGCGATAGGATACGCATTTACCTACCCGGCAGTAGGGAAGGTTTCTAATCTCATGGTTGAAAAACAAAAATACGAAGAATCACTAAAGACCGTAAGTAATATCGAAAATAAAAAGAATGAATTATTGACTGAATTTAACAAAATATCAGATAAAGATAAAAAAGACATAGATACTATTTTGCCAAATTCTTTAAACTTTGTGAGACTAATTTCTCAAATTGATTCTGTAGCCTCCAAATATAATATAGTAATAAAAAGAACCTCTTCGAGAGATACTAGTTCTCAGTCTGGTGATTTTATAGGGGAAGGTCAATCAGAAAGTGCGTACAATTCAGCAATTGTTAGTTTTTCTTTTGATGCTCCATACGATAAATTTAGGGCTTTTATGGACGATTTAGAAAAAAGTTTGAGAATATTGGATATAAAGAACATAAAATTGACGGCAGATGAGAAAGGGGGATATTCGTATAATGTCGAGTTTGAAACTTATTGGCTTAAATCAAAGTAGGGATGAATCCCGTTAGAAATACCATGATATATCAACTATACTTAAAATTAATCAACAAATTATTAGAAAATAAATTTCTAACGGGATGAAAAACTTAAAAAGCAAACGAACCACAATTTTAGCTATAATTTTGATAGGGCTTCTAGTCGTAGCTTATAAGGTTCTGTTTGTTTCTTCTACTGACGATCTCTCTGTTAGTGAAAATGTTACTGCTAGCGTTAGGGTGGAAGCCCTTTTACAACAGGTAGAATCAATAGATTTTAATTTGGATATAGTAAAAGATCCTAAATTTAAATCTCTCAAGAGTATTGAAATACCTCTTATCTCCCTGCCTGTAGGGAGAAACAATCCATTTTTGAGTGTCTTAAATTCTAACTAATATCGCGTCATGAGTATTTTAGATGTTCTTGTAAAACAAGGTTTAATAGAAACTAAAGATCTTTCTTCCATCAAAGAAAAAAGGGGTGGGTCTGGTAAAAATATTGAAGATGAACTTTTGGCACTAGGTGTCAGTGAGGAAGATATTTTAAGGGCTAAATCTGAATACTACACTGTCCCTGTAAAAAAAGTTGATGTTTCTACTATTACCAGCAAGGTTTTGGATTATATTCCAGAAGAGGCAGCTGTTTATTATCAGTTTGTGCCCATAGGGGTTAGTGATGGGGTTTTGGAAGTGGGAGTGTTAGATCCAGATAACATCACAGCCAGAGATGCACTAAACTTCATATCATCCAAAGTTAATCTGCCTTTTAAAACTTTTATTATCACTCAAGATGATTTTGATAAGGTCATAAAATTATATAAAGGTCTCTCTGGTGAGGTGACTAAGGCTTTGTCAGAACTTGAGACAGAGTTTGTTACTGAATCTAGTGGTAAAAATGAAAGCTCTGGTAAAGATGTAAAACAAAAGACAGCAGAGACCGAAAGAGATAATGTCAATGATTTGAGTGGCACTGAGGAAGTAGCAAAAGGAGCAAAGATTATCGAAAACGCTCCGGTGACAAAAATTGTAGCTACCATATTGAGGTTTGCGATTGATGGTAGGGCTTCTGATATTCATATAGAACCTGTGGCGGCTAACGTAAGGGTCAGATTTAGGATAGATGGCATCATGAACACGAGTATTGTCCTTCCTATGAGGGTGCATAGTGCTATCGTGGCTAGGATCAAGATTATGTCTAATATGAGACTTGATGAAAAAAGAAAGCCTCAGGATGGTAGGTTTAGTGCTAGGTTAAATGAAAGGAAAGTAGATTTTAGGGTTTCAACTTTTCCAACCTATTTTGGAGAGAAGGTGGTTATTCGTATTTTGGACCAAGAAAAAGGTATCAAAAAACTGAGTGAACTTGGTTTGAGCAAGAGAAATCTGAAACAAATAATGGATGCTATCAAATTACCTTATGGACTTATCCTCATATCTGGTCCTACTGGGTCAGGTAAATCTACTACTTTGTATTCGATGATGAATGAAGTCGATAGGGAGCACAAAAACGTGCTTTCTCTTGAAGACCCGATTGAGTACAACATGGAGGGCATGAGCCAATCCCAAGTAATGCCAGAGATAGGTTATACCTTTGCCTCTGGTTTGCGTACTACTTTGCGTCAGGACCCCGATATTATAATGGTTGGTGAGATTAGAGATAAAGAGACGGCTCAACTGGCTATTCAAGCGGCTCTGACCGGACACTTGGTCTTTTCCACTATTCACACCAATACAGCTGTGGGAGTGATCCCTCGTTTGATCGATATGGGCGTTGATCCTTATCTCATTGCACCTACTTTGGCGTTGGCTATCGCTCAAAGATTAACTAGGTCATTTTGTGAAGGGGCAGGTAAACCTGTAAAAGTTGATGCCAGTATTGAGATGATGATTAAAAAACAAATTGCCGATATCCCCGAAGAATATAAGAAAGAAATTCCAATCGGAAAGGAAGTATATGAAATATCTCCGGCACCAAATTGTCCAAGTGGTGTCAAAGGTAGAGTGGCGGTTATGGAAGTGCTTAAGATTGATAAAGAGCTTGAACAAATCATACTTAAAAATCCAACTGAACAAGAAATATGGAAACATGCGAGATCTAAGGGTATGTTTACGATGAAAGACGACGCCCTCATCAAAGTCTTCAACAAAATCATTCCGTTTGAGGAATATAATGGTCTGTAATTTTGATAACTTACCCTTCTCTCTCTTACAACAATAGTAAAGAAATAAGAGGGTCACCCTCTTATTTGGAAGTGTGGTGTAGTTTGTTTTTTTTAAATAACAAACTCCAATATCAACATCTGTTGGTGTTTAGTTTGGAGGGTTGGTGTATAATTTATATTAAGAATATTGTAGAAAATTTAAAACTTAAATTATATTTATATGGATGATTTAGATAAGCTTATAGAAGTAGTAATAAAAGAAGGAGCTTCAGACTTGCACATATCTGAAGATAGAGTCCCTTATATTCGAGTTTCGGGGCAACTCATACCTCTGCTAAAAACCCCAAAGTTCACTAAAGCAATAATGGGGGGTATCGTTAGTAGGGTTCTTTCTGAGACCAAAAAAGCTACTCTCAAAGAGATTCAAAGTGCCGATCTTTCTTATAATTATAAAGAGAACAGGTTTAGAACTCACATTTTTGTAGATCAACAGAAGCTTTGCATGGCCTTACGACGTATTCCTAAAAAGATACCCTCACTTGCCGAATTGAATTTGCCACCCGAACTAGAAAATTTTGCTAGATTAAAGTCAGGATTCTTTTTGGTGGTTGGTCCTACTGGGCACGGTAAGTCAACTACCTTGGCCTCTATGATAGAGAGTATTAACGTTGAAAGGTTAGAGAATATCATTACAATAGAAGATCCAATAGAGTATTTGTTTGAAGCTAAAAAGTCAATTATTCACCAAAGAGAGGTTGGGATGGATACCCCAAGTTTTGCTTCTGCTTTACATGATTCATTTAGGGCTGATGTTAATGTCATTATGGTTGGTGAGATGAGAGATTCTGATACTATTTCTACTGCTGTTTCGGCTGCTGAAACCGGTCATTTGGTATTTTCTACTCTTCACACTAACAATGCTTCCCAAACGGTTGATCGTATTATTGATTCGTTTACTGCGGGTCAACAAAACCAGGTTCGTGTTCAGTTAGCTTCATCTTTGTCCGGCATCTTTTCTCAAAGACTCATTCCTAGGATATCGGGAGGACTTATTCCGGCTTATGAACTTTTGGTAAACAATGTGGCTGTCTCAAACCTCATCAGAGATAAAAGAACCCACGAGATAAACACTATGATTGAGACTGGTTCACAAGAAGGTATGATCGACTTCAACAGATGCTTGGTAGAAAAAGTTAATAAAGGTGATATAACTATTGAAAATGCATACCTTTATTCAAGTAATCCGCGTGCTCTAGAGAAAATGCTATAAAATCATGCTTTTTGTATACAAAACAATCAATAAAAATGGAGAAAGAGAAGAAGGGAGTATAGAAGCTTTTAGTATGGATGCGGCGATCGCTTCTTTACAGAGAAAAGGCCTGGCTGTCTCATCAATCAAACCAAAAGAGGAAGACAGTGACGACATCTTCAGGAAGATTCCTTTTTTAAATAAAGTTTCTAACAAAGAGGTGGTTATTCTTTCGAGGCAGATGTCTACCCTTTTCGAAGCTCAAGTTTCTGCTCTCCGAGTTTTTAAACTCATTGGGACTGAAGCTGAAAATCCGACTTTAAGAAAACACCTCCTGGAGATAGTTGATGATCTGCAAGGAGGATCTTCTATATCATCAGCCCTTTCCAAACATCCCGATGTTTTTTCAGATTTTTATGTCAATATGATTAAATCTGGTGAAGAATCTGGTCATATAGACCAAACTTTTGCCTATTTGGCTGATTATATGGATCGTACTTATGAGGTGTCATCTAAAGCCAAAAATGCTCTTATTTACCCGGCTTTCGTCATATTTACCTTTATAGCGGTGATGGTTTTGATGTTTACTGTTATTGTGCCTAAGATTTCTGTCATCATAAAAGATTCTGCTCAAGAAGTTCCTTTTTATACGAAGGTCGTATTTTGGGTTAGTGATTTTTTCACCCAAAACTGGTTGTTGATGATTGTTGGAATAATCGCTATAGTCGGTGGTTTGATGTGGTATCGCAGGACCGAAGAGGGTAGTCGTTGGATTTCTAATACTAGGCTTTATATTCCTTATGTTGGTGATCTTTATCGTAAATTATATCTTTCTCGCTTTTCTGACAACATGAGTACTATGGTACTCTCCGGTATTCCTATGTTAAAAGCTATTGAAGTCACTTCCTCTATCATAGATAACCAAATTTATAAAGAAATTTTGGATGAGGCGGCTGTTAAAGTTAAAGGGGGTCAGGCTTTATCTGTGGCGCTAAGTGACAAAAAAGAAATACCGAGCATCTTAACTCAGATGGTAAGAGTGGGAGAGGAAACTGGAGAGTTGGGTAAAATATTAAAGACTATGTCAAAATTTTATCAGAGAGAGGTCATCAACGCAGTTGATACCTTGGTAGGTTTAATTGAACCTGTTATGATTGTGGCATTGGGTCTTGGTGTCGGTGTATTATTAGCATCAGTTCTTATGCCTATATATAATATTGCTTCAACAGTATCATGATTAAAAAATTTAATAATAAAAAGGCTTGCCTCGTGAAGTTTCAGCGAAGTGGGGGTTTCTCACTTATCGAGTTGCTAATAGTTATCACTATTATAGGGGTTTTGTCCACTATTATCTTGGGAAGTGTCTCAAATTCAAGGAACAGAGCTTATGATTCAAAGGTAAAGCAACAACTCGTCTCTTTTCGTACTTCTGCGGAAGTGTATTTTAATAGTCAAGTTCCAAACACATACGGTCCGGCCACTAATTCCTGTAGCTCGGGTATGTTTAACAATCTCTCTCCTGCAAACGGCAAGCCAGGTTTATACATAGCCTCTGGTAATCTTCCCGATTTTTCGCAAGTATTCTGTGGTTCTACTAATTCAGCTTACTCTGTAAAAGCTACTTTATATTCTGGTAATGAATATTGGTGTATAGATAGTAAGGGGGCTGCAAGAATAATTTCCGGCACTCCAACAAGCGGAACTTTCTGCCCATAGAAACCTAAATATTATCCACAAGAGTTGATTACGGTATTTATATTTGGTTATCCACATATTATTTACCAAAAAAATAACGTTTGTTTATAATATATTAAAGCTTGAAAATAAAAAGCAAGGTCGATTTCATCAAGCTTCTCTCTCGAGAGAGTATTAATTAATTCATTAAAATTATGTCTAAATTTAAAGAAAAAGGTTTTACACTTATCGAACTTCTTGTTGTTATTGCTATTATTGGTATTTTGTCTTCAATTGTATTGGCATCTCTAAATACCGCTCGTGGTAGAGGTAATGATGCTAAAGTTAAGGCTCAATTGTCTGGAGCACGTGCTGCAGCAGAGCTTTACTATGATACTAACAATGGCTACGCCGCTTCTACTATGGCAGCTGCAGCTACTGTTTGTACAGGAACTATGTTCACTGATTCAGCATCAGGAATGGCTGCTTACACAGCTACCGCTTCTGCATGGCCATCAGGCGCATTGCTAAGCTGCCAAGCAACTGCTAGTGCTTATGCTATCTCAGCAGTATTGCCAGGTACAGCCGCAGGAACAGGTGATAACTGGTGTGTTGACTCAGTAGGGACTTCTAAAGCTATAGATGCACCTCTAGGTTCTGGCGTTGTCGCTTGTCCGTAATTCTCACATTAGTGTAGAAACCAAAGGCACCCCGCATGGGGTGTTTTTGCTTGTTCCGTGTAGCTTTAGCGAAGTTGGGATGTTATTATAAGAAAGTCGCACTCAGGGTCATCCCCAAATTGACGTTGGGATGACACGATTCCGCAGAATCGCTATCATGCGACATGATTTCGCCAAATCAAATGCTATATTTTTATTTAATCTTCATCTTTTTATTTGGTACTGCTATAGGTAGTTTCATTACTGTAATCGCTAATAGATATAATACAGGACTTCCTTTTTTTAAGGGTAGATCTTTTTGTTTTTCTTGTAATACTCAATTACGGACGAAGGACTTAGTACCCCTTTTTTCTTTTCTGTCATTAAAAGGTAAATGTCGGTATTGTGGAAGTATGATCCCTAACGAGACTCTTATAATAGAAATTTTGATGGGTGCTCTCTCTGTTTTGGCCGCATTAAAAAGCTTGGAGCTTGGAGTTTGGAGCTTGGAGGCGTGGATAAGTTATTTGATGTTGACCGCTATCTTTGCCATTATCCTTCTTATTTCTATATATGACCTAAAGCATTTCATTATTCCGGACTCTTTCTTAGTTTGGTTTTTGGTTTTTTCCTTTTTATACATTTCGCTTCCATTAAGCTCCCAATTTTTAACCCTAAATTTCTATCATCTTCTTTCTGGGGTCTTGTTGGCACTACCTTTCCTTTTGATTTTTGTCGGCTCAAGGGGTAGATGGCTAGGATTTGGAGATGTAAAATACATTCTAGTCTTAGGGTTTTTCTTGGGATTTGTAGAAGGGCTTTCTGCTGTTATCTTATCTTTTTGGATAGGAGCCGCTTTTTCTCTTTTCGCTATCTCTTTAAAGTATCTTAAACTGCATATTAATTTGCCTTTACTTAAGAATAATTTTACAATTAAGTCTGAGATTCCTTTCGGACCATTTTTATCGATAGGTATAATAGTAAGTTTTTATTTTAGTCTTGATATATTCCAAATTCATGAACTTTTTAACATTTTCTAAATTGAAAATTGAAAATTGGAAACTGCTTGCCCCACGAAACGGGGATGAAGGGGGAAAAATTTCTGCGAAACAGAAGGGGTTTACTTTAATCGAGCTTATGGTAGTTATGTTTATAGCCACAGTAATGATAACTGTTTTGGTTATACAGCAAAACAAATGGGGGGATAATCTAGCTATCAACACTCAAGCTTATGAGTTAGCCTTGATGATTCGTCAGGCACAGGTTTATAGTTTAGGTGTGAGAGAATATACTGGAGGTGGTGTTTCTGATAATTTTGATGTGGTTTATGGAGTATATTTTAATACCAGTGATACCGAGAGAAATCAATATTCTTTTTTTGTAGATAAAAATTTAAATTATGTTTTAGATTCAGGAGAAGAGCTCGAAACTAAGCTGTTAAACAGAGGGATAGAGATTGATAGGTTATGTGGAATAGATAGTAATGGTAATGAAAAATGTTCTCCACAATCTGGGATAAGGAAAGTGTCAATCAGTTTTTATAGACCAGAAACTAAAGCTATAGTGAAATTTATAAATCCAGGAGATAATACACAAGACTCTATCTATCCACCAACTAAAATATTTCTAAAATCCAACAGCTCTGATAAAGAAGTGTATGTAAAAGTAGAAGATAATGGTCAAATTTCTATTGTACAATGATAAGTAAATTAAAGATTAATAAAGGTTTTACTCTTGTAGAAATACTTGTAGCAGTAGCTCTTTTTACGGTTATTGCTTCCTTTTCTACTGGAGCGGTACTTAGTATATTTGATGCCAACAATAGAGCTAGAGCCTCTAAAACAGTAGTTGATAATTTGAATTTAGCTATTGAAGATATGGTTAGGACTGTCCGTTTTGGAAACAACTTTCACTGCGGTAACTCTGGAAACCTCGCTAGTCCCACCAATTGCCCTGACTCTAGCGGAAGCGACCTTTTAGCTGTTACTTTTAAAGGAGATGTTATTGTTTATCGATTAAACGGTACTGCTATTCAAAAATCAAGCGATGGAGGTTCAAATTATACAGATATTACTTCACCAGAGACTTCTATAGATTATTTAAGGTTTTATGTTTTTAATTCTCAGTCTTCTGATAATAAACAACCTTATGTAGTAGCTGTTATCAAAGGACATTCTGGTAATAAAATAACTGCTCAATCAAGTTTCTCTATAGAAACAACTATATCTCAAAGAGTGCTCGATTTTAATATATAATGAAAATAAAAAAAATAAAAAACCAAAAAGGATTTACTGTACTTGAGTCTATTGTGGCTATTATGATTTTATCCTTAGCTATTTCGGGAGTTTTTGCGGCTGTTCAGAGAGGACTTTCTCAATCAATTATTGCTAAAGATGAAGTAAAGGCTTTTTATCTTGCTCAGGAAGCAGTAGAAATAATAAGAAACAAGAGAGATAACAATCAATTAAGTAAAATAAATTTAGGGACAGGACACTGGCTTGCCGGTATATCTGAAAATTCGGGAGACGCCTGTTATTTTGGTAAAATTTGCAGGGCAGATATCTATGATTTTTCTTTGACACGTTGTAGTGAGGTTAATAATGACTGGGATTCTTGTCCAAACTTAGAGCAAAGTAGTGACTCTTATGTATTTAGTTATGGTAGGAATTGGCCAGAGACAAATTTTAAAAGAGAAATTCAGTTAGAGTCAATAAGTGCCAATGAAATAGCGGTTATTGTGCGTATCTCTTGGAAAAAAGGATTGGTCACCAAAGAATTTAAAGTTAAAACCATTTTATTTGATTGGATATGATAAAGAATAAATTTAAAATTAAAAAAGGCCTGCCTCGAGAAGCTTCAGCAAAGTGGGGAGTAACCTTACTTATATCTATTATTGTTATGGGAATCTTATTAATAATAAGTTTTGCCGTGACCAATATTACTTTAAAAGCAACTTTATTTGCTTCTTCTGGTAAGGACTCTCAATATGCTTTTTATGCCGCAGATAGTGGGTTAGAATGTGCTATCTATTGGGATTCTAGGTTTGACCCAAGTAAGTTCGCTACTTCTACTTCAGGTTCTCCTATAAGTTGTGCTGGAGTGGCAATATCTAACGGACAAGCTATTCCAGGGACGACTACTCAAACTATGATCGGAGGAGGTGGTAGTGCCAGCCCTACCAGTATTTTCTATTTTACTTTAGATCAAGGTGCAAATCCGGTACCATATTGCGCTATGGTGACAGTCACCAAAAATACCGATGGTAGCACTTATATCAAATCTCGTGGTTATAACACCTGTGACACTTCTAATCTAAGGAGGGTAGAGAGAGGTATTGAGATATATTAAAATTGACCTAATTATTCTAATTTCTAATTAACCTAATTTAGACATTGGACTTTTCGTGATTTTTTAGAATAATTAGGATAATTAAGTCAATTAGAAATTATAATCATGAATATCAAAGAGGCAAAACAAAGAATAGAAAAACTTAGAAACGTAATTGAGCGTCATGGTCACCTCTATTATGTATTAGATGCACCAGAGATAGAAGATACCGCTTATGACTCTTTAGTTGAAGAGTTGATCAAGTTGGAAGAAGAATTCCCAGCTTTAAAGACAGCTACTAGCCCTACTCAAAGAGTGGGAGGCAAACCTCTTGATCGTTTTGAAAAAGTTAAACACAAAATTCCGCAATGGTCTTTTAATGATGCTTTTAGTGAAGAGGATATAATAGAATTTGATAAGAGAGTAAAAAAGTTTCTTAAGGTCGGACAAGGTCAGATCTTTGGGAATGTGAAATATACTTGTGAACTTAAAATAGATGGATTAAAAACAGTGCTTGAATATAAAAAAGGGGAGCTTGTGATGGCTGCTACCAGGGGGGATGGTGCGGTTGGTGAAGATGTCACTAACAATATAAAAACTATTGGCTCGATACCCCTAAAGCTTTCAAAGCCTGTTGATATTATTGTTGAAGGAGAAATTTGGTTGGGAAAAAATAATTTTGAAAAGTTAAACAAAGAGAGAGCAAAAAATGGAGAGTCTCTTTTTGCTAACCCGAGGAACGCGGCTGCTGGCACTATCCGTCAACTTGATCCGAAAGTTGTCTCTGAAAGAAAGTTGGATAGTTTTATTTATGACATTGCTTTCCTAAGGCCTCCCCTTAGGAAAAGTCCCCAAGGGGAGGCCTTAGGAAAATTGGAAACACAAGAAAAAGAATTAGAATACTTGAAAGAGCTTGGTTTTAAAGTCAATCAAGATTTTAAATTATGTAAAGATATAAACGAAGTAATCAGTTTTTGGAAATCTTGGCAAAAGAGGAAAGATAAAAAAGATTATCTT
>Ga0114931_10007599_pt1 | contig 13244 bp, 12 predicted proteins | sample 2SBtaG_FD_89579 | JGI IMG/M metagenome (GOLD analysis project Ga0114931, IMG submission 89579) | Deep subsurface microbial communities from Kolumbo volcano to uncover new lineages of life (NeLLi) - 2SBTROV14_V59a metaG | ecosystem: Environmental > Aquatic > Marine > Volcanic | place: Kolumbo... | reverse complement strand
GTTCTACATGTTCCGTCTGCAACCGGGCGCTTTTCGCTGCGATCGGGCCGAGTTCGTTCGCGCCCTGCGGGCGGAAGGCGTTTCTTCGTCGGCCGGCTACATCCGCGTGCCCCTGTATGGAGAGCCCGTTTTTCAACAGCACGGATTCTTTGCCGGCCGCTGGCCGGTGCGCGAGTTTGGCCTGACGAAAATGGACTACACAAAACATCGCTGCCCCGAAGCGGAGGCAATCCTGAAAACGGGTGTTCGAGTCGTCATCCACGAGGCCATGACCAGGCAGTACATCCTGGAAACGGCAGAGGCTATCAAGAAGGTGGCCCGATACTACGCCGTGTAGAAAGCGAAATATCATTGATACTGCTTCCCTAACCCGCCGACAGAGTTTGAAAATTGGTACCCTGGGCGTGCTGAATGCGGGCCTGCATCCAACCAGTCAAGTCTTGGCGCAGACAGGCCATGGAAACCGGATCGCGGCCCGGGCCGAACCGGACCGACTGGCAACCGAAACCATGCGGATATGGGATGGTCACACCCACCTGGCCAACGTCCAGGGCGGGAAGCCGGCGAACCGGATGGCCAGGCTGCTCGAGTACGCCGACCGCATGCACATAGAACGTTTGGTCACCTTCATGGGCTGGCCTTTCGACTACAATCCGGGACCCGATGAGATACGCCGGCAAAACGACCAGGTTCTCGAGGCGATCCAAGCCTGGCCCGAACGGGCGCTCGGATATGCTTACGTGAACCCCAACCACATCGATCGGAGCCTCGCGGAGATGGAGCGCTGCATCGTCCGTGGACCAATGGTAGGAATTAAATTGTGGGTGGCCAGACGCTGCAACGACTCGGCTCTCGATCCAATCGTACAATTGGCGACCAATTTGCAAATTCCCATCTTTCAGCATACGTGGCTGAAGATCACGGGCAATTTGCCTGGCGAATCGACACCAGCCGATCTGGTCGAACTGGCCGTTAGGCATCCACGGGCAACCTTTCTCTGTGGCCACGCGGGTGGCGATTGGGAGCAGGGTATTCGCACTGTCCGACCATATAAAAATATCTTCCTGGAGACGGCCGGTGGCGACCCAACCGCCGGCATCGTGGAAATGGCCGTGCGCGAACTGGGCCCCGAGCGGGTCATTTACGGCAGCGATGCGGGCGGCCGCAGTTTTGCCTCCCAACTGGCCAAAGTCAGTGCGGCGGAAATCGCCGAGCAAGAAAAAAGGCTGATTTTCGGCGCGAACTTGCGCCGCTTGCTGGGACCTGTTCTTAAGACAAAAGGCGTGAAGCGTTGAGAGTCCGGAGTTCTGCTACAAGCCAATTCTGTTCCATGCAAATCATCGATACCAACGTAAATCTCTCTCGCTGGCCGCTGCGGCGATTGCCGCTGGACGATCCGGCCAAACTGGTGGCCAGGCTCCACCACCAGGGTGTGGTGCAGGCGTGGGCCGGTTCGTTTGATGGCTTATTGCACAAAGATATCGCGGGCGTGAACCTGCGTCTGGCGGCGGACTGCCGGAAGTATGGGAACGGTTTGCTTTTACCATTCGGTTCGGTCAATCCGGCCTTGCCCGATTGGGAAGAGGATGTGCGGCGCTGCTACCAGCAGCACCAGATGCCAGGAATTCGGCTGCACCCAAACTACCATGGATACCAACTGGATGACTCGCGGTTCGCCCGCCTGTTGGAGCTTGCCGGGGAGCGAAAGATGATCGTTCAGATCGCCCTGACGATGGAAGACGAACGGATGCAGCACCCGCTCTTGCGGGTTCCCCATATCGATACGGGGCCACTACTCGAATTGGCGGGCAAGCGTTACGAGGTGCCGATCATCCTGCTCAATGCGTTTCGTAGCCTGCGAACCGAGCAAGTTGCTAAGCTGGTGGCCGCGGGCAATATCTATATTGAAATCGCCATGCTGGAAGGGGTCGGAGGGGTCGAAAAGCTTTTGCGTGAAGTTCCCATCGATCGCGTCCTGTTCGGTTCGCACGCGCCCCTTTTTCTGTTCGAATCGGCCCTTGGTAAACTTCGTGAGTCGGCCCTCGGCGGGACAGCCAGAAAAACCATTGGCCTCGACAACGCGCGGCGATTATTGACTACTTAAATCTAAAATCGTGTATCCCGTCCCTCCCATGGGTGACGAGTCTGCCCTGAACGGGCAATAAACGCGAAATCAATTGAGGTCTTACGTTGTATCAAAACGAATTGAGACAGCCCATGAAATCAACATTTGCAATCAGCCTATTCCTGGCCACGGTGTGGCTCACGATTCCGGCAGTACCAACGGCTTGCGGCGCCAGCGAAGATTTGGGCAATGGCTTTCGGCACCATGGCGTCGCCACGCCGGTCAGCAAGCACCGCGGGATCGTGGCAACGGTCGACGGTGCCGGTCGCAATGTGGTCCTGGTTTGGCTGTTCGATCATCGGGGCGGTTACGCCCTGCTGATGATCGACGCTGAAACAGGCAAGAGCGAACAATTTCCCATGCCGTTTGTCCCTGGCAGCGACTGTCCTTATGCATCGATCCTTTCCAGCAGCAATAAATTCTACACCCATTTCAACAGCCATTTTGTCGAGTTCGACCCGGTCGAGCGGGCATTCACGTTCCACCACAAGACGGCATCTCAAATGGCCATGAGCATGACCGAAGATGACCGGGGTGTCATCTGGAGCGCCACGTATCCCCAGAGTGGTCTGGTTTCATTTAATCCGGCAACACGTCAGTTCAAAGACTATGGACACACCTACCGGCAGAACTGGCGCCAGTACCCGCGCAGCGTGGCCGCCGACGACAGCGGTTGGATCTACTTCGGCCTCGGCAGCACAGCATGCCAGATCATCCAATTCAATCCTGACACAGCGGAAGCAAAGCCATTGCTGCCGGACAGCGCGAGAGCACACGGATATGGCACGGTCTATCGCGATCTCAATGGCAAGGTCTATGGCCAGGCAGGCGGGAACCGATGGTATGAGTTGTACCAGGGCCATGCGCGGGCACTCGCTCAGGCACCCAACATTAATAAAAAACCATTCATCGCCGGCAGCCAGGGCCTATTTCACCGCGACTTTCCCGACGGCCGGCGGTTGCGCACCTGCGACCTGGTGAACCGGATCCTCGAAGTCGAAGATCCTCGGACCAGGCAGATCGAGAAACTCTCCTTCGACTACGACAGCGAAGGCGCCCACATCATGGGCGTGGCGGTTGCGCCTGATGGGACTCTCTGCGGCGGGACCACCTTTCCAATGCGATTTTTCCGTTATGATCCGAAAAGCGACTCGTGGACGAACCGCGCCTGCCATGGCCAATGGAACACGGTTGCCCGGCAGGGCGACCGGTTTTTCGTCGGTGGCTACGGCCATGGATTTCTATTGCAGTGGGATCCGGCCCGTCCGTGGGTGCCAACCGAGAAGGGTAACACGGCAAGCAATCCTCGTTTTCTGACTGAAAGCTATCCCACAATCAACCGGCCACACGATCTGCTCGCCCATCCGGATGGAAAAACGCTGGTACTGGCGGGCACGCCCGCTTATGGCCTCACCGGGGGCGGACTCCTTATTTGGAACCGGGAGACGGGCGCGCAGACACTGCTGAAACACACCGATATCCTGCCCCAGCAGGCAACGATGAGCCTGGTTGCCCTGCCAGATGGAAACCTGCTTGGCGGCAGCACCACCCGGCCAGGGACCGGTGGCGAGAAGAAAGCGACCGAAGCGGAACTTTACACTCTGGATAGGGTGACCAGGCAAGTCATGTGGCACAAACCCCTGCTTCCGGGCGTTCAGAACTATACCGACCTGGTTAGCGCCGCAAACGGCCTGGTGTATGGATTTGCCGACCGAGAACAGTTTTTCGTATTCGACCCAAGCCAAAAAAAAATCGTCCACCAGCAGGAGACCAAACCGGTTTTTGGCTGGAGCAATTCTCAGCAAGGTCCGCGCGTTTTTGTCGTCGCGCCCGACGGCACTGTCTATATTTTATTCGTCCGAGGAATTGCCCGGATTGACCCCAACACATTCGCCATCTCCATGCTGGCCAGGTCGCCCGTACCGATTGGCCCGGGCGGCGATATGCTCGATGGCCGCATCTATTTTGCCAGCGGCTCGCATCTTTATAGCTACGAGATTCCCTGAACGGCGAAAAGTCAGAAACGGGGTGTGCCTCATAAGCACCATCGGCAATCAGGCAGGCAACGACGTGTGCGCTCCAATTTTGGCGCAACAGGACCAGGCCGCCGCTGCTCAGTAGTACCGTTACCGTTCAACCAAAGACGTTCAACCAAAGACACAGACCTTGCGGAGGAAGGATAGGAGGACTGGGTAACATTGACCTGAAAATTACCCAAACTGCCCTATTCGCCAAGTCGAGGCCTGTGTCTTTTCTGCAAATTGAGGCCTGTGTCTTTTCTGCAAATTTTTTCTCCATTTTCTCCATGTTTACGGAAATTTGGGGAAAATTTGAAGAATTCATGGCAGAAATAGGCTCCCATCGGGGTTTGCTTATGTCCCCTCGCTGGTTTGACGGCGCTAGGCCTATGGCGGGCGCTACAGGCGATCCACCGGGGGCCTTTTTTGGAGTTAAGGTCGCGGGATTCGCAAGAATTCCGTTTGAGTGCAACGAAATTCCTGCGAATCGATCTACTTTCCAGCGCTGCATGGCATCTCGATATGCACAGGTGGTTGGTGCAGATGGATTCAGACGATACGAGTTGCTGCTTTTGAGTAGATTCTCGGATTGATGTGGTTGATGGTTTCCTTTTCCTTTTTACCTGTGAGGTAGTTCTTATGAGTGGATGGCTGAGAGCTTGGCGTGCATCGATGAGTTTTTTCAGATCCGGAAAGATTAAGCACTTAGCCGTTTTGCCGGCTTGCTTCGCCATGGTTGGAATTGCCCAGGCGAATCTTCTGAGCAACGGCGACTTTGCGGTGGGAACCGATCGTCCCGCCCCGGAAGCTCCTGGCAACGGTCAATTGGCCACGGATTGGACTCAGTGGCTCGGGGGTGGATGGAATAATCGCGAAACCAATCCCAATGGTCTTACTCCAGACAACTATCACCTGGCCTTAGGGAACGCCGGTCCAACGGACAATGGCGCTTTTCAGATCGTTCCGGCTACTGCTGGGCTAATCTATCAGTTGGAGGTCGATTCAGGCTCTCCCGACGCCTGGTGGAAACCAAACGGCGAAGCCAAGCTGGAGTTCCTGGCTGCGGATGACTCGATCCTGGACTCAGCCTTTACCCATTGGGAAATGCCTGATTTCGACGTCGATCTGCCTTGGCAGACTTATAGCGTTGTCGCCACTGCTCCTGCCGGTACCACCCAAGTCAAGGCAATCCTCATGAACCAGGGGCCCAATGGTGGCACCATGCGTTTCGACAATGCGGACCTGAGTGTGGTGCCTGAGCCAGTCTCGCTAGTCCTACTGGGCTTGGCCGGCCTGATGCTCGCTGGATGCCGCAGACGTTAAGCGAAGGATGGCCCTCCCGCCAGTTCCGGCTGCCCGCTTGGTGGCGGGCGGCGGGCGGCCGGATCGATAGAGAAGTCGTCTTGGGACTTTTTCAATTTTTCGTAAGAGGTGCATTTGCCGTGGAACGCCCACTTGGCACGGCCCGGTTTTTTACAGAGCTGCTTTTGAAAGGTAGAGATTCGATGAAAATCGCGAATTTGACAACATCCTGTTTGCTCACAGCAGCCTGGACGCTATGTGTGTGTCAGCCGTGGGCTCAAGGCGCGACAATTTTCGTAGACGCTGGCGATGGTTACGTCGAGTTCCGGGCGGGTTGGACAGATCCTCAGGTGCATCCGAGTTTCGATGGCTCAGGTGGCCAGGGATGGTTTCTAAATACGGGCGAATGGTTTGGCGACGGTTTGACCAGCTCGGTGATGCCGTTTCAGTTGCCCGCATTCGGGGCTGTCAACAATCCGTTCTTGTCCGCTGAATTGGGAGTTCACCTGTTCGAAGTTGGGACTGCCACTGTCACCAATGCAGATCTTTACGCGGTGCGCGTGGACCCCAGTCCGGCCCTTGCCCCCACCGACTATTACAGTAGCGCTACGTCCGATCCGAATGCGACCCTGATCCAGGCTGCATTCATGACACCGTCGAGTATCCCCGCCAATCCCGCCGCCCCCAATATCTTCACCGACAGCAGTGGCAGCGCAGCGCTGTTGGATTATTTGAACACCGCATACGCCGGTGGGGCAAACGCCGGCAAGTATGTGTTCTTGCGATTGAGCTATGCTGCGGATGGTTTCGCTGCTGATTTTGACGCCTACAAAGTGACTTCGCGCAATGCCGGTGGGGGCGATGGCGATTACCCCGTAATCACCTTCACGACCGATTCGGTACCTGGCGACACAAACAACAATGGAATCGTGGAATTTGAAGCCGATTTTGGCCCCATACGCGACAACTGGCTCGAAACGAACGACAGTTTTGGCATGCCGCTAGCCCGGACCGATGACGACTTGAACATAGATGGAATAGTCGGGATCGCCGACTTCCGCGAGTGGAAGGATGCTTTTAACGGTCCGCCAGAACTGGTGGCCAGCGCGTTTGCCGCGCTGTCGGTTCCCGAGCCATGCGGCGTGGCATTGGCTGTCGTCATGGGATTGAGCCTGATGGTCGGTTATCGGAATCAGTCCTGAACCACCCTTTCGCTGGTGTCCCACAGAATGCCAACCGCGGTTTCTTCCTCAAGGCCTCCACACACCCAAGTACATTCCGTATGCCTCATAGCATTGACGGTACGGCTTTACGAATCGAGGAAATGCAACGATGAAGGCAATGATCTATAGCATCACCCCGTTTGTCCTGGTATGTACGTTCACCTGGTCCGCGCACACGTTCGGGCAGGATAACGGCTGGACCGGAGGAGTCGGCGGCAACTGGACCGACAATACCTGGGAATTTGGTGACCCTCCGCTGCCCGAATTCGACGTCCGAGGAATTATTGGTTCGACCGCAGGTTCGAATTCACCCGTGGCAGAAGTCCAGGTCAGCACGGACATCAGCACCACGAATCCTTCGCCCACGGTCGTCCTGGGCAACGGAGCGACCACCAGCGGCACCCTGACTATTGCCCCGGCCGGCCATTTGGCCGTTGTCACAGGCACGGCGGGTTCCACGGGGACACTCTCGGTCGGCGCCAATGGTGGCCTTGGTATTCTCAATGTGGAGGGCACTCTTCAAGTTGAAGGTCGTCTGGAGTCTCTGAACTCGGGTGACGGTGGCAGTACCGTCACGCTATCGGGCTTGGCAAACGTGACCAGTGGCGATGGATTTCTGGATCGCCAGCTTGTCATCGATGGCTCCAACGTAAATGCCTCGTTTTCGAATGATCTGGTTTTAGGATCCGTTGGGACGCACACCTGGAAAATCCCTGCCAGCGGTGCCTCGACATTGTTCGTCGGTGGCAATGCCGACCTGGGGGGAACTTTGAAGGTCGAGTTCCCCGATGGTGCGCCTGCCATGGGCAGCACCTGGAACCTGATCGATTCAACGACGGTCGACGCTGGCGAATCGTCTGCTACGGGATTTAGTCGCATCGACCAGTCGGCGGTCACGGGACTCGCGACCGGAGCGACCTTCGCCGTTACGCCGGTCGCCGATCCAGGGAGCAGCCACGGCGTCTACACCCAGCTTGCTCTGGAGCAGCATCCGGTGCTGGTCATTGACCGGAGCACGGGTGCGACCTCAATCCGGAATTTCAGTAGCAGTATGCCTACAGTCGATTTCGACGCCTACACCATCGGTTCGGCCGGTGGCTATTGGAACACGGCCGCTTGGACCAGCATGGCTCCGGCGAATGGGTGGGTCGTGGCGAATCCTAGCTCCATAGCCCTCTCCGAGCTGAATACGGCCACATCCACATCGGTCGCGGTTGCCAGTTCGATAGCACTGGGGACACCCTTCATGGCCCCTGCCTCATTTGGCGAGGAAAATGAAAACGTCACGTTCCGATTCGCCAGGCCGAACGCAAACACCTTCACGGATGGCCGCGTTCTCTATACCGGCGCGTCCAATAGCACGCTCACGCTCCATGTCGATCCTGCTACGGGCCAAGCGCAGCTAGTCAACGGGACGGCCTTCACCGTGTCGATAGATTCTTACGTCATCACATCCGCTTCCGACTCGTTGGAACCATCCAACGGGTCCTGGAACAGCCTCGAGGACCAAGGCAGTTCCGCCGGCAATTGGTTTGAATCGAATGTGAGCACGGGGCAGTTGGCCGAATTGCTCGTCACGGGCGGTATGGTACTGAGCCCCAATGCCGTGGTGCCACTCGGTGCGCCTTTTGATGAGATCGCGGGCGTTGAGGATCTGGTTTTCCAGTTTGCCCGGATTGGGGATGAACAGGGCGATTTCGATGGTGACGGTGACCGCGATGGTTTTGATTTCCTAAAGTGGCAACGGGGCGAATCGCCCAGCCCGTGGAGCGTTTCGGATCTTGCCAACTGGCAAGCAGGCTTTGGAATTCCGACGACATCCGGAGCGGATGATTTACTGACCGGCAAGGTATGGTACGGACCACTAGGCAACCTGGATGGTGGCACACTGGCCGCGGTACCCGAGCCAGGCACAGCAGGCTTACTCGGACTGAGTTTGGCGATTTTGTTCGTGGCCCGGCGAAAACGCCTGGGGTCCTGACGTTAATTTGAGCGAACTGTCTCCGTTTCTTCCGGCAGCGTTGCGAGTGGGGTGACCTCGGGGGAGGGAACGCCGCCCTCCACACGGCAATTCGTCCTGGTACGAAGGATCCTCCATGAATCGTCGTAACGCATTTACGCTTGTCGAGTTGCTCGTGGTCATTGCGATTAAATGGATTTCCGACAGTCCGAATGGAGTGACCTTTCAACAGAGTACTGTCCGCATCGCTCAAATGACCGATGGCACGAGCAAGACCGCATGGATTGGCGAAAAATACATCCATCCAGATCGATATTAGCCGATCTGCCCCGAAACATTAACACCATCTTGCCGATCCATAGGTTCGCCCGATGAAATCTTCCGATCCTCCAGCGGGATTGCCCGAGTTCTCGAATCCGAAACGCATGGAGCAGTTTGTTGAACTGTATTCCCAGAACTACCCGCGCTTGCAGTATTACCTGATGGCCTTATTGCCGACCTCGAATGATGCGGCCGATGTGATCCAGGAGACGAGTCTCGTACTATGGAAAAAATTCGACTCGTTTGAAATGGGCAGCAATTTTCTCGCTTGGGCGTGCAAGATTGCCCGCCTGGAAGTGTTGAAACATCATGAACGGGGCCGTCATTCCGCCAGATTGTTTGCAACCAGCGTACTGGAAAAACTAGCCGTGCAGGCGGTCGCCGCCGCCACCCGGCCGGCACCACCAATCGAGGTTCTTGAGTCGTGCCTGGCGGCCCTGCCCGAGACCGAGCGAAAACTTATCCGCCGTCGCTACGAACCGAATTCGAGCGTCAAGCAGATTGCTGCCGAACTTGATGTCTCGGCCAACTCCCTGTCCAAGATGTTAGGTAGAATCCGCCGTACTTTGTTGGCCTGCATGGAACGAAAACTCTCACAAGAGTGGTAACGACTCGTCTAGATTGACAACTTCATGACGGCTAAAAACTCACCCGATACTGGTAAACATCAAGTGTCCAACGTACATCGCAACTCGAACTTTGCCGAACTTGACCAAGCCGTGATCCATGAGTTACATCAACTCTGTACCCGGCTGCACGATGAGGTGATATTCGAGCAGGAATTGGCCCGACTGAATCAACTTTTAGACGATTTCAGTGCGGCTAGAAAATTTTATCTGCGCTATGTCACCTTGCACAGCATGATGCTAACCAGTACCGGCAAGCAACAACGAGTCGAAGCAGAGGAGCTAAGTCGTCATATTACCCAAGTCGAACAAAACGAAAACTCGGACCGAACCCATCCTCTTGCCGACACCCTTTTATCTGAAGAGCAGCCAGGCCTGCTTGGGCTCCGGCAACAATCGGTGGTGACCTGGGCAATTGCCGCCATGCTATTGATTGCTGCTTCGGCAACCATTTGGGCTGTTCGTGAGACGGATGTCGATTTCGCCGAGGCCCACCATCGGGGTCGAGTGCAGCGACCGACCGATCCGGCCCCGGGGGTCGTGCGGATCGCTCCGGCAGTCCGGCTGAGCTATATCTCCAGCAACGCCCGTTGGCAACCCAATGGGGCCTTCCAGCCAGTAACGGCTTTATCCCCAGGCGATCAATTAAACCTGCTGGAGGGTGAGATTGAACTGACTTATAATACGGGAACCAAGCTCCTGCTGGTCGCACCGGCAGAATTTCTTGTCCAAGCGGCCGGCGGTCAATTGCGTTCTGGTGGCCTGGTGACCTCGGTTACGGATGCGGGGCACGGTTTCACCATTGAAACGCCTAACGGCAAGGTCGTCGACCTTGGTACCGAATTTGGTGTTGTGGTTGACGACTTTGGGGTATCGGAGGTCAGTGTTTTTCAGGGTAAAGTCGAGGCTTTTCCGCTTGGCAAACATATCGGATCGAAAAAGGTTGAGCTGACCAAGGGCCGTGGCCTGCAGTGGGACGAGGATGCCATGATTCCGCTCAATGCGAATCTTCGCCGGTTCGCCGCCTCGGTTCTGCCTCGCACGCCAGGACTAGATCTGGCCGAGTCCCAGACATCGCTGTCCGATGAATTCCTGAGTCCCCGCCTGGATACGGCAAAATGGCGCGTGCTGGGTGATGTTCGAGCCACGCGGACGGGACTCGACCTGCGCGGCAGAGACGCCGGCAACCAGCCGTATTTGATTACCGCAGATCCGTATGATCCCTCGCGTAGCCCTCTCACCATTACTTGCGATTTTCAGTTCGCCAAACTCGGGCCGGCCGTTGTTCCCGCATTCTCGATGCTCACTCGCAGTTCGGCTGAAAGAGGAATCGCGGCGGCTCCCTGGCGTGGCACTCTTGCCTCCTGTGTGCGCTGTAGTTTCAGTTCCGACCCGCAATCAGGCGATGGCATTTTGCAAGCCGGTGTCAAGTTGGAGACGGATCGAGAGATGGCTAACATTTCGTGGAGCGGATTTCTTCGCCCTGTCGCGGAAACTCCTTACCGTATTGTCATGCGTGATGATGGAGTCAAAATATCGTTCACCGTATCGTTGCGAGACAATCCTTCGGTGAGCAAAACGGTGACTTGCCGCTCGCTGTTTCAAGGCAAGGCAAATTACGTGGCGTTCGAAGGCGCCGCTTCAGGATTGACCAGAATCGAACGGGTGGAGATCTCGCGAGATCCAATCCAACCGCCCTTGTCCCGTTACGCGGATTTCTGCTCGCGATTATCGAATGCCAGCCGGCAGCGTAATAGAGAGGAGCGGCTGCTCCGCGAATGGACACCGGAAAATTCGGTATTGATCTTGGACGATGATTTTCATGCACCGCAATTGGACGGCAGCAAGTGGACTTGTCTTGGCGACATTCAGGCAGGCGGCGGTGCTATCCAACTGGGCTTGCCTAATGCTGAAGCGCACATAGACACCTGGAAACCACGACCCTACTTGCTAACCCGTAAGCGACTGGATCCCGGCGCCGGTTCCTTAACCATCGTCGGTAAGATCCAGTTTGCAAAAAATTTTCTGGCCGGTTACGGTGCTTCGTTTGCTGTAATGACGCGGGCCAACGACCAGCGTGGCCAAGGTCCTGGATGGGAGCATTCGGTCCTGCAGCGAGGTATTCGGGCAAACTTCTGGCCTGCTGCGTGGGATTCGAAGAACAGTCTCGAAATCCATGAAAAGCCTACCAGTAACACCCTGATTCTGTTAGCAACTGAGGGGCTTGAGGCCAACCCCCAAGTTCGATCATATCTGTTTCGGGTCGTCGATGATGGCCAGTCCGTAACCTTGACCATTGTCGATCCCAGGCGACCAAAGCGAATGCATAGAATATCCGCATCAACAACTTCAACATTGCGTACCGGCTATGTCGGATTTGAAAGCTGCTGGGGATCGCCGGTCACTTTGGATAAAGTGCGAATCTACCAGACCAGGGCATCCACAAATTCTGCTTCCGTACCGGCCAGTAGCAGTGAGCCACCTCCGCCAAAGCCGGAGGCTTGAGGGAGGCCCCTCAAAGGGGCCAGCAGGTACTACCGATCGTGCTCGTGCTCAGCGAAGCGGGGAATCGTGCTCGTAATCACCACTAGTCAATACATCATTCAGACGAATTCTCGATTGCCTCGGCCATGGCTGTCTTCTTTCGATTACGGGAACCGCGGACTTGGGTCAGGCGTTTATGTCTTCATCGTGATGTAGGCACCGGCCAGGTACCGGTTGATTTGCGGCGTGTCCGAACCGGGGCTGTAGCCCGATTTGGCTAGCTTCCACATACCGACGCCACCGATACCGCCATCTTCCGCCTTCGTGATGCGGATCAGCGTCTCTTTCGGCACGGTGTTGATCGCATGGTTGTCCACTTCGAAACCAAACGTAATGCCCATGGCGCCTGTTTTCTTGTGGAACAGCGTATCGGTCTGATGCATCGGCATCATCCAATTTCGCGTGATACTCTGGTGCGAGCCATACCGAATGATTCACGCCCTCACCGATATGAATCGCCACGGGGTGGCCCGCCTCGGTTGTCCGCCAGATGTCCTCGGCCAACCGCCGCACCAAATGAGCCGGCGCGCCCGAGATTTCCTCCACCGTTTTTTCATCGTAATCCGCCAGATGCCGCTTGTACATTTCCATAATTGGCATCACTTCGACTTCGCCCCCTTGGGCAAGCTTCACACGAAATGTCCCTGCCAGGGCTGCCTTGATTTTCAAATGGGCGCCCACTTCGTCCCGGCTGATAAATGCGACTTGCTTCGCACCCTCATCCCAAACACAAAGTCGCCGATCTTCGCCCGCTGCGGATCGGTCAGCCCTTGTATTTTGTAGGACGGCCCGCCGCGGATGTCCTTCGGCCGATAGTCCGCCTGGATATCCTCCGGCCACAGACGCCGCAGGTTGTCGGTTCGCACCAGCAACGGGAAATCGGTAAATTGGCGGCAGAAGTCCGGCTTGTACCAGCGCTGGTCGAGCATGATTTTGGTCACGCCCAACAGGACCACCAGATCCGACAGGTTTCCGAGACCGTCAGAATACGCTCTATATTTGTTCGGAGTAGCAATGAGTCGCGAACGAGATTTGATCTAAAAGTGACTGGCCAAGAAGTCGGCGTCATCCTGAATTTCAAGAGAGCCCGGTTGGAATGGAAACGAGTCGTATAAAAGAAACGCC
>Ga0114931_10007598_pt1 | contig 13247 bp, 12 predicted proteins | sample 2SBtaG_FD_89579 | JGI IMG/M metagenome (GOLD analysis project Ga0114931, IMG submission 89579) | Deep subsurface microbial communities from Kolumbo volcano to uncover new lineages of life (NeLLi) - 2SBTROV14_V59a metaG | ecosystem: Environmental > Aquatic > Marine > Volcanic | place: Kolumbo... | reverse complement strand
TAAGCGGTGGCCCAGAGCTTGGAATTGTTTTCCTGGCGAAAGTCGTATTCTCCAGCCTTGAAGGCCTCCAGCGCCACGGTATTGTCCCGGTAATAGTCATAGCGAATGGTGTCGAAATTAAAGCGGCCTTTGTTGACGGGCAGATCCTTGGCCCACCAGTCCCGGACCCGCTGGTAGGTGATGGAATGGCCGGGATCGACGGCCGAAATTTTGTAGGGACCGCTGCCCAGGGGCGGCTCCAGGGTGGTTTTGGTAAAATCCCGACCCTGCCAGTAGTGTTTGGGCAGGATATTCATCTGCCCGCTGATCATCGCCAGTTCCGCGTTATCGGCGCCCTTGAAGTGAATTTTCACCTTGCGCGGTGAGATCTTCTCCACGCTTTCGATGCCCGCGTAATAGCTACGGTAAAAGGGGTGACCCTGGTGTTTGAAAATATCGACACTGAATACCACGTCATCCGCGGTGATCGGCTGACCGTCATGCCAGCGGGCCCCGGGACGGATGACGTAACTGACCCAGGTTTTGTCATCGGCGACTTCGATGGATTCGGCAATTTCGCCGTACTGGCTGAATGCCTCGTCACTGGAATCCGTGGTCAGGGTTTGATAGACGTTGCCAAGACCCGCGGCGGACACCCCCTTGAGGATATAGGGGTTCAGATTGTCAAATGTGCCGATGGCCGCGAGATGCACTTCCCCACCCTTGGGGGCGTTCGGGTTGACATAATCGAAGTGTGTGAAACCGGCTGGATATTTCGGCTCGCCGTGCATGGCCTGGCCGTGCACCGGCTGGCTTGAAAATGCCGGCCCACAGACCATCAGTGCCGTCAGCAGGGTGAAGCCTTGCAGGCAACGGGTCGTGGTCATCAACAGCAATCCTCAGGCCCTGGAACCCCGGCGGGTTCCCAAACCCCAAGCATAGGCAATTCCATCCGGCGAGTCTTGTTAACACGCTGAAACATTTCCACCGCAGATCTGCCGGTTGCCAAGCGCGGGCCAGGGCCACATGATTGGCATGGGGGCTGTGCCAGCCCCGATCCCGGGTAGTGCCGTGCCGGTCAACGACATTGTCAATTTTCTGAAGTCTACGGAACTGTTTTCCGAGGCCATGGATTCCTCGCTGCGCTCGATAGCCTGCCAGCTTGAGCCGGTAACCCTGGCTGAGGGCAGCATGGTTTTTCGCGAAGGCGAGGAGGGTGATGCGGCCTATCTGATTGTCTCAGGCCGGCTGGCGTTGGTGTCGGAAAGCGTGGAGGTGGTGGAGCGGGGCCCGGGCAGTTGCATCGGTGAGTTTTCCCTGCTCGATGATGAACCGCGTAGCGCCTCGGGTATTGCCCGCACACCTTTGACGTTGTTGCGCTGGAGTCGGGAGCAGTTTCAACGGACCCTGGCGGAAGATCCGGTGCTGGCCCGGGGGATCCTGCGCATGCTGACCCGCAAACTGCGCAGCGATATCGACCGCGGTATCGATTTGTATCTCGAACGCGAGCGCTGGCGCCAGGACATGGCCCGATCCCGGGAGATACAGGCCGGCATGCTGCCGCCGGAGTGCACCCGCTTAAAAGGCCTGGAGATTGCCGGGCGCTGTATTCCGGCACAGGACGTCGGCGGCGATTTCTATGATTTCATCGAGTTCGAAAGCGGTGAAGTCGGGGTTACCATCGGTGATGTCACCGGCCATGGTTTTTATTCGGCACTGTTCGTTGCCATTGCCAAGAGCTGTCTGCACACCCAGTCGCGTTTCAACCACAACCCGGCGAAAATTCTTGCCGCTTTGCGCCAGTCGATGGAGTTGTCCCTGCACAGCCACCTGCTCATGAGTTGTTGCCATGTGTTGTTCGTGGCCGGTGGTGGGTGTTTGCGCTATGCCAATGCCGGCCATCCGCCACCGCTGTTGTATGAGGCCGCCAGTGGGCGTGTGCGCCGGCTGGAAGTGCTGGACCCGATCCTCGGGGTACTGGCCGTCGATGAAATGGAATACCATTTTCTCGAGATTCCCTGGCAGGCCGGTGATGTATTGGTGCTGTACTCCGATGGCATCAGCGAAGCCCGCTCCAGGTCCGGTGATGAATTCGGGGCGGATCGGATCCACGCTTTGCTGGCCGCCCATGGCGGCGAGGATCCGGTCAGTCTGCGTGAAATTATTCTCGACTCGGTCAAAAATCATTGCAGTTGCAAGACCTTCCGGGACGATCTGACCGTGGTGGTGGTCCAGGCTGTGGCTGGCCGGTCGCCTTGATGAACCGCAACCCGGCAGCCATGGTGGTGACGGACCTGGACGGGACCCTGCTGGATTCAGGCGGCCGTCTGAGTGCCGCCAACCGTGATACCTTGCTGGCGCTGGCGGTGGCCGGAGTCCTGCGGGTAGTGGCCACCGGCCGATCCCTGTGGTCTGCCCTGAAAGTCATGGATGCCGGCACCCCGCTGGATTATCTGGTGTTCGCTTCCGGCGCCGGGATCGTCAACTGGCCCCAGTGCGAGCTGCTGCATGCCCGGCATATGCCTCGCGGCCAGGCATTCGGCGCGGCCACGGTGTTGCGCGAACTTGGCTGTGATTTCATGTTGCATCAAGCCGTTCCGGACAATCATCATTTCTGGTACCACCGGGGGCAGGCCTGCAATCCGGATTTTGATCGCCGTCTCCAGCATTACCAGCCGTACTGTCAGCCCTGGCCCGATTCGGAATTGCGCGGTGAAGCCTTCAGCCAGTTGCTGGTGATTCAGCACTCCGAAGCCCTGGCCGTCGATCAACCGCGACTCAGTGAAGCGCTGGCGCCGTTGAGTGTATTACGCACGACTTCGCCTCTGGACCATCGCTCCCAGTGGTTCGAGATTTTTCCACCCCAGGTATCGAAGGCGAGCGGCATTGAATGGCTGGCCGCACGCCATGGTCTGAATGCCGAATCGGTGCTGGCCATCGGCAATGATTACAACGATGTGGAAATGCTGCAGTGGGCCCGCCGTGCCCAGGTCGTGGCCAACGCTCCGGCAGATTTGTGCCGGCGCTTTGCAACCGCGCCCGCGAACGATGAAGACGGGTTCAGTGTTGCGGTCCGAGGCTGGCTGGCGACACTCTGAACCTTAGCGTCAGCCCGGATGTTTTGCTTGGTAATGGCCGATCAGGGCTTCGGCCGCCACCGCGCTGCAGATCACCACAATGGCCAGTACCTGCCAGAGACTGAGTGAGACCCCCAGAAAAGTGACCGACAGGAAGGCCGCCATGACCGGCTTGAGGAAAAACAGATAGGTGCCACGGGTAATATCGGGTACCGCCGCAAGGCCACCGATCCACAGCCATTGCGTCAAGGTGGTGTTGTACAAGGCGATGACGGTTATCGACAGCATGGCGGCCACACTGAGATCGGTGAAACGCCAGAACGCCACCCAGCGCCCGAACAGCAGTCCGACACCGATCCACAACACCACGCCCCCCATAAACAGCGTGATCGCGGTAATCCGCAAGGCTCCGTATTCGGCAATATAAGGCTTGATCAACACCAGATATACGGACATCAGCAGGGCGCAGGCGATGGCCATGAAAATCCCGATGAGATTCGAGGCATCGCCGGTCAGCGCCAGCAAGGCGCCATCGGTCAGCAACAGGGCCACGCCGATAATGGCCCCCAGACCGGACACGATCTTGGCCGCCCCAATGGGTATTTTGTTGGCATAAAGGTTGATCAGGCCGACGAAAATCGGCGCGGTGGTGACCACGGTCGCCACCTGTGGCACGGTGGCATAATCCAGCGACCAGTGGAAGAACAAATAGGCACTGGCCACCCCGAACAGGGAAAACAAACTCAGCGCTTTGGGGTGTTTGCGGATGGGTGTCAGCAGATCCCGGGAAGCCGGGATCAACAACGCCACCACCACCAGCCCAAGCCCGCCGAGAAAGAACCGCCATACGGAAATCTCCGGGCCATTGATGGTCGAATGGGCGGCAATCAGTTTGGCGACAAACTCCGAACTGGCATGGCCGATGACACCGATGAATACCGCCAGATAGGCGATCCAGGCATGCCGGCGCCACAGCCCGGGCTGATGATCCGGAGCCGCCGCCATTACCGGCTGGAAATAAAGTTGAGGATGTCCCGGGCCAGCCGCTCTGGTGCTTCAGCAGGAATCATGTGCCCGGCATCCGCATACTCAATGGCTTTGACATCTTTGAATTGCGGCAGCAGCCTGGCAATCACCTGGTCATCACGGAACACATGATCCTGCAGGCCGGTGATGTTGAGTACCGGTACATCCAGGTTGGACCAGTGAACATTCCAGAGCGTATTTTCACCCGCCTTGAGCAGTTGCCAGGCACCCTCGCTGCGCGGCAACGGCTGATAACCACCCGTTTTCAAAAAATCCCCCCGGTTGCGGGCCAGCCAGTCTTCCCCCAGCAGCAGCGGTGAGTAGATGTCGCGCAGCAACTCCAGGCCACCGGTCTCAGCGAGGCGCACCAGCGCCTGATTGACCCAGGCCAGGCGTGGCCCTATTTCCCGTAAGGTGTTGATGAGAACCAGCCCGTGACAGGGATAACCCTGTTGGCCCAGGTGCACCTGGGCGGCATACAGTCCCCCGACCGACAACCCGACAAACAGCGGCTGCCGGGGTTTGACATGCCTGAGCAATTGCCCACAGTCGCTGACGATATTGTCCTGATGGATGGCCGACGGGGTGAAGGGGCTGCCAGTCTGTCCGCGCAGGTTCCAGGTCAACAAACCGCAGCCGTGGGCAATCAGGGCGGGACCGACGCCGGTTTCCCACATTCCCCGATCTCCGGTGAGTGGATTGAAACAAACCAGCGTGGGCGCATCTTTACGGGACGGAGCCTGGTAGTGATAGGCCAGCCCATCGTGTGGCCCCAGCTCGAGAAACATGGCAATTTCCAGAATCAGATTTTGATTCCGAACAGTTTAACTGGCACTGGGAGATGTGGTGGTGACGCCCGCCTGATCGGTTTGTTCCTATTCCGGCAACCAGCCACCCGCGGCCTGGATCGGGTAGGGATCTCCCGCCACACTGACCCAGGTGGCCAGGGCCTCGCGCGGAGCCTGTTGGGAGCTGTCCGGAAGCCGTCCCTGCACCTGGTAGCGAAGGCCTTGTCCGGTCATCGGGTAGATCCGGTAGCCCAGCACCACGAAATCATGTTCCAGTTCGCGGCCTTCGTTTTCACCGGCCCGCACCCGAGTCCTGAGTCCAAAGCCGAGCCTGGCTACGTGCAATACCAGTTTGGCCGTGTGATTGTGGCGGGATTCGAATTCGCCATTCAAATCCGGGCCATTGACCTGCAGTCGCAGCCGGCCCACTTCCCTGGCCTTGCCGAGGTTGAGCACCGGGCGGGAAAACCAGCCGCGCCATTCCTTGCCGGCAACCACCAGTCCCGGAGTATAGACACTGCCGATGCGCCGGTGCCGGGCATAAGCCTGCTGACGCTGCCCGGCAGCCTTGGTGGCGAAACGATCCGGCCAGCCGATATAGTCCCAGTAGTCGACATGGAAGGCGATCGGGACCACCTGTTTCCACAGACGGGGATCATTTTTCAGGTTGCTCAGCCAGCGATCCGCGGGCGGGCAACTGGAGCAGCCCTCTGAGGTGTACAGCTCCAGCAGGCTGACCCGTTGGGGCGGGCTTTGTAGAGACAGTTGCCGGGCTGGAGCCGCGCTGGTCAATAACAGGGCCAAAAGGGCTAAAACCACACGGATTGGCACTCGTTGCATGGGGCTCTCCAGGGGTGATCGGGCACTCATAGGACCACAATCGGGCCACGATGTTCAAAACACCGGTGAATTTGTTGGATAATCCGGATTCAAGCCAGCTGCGGGAGATCCCATGCTTTTTGCCAGTTACAACATTCAGTTCGGCCGCGGCAAGGATCAGCGCTTTGACCTGCCCCGCATTGCCGCCGAACTGCAGGGAGCCGATGTCATCGCTTTGCAGGAAGTCGAGCGCTACTGGCAACGCTCGGGGAATGTCGATCAGGTGGCGGAACTGGTGGGCTTGCTGGGGGATTACCACTGGGTTTATGGAGCCGGGGTGGACCTGCACGTGGACGGCGAAGCAGCCGGCTCGCGCCGCCCCCGGCGCCGCCAGTTCGGCAATGCGCTGCTGTCGCGCCAGCCCATTTTGAGCAGCCGCCACCACCTGTTGCCCAAGTATGCCAGTACCGGACCCATGAGCCTGCAACGCAGCGCCATCGAGGCGGTCATCAATACCGGTGCCGGAGCAATGCGGGTCTATTCCGTGCATCTCACACACCTGAGCGCCGCCACCCGGATCCCCCAGGTGGAAACCTTGTTGCGCATTCACCAGCAGGCCGGTGTGGAAGGCGCCGCCATAACCGGCGCAAATCTGGGGCCGGACTGGATGCCGGAAGGCCTGCCCGCGGCACTGCCGCGCCAGGCCCTGTTCATGGGGGATTTTAATTTTCAGCCGGACTCCAGGGAGTATGAAAAGTTCACCGGGCCGTTGTCACCATATGGCGGACGGGTGACCAATCCCGAGGGCTTTGTGGATGCCTGGGCGGCGGCGGGCCACGATCTCCACAGCGGTGTCAGCGCCGACATCAAAGGCCGGCCGGTGCGTCTGGATTACTGCTTCCTGAGCACCGTGCTGGAAGATCGGATTCGCGAAGCGCGCATCGACAGTCAGGCGCAGGGTTCCGATCACCAGCCAATCTGGTTAAATCTGGATGTTTAAACAGTTATCGGTATACTGAGAACCCAAGCAAGCGGTGTGGATTCTGTTCCCAATTCTGATACTCGCCCTGGCAGGGTATGCCATTGTGATCTATAACCGCCTGGTGCGGGATCGCAACCGGGTGGCCAATGCCTGGAGCGATATCGATGTGCAGCTCAAACGCCGCCATGATCTGATCCCGAAGCTGGTGGCGGCGGTGCGCCAGTACGCGAAGTATGAAAGTGCGACACTGGAAGGCATCACCCGCCTGCGGCTGGAGAGCCAGCGGGCCAGGGCGGTTCGTGACATCGGCGGCATTGAAACCAGTCTGGGGCAGGGAATCCGCAAGCTGTTTGTACTGGTGGAGGATTATCCGGAACTCAAGGCCAGCGAGTCCTTTATTCAGCTGCAGGACGATATCAGCGAAATTGAAAACCACATCCAGATGGCGCGCCGCTATTACAACGGTGCCGTAAGGGCTCTGAATATTCGTATAGAATCGTTCCCGGATATGCTGTTGGCCAGGGGTTTCAACTACGTATTGGCGGACTATTTTGAGATCGGGGATCCATCTCAACGTGAAACAGCAGGGGAGTTCTAGATGAAACGCATGCTGGTGATGTTGCTGACCCTGTTGCCCCTGGCCACGCTGCAGGCCAAAGAGCGCATCGAGTATTTCCAAAGCGATCTCCAGATCAGTGCGGACGGCTCCATGGAGGTCGTGGAAACCATCCGCGTCAAGGCCGAAGGCCGGCAGATCAAACGGGGCATCTACCGGGATTTCCCCACCGTCTACCGGGATCGGTTCAACAACCGGGTGAAGGTCCGTTTCGAAGTGCTGAGTGTGCGCCGGGACGGCAAACCGCAAGCCCACCACACGGTTCAGCAAAGCAACGGTGTGCGTTTGTATATCGGCAGCAAGAACGTATTTCTGCCCAAAGGTGTTTATGAGTACGAAATCACCTACAAGACCGATCGGCAGCTGGGGTTTTTCAAGGATCACGATGAACTGTACTGGAACGTCACCGGCAACGACTGGGCCTTCCCGATTGACAAGGTCAAGGCCTATGTCTATCTGCCCAAAACCGTGCCCAATGACACCATCAAGGGCGAGGCCTACACCGGTGTTCAGGGCAGCAAGGGTCAGGACTATCAGTTCGGCCTGGATCCCCAGGGCGTAGCCTGGTATGAGACCACGCGCCGGTTGCGGCCCCGCGAAGGGCTGACCCTGGTCACCACCTGGCCCAAGGGCTATGTCCACGAACCCACGGCCCGGGAGCAGACGCGCTGGTTCCTTGAAGACAACGGTAATCTGCTGATGGGCCTGTTTGGTATCGGCGTGCTGTTGTTGTATTACCTGGTGGTGTGGTTACGGGTTGGGCGCGATCCCGACCCCGGGGTGGTGTTTGCCCGCTACCAGCCGCCCAAAGACTATTCACCGGCCGCCATGCGATATATCCGCAACATGGGCTATGACGAGAAAACCTTCAGCACCGCACTGGTCAGCCTCGCCGCCAAGGGCTACCTGAACATCGACAAGGAAGACGACACCTTCAGCCTTGAGTGTTTGCCCGGGACGGCGCCCATGGAACCCGGTGAGCGGGTGTTGCTGGCGCGACTATTTCCCGCTTCGAACAGCATCGTCCTCGACAAGATTCAACACCAACGGATCCGTGGCGCCATGGATGCTCACAAGACCCGTCTGGAGGCCGATTATGAGAAAAAATACTTTCAGACCAACGGTGTGTATGTGTTCGCCGGCCTGTTGCTGTCGATCCTGGCGGTCATTATCGCCCTCATGACACCGCCCGGCGTAGGCGAGGTTCCCGGCGCTATTTTTATGACCATCTGGCTGAGTATCTGGAGCACCGCCGTGTATGGCCTGCTGAAAAAAGCACTGTTGGCCTGGAAATCCTCGAGTTCCTCGGGTGGCTATGCCTCCGCGATCTTTATCAGCCTGTTCAGCGTGCCCTTTGTAATCGGCTGGTTTGCCGGTATTGGCATGATGTGGAGCCTGGCCAGTGGTGGGGTGACGATCCTGCTGCTGGTACTGGCAGCGGTCAACTGGGGGTTTTATGAACTCATGAAAGCACCGACCCTAGCTGGCCGCGAATTGCTGGACAAGGTGGATGGATTTATGGAGTACCTGAGCGTGGCCGAAGCCGATGAACTGCGCTTTAAAAATCCACCACACAAAACACCGGAGTTGTTTGAGCGTTATCTGCCCTATGCCATAGCCCTGGATGTGGAGGGAGTCTGGGGTGAGAAATTCACTTCGGTGCTGGCGGCCGCCCGCCGGGAGCGTCAATACCGCGGGCCGTCCTGGTACCGCGGTCCCGGCCGATTTACCGCCCAATCCTTTACCTCGAGCCTGGGTTCCGGACTGGCCAGTGGCGTCGCCTCGTCGTCCACGGCTCCAGGCTCAGCCTCGGGTTCCGGCGGTGGGGGATCCTCCGGCGGCGGTGGCGGCGGTGGTGGTGGTGGCGGCTGGTAAGCCGGGCTTTTCCGGATCACCAAAGAACGAATACTTTAAATAGTGTCCGTCCGGAAACGGGCGGACACTATTGCGGTACAGGGAGGTGCCGCCATATTCGATGGCCTAAGCCATTGAAAATGAAGCAGCCCGATAACCGCGCTTCTCGGGCTGCGTGTCCAGAAACGGCCAGGATGGCTGTTACTGGACGGGAACTAAATAGAATGCTGTGGATGGGGAGCTTATACTTTCCATTATTTGGTTGCGGATCATGGACACCAGAATATGAAAAAGTTTTTCAAAATCATCGCCATCGTACTGGTGGTTATCGTCGTACTGATCGGCGGCGCGGCGGCGGTGCTGCCGATGCTGGTCAATCCCGAGGACCTCAAAGCCGAGCTGAGTAGCAGAGTCAAACAGGAAACCGGCCGCGATCTGCAGATCCCGGGAGATGTCAGTCTCACGGTATTTCCCTGGCTGGGCGTGAAGCTTGGGGGGGTCCAGCTTGGCAATGCCCCGGGATTCAGCGATGCCCAGTTCGCCAAAGTGGATAATGTCAATGTCCGGGTCAAACTCATGCCGCTCCTGCAAAGCCGGCTGGAAATGGACACCGTGACCCTGCACGGCCTGAGCCTGAATCTGGAACGTGACAAGCAGGGCCGCGGCAACTGGGAGGATCTGGCGGCTAAGGGCAAAGCTAAATCTGAACAGGGCCATGGCGATGACATGGGTGAAGGTATGGCGGCTTTTGCCATTGGTGGCCTGGATATCCAGGATGCCAACCTGAGTTTCAGGGACGTGCAGGCCGGGCAGGCATTTGCAATCAAGAAACTGCATATGAAAACCGGTGCGGTGCGCCTGGGCGAGCCGGTCGATATCGAACTCGGATTTGATCTGAACAGTGCCAATCCCCCCATCACCGGTCAGGTGAGCGGCAAGGCCCGGGTCGATGCCAAACCCAAGGCACAACGGGTCACACTCTCCGGCTTGCAAATCAACGCGGACTTAAAGGGGAAAACCCTTCCCGGCGGCGCCGCCAGTATCAAATTTGAGGCGCAGGCCATGATGGATGGCGCGCACCAGCGCCTGACCGTCAGCCAGATGCATTTGTCAGCGTTGGACCTGGATCTTAGTGGTGCGCTGAAGGTCAGCGATATGCACAAAGGCGGCCTGTTGAGCGGAGAATTAGAGGTTGCTGAATTTAATCCCCGCGCCCTCCTGAAAGCGCTTGGGCAGCCTGAATTGAAGACGGCGGATGGCCAGGCCATGACCCGGGTATCGCTGAAAACCAGCTTGAACGGCACCAGCAAAGCCGTCAGCCTCAAGCCGTTGAATATCAAACTGGATGATTCCACTCTCAGCGGCAACCTGCGGGTGCTGGATTTCAAGCGATCGGCCGTGCGCTTCGCCCTGGCCCTGGACCAGATTGATCTCGATCGTTATCTGCCACCCGCCAGTCAGGGACAAGCCGCCCCAGCGGCAACTCCCGGTGCGGCGGCCGGCAAGGCAGTTGAATTACCCATGGAAACTTTACGCGGATTGGATATTGACGGCACATTCAAAATCGGCAAGCTGAAAGTGGCCAAGCTCAACATCACCGATGCCACCGCACGCCTGAACGCCAACAAGGGACTCATCCGCCTGAGCCCGATCGCGGCGCAACTGTACGCAGGCGGGTACAGCGGCAATATCGCCCTGGATGCCCGTAAGGCCAAGCCCCGGATCTCGATCAATGAGAAGCTGGCGAATGTCCAGATCGGGCCTTTGCTCAAGGATCTCCAGGGTCAGGACAAGCTTTCCGGCACCGCCAATCTGAGTGCCAAGTTAACGGCCAGCGGTGCGAGCACGGATGCCGTCAAGCGCAGCCTCAACGGCAATCTGGCATTTCAGTTTCTCAACGGTGCGATTAATGGCATCAATCTGGCGCAGATGATCCGCAATGCCAAGGCCAGCATCCTCGGAGGTGCCAAAGCCGCCGGCAATGAACCACTAAAAACGGATTTTGCCGAAATCAAAGGTACTGCCAGGGTGAAAAACGGCCTGGTCATGAATCCCGACCTGAGCGCCAAGTCACCCCTGTTGCGCCTGACCGGTAAAGGCCAGGCCAGTCTGCCGGCGGAAACCATCGACTACCGGGCCACCGCCACGGTAGTGGCCACTGCCAAGGGCCAGGGCGGCAAGGATTTGCAGGATCTTGCCGGAGTGCCGATCCCGGTGCACATCACCGGCACATTTCAGGATCCGAAATACGGTCTGGATATGGCCGCCCTGGGTCAGGCCCTGGCAACCAGCAAGGTGAAAAAGCTCGGTAGTGGAGTTCTCGGTGGTGCGCAAAAGGCCGGTGGCGGGGTACTGGACGGCGCCAAGCAAGTCGGAGGTGGAATTCTGGACGGCGCCAAGAAAGCCGGAGGTGGAATCGGCGGGGCTCTGAAAGGCCTGCTGAATAATTGACCATGGATAAGCAACTGAGCAGGGAAATCAAGGGCAGCTGCCTGTGTGGCCAGGTCCGCTGGACGCTAAAAGGCCCTTTCGAGTCCTTCCATCTGTGTCATTGCTCGCGTTGCCGCAAGGGCACGGGCTCGGCGTATGCCGCGAACATATTCACTCGCCCGGAAAACATAACCTGGCTCAGCGGCGAGGAATTGATCAAGCGCTTCGACCTGCCGCAAGCGAAGCGTTTTTCAAAATGTTTCTGCAGTCATTGCGGTTCTACGGTGCCTTATGTGAGTCGCACCGGCCAGTACCTGCTGATTCCGGCCGGCAGCCTGGATGAGGATCCCGGAATCCGGCCTCAGGATCATATTTTCTGGGCGGACCGGGCCTGCTGGTATGACCAAGGCAGTGAGTCGGAAAAATTTGACGCCTATCCAAAATAGCTGAATTTTAGTACCAGCCCCATAGTATTGACCCACGCGGATTCAACCGTGCACTGGTGATTGGGGTGGTTTGGAACAGCGGTTACGCGGCGGCCAAGTGCGGCCATGAATTGCACATCGTGAGTAGAATTCGTAGTGAATGATGGAACCGACCATGAGTAATCATTTGACCCGCTGGTGGTGGATTCGCCATGCACCGGTCAGCCACTTGAACGGTGTGATTTATGGAGACAGTGACCCGGACGCCGATACCTCCCAGACCGCGTTGTTTCAATCCGTGGCCCAGCGACTGCCGAAATCGGCGGTGTGGGTTGTCACCAACCTGAAACGTACCCGCCAGACTGCCGAGGCGATTGCCAGGGGCGGATACAGCTTACCGGCGGAAATCCTCGTGGAGGAACGCCTGCGCGAGCAAAGTTTCGGAGACTGGCACGGCCTGCGCCATTCAGCGCATGATGCCACCCGCAGTGACCCCTTTGTCGGAATCTGGAATTGCGCACCGGATGTCATACCGCCCGGAGGTGAAAGTTTTGAGCAATTGATGGTGCGGGTTGCGCAGGCCGTCGAGCAGTTGAGCGATCGCTATCGGGGTGGGGATATTGTCTGCGTTGCCCATGGCGGCACGATCCGCGCCGCGCTGGCCCTGGCCCTGCGCATGCAACCGGCCGATGCCCTGGCATTCACCATTGGCAATGTATCCCTGTCGCGTATCGACCACCGCCACAGTAACGATGGCGTTGCTCCGGGATGGCGGGTGCGCGCGGTCAATACCTGAGCCTGGCGATCAGCGCTTGAGTCTGTTTGGATTTTTCCATAATCCCGAGCGCGAAGCCCGCCGGCTTGAGCGCGATGCCCGGGCCATCATCGACAACGTGGTGCACAGCTACCGGGAGCAGCGCCTGGTTGAAATCGCCAGCCAGATCCGCACGGACCTGTTGCATGTGGCCAGGAACTGTGAAGCCCATGACGGATCCCTGGAGCGAGAACTGGAACGTCATACCAGCCTGCATCGGGAGGCCCGCCGTCACAATGCCTCGGTGGCCCTGACCGCCCACACTCTGGTGATCATCCATATCCGCGCCGGCAGGTTGGGCGAACCCGGCCAGGCCACCCTGGGATTAATCCAGGATTTTGTCAGCAACTGGTCGAGCGGGGATCCACCGTTTCCGCAGCCCCAGACCCCTGAATAATGCAGACTGAATCGCTGCTCCTGAATGGAGATCAGGTGAT
>Ga0114931_10007597_pt1 | contig 13247 bp, 10 predicted proteins | sample 2SBtaG_FD_89579 | JGI IMG/M metagenome (GOLD analysis project Ga0114931, IMG submission 89579) | Deep subsurface microbial communities from Kolumbo volcano to uncover new lineages of life (NeLLi) - 2SBTROV14_V59a metaG | ecosystem: Environmental > Aquatic > Marine > Volcanic | place: Kolumbo... | reverse complement strand
TGATTGACGGGCTCACAATGTCAGGGGTCTTTACATCGACCGCTGGCACGTTCGCTGGCGTGCCGTTGGGCGCGTTCGATACGACCGGGCTGTTCGGCTCGTTCCTGAATATCAAACTGGATCCAACTGGACCGGCGTTTATTGACAACAATGCAGATTTGACGCTTTCAGCTGTTATTCCGTTGCCATCTGCTGCAGGAATGGGCTTCTTCGGTCTGGCGTTGTGTGCTCGTCGACGGAGGCGTCGCCTCTCAGCGTGACGCATGATCAAACTAAGGCCTCGACTTGAATGAACCAGTTGCAGCTAGGCAACGGCATGCGTATGGTGGAATGTTGGACGGGGAGCGAGGATCGTACAGAACGGTCGTCTGTTGGTGCTTCGAAGATCCCGAACAAGCGGAGCCTCGAGGCAGCAAGACGCATTGAGGGATGCGCAGGCGCCCAGCCACGAATGAAGGAGCACGTCAATGGCTATGGGAATACGAGGCATATGTGCAGTTTGCACTGCGCTTGCAGTGGCGCCGATGTCGGTTGACGCTGCGTTTTCGCAGATCCAGTTCGATATTAATGGTTTGCGTATCGACGCGGGCGCCGCCTTTGGCGGATTTACGCACACCGGTCAGCTTGCGATCAGTGCGGACGCCAATTCCGTCTTGGCGAGCATCATTGTTGACGCATTGCCGACTTCCACTTCATCGACGTTGTCGAGCGTGAGCGGCTTTATTGACCTTACGTTTGGGACAGTCATGGGCGGGCAGTTCTCGGTGGCGCTCAACGATGGATCACTCTACACCGCGACAATTCTCACTGGTTCGGGCAGCGTCGCTCCGCAGGCAGGCCAGGGATTCCAGATGACCGGACTGTCATTTAGCGGCACATTCGTTGGCTCGACGTTTGGGGGTGTTGATGTGAGCGGTCTTGGCGCCGTTGATGGACAATTCTTATTGCAGTCGTACACCCCAAATGCTGCAGGCATCGATGCGGACTCGACGCTCAATGTCTTCACGCTGCCTGCGCCAGGATCGCTCGTGCTGCTTCTGGGCGCCGGCTCACTGTTCGCTGGGCGCCGTCGGCGTTGACCACTCCAAAACCGGTCTTGCCGGGCCATCCATCAAGGTCTGAACACTTGTAGTTCGTGACTGAGGCACGGGGCAGCCAGTGGGCGTGCATCCTGATGTTTGGTTCGCGAATGCCCATCAGACGATGTTGATGGCAGATAGCAAGAAAAGTCCGTGTTGTCGCCAAAAACAACTGGACACGCAACCATTTATGTGGCATATTGGGTTTGGATCGTGAAAGTCGGTCTATGTGGCTGGCTCAAAGAAAAGCGATGTTGTTTGCTGGTCCCTACTGGGGGGTTGGCGTGGGGGCGTGAACGCCCAGGAGAGTTGGCGATGCGTTTAGTTGGTGCAGTTGTTGCTGGCGTGAGCGCGGCATTGTTGTTTGTTGCTGCTCCTGCTCTTGGTGCGACGCAGACATTTCTTCTGGCCGATCATCCTGATGCTGCAAGGAATCCGCCACCGTATGGATTGCGTCTGGACAACGTGTTCTTGAATGCTGGCCTCACAAGCACAACCGGAAAGAACGTGGGTGGCGCGACGACGTTTTCGTTCAGCCATCCAACAAGCGCCGTGTTCATGGATGTGACCGAGACGCCCGCAATGGGTGGCGGCATGGACATTTCGCTGCATATTCACGGCACGACCTATGGCGGCGTGGATACGGGCAGTGCAACAGGGTTTGGCGAGGGCAACTATTTCCTTGACTTCACCTATTCGGTGAACGTGGCGCAATTGGGCACTGGATGGCAAGTCACGCCGCAGAGTCCATCCAACCAGGGCACACTGACCGCAGGCACGGGCATCACCGATGTCGCTGCGGGGACCGTGTTCAACCTTTTCGAGCAGACGCCAACAGGCAATCCGTTCAAGTTCGTTCAGGATGGACATCGACTGGGCAGCTTCCCCGCGATTGACGCGCTGAATCCATGGGTGGGGAGAGGCTGGCTGACATTCAACTCCAGCGGCGCGAATGCGACGGGCACGCAGGATTTTCTTTTCATCGGAAAGCCCATTCCGCTGCCAGCTTCGCTCACCCTGGCGGGCGCCGGTCTCGTTGCGATGGCGACGAGCCGTCGTCGGCGTCGCTTTGCTTGACAGGCTTCATCAGCGATGTGGGATGGACGCCATTGTTATCGCTGCCCTCGTGGAGGAATCCTCAAGCGGTATGGAGAGATTCCGACGCTGGCTGACGCTTGTGCAGTTGGTTGTCTTTTTGCATTGTCGCTGAGCACCTGCGAATCGTGAATACTTCGTTGGCGGGGGTTACAGTGTGACGCTGTCATCATGCTGCCCACAACCCGACTCGAATACGACCTGCCTCAGGAATTGATCGCGACCGAGCCAGCGGCGCCCCGCGATGCTGCTCGGCTGCTTGTCGTGTCGCGCTCAGACGCGTCGCGCATGGAGTTCGGGTTCGTGCGCGATTTGCCTGCGCTGCTCAGTCCTGACGACCTGCTCATGGTCAATGCGTCGCGCGTTGTGCCTGCTCGCTTGGTGGGTGTTCGGCGCGCCACGGGGGCGAAGGTGGAGGGATTGTGGTTGGCGGCGCCCACGTCTGGGCAATGGGTGACGCTGCTCCGCGCCAACGGTCGTCTGCGCACGGGTGACTTGATTGATTTGCGCCCAGCGCATGCACATGGAGGCGCATGGACGCTGAGACTGGCGGAGCGGGTCGGCCGGGGGTGGCTCGCTAGCGTGGAACGACAATCTGGATTGCCTGGCGCGACAGTGAGCGCGTCGTTTGACGCCGTGCTGGAGGATGTCGGTTTGACGCCTATCCCGCCCTACATCCGCGCAGCGCGCCAACGTTCTGGCGTCACGGTGCGTGAGGCGGTGGATCGAACTGGCTACCAGACGGTCTACGCCCACAGTGAGGAAATCGATTCGTTGCTGGCTTCGGTGGCAGCGCCGACAGCGGGTTTGCATTTCACGCCTGACCTGCTTGCTCAGCTGACGCGACTGGGCGTGGCTCGGGCCGAGGTCACGCTTGGCGTTGGATCGGGCACGTTTCAACCTATCGAGACAGCGCACGTGGAAGAACACCCGATGCACGAAGAATGGATGTTTGTCGGCGAAGATGCGCAGCGAATCATCGCGGCCAAGCGCGCTGCAGGCGGACGCGTTGTGGCAGTGGGCACAACCGCGGCGCGTGCGCTGGAATCACTGCCGAAAATCGAGAATGGTGGCGGCGTCAAACAACTTGGCGCGCTTGAGGCGACGCGGATTCTGATTGCGCCGGGGCACACATGGCGCAACGTGGATGCGCTCCTCACAAACTTTCACCTGCCCAGATCCACGCTGCTGGCGATGGTCGCGTCGCTGTTTCCCCAGGGCGTCGACCGCCTGCTCGATATTTATCACGAGGCGATCAAGTCGAAAATGCGTTTTTATTCGTATGGCGATGCGATGCTGATTTTGCCCTGATGCAGTTCAGGCAATTCTTCGTCTATTATAATGGACAATAAGACGAAGTCGCCTGGGTAGAAGAATGCGCGCAAGACGCAGTTCACAATGTGTGGGAGCGGCCTGATGTAGGTCGTCAGTAATCTGCGCTGGTGTCTGGGCTGCAGCGAGAGGAGTTGCAGCGTTGGCGAAAATCGCGATATGCACGAGCACCGCCACGGCGCAGAGTAGCGCAAGTGCACTGGCGCCTCCCTTGAATCCGCCCTTGGGTTGTTTGCATATTCGCTTCATGCGCCACCTTGTCTTTGGTTTGTCGCACGTTTTGGCTCGGGCTCAAGCGCGAGTCAAACGCCACATGCAGTTTACCACAATTCTGACGAAGTGCGGCAAAAACCAACCACTAATTGGTGCGCGCGTTCGCAAGGCAGGCGCAGGCGGCGCAGATGTGGCGACTGTCATCTGCTCGCGTTATATTGGTGGCCAATAACCATTGCGGACACGTTATTCGGACGCGCCAGGCTTTGCGTCGTATCGCGCATGAATCGGCGCTCGATGCACGCACCTGAGGTGAAGTGAGTGCAGTGGGGAAGCGACGCGAAGGGGCTTGTTTTAGGCCATGCATCAATAGCCCGAGATGTTGGCGGGTCGCCTGCAGCAGCGCTGGCAGCTTGATTCATTCGCAATTATTGCTTACCTCGTTGGAGTATTCGGGCGATGCGCCATACGCGCTTGCGCCTAGGAGCAAATCCAGCGCACGCGTTTAACAGCGTGCAGGGCGAGCCATGATGATGCGAGAACGCTGGCCCGCCTTTTTTTCAGCGGACGATAGACTGTTGCGTCGCTTATTGGCGCACAGCGCCATGATTACGTTTGAGGTATCGCAGGACTGGAGACACGGGAGAAGTGGACATGGCGAACGCAGGCGCGAACGCGAGCATTGCTGGCGACCCATCGGTCGTCATTGTCGGCGCCCGAGGCATGCTTGGCTCCACGTGGGTCGATGCGCTTGGGCAGCGGCCGATCACTGTCGGAGATCGCGGGCAATCGCCGGTTGGCGCGCTGGATCTCCCTGACTTTGACCTGCGGAACGAATCACACATCTCCAGCGCCATCAATGACAATGTCGCGATAGTCATCAACTGCGCAGGGTATACGGATGTGGACGGCGCCGAACTCAATCCTGACCCAGCCTTCGAGGTCAATGCGCGTTCGGTGGAAATGCTCGCGGAGCGTTGCGCGCAGGTCGGCGCGCTGCTGGTGCACTACAGCACCGACTATGTCTTTGATGGTGAACGCACTGAGCCATATCCCGTCGGTCATCCTCACAATCCAATTAATGTTTACGGTAAGAGCAAATCAGAGGGAGAGCACAACGCGCAGCGGTCGGGAGCGGACGCGCTCATCATTCGCACCAGCTGGCTCATCTCGGCCAAAGGGAAGAATTTTGTCCGTACGATTGCCCGGGCGGCGCGCGAGCGAGCGACACTCAGCATCGTTGATGATCAGCGCGGTCGCCCGACGTCGACCTCGTGGCTTGTTGAAGCAACGCGACGGCTCATCGCCCAAGGCGCTCGCGGCGAGCATCATGTCTGCCTTGAAGGGGAGTGCAGCTGGTTTGAGCTTGGCGAAGCTGTGACTCTCGCGCAGAATGCGTCGTGCAAGGTGACGCGGTGCGCGTCGGACGACTATCCGTCGCCAGCGCCACGCCCCAGGTACAGCGTGCTTGATCTTACGAAAACCACGGAGCGAATCGGGCCTGCGCCACACTGGCGCGACGAACTCGCCCGCATTTTGCCTCTTGTGAATCTCACACGCGACGCGCATGTCCTGTGAAGCGGCTAGACTCACACGCTGGGCGCCCGACACGTGGAGACTGACGGGAACAGAGCGCGCACTAGCTGAAAGGGTGAATGGGGTATGCGGGTGCTGGTCACGGGCGGCGCGGGGTTTATCGGGTCAAATTTCGTGCGTTTTCTCCTGCGTGAGCGGGCGGGCGCTCACATTGTCAATCTGGATGCGCTGACGTATTCGGGAAACCTTGAGAATCTTACGGATGTTGAGCAGGACGATCGTCACACGTTCGTCAAGGGCGATATCTGTGATCGGGCGCTTGTCGATGAGCTGCTTGGCAGGTGCGACGCGGTCGTGCACTTTGCTGCTGAGAGCCACGTTGACCGGTCGATTCTGGATTCAACGCCGTTCGTCCGCACCAACGTGCAGGGCACGCAGACTCTGGTCGACGCTGCTCGGGCTGCAGGGGTTGATCGTTTCGTTCATGTCAGCACAGACGAGGTGTATGGCGAGTTGCCGCTTGACAAGCCTGACGTCAAGTTCACAGAAGAGACGCCCCTTGCGCCCAACAGTCCATACGCAGCGAGTAAAGCGGCCAGCGATCTGCTCGTGCGCGCAGCCCACCGCACGTTTGGCTTTCCCGCGGTGATCACGCGCTGCTCAAACAATTTCGGCCCCTGGCAGTTTCCCGAGAAAGCCATTCCTCTTTTTGTCAGCAATCTGCATGAGGGCAAGAATGTGCGGCTTTACGGCGACGGGCTCAACGTGCGCGACTGGCTGCACGTCGAGGACCACTGTGAAGCCATTGTCCGGGCGCTCGAAGCAGGCGTGGGTGGCGAGGTGTACAACATTGGCGGCAACAACGAGCGATCCAATCTTGATCTCACGCAGGCGATTCTCAAGGCGATGAATCTTGGCGAGGACCGCATCGAGCGCGTGCAGGACCGTCTCGGGCACGACCGCCGATACGCCATCGACGCCAGCAAGATCGAGCGCGAACTGGGCTGGCGACCCACGCGCAGCGCGTGGCCTGAAGCGCTGGAGCAAACGGTCGCGTGGTACCGCGACAACGCCTCGTGGTGGCGGCGCGTCAAGAGCGGCGCGTATCGCGAGTATTACAAAACGCAGTACGCGAATCGATAAGGACCATTATCGAGATTTGGACTTGTGGCGGTGGTGCGGGCGGCAAAGCCCGTGGTTGTCCGATGCACTGGCGGCGCGCTCATACACAAGGTGGCTGAGTCTGTGTTGGTTCGACTCGATGTCGCTGTTGATTCTGGCTCTACGTTATGTTCGTGGTTTAGCGCTGGACGCTGGGGTTTTTTCGCCGAGGGCTTTTTCACGCAAGAATCGGTCGATGCGCCGGGCGAGCGCTCTCTGGCTTGCGATGGATGCAGCGACGAGGGCGTCGGCGTGAGTGACGCCTGCTGAGACGCCTGCAAACGCAGCGCTGGCCACAGCGCGGTCGGTTTGGGCGTCGCGGACTTCGAGGTTGAGTCGCCAGCTGGCTTGTTGTTGCCCATTGGCGTCCGAGCCAAGCGCTGCGACGTCGTATCGTGCGATGATTTCCATCGCTGCGGGAGCGCGCACCGCGATTGGGATGCGCAGCGTCGCAAGCGCAGCGCGAATCGTCGCGCCGATCGCTGCAGGCGCGAATGGATCCACAACGACGACCGCAGGCGAAGCCTGTCGAGTCGCGTCCGCAGCTGCACTGAGCGCCGCGGCTGGGGGCAGCGACGGATCTCGTTGCGCAGCTGTGCGCGCTGGGATTTGTCGCAGGATTTCAATACGTTTGGCGACAGCCCGGGCCATTGCAAGAGAATCGTCAGCCTGTTTCGCCGCCGTCGCTGCGCGTGCGCGCCTGCGCAACACTTCAAGTCTCGTTGCGCCTGGCGCCTGCGCCAATGCATGCCATTCGGTGGCTTCGGTCTGGGAGCGAAGCGCAGCGCCAGCGAGAGACGCCACGACGGCGCCTCGACTAATGACCGCGCGGGCCTCCACGCGCAGGGTCAGGGGATCGCGCCAGACCTGATCGATGCGGGCGCCCAGCAGCATCGCGCTGGCGCTGGTGCGCACCCGCTGATCGACTCTGTTTATCTGCCTGGACGCCAGCGAGGCTGCGCGGGGGTCGTCTCGCCCGTTGCGCCGTTGCGACATCTGAACTGCTGCGACGATTTCCTCAGCGTCGATGCGGACGGAGAGTTGCCTTGCCAGCTGGGCGAGCGCGTGGGTCTTGGCGAGCTCTGTGGTGGCGCCCACGCCCACAGCAGCCATCGTGAGGGCTGGATCGAGTCCAGCGTCAGGACGCGAAACCCAGGGCGGGGTTGGCGTCAGGGCCATCACCGAGATTCGGGACTGTTGGGGGGGCGCCAGTCGGGGCCCGGCGCACGCTGTCAGCAGCGCGGGAAGGCACACAAGCACGGAGGTCAGACGGAGGAGCAGCATGGCAACAGGAATCGTATCGGTCCGCTCAGGCGACCCCTCCCAAGCGACCGATAGATCGTTGGGCAGAGGCCTCGCGGACGATGGATGTCCGCGTGGACCCTGGCCCACAAACGGAGACAGTGACATGGCGCAGACGTGCACGCGCAACACCCCAATCGGGCGGACTTTTCGGCTGGCGATGCTCTCAGCGGCGCTAGCAATCGGTGTCCAGGCTTGCGACAGCCATCCAAAGGTCGTCGACGAGCGCGCCAGCGTTGCGCGCGCTTTTGTCCCGGAGTGGTACAACGACACGCCCCGGGGCGACAATGGCACGGTTGTCAAGACTTCGCAAGCGGTTGGCGCCACGCCCGAGATGGCGGAGACGATGGCGACAAACTTCGCTCGAGCTGCGATGGCGCTCTCGATCGAAACGCAAGTGAACGTGATGCAGCGGAACTTTCAGGAACAACTGAGCGCTGCGGATGATCTCGATCTCCTGCAACGTTTCCAGAACATCACCGACACTGTCGCTAGTCACATCCTGAAAGGGTCGCACGTAACGCGCAGGGAGATTTATGCAGAGCCAAGCGGCGGGTACCGCTGTTTCGTGCGGATGGAAGTCGATGGAGGGGAAATTGCAGCCAACTATCTCGAGCAGCTCAAGCAGCAGGACGAACTCGAGACGCGCCTTCGCAGCGGCGAAGCCTGGGCTGAGCTTGAACGCCGAGTCCAGCAACTGCGTCAACAGCAGAAAAAGAGTGGCAAATTGCCCTCTATGACGGATGAACAGCTCCGAAAGAGCAGCGACGGTAAGTAGACGTCCGATTCAAGTGGACGCCTCTTCTGTCAGGACAAATTTCCGAGATATCCAATCTTGGTCGGGCAGGTCTCCGACCTGCCCTTAGGGCTTTCGTAAACGAAAACGAAATAGGCGGCTCAGAGAACCGCCCCACCAAGACAGGCGGCCTCCCAAGAGCAGCCGTCTTCTGTTAGACAGTTCAAGTGTTAGACAGTTCCAGGCACAGGCCGACGGTCGATAGACACGAGTTCTCGATATAGTCGCGCGTTCGCACGGGCGAGACGTCCGCGCCACCAGATGGAAACACAGGCTTGGGCGACCAGCCAGTGAAGCGAAATCTGGACGTTCGCCTGAAGCGTGCTACACTTGGCGACGTCGTGAGGTGCAAGCGCCGCTGCGCTTGGGCTTGAACGGATCGCTGAGGACGCGCACACCGATGCGCCAGCGAAACACCAGAACCGCCCCATCGGGGCCTGGCGCCCACACGGACCAACGTGGGCATCGCCACTTGCATTCACGGTTCGCTGTGATGGTTGCACGCTGGCGGAAACTGAGAGACCACCATGATTGATGAATCGCTGATTGCGTCGCTTGGCGTCGCTGATGATGACGCTGCGGGCCTGCTGATGCAGGCGTTTGGTGAGGAGGTCGCTGGGGGCGACATGGAGCCGCTCCTCGGGTTGGCGATTGCAGAGCTCAGGCCTGGCAAGATTTTTGATGGCAAGATTGTTGGCGTCGCTGGGGATGATTTCGTCATTGACGTTGGGCTCAAAAGTGAAGGGCTTGTCGCCAAGAGCGAATTTGCCGAAGACGCGACGCTGCGCGTTGGCGACACCGTGAAGGTGCTCCTCGAGTCGATCGAGGGCGACGACGGCCTGATCAAGCTCTCCAAACGCAAAGCGGATCGAATCCTTGCGTGGGAGCGCATCCTTGAAACCACCAAGGTGGGCGACATTGTCGAAGGTCCGGTCACCCGGAAGATTAAGGGTGGTTTGCTCGTCGACATCGGCGTGCCCGCGTTCCTCCCAGCGTCGCAGATCGACATCCGCCGGCCAGGCGATGTGAGCGACTTCATGGGCAGGAAGATCCGGGCGGAAGTGCTCAAGATCGACGAAGACCGCCGAAACATCGTCGTGTCGCGCAGGCAGATCATCGAGCGCGATCGTGAGTCGGCCAAACTGCGCCTGCTCGAGCGCGTCAGTGAAGGTGATCTTGTCAAGGGCACTGTGAAGAATATCGCTGATTTTGGCGCATTCATCGATCTTGGCGGGATCGACGGCCTGCTGCACGTCACCGACATGTCGTGGGGCCGGGTCAACCATCAATCCGAGCTCGTGCGCGTGGGAGACGAGGTTGAGGTGAAGATTCTCAACATCGATATGGATAAGGAAAAGATCGCCCTTGGCCTCAAGCAGAAGGAATCAAGCCCCTGGGAGGAAGTGGAGCAGCGCTACCCCATGGGCGCCCGTGTGCATGGCGAGGTGGTCAGCCTCGTGCCCTATGGCGCCTTCGTCCGCTTGGAGGACGGCGTGGAGGGGCTTGTGCATGTTTCTGAAATGTCTTGGACGAAACGAATCAATCACCCCTCAGAGGTGCTCACGCCAGGTGAAGAAGTCGACGTCGTCGTGCTCGACATCGACACCAGCAAGCACGAAATCAGTCTGGGTGTTAAGCAGACAGAAGTGAATCCATGGGAACTCGTCTCCGAGAAATACCCGCCTGGCACAATGATCGAAGGCGAAGTGCGCAACCTCACGAATTATGGCGCGTTTGTCGAAATTGAGCCTGGCATCGACGGCTTGCTGCACGTCTCTGATATCTCGTGGACGCGAAAGGTCGCACATCCAAACGAGCTCATCAAGAAGGGCGATCAGGTGAAGTGCGTGGTGCTCGAAGTAGACCAGAACAAGCAGCGCATCAGCCTTGGCATCAAGCATCTCACCCAGGATCCCTGGCTTGAAGCGATTCCGGGCGCTTACCGCCCCGGCATGGTGGTGCGAGGCAAGGTTACGAAAATCACCAACTTTGGCGTCTTTGTCGAACTCGAAGATGATCTTGAAGGGTTGCTGCATATTTCCGAGCTGTCCGATCAGAAAATCGAAAAGCCGCAGGAAATCGTGCAGGTGGGCGACGAGATCGACGTGAAGATTCTTCGGGTCGACGTGCAGGACCGCAAGATCGGCCTGTCGCTCAAACGTGCGCAGTGGGGCTCATCGGAAGAAGGGGGCGAGCAAGCGACGCACGAATCCACCTCACCGGCGCCCACGCGAGGCGGCATGGACGAACATGGCGCCATGGGAACCGACAAGATTCAACTCTGAGTTCGACGCACGAATCAGGTGTACAAACAGCAATGAAGCTGCGCGCCGGACGCTGCGCTTTGAGCGAATTGCGTTCATCGCATGGGCAAGTCATCGCGCATCACCCGAATCGCGCATGATTTGTCAATGCCGAGCGCCTTGGGGTGTTGCTCCATGCATCCACGTGATGCGAAAACAGCTGGCACAGCTGTCTGAATTGACGGTCCCGAAGGTGTCGCCCGCGTCACCGACGCCGTGCGGCGGGGCTTCATCGAGCCTATCCTGCGCGCGAGGAGGCGATCGCATGAACAGCCCAGCGACACTGGCGAGCGCGACGCGAGACATCCTGCCAAGCCCGGAAAATCGCGCCATCCGAGCGCCACGAGGCAGCGAACGCACCTGTAGCACGTGGCAGGCGGAAGCAGCCATGCGCATGCTCATGAACAACCTCGATCCGGAGGTCGCAGAGGACCCCGCACACCTTGTCGTGTATGGCGGTCGCGGTCAGGCGGCTCGCGACTGGGCGTGCTTCGACGCCATTGTGGAAACACTCAAACGACTTGCGCCTGACGAGACGCTGCTCGTGCAATCGGGCAAGCCTGTCGGCGTCGTCACGACAACGGTCGACTCGCCTCGCGTCCTCATCGCCAACTCCAACCTGGTTCCACACTGGGCGACGCAGGAAAACTTCGACGATCTGGCCCGCAAAGGCCTGATGATGTTTGGCCAGATGACCGCTGGTTCGTGGATCTACATCGGCACACAGGGAATCCTGCAGGGAACGTACGAAACATTCGCGGAATGCGCCCGGCAGCATTTCAATGGTTCACTCAAAGGGACGCTGTCGGTCACCGCGGGTTGTGGCGGGATGGGGGGGGCCCAGCCGCTCGCTATCACGATGAATGGCGGCGTGTGCCTTATCGCGGATGTCGATCGCGCAAGGCTCGAGCGCAGAACGCACACGGGGTACTTAGATGAAATTGTCTCGACCGTCGACAACGCGATCGACGCAGCCCTTGATTATGCGGAGAAACGGCAGGCGGTTTCCGTGGGTGTGGAGGCAAACGCTGTCGAGCTGCTCGAACGGCTCATCGAGCGGGAAATCACGCCCGACATGCTCACAGATCAGACGAGCGCGCACGATCCACTTTCCTATGTTCCTGTGGGTATTACGACGAACGAAGCGGAGCATCTGCGCAGCGTAGAGCCTGTTGAATACGCCAAACTGGCCAAAGCGACCATGGCTCGCCATGTGCAGGCCATGCTGGAGATTTTGCGCGCGGGGGCTGTCACGTTTGACTATGGCAACAACATCCGTCAGCAGGCGTTCGAGCAAGGTGTGGAAGACGCTTTCGATTTTCCCGGGTTTGTTCCAGCGTTCATTCGGCCACAGTTCTGCCAGGGTCGCGGGCCCTTCCGTTGGGTGGCGCTGTCGGGTGAGGCTGAGGACATCTATGCGACGGACGAAACACTGCTCTCGCTGTTCCCGCAGGATGCGTCGCTGGCGCGCTGGCTCAAACTGGCGCGGGAGCGCGTGCAGTTTCAGGGACTCCCCGCCCGCATCTGCTGGCTGGGTCAGGGTGAACGGGCAAGGGCTGGGCTGGCGTTCAATGAACTCGTCGCGACGGGCAAGGCGCAGGCGCCCATCGTCATCGGCCGCGATCATCTCGATACAGGCTCGGTCGCATCGCCCAACCGCGAGACGGAAGCCATGCGCGACGGCTCCGACGCTGTGAGCGACTGGCCGCTGCTCAACGCGATGGTCAATGTCGCCAGCGGCGCCTCGTGGGTGTCGTTCCATCATGGCGGGGGCGTGGGCATTGGCTACGCTCAGCACGCTGGACAGGTCATCGTGGCAGATGGCACGCACGAAGCAGCCAAGAGGCTCGAGCGCGTGCTCACGAATGATCCCGCTCTGGGCGTCATGCGCCACGCGGACGCAGGCTATGAAGAAGCAGTCGCCTGCGCCAAAGCGCAGAATCTTGACAGGCCTATGCAATAACGCCAATCGCGTCGCTGCCTTTCTCCCTCTCCCCGTGGGAGAGGGGTAGGGGAGAGGGATTCTTCGGTTGTCCTGGCGCTACACCATTGCTCCGATTTGATTGGGATGGTTGAGCATGATGACGCGGCGCGCTCCCTGCGATGATGTACGCGGGCGGGACGCCCGCGCCACCAAGGCAAGAAGGCAATTTGCGTCCTTACCTCCCCCCCCCTCCCTCTGGGAGAGGGCTGGGGAGAGGGACTGCATTTCCCCCTCTCCCTCTGGGAGAGGGGCAGGGGGGGCAGGGGGGGGAGGGGGGAGAGGGAGTTTTTTATCTTGGCGTTGCATTGTCGCGCGTCAAGCGCACCGACACACCACCGCTGCGTGCCTGCTCGATCACTTGCTGCACTTGCACGAAGGTGGTTTTGTTTCACGCGCTACAGGCGCTCCCTCGATCGTCAGTCCCGTCTTCTGGGGCTTCACCTTTG
>Ga0114931_10007596_pt1 | contig 13247 bp, 14 predicted proteins | sample 2SBtaG_FD_89579 | JGI IMG/M metagenome (GOLD analysis project Ga0114931, IMG submission 89579) | Deep subsurface microbial communities from Kolumbo volcano to uncover new lineages of life (NeLLi) - 2SBTROV14_V59a metaG | ecosystem: Environmental > Aquatic > Marine > Volcanic | place: Kolumbo... | reverse complement strand
GTAAAAGGCGCGCAACTCGTCTTCGGTCGGGTGAACATCCCGCGCCAGGTCTTCAAGCTTCAGCTCCAGAAATTCAATGGTCACACGTTCAGGTGTCTGGAACGACGACACATGGGCTTGGTAGTATTGCTCGATTGCTTCATCATTGACCGGAGCGTCGGATGGTTTAGCTGAAATCAAGATATATTCGATCGTTCGCTCTTGTTCGAAAAGACGAAAGAATCGGTCGAGCTGGAAGTCAGTCACGAAGCTGGAATCGGTAATACCGCGCTGATATTGCTCCATTTCCAGGGCCGTGCGCACCTGTTCCGTAAATTCTGGTGAGGATTTGCGTTGGGATGAAAGAATCAGCTTGTATTTCTCTTTATCGAATTTTCCGTCTGTCTGAAAATAATCCATGGCCTGAATGAAGTCGCGGACTGACGAATCGGTCACGGCGATATCCTGCTGTTGGGTCGCCTGCAACAGAACTTCATCACGAATCAAACGATCGAGTGCCTGTTTCCTCAGCTGCTGTTGTTCGAACTGAGTCATGCCGGCACGATTCTGCACCATTTGTTCGTAAGTGCGATTGACATCGCGTTGAAAGAATTCCTGATCACCGACGACGGCGACGGGCATTTCTTTGCCTGTATCAAAATAGTTCTGGATGCCCCATAAGGCAAACGGTACGGTGATGAGGATTAAAATGATCCATGCGAAAACACCTTGCGCCCGCTCTCGAATCGCTTGCAGCATACGCTAACAACCCTTTATATCATTAGTTATCAATGGATTACTTTGGAGAGAATGAATCAGTCACTTCTCAAAAAGCCGGGGCATTCCCGGTTCGAGAGCGTGGAGCGCTCCCTTAGACTTCATGAAAACATACATGAGCAACACATAAAAAAACCTCGAACCAGCAGCGGCCTCGAGGTCTTTTTACTTCTGTTACAGTGGCGGAGTGGACGGGACTCGAACCCGCGACCCCCGGCGTGACAGGCCGGTATTCTAACCAACTGAACTACCACTCCGTTGACATCTGGTGGGTGCTGAGGGGATCGAACCCCCGACCCTCGCCTTGTAAGGGCGATGCTCTCCCAGCTGAGCTAAGCACCCAATGATAAAACCTTTAGTTTACCGCATCTTTTAGCGCTTTGCCAGCCTTAAATGACGGAATTTTTGCCGCACTGATGGTAATCTCCTTTCCGGTTTGTGGATTGCGCCCCTTGCGCTCCGCCCGTTCTTTAACCGAGAAAGTGCCAAAACCAATCAACGAGATGCTATCTCCATCCTTCAACGTATCCGTGATCGCGTTGATCAACCCATCCAAAGCGCGTCCCGCATCAGCTTTCGTCAGTCCTGACGAATCCGCAATGGCATCGATAAGTTCCGATTTATTCATTTAACGTCCCCCTGCAATATTGTACTAGATTGTTGTCTTACTATGCTTTTCGCATGGCCTACCGCCCAAATTTCGAGGCTTGGACATTTCCAGCTCTCCAGAACCTATTATCGTTACACAGGAAGCCGTGTCAAGCAACATCACGCAGAATTTCCAATCGGACACCTTAGCTCACCTCTTGATGTCGCCCACTTGCGGACAAAATGACGAGCCTTAATCGTATTCGCACCGGAAAGCCCTTTCATATACAATGGGCGCCATGCGGTCAATATGCGGCTAAGCCTGAATTTGGGGGAGGGTGGCACGAAGGGTTGCGGAACGCAGGCTAACGGTATGACTTAGGTTCGACAAGCTCCTATCGACCGATTGGTGCGCACGGCGCCCCCGGCACTTCGGCATCAACCGTAGGGTGCGCTGCGCGCACCATATCGGACGATGCAAAAGCGATTGATATTTCATGTTGCCTAATTTATTTCGTGCCGATTCCTAAGGCACTCAAAACACCTTGGAATCTCGGCACAATCGGCTTTTCTCAAGGGTGGGGGTGATGGAAGTCTTATGGGCGAAGTCGAGCAGTCGGACAAAAAAATATAAAGAAACAACTCGATGTGCCGCTAAAGTTGTTGAACCGACCTGAATTGGGGACAATAGCAATGAAATTTCCTGTTATCACCGTATCTATTTTATTGTTGTTCGCGCTACAAGCCCATGCCGATGTCTACATGTACAAGGATCGATCTGGGGTGACTCATTTCACGGATTCCCCAAATCACTCCGGCTACCGGCTGATACTGCGGAGCAAAAAACGAACCAAGGCGTCCAGCAGACAGCCGTACAACAAAAGCAAATTTTCATCTTTGGTACGATCGGCGGCCAAAAAACACCGAATCGATCCTGACCTGTTGCATGCAGTGATCCGCGCGGAGTCCAGCTACAACCCAAACGCCGTATCGAGAGCGGGTGCGGTTGGGCTCATGCAACTGATGCCGGCAACCGCAAAACGCTATGGCGTAAGAAATCGGCGTGATCCCGCGGACAACGTCAACGGTGGTGCACGCTACCTTCGTGATTTGCTGAAAATGTTCAACTCGAACATTCGACTCGCGGTTGCCGCCTATAATGCCGGAGAAAATGCCGTCATAAAATATGGTCGTAAAGTCCCTCCATACCGTGAAACCCGGGAATATGTCAAACGGGTTCTCAGATTTTATCGCAATTAGCTGGTGATGGACAGATACGCAGACCGCGCGTGGTCCCTGTGCTCCTTTTGAAGGAGCACGAAATAAGTCAGATAGTACAACTTATGGTGCGCGCGGCGCACCCTACAGTCTTGCTGGCACGGCGTTATCAAATGTAGGGTGCGCCATGCGCACCAACCGGCCGACATGGATCTGTCGAAGTTAATTCATGCACCTTCCTTAATCAGCAATAGGAGCACAGGGTGCCTCGGTGGCGTATCGGCCCACCTCTCGTTCACATCACCTCAAATAATCGTTATACCAAACGCCTCCAACATTCGAACCAAGCGAATCAAAGGCAGCCCGATCAACGCATTGGGATCGTCGCCTTCGATCCGTTCAAGCAGGGCAACGCCTAAGCTTTCCGCTTTGAAGCCACCGGCGCACTGGAAAGGGCGATCCAGATCGACATAGCGCTCGATCTGACGTTCAGTCAATCTGCGAAAGTGAACGATACTGGTGTCAACTTCGCTCAAATATTCATTGTTGCGCGCATCCAACACACATACGCCGGTATAGAAACAGACACGACCTTCGGAGACAGACCGCAGCTGCTCTATTGCATTGTTTCTGTTGTCCGGTTTCATCAGCTGTTTCAGGCCGTGCATCGCTACTTGATCAGAGCCGATGATGAGGTGCTCCGAATATCGCGTCGCCAAGGCTCGCGCCTTCGTCAAAGAAAGTCGCGCAGCCTGAGCTTTCGCTGCTTCGTTTGGCAACGGACTTTCATCGATGTCGGGCACCGCGGTCGTAAATTCCAACTGCAGCTTTTTCATGATCCGCTGGCGAAAGGGGGAGCCGGAGGCGAGAACTATGCCGGGCCTTCTTATGACTTCGGATGTCACTGCGTGCATCGTCTTTTCAATCTTGTTTCGTGATCAGCCTTTGACAGGTATTCCGGTTTCCAGATATTATTACACAGTTATGCCAGTGCGATTTACCGAACGCGTCGATCCTTTGTTCCTGGTCAGAACCAGACGTCGGTATCAAGGAGCGCTTCCACTTTCGAACATGCAGCGCCTATCTGAGCTATTGTACGATACCGAAGGGGAGGCGACATTCGATCTGTTTTTCCGGTTGGAGGGGAAGGTTCCGGCCGTCATTGGACATGTCAGCGCAAAATTGGCGTTGCAGTGCCAGTGCTGTCTAAAGGCGACTCAATGGGTGATCGAGCGAGAGGTCAACTTGGGAGTGGTTGCTTCCGTCGATGAAGCGTCATTGTTGCCCGAACCCTATGAGCCGCTGTTGATGGACAATGAAAAAACAACGCTCAGCGATATCATCGAAGATGAATTGATCCTGGGACTCCCCTTGATCGCTCGGCATTCCGGGTGCGAAATGGCCTTGGCGTCGAACGAAGAAAAGAGCCCTGAAGAAAAACCGTTTGCAATTTTGGCTGAATTAAGAAAAACTGGAGGAAAATAAAAATGGCAGTACAGCAGAACCGTATGACCCGCTCCAAACGCGGGACCCGTCGCGCTCACGATGGATTAACAGCGAAAGCTTTGTCACAGGAACCGACGACGGGTGAAACGCATCTGCGTCATCATATGAGTCCGGAAGGGTATTATCGTGGGCGTCAAATCATTACGCCCGCGGCCGAGGATGACGAATAGCCTTTGAACGGACATCGGATTCACCGTTATTTAAGTTCGTTCGGCTCCTTGATTCGAGCCGGGGATGCTGTCCGGGAATAGAGAGGTAGACTTTGCGGCCTAGGAGGCGCTCCGAGAATAGACTGATCGACTGCAGACGAGCCTGATCGCTATTTTCGGACAGCCTCCTTCCTCGCGACGATTGCTGTTCCAGCACAGCCTTCCGGTATGTCACCTCTCATCCGGGTAATCAAGCTAAGAATATGGAGAAAGATATGAGCGCCACCCCAACGACGATCGCTCTTGATGCCATGGGGGGAGATCATGGTCCCGGTGTGATCATACCGGCGGCGTTGCGTAGTATCGCGGGCAACCCGCATTTGCATTTGATTTTGGTCGGCGACGAGCAGATTATCAAGGAACACTTGGCAGATGCGCCATCGGAAAGCAAGGAGCGTATTCGGATTCATCATGCCTCCCAACGCATCGAAATGGATGATGCGCCTGCCAAAGCATTGCGAAACAAAAAAGACTCATCGATGCGCGTGGCGATCAACCTGGTCAAAGAGGGCGTCGCCGATGCATGTGTCAGCGCAGGCAATACCGGCGCCTTGATGGCGACCGCCCGTTTCGTGTTGAAGACGATACCCGGAATCGACCGGCCGGCGATCATCACTGCGATTCCTTCCATATTGGGGCATACCTACGTCCTGGATCTGGGTGCCAATGTCGATTGCTCGGCGGAGCATCTGTTCCAATTCGCCGTGATGGGCAACGAACTGGTTCGAGCAGTGGAAAATATCGAAGCCCCCAAGATTGGACTGCTCAATATCGGCGCAGAAGAGATCAAGGGGAACGAACAGGTCAAGGAGGCGGCCAAGCTGCTGGCAAATTCACATTTGAACTTTATCGGTTTTGTCGAAGGCGACCATATTTCTACCGGCGAGGTCGACATCGTCGTTGCCGACGGATTCGTGGGTAACATCGCGCTCAAGGCCAGCGAAGGGGTTGCCAAGATGATCGTGCATGCACTGAAAGAATCATTCAAGGCCAACTGGTTGGCAAAAATAGCAGGTTTGTTGGCGCTGCCGACACTTAAATCCTTCAAAAAACATTTTGATCCGCGCCACTACAACGGAGCCAGTTTTTTGGGGCTGCGAGGCATCGTCATAAAAAGCCATGGAAGCGCCGATACGATGGCCTTTGCCAATGCAATCCGAATTGCTGTCCTGGAAGTCGAAAAAGGCATCCCGGCACTCATCGGCGAGCGTGTGGAATCGGTCTTTGCTGAAAGGAAAAGCGCGTGAGACACTTTTCACGAATCATTGGAACCGGTGGCTACCTGCCCGAACGTGTGCTCACCAATCACGAAATTTCCGAAACGGTCGATACCTCCGACGCATGGATTTTTGAACGCACCGGCATCCGCGAAAGGCGCATCGCGGCCAGTTATGAAACTGCTTCGGGCATGGCGGAGATTGCCGCCAGACAGGCGCTGGAAGCCGCCGAATTGGATCCTCGCCACATCGATTTGATCGTATTGGCGACCAGCTCACCTGACCGAATTTTTCCAAGTACCGCTTGTTTGCTGCAGCAGCGATTGGGAATCAGCGGTTGTGCGGCCTTCGATGTACAGGCGGCCTGTTCCGGATTTATTTACGGATTGAGCGTGGCCGATCAATACATCCGGGCGGGAACTGCGAAGCGTGTTCTGGTCGTTGGCAGTGAGATCAATTCGCGCCTCGTCGATTGGGAAGACCGCGCCACCTGCATCCTCTTTGGCGATGGTGCCGGTGCCGTGCTGCTCGAAGAAACCACCGAGCCGGGTATCTTGTCGACGCATATTCATTCGGATGGTCGGTTTCAAGATCTATTGTACCTGCCGAATCCGACCGCTCACGTCAACTCCGAGAGTCGTGCTTTCGTCACCATGCAGGGAAACGATGTATTCAAGGTCGCGGTCAATACCTTGGGAAGAATCGTCGATGAAACGCTGGCCGCAAACGATTTACAACAATCCGATATTGATTGGCTGGTTCCCCACCAGGCTAATATTCGCATCATTGCAGCGACTGCCAGAAAATTGAGAATGCCCATGAGTCATGTGATCGTCACCATTGAAAAACAGGGCAATACATCATCGGCATCGGTGCCGCTTGCATTAAACGAAGCGGTGCGTGATGGTAAAATAGAGCGCGGCCAAACGGTTTTGATGGAGGCGTTTGGCGGTGGTTTCGTCTGGGGCTCTGCGCTGTTACGGTATTAACCCGAACCATTCACAAATTATGCTTGATCTCGCTTGTCGCTTGATTTCACAAGAAATATTTCCTCAGTCGTCCGTCGTAACTGATAGGCCACTCCTTCGGAAATTTCCTCGTAAAACCAATATACTGCGCGATATTGGCGCAAATTTATGAGGTCTTCGGGTTAAGAACTAACGGCTATCCGGATTCGATGAGCAGACAGAACAACGCAATAGCATTCCTTTTTCCCGGGCAAGGGTCTCAGTCACTGGGCATGCTCGGTGAGTTGGCCGATTCCTTTTCGGAAGTTAAAGAAACATTCAGAACTGCATCAGACATACTTGGGTTCGATCTGTGGTCTTTGGCGAGCCGGGGACCCGAAGAACAGCTCAACCTGACCCAAAACACACAACCACTGATGCTTGCTGCGGGTTTTGCGGGCTGGCGCGTCTGGTGTCGACAATCCCACGTTCGGCCTCGCTGGATGGCTGGGCACAGCTTGGGAGAATATACTGCGCTGACGTGCGCCGCGGCACTGGATTTTGAAGATGCGGTTCGACTGGTTGGCGAGCGCGGGCGACTCATGCAGGAAGCCGTCGCACCCGGTGCCGGCGCAATGGCAGCGATTCTTGGGCTGGATGATGAACAGGTTGCCGAGCTGTGCGCGGAAACGGCCGGCAATGATGTCGTATCGGCGGTCAACTTCAACGCACCGGGCCAGGTTGTGGTTGCAGGCCATGCCGAAGCGATCGAGCGGGTGGTCGAAGCGGCAAAAGAAAAGGGGGCGAAACGATCGGTAATGCTGCCGGTCAGTGTGCCGTCACATTGCGCTCTGATGCGTCCGGCCGCCGAGAAGCTGGAGACATCGCTTCGCGCGATAACGATCCGGACGCCGGAAATCCCCGTGATTCATAATGTCGACGTCGCCTCCCATGCAGATGCTGATGCCATCCGAGAGGCATTGACCACGCAATTGTACAGCCCTGTCCGCTGGGCTGACTCGGTCAAATTTATGCATGAACAGGGTGTTGATTTCTTTATCGAATGTGGTCCGGGAAAAGTTCTGAGCGCATTGAACAAACGAATCGTCCGGGGCTGCGAAACACAGCCTATGTTTGACAATCCATCACTGAATAAAGCACTGGAGCTTGCTGAATGACAAATCGAGTTGCACTGGTAACTGGAGCGAGTCGCGGAATCGGGCGCGCAATCGCCCTGACCCTGGCCTCTTCGGACTGCCTTGTGGTCGGCACGGCTACCTCCGAGGCGGGCGCCGAGTCGATTACAAAAGCGTTTGCCGGAGCGAAGGTAAAGGGCAAGGGCATGAAGCTGGACGTCACCGATCCTGAATCGGTCAAAGAGGTCGTGGCTGCAATAGGAAAAGAGCTCGGTCACCCGACGATCCTTGTCAACAATGCCGGCATCACGCGAGATAATTTGCTGATGCGGATGAAAGACGAGGAGTGGGAGGACATTATTGGTACGAATTTAAGCTCAATCTTCCGGCTCTCGAAGGCCTGTCTGCGCGGCATGATGAAAGCACGCTTCGGCCGCATCGTCAACATCGGTTCAGTCGTTGCCGCGACCGGCAATCCGGGGCAATCGAACTACTGTGCCGCCAAGGCGGGAATCATCGGCTTTACCAAGTCCTTGGCCAGAGAGGTGGCATCAAGAAACATAACGGTCAACACGGTCGCGCCGGGGTTCATCGACACGGACATGACGCGTGGGCTGGAAGAACAACAAAAAAATGCGATTCTCGAATCGATCCCCCTGAACCGGCTTGGAGGAGCACAGGAGGTCGCTGATGCCGTGGCGTTCTTGTGTTCGCCCCGAGCGGCTTATATCACCGGGGAAACCCTGCATGTGAATGGCGGGATGTTTATGCCATAAAATGTGAACACAGCCGCTGTCATTGGGCTCCGTCCAGTAAGAACAGCGAATGGATTTCAAGTTGAATTAGCCCGAATCGTTTACAAATTATGCTTGACCTCACTTGTTTCCTGATTCCATAAGCAGGCATCCTTCAGTCGTCTGTAAAAATAGTTAACACTTTTTCTCATTCCCACGGAGAGTGGAAGACGTTATTTAGCCACAGATGAACACGGATTTTCACGGATATAAAGATGAAGTGCCTATCTGTGTTCATCTGTGTCAATCTGTGGCTGATATTTTCTCGTTCTTACGGAGGACCATTGGAGCGAGAGAATCCTGGCAGGGTTCGATCAACCCGGAAAGTGTCAACCGAAAAATGAAGGATGCCCACAAGCAATATTTCCTCAGTCGGCCGTCGTCACCGATACGCCGCACCTTCGGAAATTTCCTTGTGAAACCAATATCCTGCGCGATGTTGACGCAAATTTATAAAATCTTCGGATTAAGGAGTTTTTGAAGCAGAAGGAAATTTTCTTTTGTTTTTTCGGACTTTCAGAATAAAATGAGCCCGCCGATTTCCGGCATAGAACACAAACTGTTTGAGGATATAACACTATGAGTGACATTGCTGAACGAGTTAGAAAGATTGTCGCTGAGCAATTAGGCGTAAAAGAAGAAGAAGTATCCAATGAGGCTTCGTTTGTCGACGATCTCGGCGCCGATTCACTCGATACGGTCGAGCTTGTCATGGCCCTCGAGGAAGAATTCGAGTGTGAAATTCCTGATGAAGAAGCCGAGAAGATCACTACTGTCCAACAAGCCATCGACTACATCACGAATCATTTGTAACAGAAGCAGAACCGCCCGACGGGAACATCCGGTCACAAGGAACTTCCGGCGGGCTGCTTCCTTCTCCTTATCTTATTCATCGGATCAGGCATCATTTTGAGCAAAAGACGCGTCGTCATCACCGGACTTGGAGCGGTCAGCCCCGTCGGAAACAACGTTTCGGATTCATGGGAGAGCGTTCTCGACGGCAGCAGCGGGATCGCTCCGCTGAACGCGTTCGATACCTCGGGTTTTGCCACCCGTTTTGGAGGCGCGATAAAGGACTTAGATATCACCAAATACATTCCCGCTAAGGACGCAAAACGAATGGATGGTTTCATCCATTACGGCATCGCGGCCGGCTGTCAGGCCATCTGGGATTCGGGACTGGAAATCGATGAAAGCAACGCTGAACGAATCGGTGTCGCCGTCGGTGCAGGCATCGGTGGGATTACCGGTATCGAGCGAGCCTATGGTATTTATTCCGAAAGCGGGCCCAGAAAGATTTCGCCTTTTTTCGTTCCCGGCAATATTATCAACATGGTGTCCGGCAACCTTTCCATTCGATTCGGACTCAAAGGACCGAATTTCGCTATCGTGACCGCTTGCACGACAGGCACTCACAACATCGGAGATGCTGCCCGCATGATTCAGTACGGCGATGCCGATGTCATGGTCGCCGGAGGCGCGGAAATGACGACGACGTCACCGACCGCATTGGGTGGGTTTGCATCGGCGCGCGCGCTGTCACGCCGCAACGATGATCCGCAAGGTGCCAGCCGCCCGTGGGACAAAGAGCGTGACGGCTTTGTTCTGAGCGATGGGGCGGGGGTGTTGCTGCTCGAAGAGCTCGAGCATGCCAGGAAGCGGGGTGCCCGCATTCACGCCGAGCTGGTTGGTTACGGGATGAGCGCCGATGCCTACCATATGACGCAACCGTCGGAAAACGGCGACGGTGCCGCCCGCTGCATGAAAAACGCTTTGAAGGATGGCCGCCTCGATCCGGAGCAAATCGATTACATCAACGCCCATGGTACATCAACCCCGGCCGGGGACATCGCGGAAACAAATGCGGTCAAAGCCGTGATGGGGAATAAGGCGTACGGTGTCGCTGTCAGCTCGACAAAATCGATGACAGGGCATATGCTCGGTGCCGCAGGTGGCATTGAAGCCGTATTCTCCGTACTGTCCATCCGCGATCAAGTCGCACCGCCAACCATCAACCTGGAGACTCCCGGTCCCGCGTGTGATCTTGATTACGTTCCGAATACGGCACGCGAAAGGAAAATCGATGTTGCGATGTCCAATTCGTTCGGTTTTGGCGGGACCAACGGAACACTGATATTCAAGCGGTTTGAGTAGCACGTCCGCAAGAGATTGACGCCGGGCTGGAGACTGCCAGAGGGGTTCTTTCGCGAAATCGATGTTCGGCCGGGCAATTTTGCGCAGAGCAAAAAAGAGGCTGCGATCGATAAGCTGGAACGACGTTGTCACAAGGTATCGATTCACCACATGGTTCTCGTCAATGGTCAGCAAACCCATTGGATCGATTGTGCCGACCGAGGGTTTCAATACGGCGACGGTCTCTTCGAAACCATCTCGATTCACGATGGCACACCGCTGTTTTTCTCGAAACACTTCGACCGTCTGGCGGAAGGCTGCGGGCGCCTCGGAATCGGTCTCCCTGACCGGAAGCTGATAGCCGCAGAAGCTGAAATGCTTTGTCGATCGGTGGCAGCCGGCGTTCTGAAGATTCAGATGACACGTGGCAGAGGCGGTCGCGGCTACCGCTGTGCCGATGATTCACATACCACTCGCGTGCTCAGTTTACACTCAAGCCCAAATTATCCCGCCGAACTCAAGCGCAACGGCATCAAAGCGCGCGTGTGCGACACTCGGCTTGGCATCAATCCGCGATTGGCAGGGATCAAGCATACGAATCGCCTTGAACAAATTCTGGCGACGCGCGAATGGGACGATCCGCGCATTCATGAAGGGTTGATGCTCGATGCGGATGATTATGTGGTCGAGGGCACGAGAAGCAATCTTTTTCTGCTGAAAGACGGCTGCCTCCTCACTCCGAAAATCGATCGATGCGGCGTTGCCGGGATTGTGCGCGCACTGGTGATCGAGCAGGCACAAGTCCATGCCATGAAGGTCACATTGGTACGCATCACGATCGATGATCTGCTTGCCGCGGATGAGCTATTCTTAACGAATAGTATTATCGATTTTTGGCCGATTACCGAATTGGAGAATGTTCACTATCCTGTGGGAACCGTCACCCGACAAATCGGTCATTGGATCGATAGAGCCAAGCAAAACGAACGTCACAAACAATGATGCGGTTTATCGGATTCATTTTCATATTGGTTGCGGTTGTTGGCGGTTGGGGCTGGCTGGAGTACCGGCATGCCATCGACCAGCCACTCCAGATCAAAGAGCCGATAACGTTCGAAGTCGAAAAAGGCGATTCTCTGCGGAAGATCACTCGATCGCTTGGGTCCAAAGGGATCCTCCATGCGCCTTTTTGGTTTCAAGTGATGGCGATCGCCAGCGGCAGCGCCGATAAACTGAAAGCGGGAGAATACGAACTCGAGCCTGGAATGAGCGCCCGCGAGCTGCTTGCCACGCTGGTCGCAGGGAAGGTGCGCTACCATACTGTGACACTGGTGGAAGGGTGGACATTTCAACAAGTTCTTGCCGAGCTGGAGCGCCATTCGGACATCACGGCGACATTGGCCGATAAGAGTCATTCCAAGATTATGGCACTGATCGATTCCGCGCAGAAACATCCCGAAGGACGCTTTTTCCCCGACACCTATTTTTTTACCAAAGGGACAACCGATCTGGCCATACTGAGGCGTGCTTACCAGCGCATGCAAACGGTGCTCGATGCCCAATGGTCGAACCGGGCGGAAGGGCTGCCTTTGCGCACCCCTTATGACGCATTGATTCTTGCATCGATTATCGAGAAGGAAACAGGCAAGGCCGATGAGCGAGCCACGATTGCGGGTGTCTTCACTCGCCGATTGGGCCAAGGTATGCCTTTGCAGACGGATCCGACCGTGATCTACGGAATGGGTGAAAAATTCGACGGTAACATTCGCCATAAGGACCTGGTTGCCCCTACGCCGTTTAACACCTACATTCATTCCGGCTTGCCGCCCACCCCAATTGCCATGCCCGGGGCGGCATCGATTTATGCCGCTTTGCACCCGAATGATGATAGCAGCCTCTATTTCGTCTCGCGGGGAGACGGAACGCACGTCTTCTCGACAACCGTCAAGGAGCACAGCCGGGCAGTGGATATTTATCAAAGGAAAAAGAAAAAGCGGTGAGCGCCGGAAAACTGATTACTCTGGAAGGCGGGGAGGGCGTAGGAAAAACGACGAATCTTGAAATGATTGCGCGTTACCTGAGAGAGCAGGGTAAAGATGTTGTCGTTACCAGGGAGCCGGGCGGTACGCGGCTGGGTGAAGCGATTCGGTCACTGTTGCTCGACCGCGAAACGGAACCGCCGGATGAGATGGCCGAGTTGCTAATGATGTTTGCGGCGCGAGCCCAGCATCTGGAACGACTCATCAGACCGGCATTGCGAGCCCGACGTTGGGTACTCAGTGACCGCTTTACGGATGCCAGCTATGCCTACCAGGGAGGCGGCCGCGGTATCGACCGAACGCGTATTCAAACGCTCGAAGAATGGGTACAAGGAAGTGTGCGGCCGGACCTGACCCTGCTGCTCGATGCCCCGCCCGAAGTAGGGCTCGAACGCACCCGCCGGCGTGGCGCGCCCGATCGGTTCGAGTCCGAGCGAGTTGCGTTTTTTCAAAAGGTTCGAAAAGAATATCGGCAACTGGCCGCCCACTTTCCGGAGCGGATCAAGCTGGTCGACGCCAGCCAGCCATTGGCCGTCGTTCAGTCTGAAATAATCGGCCACCTTCAGTGCCTGCTCAAAAGGAGTCCATCTTCAGTCTGATGCCAAACGAATTATTGCCCTGGCACCGCAAACCGTGGCGACAGCTGACGGCGTATGTCGACAACGGACGCGTTCCTCATGCCTTGCTTATTTCCGGAAAAGAGG
>Ga0114931_10007595_pt1 | contig 13247 bp, 10 predicted proteins | sample 2SBtaG_FD_89579 | JGI IMG/M metagenome (GOLD analysis project Ga0114931, IMG submission 89579) | Deep subsurface microbial communities from Kolumbo volcano to uncover new lineages of life (NeLLi) - 2SBTROV14_V59a metaG | ecosystem: Environmental > Aquatic > Marine > Volcanic | place: Kolumbo... | reverse complement strand
CGTTGAGCGCCAGGAGATTGGTCTGCGAGGCGATGTCCGAGATCAAACCGATCACCTCGCCGACCTTCTGCGAGCCCTCGGCCAGGCCCTGCACCGTTTCGTTGGTGCTCTTGGCCTTGGCCACCGCCGCCTTGGCCATCTCCGCCGACCGCGCCACTTGGCGGGCGATCTCGTTAATGGAACTGGAGAGTTCCTCGGCGGCCGAGGCCACCGTCTGGACGTTGGACGAGGCCTCTTCCGAGGCGGCGGCGGCGGCCTGGGCCTGGGTGCTGGTCTCGTCGCTGGTGGCGGTCATCGACTGGGCGGTCGACTGCATCTCGGTCGAGGCCGAGGAGACCATGTCGACCACCCCCTTGACGTTGGCCTCGAAGGTATCGGCGAGACGGACCTGATGGGTGATCGCGTTCCAGCTCAACATGGCGGCGATATAGGCGCCGTTCTTGTCGGTGATCGCCGAGGCCTCGATGGCGAAGGTCTCGTCGCCGATGGTGAACCTGGTTCTATAGGGCAGGTTCTTGGGGTCGCTCAGCATGCGACGCTGGCGCTCGGGATCGTTGTCGATGATACCGACGTTGTGCCCGAGAATTTCATCGGGCTTGATCGGAAGATGCGTCTCGACGGAGCGCAGGCCCTCGATGCAGGCCGGGTTGGCGTAGGTGATGGCGAAGTCCTTGACATCGCAGGTCACGATGCCGGTCGGCAATTGCTCGGCCATCTGGCGGAGCTGGAAGGCGCGCGCGACCTCGTCGCGGAGCGCGAGCAAGGAGCGCGCCATGGCGCCAATCTCGTCGCCACGACCCTGACCGACGATCTCGATGTCGGTATCGCCGGCGCGAATGCGGTCCAGCGCCGTCGCGACGGCGCTGATCGGCCGGGACGCGAAGGTGCCGACGAAAAAGCCGACCACGGCGATGATGGCGGCGGCGATGGCGAGCGCCAGCAGCATGGTGTCGAGCGTGTTGTTCCAGGTGGCGAAGGCTTCCTTGGCCGGTAACCGCACCAGCGCCGACCAACCGAGACCGGGGTAGCCGTAGACGCCCTTGCCATGGGCGAAGCCGGCCACCTGCTCGATTTTCTTGCGGGCGTGAAGCGCGGCCTCGATCGATCCCGTCTCGCCCTTGACCGCCCTGACCGCGGCCTCGACCCCCTTCTCGGCCAGATTGAGCTTGCCGATGACGTCGAAGTTGCGGCGATAGACGCTCCAGCCCTGGCCCTTGGGATCGTAATCGACCAGGATGCGCCCCTTGTCGTCGAGGATCGTCAGCTCGGCGTAGACTTTACCAGCGGCCGCAAGTTCCTTATAGAACGTGGCGACGATTTCCTCGACCAGGCCAAAATCGGCGAAATTGGCCCACACCGCGACAACCTTGCCGTCGGCGTCGCGCACAGGGGCGGCGAAGGTCATGACATAGCCGTCCTCGCCGTAGATATCGGCCACCGTCGGTTCGACCGCCGGCGGCTCGACCACGGTTCCGGTCAGCCCGTCGGCGCCGGTGAGAAACCTGCCGGCCAGCGCCTTCTTGAGCCAGGGCGCGCCGGCGAAGGATTTTTGATAAAGCGCCTGACTGGCGATCGGGTTGCCCTGGGCATCGACCGAATTGACGGCCAGGACCTGGCCTTGCGGCGAGACCAGCACCATCAGCTTGTAGATGCCATAGCCAGTCATATAGCCGTTCATCGCCCGCACCAGCGGATTGCCGGTCGAGGGCTCGAACCAGTTGCTCTGATCGACGGCGGCGGCGTTGAGCCCGAAGGCCTGGACGTCGCCATAACGTCCGAACAGATTGCGGTCGATAACGTCGATCACGTTCACGGCGACGCTTTCGCCCTCGGCGCTCATGAAGGCGCGGAACGCACCCCCGCGCGATTCCAGGATGGTATAGAGCACCGCCCCCGGTAGAACGCCGAACACGAGCAGCAGCGCCACCAGTTTGGCCTTAATGTTGAGCGCCGGGAGCACGCGTCGTCCGCGCCCGCCCGGTTGTTTCAGATGCTCGTTGCCGAGCGCATCGCTATGCCTGTCCATGGATCCCCCCGTCACCAATCCGATTCACCGCCTCGATGGGCGACTATCGGGATTATTCGGCCTCGATCCCGCATCGGATGGCGCCTTGGCCGGATATCGCCGATACGATCATGATCTCGACCCCAAGAAAGCGGTTGTTACCAGTGTCGGGTTTCGCCCAGGTGGTCTTGCCTCGCGACAGTGGCCACGCCATGGACATCGGCTCCCGACTGGACAGAATAATTAGATGGAATTGTTTCAAATTAGTTACCTTGTCATTGTTTTTATTATATATACCATAAGATGAAAGCACGGACGACCTACACCAGTATGTGGTTGTATTTTTCCCGCCCTGGGCGGACTTCCACCTCGCCCGCGCTACCCGGTCTCTTTCCCATGAGGACCGCCTATGCAACCGAGGGGGCCTTCATCCCTCATGCGCTAAAACGCGAAATGACCTGGAGGGGCTCGGCACTCGATGGAAGGCGCGTCATGGACGCGCGCGGCGGACGGAAGAAGCGCCAGTCAGCCGCCCCAGCCGGCGTCGAGCGCCAGGCGCACCGCCTGGGTGCGGTTGGCGACGCCAAGCTTGCGGTAGACGCCCTTGAGATGAACCTTGACGGTCACCTCCTTGAGGCCGAGCTGGTCGGCGATCTCGCGGTTGGTGGCCCCGCGCATCAGGCATAGGAGAACGTCGCGCTGGCGGCGGGTGAGGGTCTCCAGCGGCCCCTCGGCGCCAAACACCGAACCGGTCTCGTCGGCGAGGCCGCGCTCCGAAGGCGATATCTTGGCGAAAATCCGCGAGGGAACGTATTTCTCGCCGCCGATCACCAGCTTGAGGGCGTTGACCATGGCCATTCCGCCCAGGGTCTTGGGGATCACCCCATCGGCGCCGCGCGCCAACGCCAAGCCGACGTCGTCGCGACGAAAAAAGCCGGTCAGAAGGACGATCGGAACCTCGGGACAGAGCGCGTGCATGCGCTCGAGCCCGGAGAGCCCGTTCATCCCCGGCATCACCAGATCGAGGATAATGAGATCGAAATCGTCGCCGCTCTCGACCTTGGCCACGGCCTCGTCGAACGCCTCGGCCTCGACCACCGCGACCTCGTCATCGAGCCGTTCGAGAAAGCCCCTCATCCCCTCGCGGACGAGCCGATGATCGTCCGCCAACAAAACCCGCATAGCCGTCTTCCCTCCCTGGCCGGCAGCACGCGAACATGCTTATACTTTGGTTGATTTTATACTTCTCAAGACCAAATTTCACATCATCCGCATTACTTTTGACCCCTATCGCTAAAGGGCTTTGTTCCAATAGCCCCAATCGCCAACGCCGTCAACCAGGCGTTGGCGATCCACCAGCTCTGCCACACGCCGTAACTGATGTTGCCGACCACCAGATAAGCGACACAGGCGCCCAGCGCCGCCGCCGTTACGAGGCGATCGCCCGCGCGGACGCGCGCGGCGGCGAGCAACACCAGGCCGACCAGCGCCAGCCCGAGGATCGCGCCGACCACGCCCAGTTCCAGCCACAACTGCGCCCAGCCGTTGTGGGGATGGAGGGGGATGGCACGGTTGCCGTCGAACGGCCCGACCACGTCCTGTCCGACCCGGCGCGAGGCGTCGAACCCCCAGCCGAGCAGGGGCCGCTCGCCGATCTTGTCGACCGCGAAGGCGAGGATGTGGAAGCGTTCGCGCCAGCTTCCCGGCAGGTCGGGCACCGGCGTTCCCGCCTCGTAGCGCGCGACAACGGTCTCCGACAGCCGGACCACGCCGATATTGGCCGTCACCAGCCCCAGCGCCAACAATACCAACGCCAGGCGCGGCCAGCGCAGCGTGATCGCGGCGACGAGGGCGGCGCAGACGAAGGCGACGAAGGCCGCCAACATCGGTTGCAGCCACATCAGGACACCGACCGCGCCCAGGAATGCCCCTACCGCGCCCCAACCCAGGCGCCGGCGGACCGCGACCGCCGCCGGCCAGGCGAAGCCCGCCAGGATGGCCGACCCGCGCCCCAAAAGGTTGCCGCTGGTCGGCGGCGCGCTGGTCCAAGGCGTCGCCGCGTTCCACAGCGCGACCGCGCTCCGGCTCAGCCATCCACCAGCGGCCAGTTCGATGGCGAACAAAACGGTGAAGCCGATCGCCGCCACGATCATCGCCGTCTCGACCCGCCGCCGCCCGCCGGCGTCGAGCCCGCGAGCCGCGACCAGACCCACCATGCCGGCCAAATTCAAGCCCGCGATTTGCAGCCAAAGATCGAAGCGCGCCCAGTCGTCATCGGCCCAGGCGAGCGACGCCAGCGCCCACAGCAGCAGCGCCGCCAACGCCAGCGCGACCGTCCGGGGAAACGCCGCCGCCGCGCCGCGCCGAACCCGGCCGTCGGCGAGGGCCAGAACCGCCACCAGCACCACCAACGGAGTGAGCGCGTTGGCCGCGAACACGGCCACCAGCGGCAAGGCGAGCATCGTCCCGGCGATTGCCCATTCGGCGCTGCCGGAGCGGGCGTCGGGAGCGGATGGCCGGGCGGTCAATCCCCGCCCTCCCCCAGGGTGCGGGCAAGCGCCGCCAGGCGATCGGCGTAGGTATGGCCGGCGCGCACGAAGTCGTGGGCCTCGTCGACCAGGCGGCGGTGGTGATCGGGATCGCGAAAGCGATACATCACGTCGTCGATGTTGGAGAAATCGGGCGCCAGCGCGAGATAGTGGCGGTCGGCGACCAGGATATCGTTGAAGCGGCCGGGGAACATGATTTGCAGGGTCTTTGTGCCGATGGCGTCGAAATGACGCGACGAGATGCATTTGCCATAGGCCGGACAGCGCGGCCGGTCGGCGAAGAAGCGGGCTTCGATCTCGGCCCAGTCCATGGCCTCGTCGGCGGCCGCCTCGTAGCGCAGCGGCCCCACCCGCATCAACCGCTTGAGCCACGCCTTGAACCCATAAGGAAGGCGATGGGCGAACCACCTGAGCGGGCTGTCGCCGGCCACCACCAGGCCCTTGCGTTGGCCCGCGAAATAGGCGCGGATGGCGGTCACGGTGGCGTCGTCGCGCTCGATGTACCACGACCCGGCCTCGGTCGAGACGGTCCCCTTGCAGCGGTTGAGAAAGGCCGCCCAACCGGCCCGCTCGAAACGGTCGTCGGTGGCGAAGTCGAGCGTCGGCGGCGACGCGAAGCGGTGCTCGCGGAAGAAATCATAAATCCGGTTGCGGTCGTCGTCGCCGAGATAGGCGAGATAACGGTACGACCGGGTGCCGAGATCGACCGGACGCTCGGCGCAGGGCCGCTCGGGCCGAAAGGCGTCGGGGTTGAGCGCGTGGGGAACGGCGATCACCCGGCCGCCGCAATCACCCCACAGGTAATCGCCGGCTTCGAGCGGAAGCTGGGTGGCGACGAAGTCGGGGGCGATCGATTTGAGAAAGGCGCGCTTGGGCGCGATCGGCGCCGAGGGCAGGTTGACCTCGTTGCCGATGAAGGCCAACAGACGCCCACGCCGGGCCTGAAGCGCCCCCGCCAGCGGTGTGATGTAGTATAGCGAATCGGCGGTGCAGGAATGCAACAGCACGATCAGTTCGTAGTCCCCAAGCCGCCGCGCCACGCGCCGCCGCGCGCCGCCATGGAACACGTTGGCGCAATCGACCGCGAACGCGGGCGCCGCCTCGAACGCCTCGCGCCAGTCGTCGTAATAGGAAGCGCGGCTCGGGTAGGCGACCGACAGGACCAGGGTTCTGATCGCCGAGCCGCTCACCGCGCGTCCAGGGCCTCGGCGATGCGGGCGACCACCGCCTCCGCCGCCCGGCCATTACCATAATCGGCGATTTCGCGCCGGGGCGCGTGATCCGGGCCGTGCCAGAGCCGGTTCCAACCGGCGTCCACGGTCTCCACCCACTCGGTCTCGTCGCGCAAGGTGACCGCCGGCACGCGGTGGAAATAGGCCTCTTTTTGCAGGCCGCCCGAATCGGTCATGACCAGCGCCGCGTCGGCGAGCAACCGGTGCATGTCGAGATACCCCAGTGGCGGGGTAACCCGGAACCCATCGAGCGTCAGCCCGTGACGCGCGACCGCCGCCCGGGTGCGGGGATGCAGCGGCAGCACCACGGCGCGCCCGTCCGCCGCCGCCCGGATATAGTCGAGCACTTCGGCCAGGCGCGCCCCGTCGTCGGTGTTCTCGGCCCGGTGAACGGTGGCCAGCAGATAGCCGCCGGGCGCGAGACCCAGGCGCCCCAGCGCTTCCGAGCGGGCCGCCGCCCGTTCGGCCGCGAACAGGGTAGCGTCGTACATGACGTCGCCGACGTGGTGCACGCCGCGTTCGATCCCCTCGCGCGCGAGATTGGCGACCGAGGCCGTGGTCGGGCAGAGCAGAAGATCGCTCGCGTGATCGGCCAGGACCCGATTGGTCTCCTCGGGCATGCGCCGGTTGAACGAGCGCAAGCCCGCCTCGACATGGGCCACCGGGATATTGAGCTTGGCCGCCGCCAGGGCGCCGGCGAGGGTCGAGTTGGTGTCACCGTGGATCACCACCATGGCCGGCGTCTCGGCTTCGATCACCGCTTCCAGCCGCTCCAGCATGCGCCCGGTCATGGCGCCGTGACCGCCACCGTGGATATCGAGATTGTGGGTCGGCGCCGGGATGGCGAGTTCGTCGAAGAAGATCGCCGACATCTCGGGATCGAAATGCTGGCCGGTATGGACCATGACCTCGGCCAGGTCGTCGCGCGCAGCGATCGCCCGGCCGACCGTCGCCGCCTTGACGAACTGCGGCCGGGCGCCGACCACGGTGAGAAGTTTGCGCGGCGCCATCGCGTCTTCCCCCCGGCGCGTCAGTCGCGCGCGAGCTCGGACATGAACCAGCGGTGCTGGTCGATGGCGCGGGCGATGCGGTCGCGCTCGGCCCGGGTCCAGGCGATGGTGCGGGCCAATCCGTCGCGCAGATCGACGCCGGCCGCGAAGCCGATCTCGGCCCGCGCCTTGGCGGTGTCGCCGTGGCGCCGCCCCGAGCGGTCCCAGGCGCGGGCCGGGGTCAGCGCGATCGGGGTCGGGTTGCCGGCCAGTTCGTTGATGGTCTCGGCGAGTTCGCGGATCGAGGTCTCGACCCCCGAGGCGAGGTTGTAGACGCCGCCCGCCTCGCCGCGAAGCGCGCAGGCGATCAGCCCCTCGACGATATCGTCGACATGGATGAAGTCGCGGGTGGCGATGCCGCCGTTCTCGACCGGTAGGGCCTCGCCGGCCAACGCCTTCCAGATGAAGGTCGGAGTGACGTTGCGCCAGACCGTCGCCGGGGTGCCGCGCCAGCGTCCGGCGCCGAGAATTTCGCGCGGACCGTAGACGTTCTGAAAGCGGGCCTTCACGAAGGGCAGGCCGTGGCGCATGAAATAATAGTTGCCGTAGAACTCGCCGATGATCTTGGAAATCTGGTAGGGGCTGTCGAGATAGAGCGAGACCGGCGCGTCCTCCTGGGTCGCGGCCGCCGCCTCGAAGGTCTTCTCGGCCACCGTGCAGCCGGCCCCGGCATAGACCACCTTGGTCAGCCCCTCGATGTCCTTCAGCCGCTCGCAGAGGCGGAGCGTGGTCAAGGTGTTGTTCTCGTGATCGGCCAGGGGGTCCTTCATGCTCGACTGGTTGCCGTGATAGGTGGCGAGATGAAAGACGTAGTCGAGATCATCGGGCAGCGCGGCGAGCACCCGCTCGTCGTTGATCGAGCGGGGATGGAAGGTGACCGCCGCGCCCTCGGGCAGGTTCGAGATATCGGCCGACAGGAGGTTGTCGACGATGATCAGCGCCCGCGGCTGGTCGGCGAGCAGGCGATGACACAGGTTGGAGCCGACGAAGCCGGCGCCGCCGACCACCAGGACGCTTTTGCCGGCGAAGCCCGGGGAGCCCATGACCGCGCTCAATCCTTGGGTTGGGCCAAGTGGGTGAAGGTCTGCTCGATCCCGTATTCCTTGTAATACTGGATCGCCTTGGCGACGCCCTGGCTCAGCGGCGTGGCCGGCTTCCAGCCATAATCGCGGTTGGTCCGCGACGGGTCGAGCAGGATCGAGAAAGCGTCGTCGGGATGGCGCTCGCGAACCTCGACCTCTTGCTCCAGGTTGATGCGCAGCGAGCGCACGGTCTCGTCGAACAGCTCCTTGATCGATACGTCCGAGCCCGACGAGATGTGATAGGCGCCGTGGCCGGTGCCGTCGATGGCGGGGATGACACAATCGACCAGGTCGTCAATGAAGATGAAATCGCGTCGGGTTTCCATCACGAAGCAGGGCTTGCCGGCGGTCAGGCGCTGGTAGAAGGTCGGCAGCGGCCCGCTCAGGTTGCGCGGCCCATAGGCGTTGGCCAGGCGAAAAGTGACGTAATCGATCCCCGAAAGCGCGATATACTGCTCGCCGGCGGTCTTGCTGATGGCGTAGCTCGATCCGTCGGGCAGGATCGGGTGATCGAGGGTGATCGGCTGCTCGATCGGCTTGAGGCCGTAGCACAGCGCGGTCTGGAAATAGATCAGCCGCTCGGCGCCGGCCTCCTTGGCGGCCTGGGCGACGTTCGCGGTGCCGACGGTGTTGGTCAGGGCGTCCGATTCCCAGGCGTTGGGGTCCTTGTAGGAGGCGGCGGCGTGGACCACCAGGTCGGGCTTGAAATCGCCGAGCGTCGCCCGCACCAGCGCCGCGTCGGTGATACTGCCCTCGACCACGGTGAGCTTAGGCCAGGGGGTCAGGTTGTCGCGCCGCCCGGTCTCGAAATTGTCGATCACCGTCACCGCGTCGCCGCGCGCGAGCAAGCGGTCGGCCAGCGTTGAACCAACGAAACCGGCGCCGCCGGTAATGAAAACCTTCATCTATCTCATATCCCGAAAGTTACGACCCGTGCGGTCACGCGGCCGTTGTTAGACGGATTGGTCGCCAATCGCAACCGCTGTGTTCAGAGCGCCGCCGTCCGTGCCGCCGGTGGCGGCGGGCGGTCGAGCATGGCCCGGAAATCGGCCGCCCGATCATGGAATTGCCGCTGCCAGAGCTCGAGGCACAGAAGCCCCCAGACCTTGCGGCTGAAGCGCCCGGCGTCGGCCACCGCGGCGAGCACCGCGTCGGGGTTGAGGAACGGCCGGCCACGGGCCGAGCGGCTGTGAAAAAGGTCGTTGACGAAGTCGTTGAGCTCGTTACCGAGCCACTCGTTCAAGGGCACCGGAAAACCCATCTTGTCGCGCCGCCGCATCAGGGTCCCGGGCAGCACGTCGGCATAGGCGTTTTTCAGCATGAACTTCATCCGCCCGTCCTTGAACTTGACGTCGGCGGGCACCGTGGCGGCCATCTCGATCAAGGGATGATCGAGCAGCGGCACCCGGCTTTCCAGCCCATGCGCCATGCTCATGCGGTCCTCGACATGCAGGAGCGCCGGCAGCAGGCATTTGAAGTCGAAATGCGTCATCGAGTCGAAATAGGCCTCGTGGCGCACGTTGCGGGTCGAATTGAAGATCGCCGAGTAGCTGGCGAAGACCGCGTCGCGATCGAACAGGTCCCAGCGCACTTCCCCGGCCATGTCGGACGAGCGGTCGATCAAGCGGAAGTAGCGGCGGTCGATGGGCTCGAACAGCCCCTCGCGCCAGAATTTCTTGATCAGCGGCTGGTATTCACGTAGCACGCCGAGGTTGGGAATGATCGATTCCGGCGTCACCACGAAGTTGCCGTCGCGGTAGGTGCCGTCGATAGCCGCCTTGATGCACTGCTCGAAATAGGCGATGAGATAGCGCGCGTAGCCGCCGAAAATCTCGTCGCCGCCCTGGCCGCCAAGCACCACCTTGACGTGGCGGGCGGCGAGGCCCGAGACCATGTATTGCGGAAACGATCCCGGCCCGGCGATCGGGTGATCGAGGTGGTAGATCACCTTCTCGATGTTGTCGATGAAGTCCTGGGCCTCGATATCGATTTGATGGAGGGTCTTGCCGGCGCTGGCGGCGGCGTCCTCGGCATAGGGGCTTTCGTCGTAGCCGGGATGACAGGTGAACTTGCCGTGGAAGGCCTTTTCATTGGCCTGATCGACGCGACTGGCGAGGATCGCCACCAGGCTCGAATCGACGCCGCCCGAGAGATAGCTGCCAATCGGCACGTCGGCGCGCAGATGGACGTCGATCGAGTCGTCGACCAGTTCGGTCAGGCGGCGGTGGAAGTAGCCCGCCGTGTGATCGAAATCGATCTCGTAATGGACGTCCCAATAGCGCGAAACGGTGACCCGCCCGTTCTCGACCACCAGTCGATGGCCGGGCAGGAGCTGACGCACGCCCGCGAACAAGGTGTTTTCGCCGAGCGGATACTGAAAGGTGAGGTATTGGCCCATCACCCCCATGTCGGTCTCGACCTCGGGCAGGAAGGGCACCAGGGCCTTGATCTCGGAAGCGAAATGAAAGCGCCCGTCGACCACGGCGTAATAGAACGGCTTGATCCCGAAACGGTCGCGCGCGCAAAACAATCGCCGGCGCTTGGCGTCCCACAACGCGAAGGCGAACATGCCGCGCAGGTGGGAAACGCACTCGTCGCCGTGGCGGTCATAGGCGGCGAGGATGGTTTCGGTATCGCCATGGGTGCGGAAGCGCCAACCGTGGCCCAGGTCGTCGCGCAGTTCCCGGTAGTTGTAGACCTCGCCGTTATGGACGATGACGTTGCCGTCGGGCGCGATCATCGGCTGATGCCCGGCGTCCGACAAATCGATGATCGTCAGCCTTCTATGCGCGAAGCCGGCGTCGCCCCCGGGCGTCAGCCAAACGCCTTCGTCGTCGGGGCCGCGATGGGCGAGAAGCTCGTTGATGACGCCGAGCCGGGTGGCGAGATTGGGTATCGCGCCCCGGTTCAGATCGATGATGCCACCAATTCCACACATGGATCGGCCCTTCCCCCAGTTTCCCGAGAACTTTTCTACCACATATCGGCGGCGAGCAGCCCCGATCTACAATTTTTCCGGCGTCGTCGCAACCATGCCACGCCTCACGCCGCCCGCCGACGCAGCCGACGGAGGGCCGCGACCACGGCCTTTATCGCCCGCAGCGCCACGGGCTGGGCGGCGGCGGGCAGGATGGCGCGGATCGCCCCGGTGACGCGCCGGTAGGCGGCCTCGATCGCCCGGCGGCGCCATTGGCGATAAATGCTGCGCCGGCTGCGTCGGTCGCGGGCGAAGGCGGCATCGGAATAGGCCTCGCGCCCGCGCGCCATCGCCGGCGCGAAGGCCGCGCTCATGGTCCGGTCGAAGGTGGCGACCATCGGCGCGTAGGAATAGGCCGGGTCGCGGGCGATTTCGCGGTAGGCGGCGTCGACGATCGCCTGGGCGCGCGCCGGGTCGCGCAGCACCGCCACCACCTCGGCCATGTTGCCGTGGTCCTTGGCCAGGGGCACGTAATGACGCCAGGGCTCGAGGACGCCCGAATACGCGCCCTCGTAGAGGATCATCAGGCAGCGCAGGCAGGCAGCCTCGAAGCAGCGCGGCGATATCTGGTTGAGCCGCATCCGCCCCTCCGCGGCGGCGAAATATAGATCGCGCAAGGTCTCGAACGAGGCCCCCGGATCGCGCCGCAGATGGGCCTCGACACGGGCCTGGATATCGCCCTCGAAATCGAACACGCTGGCCCCGCTCTCGGTGCCGAGCACCGCCTTGGAGCGGCACAGGAACCGGGTCCAGGCGTCGCCGTAGAGGCGATCCTCCTCGCGGTCCGAGATGTCGACCCGCAGGCCCCAGCGATCGGCGTCGGCGGCGAAGCGGACGGCGATGCGGTGCTTTTCCTGGCCGAGCTCGCCGAGCCACGCCGGCAGCGGCCGCGCCCGATAGCCGACGTCGATCGGACGTTCGGCGAAAGCGGGCGCGGGGCGATCGGCCAGCCCCGGCGGCACGTAACCGGTCAGCAGGTTGACCTTGCGCACCCCGGGTAGCTTGGCGCGGGGATAGACCTTCTCGATCTCGGGTTCGGGCACGCAGGTGAACAGCACCCCGACGCCGAGATCGCGCAACGCCGCGACGGTCCGGTTGACATGGCGGTATTCGTCCTGGACGAAGGCCGCCTTGAGACCCGGGAAGGCGGCGATCCTGGCCCGGCTCTCGGGGCCGATGTAATCGTCGCTACAGGCCACCAGGGTGTAGTGGACGACCAGGGCGTCGAAGCGGTCGAGGTCGATCTTCTCGGACAGATAGCCGAACATCGACGCCTTGAGAACCCGGTGCCGCGAGCCCTCGGCCAGGGCCTCGATATGGTCGGAAACCGTCGCCGCGATGTCGTCGCGCTGGTCGCACAGCAGCAGGATATCGAGCCGGCGCTCCGCCTACGGCGCCTGGGCCGCGACCACCTCAGGCGATGCGGTCGCGCTGTCGCCGGGCCATGGCTTCTAGTCGCCGACGAACCCCGCGCAACGCTCCGCCGGACGAAGCGGGAAGCAGGCGTAGCGCGACCTTGCAGGCGATGACCACGAGCCAGCGCGGATGGCGGCACAGCTGAACCAGATAGGCCGGCGCATGACGCAGCTTGCGCATCGCCGCCGCGACTTGCAGGTAGCAGTTCTTGAGCCACAGCCGTACCGGGTCGTACGCCGACCGCGGCAAGACCACGCGGAGGATGGCGAGGATGATCTTGTAGCCGATCACCAGCAACCAGCGGGGATGGCGACAAACCTCGGCCAGATAGTGCCCGACCCCGGCGATCCGACCGGGAAGCCGCCCGAGCCAGCGCCGCGCCGCTTGGCGCCGGGCTTCGCCGGGGATCAGCCCGACCAACGCCAGGGCCGCCCGATAGACGAGCATCGCCGGGAACGCGGCGACCCGACCGGCGATCCGTTCGAGCCAGCCCCAGGGTTTCACCGCACGGGCGAACTCGTCGCGCCGATAGGGCCGCCCATGGCGCGCCATCGACGGCTCGAAGACCTCGTCTATCACCCGGTCGATCTCTTCGACCATGGACTTGAAGGTGTAGGCGGGGTTGAGCGCGACCTCGTTGTAGGCGGCGTCGATAATGGCCTCGGCGCGCGCCGGGTCGCGCAGCACCGCCACCACCTCGGCCATGTTGCCGTGATCTTTCTTCAAGGGCACGTAATGGCGCCACGGCGTGACGATGCCCGAATACTCGCCTTCGTAGAGGATCATCAGCGTGCGCAGCGCCGCCGCCTCGAAGCAGCGCGGCGTGCCGACGTTCATCATGATCTTGCCGTCGATGTCCTTGAAGAACCGATCGCGGATTTCCTCGAAGCCGGCATCGGGATGTTCGCGCTCGTAGGCCTCGACCTTCGTCTGGATT
>Ga0114931_10007594_pt1 | contig 13247 bp, 6 predicted proteins | sample 2SBtaG_FD_89579 | JGI IMG/M metagenome (GOLD analysis project Ga0114931, IMG submission 89579) | Deep subsurface microbial communities from Kolumbo volcano to uncover new lineages of life (NeLLi) - 2SBTROV14_V59a metaG | ecosystem: Environmental > Aquatic > Marine > Volcanic | place: Kolumbo... | reverse complement strand
TAACCCGCGTTATTCATGACACTTCCAGGAATAACGATCTAAAATGGTTGATAACTATTGATTATTAATTACTTATGAAAGGGTTAACCCTGCATATTGCCTAATATTGAACACCCATATTTGGGTATTACTTTTTTTATAAATAAAGTTTATCTGAAACCTAATGAACAGATTATCAATAATTTAACATTGGGCAGCCCACTGGATGGAATATTCTGTTGAATTTTCCGGATTATTATCCTTCGTTAAACGAAGGGTTCTTTGAAATTATTCCTGCCGAAGACATCCAACATGCCGAACAGCTTATACAAATCACCACCCGATATTTATATCTATTCGGTTCTAAGTCCTATCACAGGGCTATTTCTGACCAACCTTACACAATGATATCCAATGGAAAAAGTGGTCATTAATAAGGCCACAAATCCGGACAAAGCAAACAGCCCTAACCCCATATCTGCTCGATAAGCGAAATCAGAGAGCCAACCGGACATAATGTAATATGACAATGGAACAGTTAAAATAAATGATGCTACAACGAGCACCAGGTAATGTCTGGACAATTCATAAATTACTTGAGTGCTGCTTGCACCCATTACTTTGCGAATAGACATTTCCTTTTCCCGGGCATTCATGGTGAGCATCGAGAGCGCAAAAAGACCCATACTTCCAATGATTATTGCAAGAACAGTAGCCGAAGAAACAAGTTTACCCAGATTTTGTTCTGCCTGGTACTGGCGCTCCAATTGTTGATCGACAAAACTATAATCAAATGGTTCTCCAGGATATACTTTGTCCCATTGAGATTCAATGGTTTTAATCACCCCGGGAAGACTATTTTTATTGACTCGTATCGCCAATTTGGGGGTAGGATCAGAGTTAAGATTGACCCCCGTTGCACCACTAAACGCAATCTCTGGATTCATTGCAAATAAAAGGGGATCCACTGGCATATGTAGCGAAGCAAAATTAAAATCCTTGACCACACCTATGATCTCATGATCAACAAACTGTTCGTTGGGTATGCGTTCTCCAATAGGATCAGTTAAGTTAAATGCACGCACAAATGCCTCATTGACGATAACAGAACGTCGTTTATCTGCTTCGTTATCAGGATCAAAATTTCTTCCTTCAGCTAGTCCAATACCCAGGGTTGGTATATATTCGGCATCGACAGCATCAAAGAAAAAATTATGTTCTTCACCGTTTTTATCACGAAAGCTAATATTTGTCCATGAACCAGGCCCGAAATCATGCGAAGTGGTTCCAACAGATACTATTTCCGGTTCACGGAGAAGGACATTTTTCAATTTCTCAGCTTTTAACATTCCATCTTTCAGCATTTGCACATCACCTGTGCTATTGTTCACATTCATAGGTACCATCATTACCTGTGATTTATCATAACCCAAATTGGTGTTTAGCATATATGAAATCTGTTTTTTCATCATCAACGTACCTGTGAGAAGAAAAATAGTGACCACAAATTGGGCCCCCAGCATGATGGTTCTGAGTCTCTGTTTTCCCCCACCTACAAGTATTCGACCCTTTAGAATTTTGGTAGGTTTGAAGGCGGAAATAATCAGTGCCGGATAAAATCCGGCCAGAAAAGCAACCAGCAAAGCCAAACCCATAAATAAAGAAATATTCACGAGGTCAAGCGAGAATACCAGCCGTTTTTGTGAAAGTTCATTAAACCAGGGCAGTGCAATCCATGCCAGAAGGATCCCTATAACCAATGCCAGAAAGGTCAATATAACAGACTCCATCAGAAACTGTTTAATAATCTGACCTTTGATTGCCCCTACAGATTTGCGAACACCAATTTCACGAGCCCTTTTTATTGATTTGGCTAAAGAGATGGTTATAAAATTGATACTTCCAATTATCAGGATTAAAACGGCAATGGCCGAAAGAATGAATGTGTATTTCGGATCGCTGATTGGTGCAATGCTGCTCATTTGTGGGCCAAGATGAATGTCTGCCATTGGTTGAAGCCCAAGAGTATAATGAACCTGGTCATATCGTTCTTCGCCAAGGCCTTTTTTTATCATTGCCGGAAACTTACTTTCTACTGCTTGTACAGACATTCCCGGTTTCAACATGACATAAGCTTCTCCAGCGATCATGAACCAATGATGGAGTGCTCTTTCCTGGAACAGATACTTTAGATTTTTGTCTCCAATAAGAAACTGAAACTGTAGGCTGGAATTGGATGGAACATCTTCAAGGACAGCTGCTACATTGAAATCTTTCAACTCTCCCCCTAAATTAATGCTTATGGTTTCTACTGCTATGTTGGTGCGGTTGAAGTATTTATTTGCCATTTCCCTGGTAACCACCACATCTGAGATATTTTCAAACACATGCGCTGTAGAGCCATCAATCACTTTAAAATCAAACATTTTAAAAAAATCGGGGCTGACAATGGAGATGAGTTCACGAAACTTGGTTTCGCCATGCTCTACCATATCGTTGTAGCTGGTATGAACTGTGGCCGCCTCAATATCAGGAATCTCATCCTTCACTGTCAATCCTACTACAAAGGGAGTCATTCCTTCCACTCCCCTGCCACTGCCGTCGCGCGAGATACTCGTGGTAACACGGTAAAGCCGTTTAATGTTAGAATGAAACTTGTCAAACGTCAATTCATCTTTGACAAATAAGATAATGAGAATCGAACAAGCGATCCCAAACGAAAGGCCCAGAAGGTTTATGCCGGAGTTTATTTTTGACCTGCCAATGTTGCGCAGTGTGACCTTAATGTAATTAAAAAGCATGTTGTTATAATTTTGAGTATCACCAAATTTACTATTAATCTGGACATTCAGGTGTTAATAAATGTTAAACCCATATTCTGGTAAGATCTCGGAACTATGCCATTTATGCTAACTGTTGATTCAACCTAGCTGGTCCTTCATTAGCCGCACCTCTTGATCATCGGTACTTATTACGGCGTCATTCAATCCGGAGATATCAGAAGGCATTCCCTTAATCCCTGATGTATCAGATACTGGTCTCCTACGTGCTGTTCCATGGAATTCAATGCAAGAGGTTTGGTAGATGAGTTCATCAAGGTTTGTTGAACTAACTCCTCCTCCTGGCATGACAATGATCCGGCCATCTGCTTGTTTGTTCAACTTCTTTATCAGTAGAGCCCCATCGCTTGCAGTGGCTCGCTGCCCACTGGTCAATATCCGATCAACACCCAGTTCAATAAGTAATTCCAGTGCAACAAAAGGATCTTTTACCTGATCAAAGGCGCGATGAAATGTAAATGACAAAGGTTTTGACAACTTAATCAACTCAAGTGTTTGTTCCTGAGCTACCTGACGATCACGGGTCAAGGCGCCTGAAACAATGCCTGATGCGCCCAACTCTCTGGTGTGCAAAATATCTTCTTTGATTATAGCAAAATCGTCATTGGAATAACAAAAATCACCTCCTCTGGGCCGTATTAAAACATGAACAGGAATATCCAATTGCCTGATACACATTAGTTGTATTCCATGACTCGGAGTGGTTCCTCCTTCGCCAAGATTATCACATAACTCAATTCTATCTGCTCCTGATTCCTGGGCAATGCAAGCTGATTGAAGGTTTTCAACACAGATTTCAAGTAGGTTCACAAATCAGTTATTCGTTCAATGACATGTTCCACTAACAAATTGTTCATTAGAGTCAGTTACTGATGATCCAATCTTGTTATCTTCCTCTACCATTCATCAACACCATGTTACTTGGCAGGGAATCCATACTTTTTTGAATAACGTTTGTAAAGGGCTTGTTGTCTACCATCAAGAGTAACGGTCCTTCCCTGAATATAAGCATGAGTAAGGATGTTCGTTCGGATGTCCAGGGCATCACCTTTCGAAACAAACAAGGTAGCTTCTTTACCCTCTTCTAAAGTTCCAACCTTTGAGTCAATACCCAATATTTTTGCCGGATTGGAAGTTATGCTTTTAATAGCATCTTCTTTCTTCATCCCATAAGCTACTGCCGTCCCGGCATAGAACGGTAAATTTCTAGCCAGCGCCAGCATCCCATTATGACTTAAAGCAACCATCACTCCAGCCTTCGAAAGTTCAGCGGGTAAACGATAAGGCAAATCAACATCCATTCCAGGCCGATCTGGTTGGCTGTGAACCGATTGAAGAACAACAGGGATATTGTGCTGTTTCAAAAAAGCTGCCACGGGCAGTGCATTAGTACCGGCAACAAGGACAATACGCTTCACCTCATACTTTTCAGCCATGGTGACGCTTTCTACAATTTCCTTGGTTGCACGAGTATGAATAAATAAAGCCTTTGAACCATCAAACAAGCCCTGCAAGGCTTCAAGCTTAAGGTTCCTGATCTTTGAAGGACTTTTGCCATAGGCAAGTGCATCCTCAAACAACTTACTGATCATTTCCACCTGGCTATCATATTTGTCGTTTTTAACGTTTTTTATAGTGAAAGTGGCAAAGTCAAAATGTCGATTCTGACGATTCGGCCAGTTCATATGGATCCCAACATCTGCTTTCTCAACAGCATCTTCCCAGTTCCACCCATCCATTTTCATTACAGATGAAGTCCCTGAAATAAAGCCCCCGGTTGGAGTAGATTCTGCAAGTAAAATCCCATTGAATCGTAAGGTAGGTGGTACTTCACTATCCGTGTTATAGGCCACCAACGAACGAACACTCGGATTAAGCCCTCCGGTTTCCTGATTATCGCTCATCGCCCGAATGGAGCTCACCTCAGATAACCCCACCTGAGAATTTGGCAATATAAAACCAGGATAAACATGCTGTCCGGAAATATCAATGATTTTATATCCAGCTACATCAATTTTAGCAGTTGTAGCATCGGCAACAAGGGTAATTTTCCCATCATCAAACCCAATAAGAGAGTTTTTTATTACCCGCCCGTTTCCTAGGTGCGCAATTCCTCCCTGTAAGAGTATGGCCTCAGCTTGGGGACCTGCCGGTACAGGGACCTGTGCCTGGATCTTTAAAGACAGGCAAGTGGTAAGGATGATTATAAGTAATTTCTTCATCGTTCTAATCATTATTTGACTTGAGCATTCACATCAATATTTATATCTTCACAGTGGTAATCCACCTGCTGTCGAGATCCTGGTCGCTGGGTTTTTCCCCCTGCTTTTTTCACCAGTTTCATTTTTTGGATCAGCCTGGCCCTTTCACTACGGATCTCCTCACGCTTAATCTTATCTTTCTGGATGTCATATTCAACCACACCATCTACAATAGTTTTCTCAGCTTTCGCATATACGGATAGAGGATTATCAGACCATAAGACTACATCTGCATCCTTCCCAACCTTTATACTTCCCATCCTCTTATCGAGATGGAGAAGTTTGGCAGGATTAAGGGTAACCATTTTCCAGGCCTCTTCCTCAGACATACCACCATATTTAACAGATTTGGCAGCCTCCTGATTTAGCCTTCGTTGTTGATTTGAATCATCGGAGTTAATGGCGACCACCAGGCCCTCATTATGCATAATCGTAGCATTGTAAGGTATGGCATAACGAACCTCCCATTTGTAGTTCCACCAATCGGAGAATGTGGAGGCCCCTGCACCATGGGCTTTCATCTTATCAGCTACTTTATACCCTTCCAGGATATGTGTGAAGGTGTTGATATGGAAATTAAATTTGTCGGCAACATGCATCAGCATATTAATCTCCGACTGTACATAAGAATGACAGGTTACAAATCGTTTTCCATTCAGAATTTCTAATATAGTTTCGTCCACAAGGTCTCGCCGTGGTTTGATAGCACTGGCTTTTGCCTTGGCCGGAAGCGAGTTATAGGTCTTCCATTTCTTTTCATATTCACGTGCACTTGAGAAGGCATCCATATACACCTGCTCAACTCCCATACGGGTCTGAGGATATCGAATGGATTGTTGGCTACGAGAACGTTTTACATTTTCACCTAACGCGAATTTAATAAATCCATCAGCCCCCTTGATTTTCATGTTCTCTGGTGATTCACCCCAACGATATTTGATCAGAGCAGATTGGCCACCAATGGGATTGGCGGACCCGTGGAGAATCTGGATAGCAGTAACACCACCAGCCAGTGAGCGGTAAATATTAATCTGAGTTGGATCAATCACATCTCCAATGCGCACCATGCTTGAATTCGTAGCTACATCGTTGATTGAAGATGCTCCAATATGTGAATGCTCATCAATAATACCAGCCGTCAGGTGTTTACCTGTTGCATCAATCACTACAGCTCCTTTAGCGGATAAATCTTTCCCGATTTTGGATATTTTTCCATCCTTAATGAGTACATCTGTATCCTTGAGTATGCCATCAGACTCATTGGTCCATACTGTGGCATGCTGGAAGAGCATGGTTTGGGACTTTGGAATGGTCTTGTTACCAAAAGCAACAAACGGGTATATAACATCTCCCAGTGAGCTTTTTTCTTTTTCCTTATTCTGTTTTTTCTCTGATTTAGGTTTTATATCTCCTTTTCTCGTTGCTTTCCAGTCCATCCATTCTCCATTCACCTTTTGGCCTCTGCCTCCCCATCCATCGGCAATTCTCCAACCCGACAGACGTATTTTCCCTTTGGCCTTCTGAGGCTTAAATGACATGGTCACAAGATCCTTATCAATCTTAAGGGCCACATCAATGCTGATGCTATCATTCACTCTGATCTTAGCTTTATGACTGCCCGGTGAACCACTTATTTCAAGTTGTGAAGATATTCCTGAATATGAAAGGTCGTATATCCCGCTATCATCTTTTAAATCCATAGGCTTTATAATATTGCGATGCCCCTGAACCCAGTTTTCGTAAATAATGTTCTTTTCATTGAATATGTCACTGGAGGTTATTATGAAATTCGCAATCTTGCCCTTAGATAAACTTCCCAGTTGGTTAGACATGTTTAAAAGCCTTGCAGGAGTATAGGTTAGCGCCTTGAGTGCTTCTTGAGTTGGAAGTCCGTCTTCAATGGCCTTTCTAAGGTTGGTCATAAAGGATGACTTCTTCTTTAATCCATGGGTGGTCAAGGCGAAATTAACCTTATTGGAATACAAGACAAATGGGTTGGTCGGCGCCAACTCCCAATGTTTCATATCTTTCAAGGACACTTGCTCAGCATCCAACGGATCTTCAACATCATAGGCATCGGGAAAATCAACTGGTATGATAAAAGTTGCATTTGTATCTTTAATCTCCTTTATACGTTGATATTCGTCACCACTTCCACTAATGATATATTTAATTCCGAACTCATCACCCACTTTTGCAGCCCTTAAAGAAGCGAGCCAGCTCGAGGTTTCAAAAATTTGAGGTAGGTTCTGGTTGGCAATCCACCCCTCCAGAGCTTCATCATCATAAGGTCTGGGATTTTGGGCGCCAAACCATTGGGCATCAAGATAAGTCTGCCTCAGTAAGGCAATAAACCCCATGGTGGATACCGGGTAATTCTGACGGCTCGATCCTCTGTTGAAAGAGTATTCAGCAGCTGATCTATCATTCAACACAACCTTATTTGGTGTTGTATCATCAAGGGATACCAATGCTGATGTGCCGCGGGCAATCCCATCAGCTCGATAGGTATTGACCACCCCAAAACCAATATCACGCATGGATTTAGCCTCTTTAGCATCTATTGAAAAATTCTCAGCCGCTTGATAGGCAGATTTTATTGCATCATTTGCATTATACGGCCCCTTGGTTTTGGGCATGATCTGTTCAGGCCCTCGACCAAACCTACCCCCAGGCTGTCGTTTAGCTTTAGGTATTCCATAATTTGTATCCAGATCGATAAATGAGGGATAGATATGTTTCCCTTTGAGATCAATAACCGTGTATCCTCCGGGAATTGATCTGGAATCGCCGGCATAAATAACCTTTCCATCTTTAATTAATAGCACGCCTTTGCTAAAAATGGTCTGGTAATCCGCTACGATCACACCATTGGTGAAGGCATAGGCCCCGGATCTGATATCTTTTACATCGTTGCGAGGGAAAGTCTCCTGACTCATCACAACTGTAGATGTAGCAAATAATAGACATCCAATTAACAATTTTCTCATAACCTTATACTTACATTATTGGTGGCAAGTTAGTAATTAATAATGCCCTTTGCTGAAGATAAAATTTCCATTTACACAAGCGGTTGTTTAATGACGGTAAATGTTTATTTATCGTATTAATTCAACCATTGAGGTTTATAGTTTTAGCGTGTTATGGTTGTGGAAGTCGATTAAAACGGACATAAAGGCATCATGAAAAGAATCAGAAAAGTTGGATCAACCTGATGATATGCCTGTTGGCAGTGCAATCATACTATTAGTTACTCAGATCCGTTCCTAAGCAATAAAGTGATATAAAAAGATCAAATTACCCGATAACGCTGGTTTCTTATTTCCCTTGATTTCAAGCACAATCCCCAGATTACACTTGGTAATCCCTCTAAGATCAGCCAGCGAGTCCAATTTTGCCCTTAATCGCACCTGGCTGTTAACCAAAACCGGTTGGTTGAATCTCAACGATTCAATCTCATAATTGATCATCATTTTTATATTCCTGATATCAGCAATTTGCTCCCAGAGATATGGGAGCAATGATAAGGTAAGATATCCATGAGCTATGGTAGAGTTAAATGCGCTCTCACGCGAAGCACGTTCAGGATCTGTATGAATCCATTGATGATCAAGGGTGGCATCCGCAAATTGGTTGATCTGTTCCTGACTGATGGTGAGATAGTGAGATTCTCCAAGGTCCTTTCCAAGATAGGCTTCGAAGTCATTATGACTTGAAATAACAAGTTTATCCATGTAACCAATTGAGTAGGTTGGAAAATCGACGCAAACATATACAATTCAATTGTATTTGCCAGAAATGTTGAGTGATGAGAATTTTCAGGTTTTTTTATCCGACCTGAAATGCATTACTTAGGGTTATTCTTGAGAGCCATGAGAAAACGACTTATCTGGTTAGTCATTTCAGCAGCATTCATTGGTCCCGGAACCGTAACTACTGCTACCAAAGCTGGAGCAGAGCATGAATATGCGTTGCTTTGGACATTGCTTTTTGCTGCATTGGCCTGCTATATGCTACAGGAAGGAGTAGGCCGCATTTATATCTCATCCGGGCTTACCCTTAGCCAGGCCATTTCAAAATTGTTGAACGGCCCAATAGGGATGAAAATAAGTGCCTGGGCTGTTGCAGCAGTCGTATTGGGATGTGCGGCCTATGAAGCAGGAAACATCCTGGGTGCTGTAGCCGGTGTTTCCCTATTCTACGGGATTAATCAGCAGATGATTACTCTATTGATTGTCCTGATTGTTGGGTTACTCCTGACACTAAGAAAATTCTCACTCCTAACCAATTTCCTGGGTGTTTTGATTGGAGTGATGGGAATAGGATTGATGATCCTTGTAATTCTTCTTCCTTCAAGTCCATATGAAATACTGGAAGGTCTGGTTGTCCCTACCTTGCCTAGGGGTAGCGCCCTGCTTGCCCTCGGTCTGGTCGGAACAACTGTTGTTCCTTATAATCTATTTTTAGGATCTCGACTTGCCAAAGGACAGTCCTTAAGCCAAATGAGGTCCGGGTTGTTGCTGGCCGTTGTGATTGGTATTTTGATATCCATCTCTCTGGTTATTGTAGGAAGCAAAGTAAATGGCTCATTTAGTTTTGAAGCAGTAGGGATAACAATGTCTACTCAAATCGGCACCTACGCTAATATGCTTTTTGCCTTTGGCCTGTTTGCTGCGGGCATCACTTCCTCACTCACGGCGCCCTGGGCAGCAGCAGAAAGTGTATCTTCGATCGCACCAAACAAGCAAAGGGCCAGATGGCATCTGTTCTCCTGGATGACAGTCCTGGGTATCGGTTTTATTTTTGGTATGCTTGATGTCAAACCAGTACCTGTCATTATTCTGGCACAAGCGGTAAACGGATTTTTACTTCCTTTTCTTGCCATTGCCATTATGTTGATACTCAACAAGGTTTCTCTCATGCAAGACCAGATTAATAGTAAAGTTGAAAACCTATTAATGCTATTTGTAGTATGGGTTTCTGCCCTATTGGGTGAAATTAATTTGTTGAAAGTAATCAAAGTCGTAACCGGTCGAGTGGATGAGTTTTCAAACAGTGATTATCTTTTAATCACCCTTGTTGCCACGGGTCTGGTCCTACTGATTAGTTTCAAACTCCGAAAAAATAATAAAACTTAACGAATTATGATACGCTGACTTGCCGCCGTTTCTCCGAACTGAGCTGTAACAAAATATATACCACCTTTTGATGATGAAGGAATCATGAACTGCCCGTTAATAATTTCACCTGACTTTTCCATCGGAAAAGAAGCGACAAGTTTGCCAAGCTGATCTCTTAAAACCAGTTGACCGGGTCCCTTAGTATTTGAAAGAAATGTATAGCTCACCAGGTTTCCAGGCTCTACAGGACTTGGATAGATGGTAAGATTTGGAATTGATGTATCCAGATCCACATTGACAGCCACAACATCGGAATATGAGAACATTCCGTCAAAATCTGTCTGTTTCAGTCGATAATAGGACAACCCATTTATTGGAGAAGTATCCAGGTAAGTATATTGAATGGGTTGTGCCGAATCGCCGGCACCGTCAATCAACTCAATTGCTTCAAAAGACTCACCGTCAGCTGACCTTTCCAAAGTAAAAAAATCGTTGTTATGCTCCGAGGCTGTTTCCCACTCCAGCTTTACGCTAGTTGTGCCTGCAGTAGCTCGGAAATAACTTAACTCAATTGGTAATGCATTCAGCCCATTCAGTGATCCGAACGTTACCGGACTAAAGCTCGTAAGTCTTACATTGCTTATAATAGTACCAGCTGTAACGGCAGATCCCGTAGTTCCTCCATTGCCCTTATTATCCCATTCCGGAACACCTGAGTTATAGTGAGTTACTAGTAAATCAGGTAGATCAGATATATCACTCCGAACCGGGTCATCCCAGTGCAAGGTTACAAAAGCATTTCCGGTCCCTGCAGAGCGGACAAGGTCCCAATATTCGGCCCCGCTGGCATGATTGAAAGTACCATCTGTTAAGGTAGGATTAGGTGGTGCCGCAAAGAAATATTCCGCATCAAATGTTGATGAGGCTGTAATGCCGGTCACCTCTATTGGAGCGTATACTCCTCCCTTTCCAATGCAAAATTCAAAATCAGTTGCACCGGTTTTTATCATTTTTCCTTCAAAATAACTAGCATTTGATGGACAGGAAGAAGCAGCACCGGCCAATAGCGTAATAGTATTCACTGCACTTCCCACTACCACTCCATCGGTAAAGGTTAGAGTTCCGCTGGCACCAATTTGAATAGGGGCTTGCTGGTCTATTGATGTCCCGGTTGATGTATTGTTGATGGTCAGACTATTAAAATTCGTAGAACCAGAAAGAGTTTGAGTTGCTGATCCATTGAACGTAACTACACTTGATCCCGCTGTAAATGAGCCGCTATTGGTCCAATTCCCTGCCAGGGTCATCGCTGAAATATTGGTTCCGTCGAGGGTTGCTCCAACCGCGGTAGATACATTTCCGGAAAGGGTAAAGCTTACGGGAGATCCCGACTGTAATGTTCCGGTATTTACAGTGAGGTTTTTGTTGATAGTCATATTAGCATTGTAGTTATGCGTAGTTGGTCCATCGATGACAAGGCTGCCAAAAGCAATAGAACCAGCTGTGCCTAGCACATCTTGCGTTCCCGCCCCATTCAGATTCAATGTACTTGCAACTGATACATTCTCTGTTACATTGCTGTTAAGGGTAATGGTATTGTCAATAAATACATTTCCACTGATGTCCAATGTCTGAGCATTTTTACTCACCACCAGGTTATTAAACCTGGTTGAGCCGGACATCGACTGAGTAGCTCCGGTGTTATCAAACGTGACCGTTGCTGTACTACTAAATGCAGCTTGCCCTGCACTATTGCTCCAATCTCCCTGAATGTTTATGTTATTGGTTGTAGAAACGGTACCTGAAGCAGGTAATATTGTGAAATCATTTACTGATGCAATTGCGGACGTAATTGACTTCGTCCCTGAGTTATCGAATACAATGTTATTAAAAGTTAACGCTGGTAAACTTTGAGGAGATGCTCCATTTAAAGTAAAAGTACCTAAACGTGGAATTAACGAGCCTCCACCAGGAGTTGAAAGTGATCCACCAAGGGTAATATCAAAGTTGTTGGCTGCATCAGCATCTAGAGTACTGGCATTGATAACCAGGTTGCCAGCAATGGTTGCGCTACCGCCCAGTGTTTTGGTTCCACCTCCGGAAATAGTAAGATTATTATAAGTTAACTGGGATGAAGAAGTGGTATAACTCCCTATACCCGCATAATCAACCGTTCCGTTGCCGGAATTGAAGAAAGTAGTGCCTATCGGATTATACGTTGGAATGGTACCGCTCTCCAGTTCAAGTGTACCGGCACCAGTTAGTGCACCTACAGAATGTCCGATGGTAGTACCGATTGCCAGTGTTCCACCTGAGGCAATATCCAGTGAGGCAGATGATTCATTATTATTTACCATAATGATCCGATCTCCGTTCTGGACCACCACATCATTTTCTTCAGTAGGCGCTGCAGTGGCTGGCATAGTTCCTCCGGCATCAAGGGCCCAGGAAGCCACGATATTCCAGTTACCCGATGGTGCAACATTGCTATATAGTTTTGGGAACATGGAACCGGGTTCTCCAGCTGTCCATTCGGTATTTGCTGTTGATATTAGTGTGCCTGCAGACCCGCCAAACAAATTGCTTGCAGAAGTGACAAAATCAGTGAATGGCGCTCCTACGGTTACATCATCAGGCCTTGTCCAGGCAGCGCCATTCCAATAGCGAGATATATAGTTAACCTCCGTACCCTGTACGTCCGAATTGACATAGGTAAAATCAAAGCTTCCTGTAATATCAGTAATTGATGTCATGTCCATCATAAAATACCGGTTCAATGCCCTGTTTTCTTCACCGACAATCAACTGACCATTGTTACCATCTACTGATCTCACAGCAATGGTACCGTTCCCTGTGTCCGTAATTGCCGAAGCATTAATTACCAGTGGAGTATAATTGCTTCCCACCCCAATCGGAAAGGTGAAGTCATAGGAATTGGCATTTGCACTGATACCTGTTTGAATCAACTGAGAAGCTGTATTTGTACCTCCGGTAACTATCATACGGGTTGCACTAAAGGTACCTGCCAAACCCCCACCCGATCCAAT
>Ga0114931_10007593_pt1 | contig 13249 bp, 11 predicted proteins | sample 2SBtaG_FD_89579 | JGI IMG/M metagenome (GOLD analysis project Ga0114931, IMG submission 89579) | Deep subsurface microbial communities from Kolumbo volcano to uncover new lineages of life (NeLLi) - 2SBTROV14_V59a metaG | ecosystem: Environmental > Aquatic > Marine > Volcanic | place: Kolumbo... | reverse complement strand
TCTCCTTTTCTCTTGGCGTCAGCAATAAGTGGACATGGTTAGTCATCAATACATATCCGTGAATCCGGCAATTCGTTTTCTCAGAATACTCCAGCAAATATTCAAGGTAATAAATATAATCGTCATCGCTGTAAAAGCACGCCTGCCGATTGTTGCCTCGCTGGATAATATGTAAAGGAATATTCGGAACAACCAAACGCGGTCGACGCGGCATTAAAAATCCATGAGCATTGATAGAAGGGGGGATTCTAGCACAATAATTGGGGTCCGTCCCCGATTCCCTTAGAACCGTTTCGCCGTGATCCCGGTAGTGCAACTCTTGCCAATCTTGCCATAATAGAACAAGCTTAGCATAATTAAATATTATGTCCCCAGAACTCCTCCCAGAACTCCTTGTCTTCGATGATAAAATCGACCGTCTGGCTACCCAATAAAAAGGCTTCGATCTGTTCGATTGTTTCCAGTTGAGTGTCGTTCATGTGCGTTTTCATCCTCCCATCATGAACAGATCTATGCGTCAGTACAGGCTCATTTCACCTTGGAAATAAGCCCTCTCTTCAGGCTCATTTCACATTGGAAGAGACTCTCTCTTGCAATATATCTAATGCTATATATAATATGTATATAGCTTTTGAATAGGTGTATTATGTCTACAGGATCAGTGTTTGAAAACAATCGAACTCAGGCAGTGAGACTACCTGCTGAAACCCGCTTTCCTGAAACCGTTAAAAAGGTCACTGTGCGGGTGGTGGGTCAGGATCGAGTACTGTCTCCAGTCGAAAACACCTGGGACAGTTTCTTTTTATCCGAAGAGCGCGTGACAGATGATTTTTTGGCCGAACGCGCGTCTCAGGAGCAACAAGAACGGGAAGCGTTTTAATGCTGAAATACATGTTGGACACAAACATTGTAATTTATGTGATTAAGCGCCGCCCGATAAATATATTAGACGTCTTTAATAGCCATACAGGTCAAATGTGTATCAGTTCGATCACCCTTGCAGAAATATTGCACGGAGCAGAAAAAAGCGCAAAGCCGGATCATAACATCCGCCAAGTTGAAGATTTTGTTTCCAGGTTAGAGGTGTTGGAGTACGGCTGCAAAGCAGCTTCTCATTATGGCGGAATCCGCGCTGACCTTGAACGTAAGGGAACACCGATTGGAGTTAATGATCTTCACATTGCCGGCCATGCCAGAAGCGAAGGGCTGACGCTAGTTACGAATAATCTGCGTGAGTTTGAGCGGGTCGAGGCGCTGCGTCTGGACAATTGGGTATAGCCTCGTACAAATCCAAATCTCTGTTTTTCGCTTGGGATAATAAATCTGCCACCTTTTTATTTCCTCCATTATTGCGCAATGTGAGACTTGCTGCCTTTTTTGCGGATAAGAAGCCACGGAATTAGAAGCCACAAAATGATTATTGTGTCCCCCGAATTCCGAATTCCGCACCCGGGATTCAGAAAAGCAGGCAGATATTTACAGTAGGGTGCATTCCATGCACCAATCAGAAAACCCTTCCAACCTATCCACAAAGATTAATTTCTAGACCCATGGTCGGCAATTCAACAGTCCGTGAACGATTATTGATGAGATTCTGGTTGTATTTTTGTGCATGGAATGCACCCTACATGGCTTGACCCGCTCAAGCACACAAGCTAGGGTATAGATATGAACTATAAAGAATACATTACATTAGAGCCAGGTAAACGAAGCGGTAAGCCTTGTATTCGTAATATGCGTATTACCGTATACGATGTATTGGGTTGGTTGGCTTCTGGTATGAGTTACGAAGAAGTCATTGCCGATTATCCTGAACTTACTCAGGAAGATATTCGAGCTTGCCTTGCCTATGTCGCAGATCGTGAGCATCATCTGTTAACGGTACACGCAGCCTGATTCATTGAAGCTTCTACTCGATCAACATCTATCATTTCGGTTACTGGATAGTTTACAAAATCTTTATCCAGAATCTAATCATGTAAAAAGAATCGGCATGTCGGAAGCCACTGACAAAGAGATTTGGGTATACGCTAAAGCAAATTGCTTTACCATCGTCACCAAAGATTCAGATTTTCAGGAATACAGCGTACTCTTCGGTGTACCGCCTAAAGTAATTTGGTTGAAGTGCGGGAACTCGGCTAAACAACGTGTACTCGATCTTCTTACTAAGAACCATGAAGTGATTCGGCAGTTTATCAACAATACTAAGATCATTGCTTGGAACTCTATTAGCTCGTTGATCGCTATAGGGGAACGATCCAATAATCCAATAGGGCGACAGACCACGTTCTTTATTCTTTCTTTACCGGCCTCCCCGCTTTCCCAGGCTTGACTCGCCGCCCCAGGGCTTTTTCGATTTCTTCCTTGAAGCGGGCATTTCCCAATACATAATTACCATTCGTTGCCCTACGTATCTCATCAACCAAACTGGGCTCCAGATTGGATCGAAATAATTCGCGATAACTTGATTGCCGCTCCGTTTCAGTAAAGCCCAATGCCTGATACAAAAAATGAGGTGTAACCAACTTGTTTCTTACTCCTTGTGCATTGGCTTTATAGCTCGACCATCTATAATCCGCTGGATGTTCAACCATTCCTGCACGAACTGGATTAAGTTCGATATACCGCTGGCAACGCAACAGGTAATTGTCTTCCTGTGCAATACAGGAACGAAACCTCCCTTCCCATAGTGTCCCGCTTCGCTGGTAAGTTCGATTAACATATTGCACGTACCTTTGCCCAAGTCGTTTCATTAACTGGCCGACACTGCCCTTTTCTCTTGGCGTCAGCAATAAGTGGACATGGTTAGTCATCAATACATATCCGGCAATTCGTTTTCTCAGAATACTCCAGCAAATATTCAAGGTAAAAAATATAATCATCATCGCTGTAAAAGCACGCCTGCCGATTTTTGCCTCGCTGGATAATATGTAGAGGAATATTCGGAACAACCAAACGCGGCCGACGCGGCATTAAAAATCCATGAGCATTGATAGAAGAGGGATTCTAGCACCATAATTGGGGTCTATCCCTTATTCTCCCCTATTCTCCCTAGAGGCACTTGAGGTTTAGCGGTTCGATTTCCGTTATAAAAACAAAAACGCAATTGCTATTTGTATGCCATTACAAGGATAATTCTCCTTACCAAAAAGACATCAATCTATTGTACGGATCCGCGTTTTTAAGACAACACCCGAAGATTCCAGTTCATGTCGACAACCCCTGACAATCAAACATCACTATCCACCCCAAAGGCTAGCCCTCCGACTAGCGCGGAGCTTCTAGCCATAATTCGACAGTTAGGAGAAGAATTAAAAATTCGCCCTACTCAGTTGGAATCGATAGCGCTTGATAGCTCCTTCGACAAAGACTTAGGCTTAGATAGCCTGACCCGCGTTGAATTCCTGGCACGGATTGAAAGGCAATATCAAATCGCTTTACCGCAGCAAGTATTCGCCGATGTCGACACTCCCAAGGATTTATTGCAGGAAATATTCAAGGCGAATTCGTCGCATAAAGACACTCTGCTGACCGAGATAACCGAGCCGGATACTACCGAAAAGTATTCGGTCCCACATCGTGCCGGCACATTGCTTGAGGTACTGGATTGGCATGTTGAAACCCACCCGGACCGGCCCCACATTCGATTTTACAGCGATAGCAACGCCGAAGAAATCATCAGCTATCGACAACTCAAACAAGAAGCGGACGCGATAGCCGTTGGATTGCAGCAGAAAGGCTTAAAACCCAAACAGGCGGTTTCATTGATGCTACCAACCGGAAATGAGTATTTCTTTAGCTTTTTCGGAATCCTGATCGCCGGCGGTATTCCGGTTCCGATTTACCCACCTGCACGACTCAATCAGATCGAAGACCATTTGCTGCGGCACGTGCAGATTTTGTCGAATTGCGATGCCGTGATGTTGATCACTGTGCCCGAAGCCAAACCGGTTGCACGCTTGCTGCAATCTCATCTTATGAATATGCATACTGTGACCACGCCGGCAGCGATAAGCTCGCGCGGCGGAGTACCCTTGCACCCCAAAATCAGTTCCGACGATATAGCATTTCTGCAATACACTTCCGGTAGCACGGGAACCCCTAAGGGTGTAACACTGAGCCACGCCAATCTCTTGGCCAATATTCGAGCGATGGGCACCCGGCTAGAGGTAAATTCAACCGACGTTTTTGTCAGTTGGCTACCGCTTTACCACGATATGGGATTGATCGGTGCATGGCTGGGAAGCATGTACTTTTCAGCCACTGTAGTCATTATGTCGCCGCTGGAATTTTTGGCAAAGCCCGAACGTTGGCTGTTGGCCATGCACCGCTATCATGCCACATTGACCGCGGCACCTAACTTTGCCTATGAACTTTGCCTCAAACGTATAGCTCTCGAATCGCTAAGCGGTGTGAAACTAGATTCGATGCGTGCGCTGTTTAACGGTGCCGAATCCGTCAATCCCAATACAATTCAGGAATTTATACAAAAGTTCCGACCTTTAAGCCTAAATCCCAAAGCATTAATGCCTGTATACGGTCTTGCTGAATGCTCGGTAGGACTGACATTTCCACCACTCGGCCGGGGCGCAAAGTTCGATGCTATCGATCGAACAACCTTTATGAATACTGGTATCGCAGTCACCTGTGAAAATGAAAATAACGCTCTCAGATTTGTTGCTTGCGGTGAGCCGATCGTAGATCACGAAATTCGCGTAGTCGATGATTCGAATCGGGAACTTCCTGATCGATACCAAGGCCAACTACAGTTTCGCGGGCCATCGGCAACTTGTGGATACTACCAAAATCCTGAGAAATCCACCGAGCTGTTCCGCGATGGCTGGTTGAATACAGGAGACCTGGGATACATCGCTGCCGGCGAGCTCTATGTTACAGGCCGTATAAAAGACCTCATCATCCACGCTGGACGCAACATTTACCCGCAGGAACTGGAGGCCGCGGTAAGTGAGGTCCCGGGGATACGCAAGGGCTGCGTCGCGGTATTTGGAAATTCTGACAACATATTGGGTACCGAAAAGTTAATCGTGCTTGCCGAAACTCGCGAGACCCAAGCAACCGAACAAGATCGACTGCGCGCCCAGATCAATGAAACCGCAATTCGTTTGATCGGTTCGGCACCCGATAAAATCGTATTGGCGCCGCCGCATTCGGTGTTAAAAACCTCTAGCGGGAAAATCAGGCGCAGCGCTTGTCGTGAAACATACGAGAAAAACCTGATTGGCTCGGGACCAGATTCCGCTACTTTGCAGATAGTCCGTTTATTGATGGCATCTGCAATCCCGCAGCTTCGCAAAATCTTGGCTACAGTCAAATCGAGCCTATACGCTATTTACGCATGGCTAATTTTTACGCCATTGGCGGCATTTGGCTGGGTAGCAGTAATTTTTTGCCCAATATTTTCATGGCGAAGGCACATTATCCGTACGGTGATAAAAATTTTATCGACGTTGACAGGAATTCTGGTCGACGTAAACGGACTGGAAAATTTACCCGATAACGGTCAAACCCGCATAATCGTTTGTAATCATAGCAGTTATCTTGACTCGGCAATTCTGTTCTTGGCTTTACCGATCCAGTTTAGCTTCGTTGCCAAAGGCGAACTCGCCAATCAGGTGATCGCGGGTACTTTTCTGCGCCGGATAGAAACAGAATTCGTCGAACGATTCCAAAATCAACAAGGCGTAGCCGATGCGGACAAGGTCTCGGCAGCAGCGCGGCGCGGGAAAACATTGTTGTTCTATCCGGAAGGTACGTTTACCCGGGTTCCGGGATTGTTGCCGTTCTACACGGGCGCGTTTAAAACAGCTGCCGAGGTAAATTTACCTGTCGTTCCAGTGATTATACGTGGAACCCGATCAATACTCAGACCCGATACCTGGTTCCCTCGCCGCGGTGCGATTTCAGTCACGATAACACAGGCTCTAGACCCAAAAAATTACAGACTAACCGAAAGTGATCTGGATGACATTTGGAATACCGCACAAAAATTAAAACAAGCCAGCCGCGTTGCAATGCTACGGCACGTCAACGAACCGGATTTGTCGCGTTGATTGAAAGACTCGCGAATAAAACTAATCAAAAGGTGCGACCCAAAAGACTTTGTCGCCATAAAGTGACATAAATTCACTTACATTTTACGCATTCACTCCACAAACCCTGTATTTAGTCGCCAAGCAACGACATTCTACTTAAGTATTAAGCTCTTACCGACCAATAAAACAGTATAACTTACGTATAATAAAAGGGTATTAATATTTGGTTCATTACTTGCTCATAATCATGCCGTAGAGGTAAAAACACAGTATTGTTGATGAAACCAGGATAGCCCAGCAGATCGTCCGATCACATTAAAGGCTACCACCTACTACAAGGATTCAGTTTTGCGTAAAATACAAGTCTACTATTTTTACTCACTGATTAACGGTACACTATCCGATGCGTCTATGCACGAGCCGGGTTCAAACTGAGGTGGTTCGTATTTAGACTGGCAGAAAAAATGAACCGATACCTAGGCACTCAGAAACATATCTACGCAACTCAGAAAAACACGATTATTCGGAGCTGTACGCTATGAGGATAAAGTTTTTTCCTATTTCTGCATTGATACTTGTTATCATCGCAAATTTCGCTTGCTGGACCTACCTCAACAGGCCCTACCAAGCACCGGCATGGGACGGCCCGATGATGGGCGTTGCCTTCAGTCCTTTTCGACACCACCACAACCCCGAAAAAGGCCTGTTTCCGACGCAAGAGGAAATCGATTTAGACCTTGCCTTATTAGCTGGCAAGACCCATGCGGTGCGTACTTACAGCGTAGCAAATGGCTTGGAGATGGTGCCCGAGTTGGCCGCAGCACACGATTTGAATGTGACCGCTGGCGCATGGATATCTTCGAACGAAATTGCCAACGAGATGGAAATCGAGAACCTGATCATGTTGAGCAATAAGCATAAAAACGTTGTTCGATCCATGGTTGGCAACGAAGCAATATTACGCAAGGATGTAAGCGTAGCGGAAATGATTGAATACCTGCGGCAAGTCCGCAAGCGTATATGGCGGCCCGTAAGCACTTCGGAACCCTGGCATATTTGGATAAACAATCCGGAACTTGCCGAGGAAGTAGACTTCATTGCAGCCCATATTTTGCCCTATTGGGAAGGCATTCCAATCGATCAGGCAGTTGATTACACATTCGACCGCTATCAGGCGCTCAGGGAAGCATTTCCGAATAAACCCATCGTGATAACGGAAGCCGGTTGGCCTTCCGGCGGAAAACCCGTAAAACAGTCCGAACCATCAGTGGTCAATCAGGCAAAATTTTTGCGGGAATTCCTGAACCGGGCCCACAACCAAGACATTATCTATTATGTCGTGGAAGCATTCGACGAACCCTGGAAAATGCAGCTGGAAGGTTCGTCTGGTGCATACTGGGGACTATTCAATGCCGAACGCCAAGCGAAATTCCCGATGCAATCAGACGTACTCGCGATGCCGGCGTGGCAAACATGGGCTGGAGCGGCTGGCGCGATCGGCGGTTTAATCATGTTATTATTCCTGGTGAGAAAACGTCTCCTAGGAACTGCGGGTAAAGTGTTCTTTGCGCTAATTGCGAATACCTCCGCATCGGCGGTCGCCTGGACCGCATCCATCGGTGTTTATCAATATCACACCGGACTAAGTATGACGATGTGGATCTTGTTGCTGGTTATGCAGGTTTTGGCAATTTTGGTGTTGCTGGTCGAATCCATGGAAATTGCAGAAGTGCTGTGGAACCGCAAAAGCGACAGGAACTTTGGCCCGCTGGATCCACCTGCTGACTTTAGCTTTCCGAAAGTTTCCGTACACCTTCCGATTCATAATGAGCCACCGGAAATGGTGCGCGAGACTTTATCCGCACTGGCGCAATTGGATTATCCCAATTATGAAGTATTAATTCTAGACAACAACACCACCGATCCAACCATCTGGAAACCAGTCAGGGAATTCTGCGCTGATTTAGGCAGCAACTTCCGCTTTTTCATCTGGAAAACTGGCCCGGATTCAAGGCCGGTGCTTTGAATTTTGGTCTTACGCAAACCGCTCAGGATGCCGAGGTTATTGCAGTTATCGACAGCGACTATATCGTGAACCCAGGTTGGCTACGACAGTTAGTACCCTATTTTGACAAATCAGATGTTGGATTCGTACAGGCGCCACAGGATTACCGGGATAATAAGCAGAACCTGTTTAAATCGCTCTGCCACTGGGAATACGCCGGCTTTTTTAAACTGGGAATGGTACAACGCAACACCTTCAACTCAATTATCCAACATGGCACGATGACGATGATCCGCAAAGCCGCACTCGAACAAGTTGGTAACTGGAGCGAATGGTGTATCTGCGAGGACAGTGAGCTGGGCTTGCGTCTATATCGCAATGGCTACGATTCCGTCTATGTAAAAGATTCTTTTGGTCAAGGTGTCACCCCGGACAATCTCGCAAGCTATATGACCCAGCGTTTCCGCTGGGTATATGGGGCTATGCAAATCCTAAAAGTCCATCGGCGCGCATTCATACCAGGCTTGCAATCCGACCTGACCGCCGCGCAGCGCTATTACTTCATCGCCGGATGGTTGCCGTGGTTTTCCGATGCGCTGGCATTACTTTTCACCTTTGCAAGTCTAGCCTTGACCGCCCAAGTTCTGATCGAACCAAGCCGGGGTGAGCTGCCTGTCATGGCATTTGTACTGCCGACGATCGGGATCTTTTGCTTTAAGGTTTTACGCTCGATCTGGCTATACCAGGCACGTGTGAAATGCGGTGTCATGCAGACCCTAGCGGCTATGGTTGCCGGTCTTGCTCTAACCCATACCGTCGCCAAAGGCATTTGGATAGGACTTTTTACATCGGGACGGCCTTTTCTACGCACGCCAAAATGTGAAAAGACCAGCCCGATACTTGCCGGAATCCTGACTATTCGTCAGGAATTAATATTACTTAGTTTACTAATCTTCGCGGCCGTCTCGATCGGATCTCTGGAGCAATTCAACAACACCACGGGCAAGCTATGGATCACGGTATTATTAGTGCAATCCATACCTTACACTGCAACTGTATTGACGTTAATAGTTAATTTAGCGCCAAGCTTCCAGTTTGGACGGATAATTAACCGGGTACCGGAACCGATGGCGGACACGAAAGCAGAGTTTTCCTGACCTTTATAGCCACATGGTATTGGCCATTGTTTATTGATCTTTGGCAGAGAAACCGGATCGACAGGCACAACCCCAACAATTTTTAATTTCTTCGGCGAGGCATCGCCTGTAGCCATGGCGCGACAAGCATTATGTGTGGCTACGCCGAATCATTTCGGTTTGCTGGTGGCAGTGTCCCTCCGTTAGGAGGCTGTCTGAGAATAGAGAATCTACTGCGGAAAAGCGGATTTTGGCCCATTTTCCTGATTAAATTGATGAAATACTTCCTGTATTTCACCCCTACGGGGTCGCTGGCGCGGTCCAAATCCGTTCCCGACGGATTTGTCGTTAAAACTACCCAATATTCGCCTCTTTGAATCGAAAAAATGGTCTCAAAACCGATTCCCCTCGCGACGGCTCCTATTCTCGGACAGCCTCCTAGCCTGAATTCCTCACCGAAATGACACTCCCGCGTTTATTCTTCTTTTCCGCATGGCATTTTCTTCGCTCAGAAATGCGAGTCGTAATCGGCTCGGTCACTACACGCATAATAAAATCACATCTATACGCGATAGTCTTGCTCTCGGCTACGAAATATTGGCAAAATACTTCATGCTAACTCGACCCGTATCCGCACTCGCTTACCCCAGTACAGAGTTTAAACGTGACTTAAGAATCGATTTTCTCCGCGGGCTGATCATGCTCGTAGTGATTACCGTCCACCTCGAATATTTTTCTCTTTTCGCACTGTTTGTGTGGGGTCGCGTAGGGCTGGTCTCCAGTGCGGAAGGCTTTGTAGCAATGTCCGGGTTAGTGGTGGGTATCGTTTATTGCAAAAAATTGCAAACAGATGGTTTCCGACCGACTGCACAAAAATTACTCGCCCGGTCTTTCCAATTGTACCGCGTCAATGTCGCACTCATTCTGAGTATCGCATTGCTGGGTTTGCTGCCATTTATAAACGTCTACGAGGTAACACACTGGATGAGCCCCGGCACCCGATCGCCGGCCTATGCGCTGTATCCACCGCCCGCAACACCTTGGTATGATGTGCTATTACAGGCTTTGCTGCTCAAAATAGGCCCCCATCAATTTCAAGTTATCGGTTTATACGTGGTTCTGATGGCCTGTGCGCGAACCGCACTTTTTTTCATGCATAAAAAACACACAAAGTTGTTGCTGCTGGTAAGTTGGAGTGTTTACCTCGTTAATCAGATCATGCAGCACAAACTTACGGGCGCAAGATTTGAATGGGCTTTTCCGATTCTAACCTGGCAACTGCTGTTCTTTAACTGCATGGCCGCAGGCTACCACCGTCAGGCGATAATCGATTATTTCGACGCTAAAAAAAGCTTGCTTACATTGAATGCAGCGACACTGATCAGCCTGTGGTTCATGTTTATGGCCTTTAACAATCCCAGGCAAATCTTTTGGCCCTGGGAACCATTGTCTTTCATCGATCCGAATTTATTTCAAGCCGCCTACGAATTGGCGTTTGATAAAAATCGGCTGGGAATCGGACGAGTATTGAATAATTTAACCTTGTTTATCGTCGCGTATGGGTTGCTGACTCGGTATTGGCATATGTTCAATAAAAGCCTGGGGTGGCTATTAATACCCTTGGGACAGGCTTCGCTTTATGTTTTTATCGTACACGTGTATTTCGTATTGCTGATCAGCAATACACCCATTCGCGCCTACAACAATTTCTATCTGAACACTTTAGTACACACGGGAAGCATCCTGGCTATTTGGTTGATGGTAAAAAACCAGATTCTGTTTAAATTAATTCCTCGGTGAAACTATTCGGCTTCCATTAACAGTCTCGCAAGCTCATTCGGCATCGTCCACTGTACGTTGTGCCCAGTTCGTAGCTCATGGTAACGCCAACCGCGCTGGCGAGCACGTTCTGCACTGGGGCTAAATCGGTCAAATTCAGCACCTGGTTCCAAGGTCAAAATATAGGTACCGGGGATCTTCGCGGAAAGTGGGTTTTGCAAATGAATCGGATCACGAAATGTCGACAGCGGATGATCTACGTCTTTCTTCTTGTCTGGCCACCAGGGTGGTATACGCCACCCATTACCTTGAGTATTGGCTATTTGGGTTAAACGCCTGGCTCTATCGATACCAATCAGATCGAACATCGATTCACCGTCGATAGGCAAATGGGCGTCCACGTAGATTATTCGTGACAACCGTTTCGGAATACGATCAGCCACCCCCGTGATTACCATGCCGCCATAGCTGTGACCGACCAATATTACTTGTCGCAGATCTTCAAATTCAATGACGTTCACGACATCTTGAATGTGGGTTTCCAGATTAACTTCGGGACTCGCCAAGTGGACACGTTCACCGAGGCCTGTAAGCGTTGGCCGATAAACATCATGGCCCTTCGCTTGAATGATGGACGCCAATTCTTTAAATCCCCATCCACCCCCCCATGCCCCGTGGACGATTACGAAAGTTTTCCTGACAACCTTCGAATCCGGTATAGCTCTAACCGGATCATCCGCACACCCCATTAAAAATACCGCCAACGCACACTCGAAGAATAGCGTCCGAAAATCTAAACGGAAATTCATTATTACTTGGAACTTATTCCTGCGCCATGAAGATCAATCCTAACGCCGTCACGAATAAATGACAATCGCCGTATTAATTTTCTAGGAGGCTGTCCGAGAATAGAGAGTCTACTGCGGAAAAGCGGATTTTGGCCCATTTTCCCGATTAAATTGATGAAATACTTCCTGTATTTCACCCCTGCGGGGTCGCCTGGCGCGGTCCAAATCCGTTCCCGACGGATTTGTCGTTAAATATACCCAATATACGCCTCTTTATAATCGAAAAAATGGTCTCAAAACCGCTTTCCCTCGCGACGGCTTCTATTCTCGGACAGCCTCCTAAGCAGTGGAAGTCAGAAAAAAGCAAATTATTTCCATGCCTTACAAGGCACTTGCTTTATCCATACCCGGCTTGATGCGCGGCAGCAGTTTTTTTGTAAGTTTGATAGTGTCTCTCACTAAGAATGGTACATTCGCGGTTGCAGTATGATTATGTCCGTCGAAGGCATACACATACAATCTGTAAGCCCCCACCTGATCGGGTGCGTCAAAATAGAATGTGCCCTCGGAGCCTTCAATGACAGCTTCCACCGCGCCTTTTAGCTTTATCGGCTGTGTGACGCGTTTAGCTCTATTCCGAGGCACTTCTGGACGCACTTCCCACTTTAGTTGCAAACTATCTTCATCCGAATCATCCAAAGAGACGCGGGCTCTATACGACGCACTCGGCGTAAGATAGGCGTTCGGCTTTTTGCCGTTGGTACCGTCCAATGTAAACGCTACGATATCGGGTGCGCGATTTTCGGGCCAAGACCCTGTCCATGCATACTCCATCACATCTACTGCCGATGTTTCCTCACCCGACTCGATGAATAATCCAAACCAGGTCCGCGTCAACTCGTGGGCATTGCCCCAATAGAATACATAAGAACCAAAACTTCGCTCCGTATCGGCCGCAATAACACGTTCGTATCGATCCAGATAGGATTTCGCCTTTTGATTGCTGGTCGGTTCGAATGCCGCACCCCAAGGAGTCTTACCTACCTCCCAGTACCCGTTATTTGCCCATTCAGTGATGACATAAGGCCCATCCCAGACAGATTGCCTCAAAACCTGGGGCAACGTTTCCAGTGCGGCGTACACGTTTACACCCAAAATATCGATATTTGGACATTTTTCCGCAACCAAACTAACATCTCGGTGGGGTAAGCCGGCCAACACCGTCATCGTTGGATGATTCTGGTCCACTTCATGTATCATCGCAGCGATTTCTTCAACGGCATCCCAAACCTTCGGATTGCGGTAATTCAAATTCACTTCGTTACCGACACCCCACATCAGCAGTGCTGGATGATCCTTGTATTGCAATACTATTTTACGAAATTTATCCAGCTGCCTGTCCACCGCGTCCGCATCGTTATAATCGAAACCGTGCGATTCGTGGCCAACCCATAAACCCAGAGTTACAGTCAATCCCAACTTGTGTGC
>Ga0114931_10007592_pt1 | contig 13249 bp, 18 predicted proteins | sample 2SBtaG_FD_89579 | JGI IMG/M metagenome (GOLD analysis project Ga0114931, IMG submission 89579) | Deep subsurface microbial communities from Kolumbo volcano to uncover new lineages of life (NeLLi) - 2SBTROV14_V59a metaG | ecosystem: Environmental > Aquatic > Marine > Volcanic | place: Kolumbo... | reverse complement strand
TTATCTTGTTCTTCGCAAACGTCGTCATCACTAAAAGCGTCATCTATGTCATCGTGACTTGTACCCGGTGGTAAATATCCGTCATCACTCATTGCTTTTCTCCCTTTTTACATAAAACTTCGCCAATTCGCTTATCTCAGACCTATCGAAGTATCTCTTATTAGAGCCAATCCGATAATAGATACTAAACAAGCCTTTTGCAACCATCCTATATATAGTGTTCCGGCTGCAATCTAACTCCTGGCATATTTCAGCCATAGTTAGATAGTTGCTTGGGTCTTTCGTGATTATTTTTTTTTGTTTCATACTGTCCCTTGTTTTTGTTCTTGGGATCAATATAAGATATGGAAATGGGGAGTGCAACAGAAAGTGACAAAAAGTTACAGTCATATAAATATGAATATTTTTATTTTTTTATGTTGTTTTGTGACATTGATCACACCAATATTTGTTTTATACCCTTATATTACATCAGTAATTAAAACAAGGGCAAAGGAGAAAGCCATGTTAGAACTTAAAACGGTAACCGGAAACAAGGTAGAAATTAAAGGTAATGAAATCGTCATTAATGATTCTATATCTGGAGTCATTAAAGATTTGTTTGTGAACAAACGCAACGCTCCTAATAAGATTAAGATGCTTGGTGGCATTGGTTATCTTAGGGCAAGCGTAAATGGCAAGCCCGCCGATATATGGTTAGATGACAAAAATATAGAAGTTATTGAAAAACATAAAAACGAGAAAAGAAAAGAAGAAGAAGAAAAATTGTTAAACGCAATTCCCGGCCTTCGGATTCTTGAATCTGCGTATCAAAATCAAGAAAAATATTTTAATGAATTTAGCGCAGCAATGGAAGACGAATATAATGACGGTATAAGTATGCCATCAAAGCCAACTGAAGATATAGATGAGTTAGTTGCTAAATATCCTAAAGCTTCAGTATATCTTGAGGCAAAAGGATATGAGAATTCCAGCAATTTTCGTAAAGCATCTGCTGGACGGGAAGCCAAAGAATTATTAGAAAATGGCGGAACCATTGAGGATGCAAAAGCAATATTGAAAAACTGGATAAATGATTGTTACATTGATTGATATTATTGGCAATCAAATATCGTTGCTAATATTTCTCTATCACCGATCAACCGCACTAATTGATTGAGTTTTTCCCGGCTCGATACAACATCTAACAAGCCGTCTTCGTTAATGTCCGTGAATCCTGTCCCGGGCAAAAGACACCCATGTGTGTCGTGATTATAATTGCCGGAGTGTATTAATATGTATGTCCGATCCGGTACATTCACAAACATAAAATGATGCCCCCGGTCGTCGGTAAATCGGGGCTTAAGGCAATACTCGCCCGGCGGGATGCAACTTACATTTGATTCATTCTCACGCCAAGGCAATTCAAGCATGTAGCCCCTGCACAATGGCTCACCTTCTTTTGATAGCAAGAATATAGATTGAGTCTGTTTATCGTTTGAAAAATAACGGAATATTTTTAATCTCATAACTTACCCCCTGTTATGGCCGCCCAAATCAAGGCCCCGATGCCGAGTAATATCGGTGTCGCAAGTAAGCCCATGGCCCACTTGAAAGTTGTTTTCCAACCTAATAAAGTGTTTTCTGCATCATCTATCTTATCGAGTACCCCTCCCCTACCATTTTCGCCGTATATATGGATTTTTATTTTTTTATTTTCGTTATCCAACCCATCAATCCGCTCATGCGCTCTTTTGTTCGCCGTTCTTATGTTTTGGATTTCTGCAAATACGCCTGTTTGTGGGTCAAGTAATTTATCCAATTTTTCATTGAGCGCTCTTATCCCTGTGCTAATGTCCGACTTAAATGATTGGAACTCTGCTTTAGTTATATTCATCTGATCCATCCTATCTGCTCCCGTCCATAAGAAATACTATAGTAAATATCATATCAGATTCCAAATAATACCCATATACCTGTACCGATTATAAGCCCTGCAACCCCTAACATTAAGTCGTGTCTATCGCTCCGGCCTTCGCTGGTGAATATAATCTGTTGGAACCACGTCCAATGTGCTGTCCGTTTTTCATTATACAAAACCTTAAACCGATCCAAATACTCCCACCAAAAGGGAGCGGTTATCGTGAGTATAAAAGTATAAGCTACAAAAATAGCCTCGACGAGCGTATAGCTCCGGGATAGTACACTTTCAACAAACAGCATCTCTAAGTTCATCCAAATAAGAGGACCTATAAAATGCACATAATCCCATTGGTTGCGAAATATCTTTTTCATTATTTACCTTTCGGGTAAAATATTTTATGATAAAATGTTACAAAAACTGCCCAGTAAATAAACACGGTTAATATTGTTAAAGGTACAAAGTTTGTATCATGTAAAAAATGATAACCAAGGTATGGGAAACCTAATAAAACAAATACATTATTAATCCATCTAAGCATATGTGAACCATCCCTGAAAGGCATTAAACGCATTAATGGGCTAAAACCCTGTGTTCCTTTTCGTTGTAACCATGTGCCCTTATAATAATCTGGATTATCATCTATCTTATCTTTAAAGGCCATAGTGATAGCATATATAGCTACTAAGATTTCAAACAAGAATACATACATATTACCTCCTAAATATTTCCATTATAAATAATATAACCCCTGCACTTGCCCCGGCGATCATCCATTCTCTTTTATTTAAGCCGTAGTAACGTGGATGCTTCTCCAGGTAGGCCTTATTCGCATCGAACTGATAGGCAATCCTGATTGAATCCGCCGGAGTTAAACCGTAAGATGTGGACTTTATTAATCCATAACTTAACCGCAATGTTTTAACCGATTCATACTTATCAAAGGTACTATCGATCTTTACCTTTAATGTATCATTGTGCTTTACTGCCACTTTTACAGTATCATTAATTTTAGGCATCGTTTTCCCGGCGTCGGGAAGATGGTATCTTTTCCGCTTTGCTCGATATAATTTACGGGCGATAAGGCTTATCTCATGTTTTAATGAGTCAACCTTTGTAGTGTCCATTTTAACCGTTTCAATCCTAACAGTATCGGGGATAGAAATACTCGTGCCGGTTGTTACTACTTGTTTGGGCTGCTCGGGCACGAAGTACATCAATATTAAAACAATCGCCCCGAAGATTAATACATCAAGAAAAAAGCGTTTCATTATTTACCAAACATTTCTTTTTTGATTACAAAGTTAAAGATAGTCGTTAAACTACCAACGATTATACTCGCATCGATAGCCGTTATTTCCATAAACTTTGCCAAGATAAACACGGTTAAGATGGCAAGTGCGGAACCGATGCCCGTGGATTTAACACTTGTTTCATTTGATACGGAAAATACTTGTTTCATATTACCCCCTATTAAGGTATAACCCCGGCGCCTATTGCGTCAAGATATGTTTCAAGTGAGTTAAAAAATGATAGTGATTCCGAGTCAGTTAAAGATTGCCCAACATAAAACATGCAATATTGTTTAGTCGCATATGTTGATCCATGTTTTATAAAAAACATACTTACAGTTGGTAAACCGGTAGATGATATGTTCGATGTAGTTTTTTGTACTCCGTTATGTAGTAATTGCTTATCTGATGCATTAGCTCTTCGATTTTGGAATAGCCCAAGCCCGATATTAGCAGTAGGTAGAAATGACAGCCAATTCCGATCATTGAGAGTCCCTCCAACATAGCCACTGGAATAGTTGGTTCTTATGGTTTCCGCATTGGTTCCATCATCACAAGTTATATCGTTAATGCTTTCGCTAACTGTTTGTCGAACATAAACACCAATAGACACATCATTTATCGTAATCTTTGTAGCATCTATGCTTGGTGTATAACTTGGGTCAAGATAGCCATCAGTCCCATTACCAGTAATTCCTCTATCAATGGTAAACGTGGGCGTTCCAACCTTGGTTAAGTTGTGTGAAGTCGATATCCAGTTCAATAAAGCCGACTGCTCATCATGCGATGCAAGAACATAAAATTCTTCTAATTTAGACCACACTCCCGCCGATTTTAAATCAGATATAAGGGTATTTATTAATCCCTTTCTCGTTGCAGTTGGCTGGGTTGTCATACGAGCAAATAGCGCTGTAGCTTCCGCTGTATATGCTGTTGCCTGCGAAAAACTGGTATAAGTTTTATATTTTGAAAAAGCATTCACTTCTCTACCTCCAATCGGATGATATATCTTTAATGCGTCTAACCATACTGCATTTGCATCGTCGTGTGTTATTTTTAAAATATGACCTTTATTCTCAAGTCCAAATACTCTTACTGCTTTACTTGCATAATTATCACTTCCGGCCATACTTACACTATTTACATAATTGTTTCTAACCGTAAAATAAAATTTATCATTAGGATAAAATATCGTACTGTTGAACCACGTATTTTTACCTGCATATTGGACTGGGATACTGATTTCTCCATTTGTGCTGGTGTAATCTGCTGTATAATCACCATTCCCAATATTAGTACTCGATGGATCAGCTACGGAAAAGGAAGTCGTTCCAGTTGTTGTATCTGTTATCGTTATTGTATAGGTTCCAGGTGTGACAGGAGCATTTACGATTACTTTTAGTGGCCGTGCTGTTGCATATCCTGATTGTGTATGGTTAGCGGCATCAGATAATGGCGTAGTAGCATACTGCAACGGACGTTTGTTTATCAATATATTTGATGGATCAGTATCATCAATTTTAAACGAAACAGAACCACCACTTGCACCAGGAATATTATAATATAATTGGAACCCAGTACCGAGGAAAGGGACAATAATCGAATCATTTAAGGTGGAACTTGCAAGGGCATATCCTGAAAAACTATCCGGCGGCGTGGTTTGTACTGTCCAGTTTCCATAAGGTCTGAAATCAGTTGAATCATGCCACATGGACGCTTCTTCAAGTTCGATAATATTTTCAGTATTATCCATTGGGTTAGGATTATAAAGCCGAGAACGTACCGCCGATGTATCAAAATGTGCCATCATCTCATCTACATATATTTGATAACCGTTAGTATTAGGATGAACATCATCATTATAGTATTGTGTCATATCAATGCCAGCATCATACATACGTTTCCAGCGGGCATAAACATCTACAAATTCAGCATTTAATTTACGGGCAACGTCACGCTCTGGGTCATATTCGTGGTTTCTCCAGTTACCTGAATAAGGCTTTTTAGGGTTTGAATTTATAAAAACAATATCACTCGTGGTTGTACGCCGTATTTTTCTAAGTAAATGATAATTTAAAGCCTCATATAGATGCGTATCTCCTTCATGCTCACCCCAAATAAAACAATCTGGGTTCTGGTGTATTACAGCATCCTCGAACATCAAGGCAAAGTTACTTGCTATATTATACCCGCCATTGGCAAGATTGTCATAGGTTATCGGTACATTTGGATAGGCGGCTTTAAGTGCGGTAAAAAAAGGATCAATCCAACCGTTACGGCTATCCGTCAATATTACAAACCTTACTGTGTCCGAACTCCCAAAACGCACATCACCAGTACGCAATTTAGTGAGGGTGTTTTGTATTTTGCTTCCAAAATTCCCTTGATATTGTATGTATGATTTGAATCCTGTATTTACTTTCGATGAGTCTATTTGCCCATTGACTATATGATAGTTTTTTATACTATTAGGCCGCTGCGCAAAAAGAAAGCAAATCGACAATAAAATAATTATTAATGTCTTCATCCAATCACCAACCTTCCTAAATGCAATAAATCGACACTTTCCGAACGTGCTATTTTAACCTTGCATCCGGTCGCATCCGTGTTCAGATCATCCGGTTTTGTCACGTGCAGTTGATATTCAAAATATTGCTTTGTCGTCGTGGCTGATATTGTGCCAATGGTAAAATAATCACCTTCGGACAAGTTACCATAAATATTTTTGTAGCTGATCGTTACCGTTGCCGTGCCAGTCGAACATTGAACATAACCCACGACGGTAAATTGACCGTTATCAGAAACATTAAGTTTCGCCGCGTCCACATTGCTATAGAAATTTATCGAATACTCGACGTTTGCCGTCCCGCTTGCCAATGTAGCTTCTGTACCGCTCGACGGGAATGTAAATTGTTTGATTACTCTATCCATATTATATCTCCGTTATTATATCAAATGTAACCTGATAAGCATCCGTTGTCAATTCTGAAACGTTCCAAGTGTCAGGGACAAAGCGGCAATAGTAAAGCAAGGGGTTTGCCGTCTCGCCTAAATCCATATACATTGGATAACGCCCGCCCTTAGTCACCCGGTGAACCTGCTCCATGCTTTGTTTTTGTGCCAGGGTCATATACTCGAAAGTCAATGTCCAGCCCTTACGCTCCCCATGCGTGCCGTGTCCATAATTCTGTCCGCCTTTGGTTACCTTTAGCTCCGTTCCATAGATAGTGTATTCCCTCGGTATAAGGCTTGGACGGATCGCCGGGGTAAATTTACGGGAAAAACATATTTCCCCAATCTCAACATTCGCATCATAAGTGGCGGCAACCGGATTGATTTGTACTTGCAAACTTGTAGCGGATCCGATTGATGCCAGGTTGAACAATAAAAGGCCGTCATAATTAGGGGCGATATAATTAGATGTTATCGTTTCTGCCCCCAGGCTAAAACCGTGGTATGTCTCATCTACCGACCGTGACGATGCACTATAGCCACTATTGGTCGTTATCGTAGTGCCAGCGTTCTGTATCTTTGCCTTTGCTAAGCTTGTACCGAAATTGTGGTTGTCAATGATAGCCGTATCTATCCCATTAAGCGCCGTTGTCAAGCTAACTGCAATAAGCGGCGTTGTGCTTTGCGCATTGGTGTCTATTATGGTAACTGCTCCGCGCTTATTGTCAACTAAATTATAATCCGCCGTCGATGTTTCCCCGGTTATCGTCGGCTGTGTGCTTACGTTAAAATCTCCGTTAGCTTCAAAATCCGCCGGATTATAATGTAAATAATTAGGGTAAAATGTAATATCTCTCATATCGTATAAACATATCGCGCACTAATTTTTAACGCGCTCAATGACCTTTTAGTCTTAGTAATCATAAAGTAAATATCTGCCCAATTTTTTCCAAATGGCTGCATCGTTTCAACCCCGGATAACGATATATTAAACTGCACGATGTCGCCATCTTCTAAATTAAACAATGCCTTGTTTACGATTTCGCACTCTATCAACATTTTAGGCTCTGCAATGATGTTGTCATAATAAAGGGCGATACAATCGTTTGGATTACTGTCAATTGCGGCGTCATAAGGATTCTTTACCAGGTAATCAAGATTGATACTTTTCTTATTTTCTTCTGTGGCGATTGCAGGCCACCATGTTGTCCGGCTCGTGCTGTTCGTATAGGTTGACGATGATAGATAATTCCCTTTTGCCGGGTGTTTCTCGTAGTTGTATTCCGTATGTGTTACGATCTCCGAGAAATCAGAAAGTTTCATCGTCATATTATCGTAATCGGTGTCATTAATAACCGCCACCAGATCAACAGACGGATCATCTTTAACATATATGAATTTCCCGCCGTTCTGATAAAACTTAAAGATGAAACATCCCTCATATTGTAATTTATCCAATGCAGATTTAAGATTATATGGTTCTAATTTCCACCATCTTACGGCCCAATCGCTACGGTCAGCGTCTAAATCAGCCCAGCCGACTAAAGAAGCGTCGGCAACATCAAATCCAGTAAAGCGATGCAATAAATCCCGGTAAACTTCATGTACATTAACAGCTAACCCGCTGCCGCCTGTATAGCCTTGGGAAAAGCCATCGATCGCCGTACAAATATTACTTTGCTTTGATTGGTTTATCTGGTCTTTATTTAGTAAGAAATTACTATATGTCCTTACATCACCTTCCCAAAGCGTGTAACCTTGCGTCGTTATTCTTTTGTGTTCTAAGCTTTCGGAGTCGGGATCGGATGAATAGTCCGGCTGTATATCGACTTCAAAATAGGCATCATACAAACGGAATCCCGCTTCTATTGTATATGTCCCGGATGTAGGAGTTAAATCCATCCGGCTGACTATCGTCACATTTCCATAAGTTAAACTGGTGTCTTGATATTCTAAAGTAATCCCCGTATCATTAGTAAATGATGCTTTATTTATTACCCCAACCTTTGCCGATACTGTGGAATTTGTGATACCGGATTCACCGAAAACAGTAACACCACCAACGGTAATCGCAACATCAAAAGAAAAAACACCGCTCCCGGTATAATAATTTATAACCCAAGCTCCTTTTAAATAAAACTTTCCATTTACCGTTTTCTCTGATATTGATGGAAATTCAAGGGTTATACTTTGGGTCGATGTTATCACCGCTTGGGAACATTGTACATACGTATAAGCATAGGTTGATATATCTTTATCAGTTAAATTAGAAGGATTAGAAAAATGTGTACCTACGGATGAATAGTCAACAGGTTGCAAGGTTGTAAAGCGGTTGAGATTATCAAAATAGATATAATCACCATTACTATAGGCCGTCGTTGCTGTACTTGCTGTCGTCATTTTCTGAAGTTGATCCATCGATGAATCGTAATAATAAGGCTCGGCGCCACTTGCGGCGGATTTCCCCACGGCCCACACAAAACGATCATTCCCGGATTTAAAAGGCATATAGTTGGTCGGGTACATCCTTTTATTGTTTGTTACCGTATCGCTACCCGTATAAGTAATCGATAAATCGTCAATCTCAAAAGCTTGTGTCGCGGTTCCCACATCGGCAACTGCGGAAATATATAGTTGAGTCTCTCCGGTTCCAAGTGTGAAAGTACCGGTATAAGTCGTCTCGGTTCCGGTTGTCGCCTGAGTAAATGGACTTTGGCCCGTGGCCGATGACGTGGGATGTGGCCCAATGTATAACTTAGCCCCGGAACCAGATGCAGTCCTCCCCTTTAGGCTTATGTTGTAAGTTCCAGGACTAAATAGATTACTTGACTGTTTATGCCGTATCGCTACAAATCCGCTCGGCTGGCCTTCAAGAGCTATATACATCTTTCCCGATACTGTGGAGTTTATGTCCCAATGAGCGGGCGGATCGGTCGGGTCGGCTTCATAGCTGTGATTCGTCGATGACGACATATCCGAATCATTACCTTCAACCCTGTTATCTCCGGTTATTGAATCCGTCCCTTGTGGTTGGAAATCACCATAAGCGACCGGGTAGTAAACGGCGTTATCTTTTAGCGATGGTATGGCGATATGATCCCAAACGCTTTTTTTTTCGATTTGTAGGGAGATTGTACCGTCACTATTTTGAACGATATTATATAATCTATAAACATCTAATAGCTGACAGTCGCTTAATGAAGTTGCATCGCCCATGCGAGAATAAATAAGCACTTTCCGATTTAAATATTTCCGCGTTCCGTAAAGCAACTCTTTAGCAAAAGATTGGTTTTTATAAATATTTCTAGCGGTGATTTCTACATTATCAGTTGTGGCCTGTGATTTTGCCAAATCAATAGTATTTACAATTGTTCCAGAATCAATCACAATGCCATCATATTGCACACCGGATATTGTTATATCCCGATCACATAGGCCGATAAAATTTGTCTCGGTATCGTAATATAATTGAACGAGCCATGTTTCCTGTACCCCGGCGTTTTTACGGGCGGCGTTCCAATATGTGTTTGATAAGCTCATCCGGCCCGCCTTATCGCTGTTTGTATCTGTGGAATAACTTCATCCTCGACAAAGGATTTTGTCAAGACGTTTCCTGTTATGTTCACGGTAACGTTTTGTCCCAGCTTATCATTGGGAACAACCGTCCCCGCTACATTTGGCACGAACAACTCGGGGCCACGCTCGCCGACAAGGGATGGTTTACCTACGGGGGGAGTTCCGCCACTTGCAAAGCCCAAGAAGCTACTCAACCCGGCTTTTGCTATTCCCCCGGCGGGGTTTAATGCGGATATAAAAGCAAAGATAATGGAATTGGCCGCTATCTGCGCCACCATTTGCAAGATCATCCGTTTGAATGCTTCGCCAAATGCTTTAAGGGCGTTTTGTCCCCGTTCCCACTGACCTACAAATACGCTTGCTAATAACGGCCCGGCAAAATTAGCGGCATCGGCGGCGCTCTTGCCTAAAATATACATTCCCTCGCTGGCATTACTTACGTCTTCATTTAGTTGTGGAACGTCAAGAAGTTTTAACGGCCCATCTTCGCCTACATTGTTTTTTAACTCGATCATGCTATCGGTTAAATCGGTGATTGAAGCTTTGACGGTATTGTTAGCTATGGCATAACGTAAGGCAAAATCGGCGTTCTGTTTTGCTTCTCGTTCTGATTCTTTTTGTTTTTTTACGTATGCGTTCCAGGCTTTTTCTGCATCTGTTAATTCCCGCGGTTGATTCTTTAATACGTCGGCAAGCTTCAAAAATTCCGTGGTCATCGGATCGATGGCTTTTCCGGCTTCCTGGTGTGCGGATGTCATCTTAGCAAGCGAAGGTAACGTAGCATCCGTGGCCTTGCGCATATGGGAAAGGGCGATGGCGTTAGCTCGGAAATGCAAGGCTAAGTCTTTGGTTGATTCTCTGGCCGAGTCTAATCGTTCTTTTGTTATAAATACGCTGTCGGCTAAATGCTTAAAGGCTTTGTCTATGCCTTTTATCATTGCCGTCAATCCTTTTAATGCTGCGGATAATGGACCGGAAAGTACACCCCCAAGTGTCTCTAAAAAATCACCCCATACATTATCTAAGCTTTTCATCCTGCCCGTCAAGGTTTTAGCTTGTGCGGCTGCCTGTCCTCCGAATGCTTTAGCAATGTTTTTAGTCAAAGATTCTAGTCGTGCGGTTGAGCCGACGGCGCCCTCTACCTGAATACCATAGCGGCTTAGTGCATTTGTTGTACTACCTAAAGTTTTAGAAACTAAATCGGCGGCGGCGGTTAAATCCATATTTTTAGCCGCTGCTAAATCCAATGTAGCTTTTGTAGCTGCCTTAATCTGCCCTTCTTATTTGACGAAGGACGCTATCAGAGCCTGTGCTTCAATTATGCGCTCATCGCCATAAGATGAGACCTGTTGCAATGCCGCGGCCTGGTCAAGTAATGCCTGCGATGTATGACCGAGTGCCGATTGCAGTTTCTTTTCCGCAAGCTCTTGCGCTGCGTATTTTTCGATAGAACTTTTCAACAATGAAGTAACCCCGGCGATCGCTACGCCGACGACGGCAAAAGACGCCGCGGTTTTAGCCACGGACGCACCTAAACTCTTAAACCCGGATTCCGCCTTTTTCGCCCCTGTTTGGCGGACTTCAATATCTACTCTTTTTTTAGTCATTGCTTAATTCTTTTCTTTTGTTCATTGCGTTAGCCACTTCATAATCGATAACATTGAGCACTTCTATCCACTTATTAGGTAAGTCGTCATAGACAACCCCGTAACTTTGTATGTGGAATTTTGACAACATGGTATAGCGTTGGAGATAATTGGAAAGTTCGGGGGTATATATAGACCAGTCCGAACATTGAATGATGAAATCGAAATATAACTCGGCGGATTCGTTTGCGCTTCCGGGGGTTGGTTTCCATTGTTTAAGCCATGTACCTGCATCTTTTTTTTTGCCTTTCATTTGACGATTGAAAACGCTGGCCCAAGTGCAGATAATTAGCTTTTTTTTTCAGGCGGATCCAGTTTATTATCGGCATAAATCTTCATGGCCGCCTCCATAATGTCAGCGGTTGACCATCTTTTTAGCTCGTTCAAATTGCTGATCGCCTTAGCTGCATATATCAACTCCCCGGCGGCTTTTACGCTTAGGCTCACCCCGCGTTTTACATATTCTTGGGCGTAATCTTCAAAGGTTGCAATGTCCGTCCAGCTTACTTCTTCGGTGCTTATCTCCCGGCCTGATTCAAGTTTTACCATGCTTGATCTACCCCGTCGTCAACTTGTACATTTATTAAGTCATTAGTTGAACCGTTAAACCCCGCCTTAAATGGCAATGTTACCAACTGCCCGCGCTGGTCGTCGTAGTTGCGCTCGTTTCCTGTATATTCAGCCTTTGGGATTTGCAGGTCGAAATATCCGGCGGTTCCCGATGTACCGACACTCAATTGGATAGCTTCGGCGGTTCCGGCAAGCCATGAATCCAGGTGGGCATCCGTGGCCGTATCCCACTTGACGGTGATCGATCCGGTTACGTCGTAAGGCATTCCGCATGCGTAGGTCTGCGCGTCTCCGTTGGTATCATTACCAACCCTGACAGCATTGTTTGTAACTGTTAGCTCCCAATCCATCACAACGACATCGGCCCCGGCGATCGTCTGAACACTCGGTGAGCTAAACTCGTAATAGTTTTGAGCATTATAGGCAGGTGTACCGGATAGGGTTACATTCCTTACAGATTGGAATCCGCTGATCCATTCACCTGCTGCCATCAATCGCCCGTCGCCTTCGCTTGTATTGGCTTTCAAAGTGAGGGATCGTAGTATACAAGATACAAATTTCTGATCTTTCGCGGATAGAACATTGTCAATAAATAAGGTTGCAAAATACCCGGCATTGGAGCTAAAATCCGGTTGTGTGATAGCATTGGTTAAATCAAAATCTTTTTGATACGGGGCCGTAGCGCCCTCGACAACCGTTTGCAAAACAGCATACCACAACTCGGCTAAATCCGCACGACGTACGGGGAAATCGGGCACGGATATAACGCGCGTTCCGCTTTTCTCAGAGACATAGCCATCATTAATATCATAACCCCGGCCCCGGCCATGTCGTTGCTCTTGTACTTGGGTTACGCCATAGTCAATCGATGGCATACCGGATTCAACCATTATATAATTTGCCGTATCTGCGGAGACCGTTCCGAAGGTTGTTTCCTGCAGAAAACCCCATTTACTTTCTTGGCCTGATTTTACTAATCCATCAATTGCCATTTTTAACCACCTTTACTTTTGCAAAACATTGTGGATATTTATCAATAATCTTTTTATCGACTTTAACGGCTTTGCCAGCCTGTAACGCCCGATAGTCTTTTTTGTCAAGCCCTAACACGGCGCATCGATATGTTTTAAATAGCTTCGTTGCCTTTACCATGTATTCGTCCTCATTAGACTCACGCTCATCTCTACGAAATAAATTGAATCTCTTACGTCTTCTTGCTCGTCGCTTAATCGCGTCGGCTTTGTCCGGCTTTCTATTACCATGTTATGCCACTTGTAAGCGCTTGAAACTTCATACGTCGGGTTCTGTATTAA
>Ga0114931_10007591_pt1 | contig 13251 bp, 11 predicted proteins | sample 2SBtaG_FD_89579 | JGI IMG/M metagenome (GOLD analysis project Ga0114931, IMG submission 89579) | Deep subsurface microbial communities from Kolumbo volcano to uncover new lineages of life (NeLLi) - 2SBTROV14_V59a metaG | ecosystem: Environmental > Aquatic > Marine > Volcanic | place: Kolumbo... | reverse complement strand
GGGGCGAAGGTAGCGTCCAGGGCGGCCCTGATCCCGAAGGCCGAGTCGAACAGGTGTTCGGCGCCGCCCTGGACGCTCACGGTCACGCCGTTTACGGCCGCGGTGAGGCCGAGGCCGGCGCCGACAAAGGGTTGCTGGGCACTGGCAAGGTCGAGAACGATCGTCAAGAACAGTATTGCGGTGATAATCCTGCTGGTCATGGCAGGTCTCCTTTCGAGAGATAATTTGGTGCTCTTGGAAACGTGGTGGTGCCGGAAACTCTCGCGAGCAGGGTGGCGGCGGGACCCCCGTGGGGGTCCCGCCCTTCCCGGCGCTACAGGACGTTGGCTATCGCCAGCTCGATCGCCCAGGGACCTAGGCAGGCGGCGGTGCCGATCGCCTCCAGGTAGACGTCGTCGAGTCCCTCGGGGAAGTCGATCTGCAGGACGTTGTCGCCCGGCTCGAGGTCGAGGACCTGGGTGACCACCACCTCGTTGTCAACCAGGCCGCGCAGCTGGATCAGGCCCTGACCGCTGCAGGTCTCGTCGAGGCTGACGCGGAAGGAGGTCACCACTCCGGCAACCTTATCGAAGTTGAACTCCAGGCCGCCGCCTTCGCTGATGAAGAGGTGGCCGTCCTCTATCAGGTAGCGGGCGCCATCACTGCGTACAACGGTGGTGATGGTCGATTCGGTGAAGGTCTGCTTGTCGGCCTCTACGACCGCTAACTGGTAGCTGCCGGGAGTGACTTCGCCTGCCGGCAGATCGGCGGCGAAGAGGAAGAAGCCCAGCGGGCACCAGGCACCGTCCCGGCCGTCAAGGCCGTCGAGCTTGACGGGGTTGGGGTTGCGGCCGGCGGCGACCGCTATGCCCTTGGCGCCGCGCATGCCGGGAGGTATGCCCTCGCCACCGTCGCCGCCGTCGCCAGCGACGGCGAAGAATACTTTCCCTATCATTCCCAGGCCTTTACCCTTCTTGCCGGGCTGTCCGCCGCTGGCGGTGGCGTTGCCGCCCTTGCCGCCGTCGCCGCCCATGCCGGGAATGGGACGGCAGGCCTTCTCGCCGTTGCCGCCGTCGCCAGCGAAGGCTCGAGCGTCGCCGCCGTCGCCGGAGGTGTGGCCGCCGGCAACCGGCCAGATCTCCGCCGAGGCGCCGTCGCCGCCCTGACCGCCGGTGGCGTCAGCGTCGCCGCCCTGGCCGCCGGCGCCGTTGCCGCACTGCGGGTTGGCGTCCCCGCCGGTAGCGGTGGCGTCGCCGCCCCTGCCGCCCTTGCTGCCGGCCTCGGTGGGGGCGCCGACGATGTTGGGAGGCGGGGAGAAATAGAGGTAGCCGATGCCGCCGCCGCGGCCGCCGTTGCCGCCTACGGCGGTGGCGGGCTGGCCGGGATCGCAGGCCTTCAGGCCGTCGGCACCGGCAGCGATCGCCTTGCCGCCGTCACCACCGTTGCCGCGCTTCACCACTACCGCGCCCACGAATCTGATGGTCACGCCGCCGACGTAGACGCCGCCGCCGCGGCCGCCGTTACCGGCCTTGGCGCTGGCCGGAGCCTGCACGTTCTTCAGGTTGTCTAAGCAGTCGCCGCCGCGGCCGCCGTTACCGGCGGTGAGGTTGCCACCGATGGTGAGGGTGCCGTTGCGCGAAGCCAGGTACACCGAGCCACCAGCGCCGCCTATGTTGTTGCTGTTGTCGCAGTTGGCGACCGGACCCATATCGGGAGAGTCTTTGCCGTCCTTGGCTACCGAAACACCGGCGTTGACGTCCAGATCACCGTTCCTGCGCACGTTGGCGCCGCGCCGGGCGCGCACGGGGCGGTTGAGCCGTCCCCGGCCGCCGGCCTGGGGCGTCACGCGGGCCGGGCTCGCCGCTGCGGAGGCGCTGATCATCTGCGCTACGCTGTCGAACTCCTGAGCGGGCGTCAGGGGGTCGTTCTCGGTGGCCGAGTCGACGATGGTCAGGAAACCGTCGGTAACGATGGCTTCTTCGCTAGCGGGGGTGGTGCCGATGGTCAGCTCGCCGTCCGCCACCACCTTGAGGTCGGCGGAAGCGCCGCTGGGGGCGCTGCAGGCGTTATCGATGAGGCCGTCCATACTCAGGGAGCCGGCCACCCGCAGTTCGGTCGCGGTGCAGTCGCCCGTCAGGGTGCCGTCGATGACGGCGTCGCCGCTCACGTGGATCACTACGTCGTCCAGCAGGGTCACGGTCACGCCCTGGCGGATATTGAGGGTGGTGAAGGTGTGATCGCCGCCGGGGAGGGTGGTGTCGCCAGTGGGATCGAAGGCACCTCCGCCGATGGCGGCGGGAGCGGCGGAAACCTCGGACGACGCCTCGGATTCCCGGGGCGGCTCGAGCGCCGTGACCACGAAGTAGTAGGTGGTGCCGTTGCGAAGCCCCGTCACCGTGTAGGGGGAGGTGACGCCCTGCCGGCGCGTCCCGCCGCTCTTGGCAGCATAATTGTCCTTGTTCACACCGGGTTCGCTGGCGAAGTAGAGGTTGTTGATGGTGACATTCGAACTCCAGCTGATGGTGACGCGGCCATCGCCGGCGGTGACGGTGACGTTGGTGGGGGCGACGACGCTTTTCGAGCTGCCTCCATCGCCGGGCTTCAAACAGGCGGTGAACAGCAGGGCCAGCAGCATGATCATGATGACGGTGAGGTAGCGGTTGCGGTTAGGGGTCGATATAGCAAGCCTGGTTGTCATGATAATCCTCCGTTTCGCTCACGCTTCTCGGTGAGGTATGCCCAGGGTGCAACACCGCCCCTTAACAACCCCTAAACGCCCCCTTAACGCCTCCACCAAGGCGTTAAGGAAACTTTGAGAACTGCGTCTGGAAAGCACAAACATGGCGATCCGATGACCGATGTTCGAGAGGGCGATCCACGCACCCGCGTGAACGTTGAACAGCGAAACAACCCTTCGAGCGGCTACAATATGCCAACATATGCGCACCACGCCGCCGGAACACCTTCCCCCGATCCACTCCCTGGGCGGGCTGGAGGCCGAAGGCAGCGACTTCCGCCGCGTCAAGCCCCTCCTCCTGCTGTGCTTCCTGGCCCTAGAAGGGCCCAAGGAACGCCGCTACCTCGCCGACTTCTTCTGGCCGGAGGCCAGCCACCCGCCCACCAGCCTGTCGGTAGCGCTCTCGCAGCTGCGCAAGGGCCTGCCGGGAACTATCCAGGCGGACAGGGTGCGCATCCAGACCCCGGTGAAAACAGACGCCCAGCTGCTCCTGGCGGCGCTGGAGAAGCGCGAGACGAAGCGGGTGCTGGAACTGTACCGGGGTCCCTTCCTGGAAGGCGTCCACCTACCCGGCTGGGGAGTGGAGTTGGAGGAGTGGGTCTACCGGACGCGGGAGTTCCTGGCCGGACAGGTCCGTGGGGTGCTGCTCGAGCTGGGAGAGCAAGAGGCGGCCGCCGGGCGTCTCCCGGAATCCGCCAGGCGCGCGGAGGCCGCCTTCTTCCTTCCCGGGGCGGCCGACCCCGAACCCGACGAGCTGCGACGCGCCTACGCGCTGCTCAAGGCCGGCGGCAGCCCGCAGGCGGCGGCGCTGCGCCGGGCGGCCGAGGAGATCGAGCTATCCCTCGAGGAGGACGCGACACCCACCTGGGCCGACCAACCCGGCTCCACTCCCGGCACCGCTCTCGATATCCCCCCGCACAACCTTCCGCTCCCCACCTCGACGCTGGTGGGTCGCGAGCAGGAAAAGGCCGCAGTCAGCGAACTCCTCGAGCAGGAGGACGGCAGGCTGATCACCTTCACCGGTCCGGGCGGCGTCGGTAAGACGCGGCTGGGTCTGCAACTCGCTCGCGAGCACCTGCACTCGGACAGGTTCCCGGGAGGGGTATACATCATCGCCCTGGAAGCGGTCGCCTCATCCGAGCTCGTCCCCGCCACCATCGCCAAAGTCCTGGGAATAGAGCTGAAAGAAGCAGGCTTCCCGGGACTCGCCAGCGCCCTCGGCGAACGCCGGTTGCTGCTGCTGCTGGACAACCTCGAGCACCTGAAAGACGCTGCGGAAGGCATAAACACCCTCCTCACCACCTGCCCGCGGCTCCGCCTGATGGTGACCTCTCGGGAGCGGCTCGACCTCGGCGCCGAGTGGGTGTTGCCCCTGGAGGGCCTGCCCTACCCGGAAACGCCCCCACCCCTGGAGGAAGCGCGGGAGTACGAGGCCGTGAAGCTCTTTGTGCAGCGCGCCAAGCGCGCCCGCCTCACCTTCCGGTTGACCCCCGAGAACCTCCCCGAGGTGATCACCATCTGCCGGCTGGTGGGCGGCCTGCCGCTGGGGCTCGAGCTGGCCGCCGCCTGGATCAAGGCCATGACCTGCGAGGTCATCGCCGCGGAGATCGGCCGCAACCTCGATTTCCTCGCCGCTACCGCGCGCGACGCCGAGGCCAAACACCGCAACTTCCGGGCCGTCTTCGAGCACTCCTGGTCGCTGCTCAAGCCCACAGAGCAAGCGGTCCTGAAGAGATTGGCGGTCTTCGAGGGCGACTTCCGCAAGGAAGCGGCCACCACCATAGCGGACGCCTCCATCCCGGTGCTGGCCTCACTCATCGACAAATCCCTGCTGAAGCTCGAGCCGGGCGGCCGCTACCGACTGCACCCACTGCTGGCACAACACGCCAGGGAGAAGCTGCGGGAAAACCCCGAGGAACTGTCTCGAGTCGAGGCCGAGCATGGGCATTACTACCTGAGCCTCCTCCGATCCTGGAAGCCGTTCCTGGAGGGCGACAGGCAGCGGGAGGCACTGGAGGTGTTGGGAGCTGCCCTGGACAACATCCGCCAGGCGTGGCGCTGGGCGGTGAACAACCATCAGGAAGGCCTGATCCGGGAGAGCATCCCCACGCTGCGCTTCCTCATGGACGTCAAGGGTCACTTTCAGGAGGGGGGCGAGCTGCTCGCCAGCGCCTGTAGCGCAGCACGACAAGGAGCCTTCAGCCCCGGCACCCACGCCAGGCTGCTACTGGCGCACGCCTCCCTGCGGTTGCGCCTAGGCGAGTTCCCGGAAGTCCTGGCCCTGGCGAGGGAGGGCCTGGAGGTCATGGGGGGCGCCGACCGCAAGCTGCAAGTGCGCGCCCATGAACTGCTGGGTTCGGCAAGCTACAGCCTGGGCAACCTGCGAGAAGGCAGGCACTGGATCGAACAGGCACTCGGCCTGGCCGATCCCGGGAACGAACAGAGCCGAGCGCGAAGCATTAGCATCCTGGCGGTGATCGAACAAGCGCTTGGCAACTACCAGCGGGCGGAACAGCTCTACCAGACGGTACTGAAGACGTACCGCCAGACGGGAAACAGCGCCTCGGCCATCCACACGCTGGGCAACCTGGGCGCGCTGCTGCTCAATACCGGCAAGCTGCCGGAGGCCCGAGTGATATTCCAGGAGGGAGTGCAAGAGGCCCGCAAGCTTGGCTTTACCGCCGGCCTACCGCTGCTGCTTCACAATCTGGCGCTCACCGATTACCAGCAGGGGCGCCACCAGAGCGCCGAAGTCAACGCCCAGGAGGCGTTGGAGCTGGCCAGGAGCAGCGGCAACCGCAGGGGCGAGAGCGGCATCCTGGCAACGCTGGCGCACTTCGCCACCGGCCTCGGGGAGCTCGGCAAGGCACAGGCGCTCATCACCGAGAGCCTGCGGGTGGCCTGGAAGACACGCGACCTACCCTCGGTGATGACGGCCTTCCTGCGCCTCGCCGAGCTGCGGGTTCAGCAGGGGCAAGTCGCCCGGGCGCTGCCCCTGCTTCGCGCCGTACGCGAGGACGGCGCCACGCTGCAGTGGACCCGCAACGCCGCCGAGAAACTACAGAACGAGTTGGAGGCTCAACTGCCCGGTGGATCGGAGAACGACCGGAGGGGCGAGGCCGCCCATATCGAGGAGCTGATAGCCGACGCGCTCGAGCCTCCCGAAGGCCCCGAACGACCGCGGAGCTGAGAGTTAATCCCCCAAGGGAATGTCCTTCAGGTGCTCGAGCCGGTATCGACCTCGGCTGCCGGTGATCAGCACCGCATCGAAGCGGGCGGGCACATCATCCCGGCCATAGGTACGCGCCAGGAAGTGAAGGGCGACCGCGCGGAGCCTCCCTAACTTTTGGGCGTCGATGGTTTCGCCCGGCGCGCCGAAGCGGTGATCCTTGCGTTGGCGGACCTCGACGAATACCGTGACACCCCCATCGCGCATCACCAGATCCAGCTCCCCACGGCGGGTATAGTAGTTTTCCGCCAGGGTAGCGTAACCGCACTCCTCGAGGTAACGCCTCGCCGCCGTTTCCGCCCAGTTACGCACGGTCCAGCGTCAGTCGGGAACGATCTCCAGGCGCTTGGCATCTGCCCAGAGACCCTCGAGATCATAGAATTCTCTAGCCTCGGGACTCATGATGTGCACCACCACATGACCGTAATCCATCAGGGTCCAGCGTTGGGAAGGCCCCTCGATCCCCCGGGGCAACAGGTTCTGCTGCTTCTTGAGACGCTCCTTGACGCTATCCTCCAACGCCTGGAGCTGCAAGCTGGACTCGCCGGTCACCACCACAAAGTACTCGAGGGTATCAGAAGCGCCGCTGAGGTCCATCACCACGATGTCCCTGCCCCGCTTGTCATCGAGAGCGTTTACTATCAGTTGCACATCCTTCGGTATGGTAGTCGTTCCAGGCACCATGCCCTCCCTAAGGGACCGCCTCCTTGTTCTCGGCCAGGCTCCGCGCAGGTATCTTCCCCAAGGCGTCTTCGCCCAGGACGAGCTCCAGATCGATATGGCGATCGCCTATTACCGGCAGGCGATCGACCTGTTGCTTGCTGGTATGCATGAGGCTGGTGAAGTAATCCGCCTCCTGCCAGCTCGCGGCCGTGACCAGCATACGAGTTTCCGCCGGATCGAGAGAGGCTTCGCGCGTCAACAGCTTCTCCTCCGGAATACCCATGGCGGCGAGGCGCCGGCGGTACCAATCCTCGATGCCCGGCTGGCCACTGCGGTTGGTGATGAGAAGTGTCAGCTCGGGAGCACTGCTGAAGGTGCGTGGCTCCCCTCCGAAGGTATCGGCGAGAAAGCTTTCCACCTGCTTTCTATCGAAGCGGAGGTAATTCTCGTCTTCCACTTCGACGGTCGGTAGGGTGGCCGTTTCCTTGAGATCCAGTTTGGCTATCCGCAGCATAAGCTGGCCGATCAGAGCAGGATTGGCGTTGGTCTCCACGTTATCCAGGAAGGTTGCCGCCAGCTTGGGAAGCCTGGCGACGACGGAAACGTTGAGCGCCTTGAGCCGCTCGATCATGGCATAGGAGAGGCGCTTGACGTTATCGATCCGGTCGTAGTCGCCACGCACCGTATGTCGGTAGCGGATGAACTTGGCGGCATCCGCCCCATCGAGATGGGTTGGTCCCTCCTGGAAATCGATCACCAGTCCAGCCGCAGCGTCCCGGTAGTACATGCGGTAAGGAATGTTGACATCCACCCCCCCCAGGGCATCGACCAGATCGCGAAAGATATCCAGCTTGACGACGGCATAGTAATCGATCGGCAATCCCAGGACCTCTTCGACACTCTGCTTGAGGCCTTCGGCACCCTGATAGTAGTACATGGAGTTTATCTTGGTCTGCCACCTGTCCAGGTAGAGATCGCGGGGGATGGCGATTAGGGTGATATCGTCACCGACGAGGTTGACATAGAGGATGGTATCGGTCCGTTGGCCGTCGACAGCCCGACCGGTACGCTCGCGGATACATACACCATCCCGCCAGCGACACTCGCTGGCTACCTGAGTATAGTCCTTGTCCCGACCAGCGACCACAAAGCTGGCATGAAAAGCCTCTCCGCTGGGATTGACCAGCGCCTGCTGCGGCTGGCTGAGTTCGGCATGATCCTTATCCTCATTCCGCGTCAACCAGAATCCGGCCAGTCCCACCACGGCGATCGCCAGCCCCAAGAGCTGCAGGAGGCGAACGTTACGTAGGGTGGCGAATCTCTTCATAGACCTTGAGGGTAGTGGGGTGCACTTCCTTCCCTCGAGAGCGCAGGTAGCGCACCTTGGCATCGACAGCACGCTGATAGGCTCGCAACAAGTTTGTCATGGCAAGCTCACGGATATCATGATTTACGCCACGTCCAGGCTCACAAACATCCGCTATGTACACCGCCATGCCCACGCGATTATCGCGCGGCACTCCGAACACATGGCCGGATATGGCCTCGAGCACACGCTCATCAACGACTCCCCAACGGGCGGCGAGTGCCCTCCCCGCTCGACCGTGGAGCGACAGTGGGTGCTGACGTTCGACCTCGCACTCGGGCGGCGCCAGGCATAACATCTCCTCGGTGGACAGATCTCTAGCCGCGTCGTGCAGAACCGCCGCCAGGCCGGTTGCCTGTCGTTCCCCGGCATCGAAACCATTGGCGACGGCGATCATGTCGGCAAGAACGGCAACCCGAACAATATGCTCGAATCGTTCCGGCGTAACCAGAGTCTTGACGCGCTCACAGTAGGGCTTGATGATTGCCCGATTACAGGGACCGTCGACAGGAAAGATTTGCTTCGGCAAAGTACGCCTCCAGAGGCTAGAGAACAACGTTCCTGTCCCTCTCCAAAACCACACCGCGACGATGTGGTTTGATATCGGCACTTCCTGCTCCAGGTAGCCACCACGGCTCCAGCCGGAGGGCACCGACGCAGAAAATCCTCGACCTCATTCCTCACAGATGACCCGGCTCACTCTTCGGAAAGGCGCTACCGCGCCAGCGCCTCCATCCGGACCACGGCGTTCAGATTAGCACGTTCTTCCTCACCGGGGAAGGGAAGCCTTCGCAGTGCACTACAACACCCCAAGCCCTAAGTACCTTGCCTATCCAAATACCTCCGAGCGGAACGGCAAGGCTAAGGTGGATCCGTCCCGAGCACTTGTCTTTCATCATTCAGCTGCCCGTCATCATCCGGTCGTTTTTCATCATCAAAGTACTCGAAACCCGCTTCGCCGATGTGTACCTCGTCACCATCTCTGGCTCCAGCCTGCTTCAAAAGCCGGAAGATCCCCTGAGAGGCGAAGTGCTGTTGCAGGTAGGCAACGGCGTCGCGGTTGACGGCATCGAAGCGAGCCACCATGGCCTCTATCTCTTTGCCGGTAACCACCCAACCGTTCCCGCTCAGGTGCCGCCTCACCCGCAAACCGTCATCATCTATACGATGGGGTTGCTCCGCAGGCACCGACACGGCACGACGTTTGGGCAACAGGGCGAACAGGGTGTCGCGCAACAACTCCAGATTGCTGTTTTCCAGGGCCGACACGGCCACCACCGGCAGGCCGAAGCCGGTCAGCTTCGAGATGGCGGCCGTCACCTCGGACTCACCGGCCAGGTCGATCTTGTTTAGGGCAATGACGGCGGGACGACGCAAAAGGTCCGGGTCGTAGGCCTCGAGTTCACGGCGGAGGGCGGTAAGCGCCGCCGGCGGATCGGCGGCCATGTCGAGAACGAACACCAGCAGCCGTGTCCGAGAGATGTGGCGAAGAAACTCGAGGCCAAGCCCCTTGCCCAGGTGGGCATCCTCGATGATGCCCGGTATGTCCGCCAGCGTGAAACGTGCCAGCTCCCGCTCGATCACCCCCAGGTTGGGGCTCAGGGTGGTGAAGGGATAGGCGGCTATGGCTGGCTTGGCATTGGACAACGCTGCCAGGAGACTCGACTTGCCGGCGTTGGGATACCCTACCAGGCCAACGTCGGCTATGACCCGCAGCTCGAGCCGAAGGCGGCGTTTCTCCCCAGAAGAGCCGTACTCGGCGAAGCGCGGCGCCTGGCGGGTGGCGGTGGCGAACGAGGCATTCCCACGACCACCAAGCCCCCCACGGGCCACCAAAGCACACTGCCCAACCTCGGTAAGATCCGCCAGCAACTCACCGCTGTCGAGGTCTACGGCAATAGTCCCCACCGGCACATCGATTACGATGTCCGCGCCATTGGCACCGGCGCGCTTGCGCCCCTCCCCCTGCTTACCGGATGCCGCCCGGTACATGCGGCGATCGATCAACCTGTGGAGCGAAGTGACATCGGCAATGGCCCTCAGGAAAACGCTGCCGCCGTCGCCACCATGTCCCCCGTCAGGCCCCCCCTTGGGAAGGTACTTGAGTCGCAGGAAGGACATGGCCCCGTCACCACCCCTACCCCCCTGCACGGTTATGTCGAGGAGGTCACGGAACAGCATGGACCCTCCGAACGGATCGCCGGCGGCGAGCATGCCGCAAGTGCCTTCGTGGCGGAGTCACCCCCGCTACCGAGAGCGCAGAAGCTCGTAGAGACTCAATCGCTAGCCGTTCCACCCTCGGTCGCCTCGACGCTTATGAAGCGCCCCATACGACCCTTGTTGTGAAAACGAACCAAACCGTCCCGCAGGGCAAAGAGGGTAAAATCTCTTCCCCGCCCGACATTTCTACCAGGGTGGAACTTGGTACCGCGCTGGCGAACCAGGATGTTTCCCGCCGTTACCGACTCGCCATCGAAGCGCTTGACCCCCAGGCGTTTCGATTCGCTGTCACGGCCGTTTTTGGAACTACCTACACCTTTTTTGTGTGCCACCTTCCGACTCCTTCTGCGGCATCATAGCGCGTCAGCCAGTGATCTTGGTGATGCGAACCTCGGTATAGTCCTGCCGATGACCGATCCTACGACGGTAGTTCGATTTCGCCTTGAACTTGACCACCTGCAACTTGGCGCCGCGCCCGTGCGCAAGCACCTCTGCCTCGACGCTGGCGCCATCGAGGATGGGAGTACCTACTCTCACCTCTTCCCCGGCGATCATCATGGCCGAAAACTCTACTACCTCACCGGGCTCGACGGCCAGGGACTCGAGCTGGAGCACGTCCCCCTCGCTGACCCGGTACTGCTTACCACCCGATTGGATGATTGCGAACATGAATACCTCCGAAGACCCTCTGGCTTCACCCCGCACGGTTTCATCCCGCGCTCATGGGGCGCCCGGGTCTCATTCACCCGCCGTTCCGTGGAGCACGCTGCGCCAGGAGAGACGCCGGCCCCGAAGAGCCACCAGAATGAAAATTATAGTGGATATTTCGTGGGCGCGCAAGTTAGACGCCAGCCTCGGTCCCCCAGGGGAACGCCAACACCTGGGGGTGGAAGGGGCGCGGGAGTTGTGTGACGAGCGCCCCTTCCTCACCATGGTGTGTCGCCAAGCGCAGGAAGGAAATGAGGTTCTTCACCCTCTCATATGACTTCCCGCTGCCCAGTGCACCCACCGACTCAGCTATTTCAAGTCCCGCACCATAGGAGCGAGTGCTGTGGCGTTGTCCCTTGGTAGTCTCCACTCACTGCCAAGGCCGTCAAAGTGTGAGATAATTCATACTACGTAAAAAACCTCACGCCGCCAGCGGGTGAGCTTGCTCCCCAAGGGCCGGGTTTTTGCGGAGAGGACCAACATGAAAAACAAGCTGGCACTACGACTTCTCATCTACGCACTTCTCTACACCACCTTCGCACTGGGCCTACCGCAATTCCACTATGCGACCGCCATCATGATCGCGCTGATCATCCGCCACAAGGATGACTCAAGAGGCCTGCTGGCCCCGATAGGCGAGCACGAGCCGGAACTGTCACAATCCCGCTTTTCCAGGCGCTGGAATGATCTGTTCCAAGAACAACGTCCCTGAGACTGAGGCTCGAGCGGGGAAAAGCCCCAAACTGCGTCGCCAACCGACTCAATCCGCTGATGCGGTGGCGATATCGTGATCCGGTACCAATACCTCCACCTCACGCACCAGGCGAACGGCATATCCCAGTGCGCCGCCAGCCACCCCCAAACACCCCGCAAGGAACAGAATCAACGCCATACCGGCCCCGGCCCCGGTACCGACCACCGCACCGAACATCCCGGCCAGACTACCGCCCGGCATCATGGCGGGTTCGAATACCCGGTCCGCCAGGGGCCCCGCCAGCAACATCGACAGCGGCGTGGTGAGCCGGGAGATCACGCTCCTGGTAGCGAACACCCTCCCCTGCACCGCCGGCTCCACCTTGGCCTGCCAGATCGCCTGGTTCGAGCCGTTGATGACGATAGCCAGCATCCCCACGGAAAAGGTCGCCACCGACCAGGCAACCACCTCCCGACCGACGCCCAACAACACCTGACCTAGGAGGCTGGCCAGGATCAGGCCGCCGAGCACACCATGAATCTTGCGCCGCGGTCCTCCCCACAGGGAAAGCAAGAGCCCGCCCACCACCCCCCCCACGGCGCCGGCGGACCTCGTCGCCGCCAACACCACCTCGTCGTTGCCGCTGCGCGCCAGGATCATGGGGGATTGCACGGTGAACCCCAAAACCGCCGCCAGGTTGAGCAGCGAAAAGGTCAACTGGAGGCCGAGCAGGCCGGGCCGGGCGAAGATGTAACGGAAGCCGTACAGCGTATCGGACCAGAATCCGCTCTCCACCCGCTCTCCCGCCCGCACTCCCGGCACCAGGATGAACGCCAACGAAGCGACCGCCAGGCTGAAGGTAGTAATATCGATTACCAGGATACCGGCGAAACCGATTACCGCCAGGAGGGCACCGGCGAGGATAGGAGCCGCGATATTCGGCACCGTCCGCGACAGTGACAGCATGCCGCTGGCCCGCGCATACTGCTCCTTGGAAAGCATGGAGCTGATGGCCGCCGAGTAAGCGGGGAACTGGAAGGCTCCGAAGGCACCGGAGATGGCGGCGGCGGCGTAGAGGTGCCAGACCTGCAGGTTGCCCCCCAGGTACAGGACCAGAATGGCGATGGTGGTGGAGCCCGAAGCCAGATCCGACAGCGCCATCACTAACTTGCGATCCAAGCGGTCCACCAACACCCCGGCGAAGGGGCTCGCGAAAAGCCACGGCAAAAACGAGAAGAACGACACCAGCGCCAGCGCGGTCGCCTGCCCCGTAAGTTCCCAAGCCCAGATCACCGTGGCGAAGCTGGTCATGCCGGTACCCAACCTGGACACCGCCTGTCCGAGGGTGATCACGAAAAAGCAAGGCATACCCGCAAGTCGAGGAAAACTCACGAACCGATTCTAACGGACGGGGCAGCCAGATCATCTCATGCGATTTCCCACCGGGTGGCGAAGCCCGTCAACGCGCTTCCAATGCGCTTACCGCATAGGGCAGAGCGAGTACCACCAGATCGACTCCAACGGCTCTCTATACAATATGCGATCCGCTGTAAGTCAGAAGGGATCACTCACCCGCTAAGCACCTCTCACCCAAATTTTAGGCAAGATGCGAAATTTGGGGCGAGCAGAGCGAATAACCGCGGCCGCCCGCGGTC
>Ga0114931_10007590_pt1 | contig 13251 bp, 7 predicted proteins | sample 2SBtaG_FD_89579 | JGI IMG/M metagenome (GOLD analysis project Ga0114931, IMG submission 89579) | Deep subsurface microbial communities from Kolumbo volcano to uncover new lineages of life (NeLLi) - 2SBTROV14_V59a metaG | ecosystem: Environmental > Aquatic > Marine > Volcanic | place: Kolumbo... | reverse complement strand
TCTGGTGTGCCCAACAAAACCAAAGTGGGCAAAGTGACCCGAGCCCAGCTCGAAGAGATTGCGACCACCAAAATGGCCGACCTCAACGCCAGCGACATGGACAGTGCCGTCCTCCAGATCGCCGGCACCGCCCGCAGCATGGGTTTAGAAGTCGAAGGCTAGGAGAGTCCGCTTTAGCGGCGGGGAATACCAACAAAACAAATCAGAAAAAAGCAGCACCAAGAAACGAACCAATATTATGGCCACACTAACAAAACGAATGAAGAAGCTGGTCGAAAAGCGGCCCAGCGAAGCGTTGCCGTTGTCCGAAGCGGTCGCCGCGCTGAAAAAGTTCGATGGTACAAGCTTCGACCAGTCGGTAGAGATTTCCATGCGACTGGGAGTCGATCCTACGCAGGCCGACCAGATTATCCGCGGCTCGATCGTCTTGCCACACGGCATTGGCAAAGAGCAACGCGTAGTCGTGTTTGCCAAAGGCCCCATGGCAGAAGCCGCTAAGGAAGCGGGTGCCGACGAGGTGGGCGAAGAAGAGCTTGCCAAGAAAATCCAAGGTGGTTGGACCGACTTCGACGTCTGCATCGCCGCTCCCGATATGATGAAGATAGTAGGCCCGTTGGGTCGCGTCTTAGGCCCACGCGGCCTCATGCCTTCGCCGCGTGCCGGCACCGTGACTCCAGAAGTTGCAAAAACGATCGGCGAGTACAAGGCGGGAAAGGTTGAGTTTCGTAACGACAAAGGTGGCAACATTCACGCCATTGTTGGCAAGCTGAGTTTCGATCAGCAGAACTTGACCGAGAATGTTGAAGCCTTCGTAAATTTGATCCTCGGCATGAAGCCTGCGGCAGTCAAAGGAACTTACCTGAGATCTGCCCACATTAGCGCCACCATGAGTCCCAGCGTTAGGCTAGCGGTATAAAAGCTTTTCCCTCTCCATCACCCTTAACTTCCAGCCCCTCTCATGAGTAAGTACCTCAAAGATTTGATCACCAACAAGTTTCGAACTCGACTGGATGGCGTCGACGACGCGCTGCTGGTCGATGTGATTGGCATGGAGGCAAACGCCAACGTAGAGCTGCGAAAATCACTACGCGAAAAGAATATCAGCCTGATGGTCGTGAAAAACAGCCTCGCTTCCCGTGCTACAGAAGGCACGGCGCTAGCGCCGGCGTTTGAAGGGTCTGTGGGAACTTCGGCGGTTGTGTGGGGCGGCGAAGACGTCGTCTCCTTGGCCAAGGAGGTTATGCGACTAGCGGAGCAAGCCGAGTACCAACCCTTCGCTCCGAAGGGGGGGGTGATGGATGGCGAGAAGCTGTCTAAAGAAGACGTTGCCAAGATTAGCAAGTGGCCCAGCCGCGGAGAGCAGCTCAGCCTGTTGGTTGGCCAAATCCTTGGGCCAGGTGCCAACCTTTCGGCACAACTCCTGGGTCCAGGTGCCCAGGTTGCCAGTCAGATCAAGAAAAAATCCGAAGAATAGTACAGTCCGCAAAGATCAGAAAACGTTAGCGCCGTCTGCCAAGACGGAGAAATACCAAAGAGCAAAAGCAAAACACCAATCCGCGTTTCCAAACATTAAATTGCGACCAAAGTTTCACAAGTTAAAGAATTAGAAAGGGTAAATCGTCATGAGCGATGCAGCAGTTGCAGAGTTTTCTGCACAATCCAAAGAGATCGGCGACAAGATTGCCGGACTAACACTCAAAGAAGCCAAAGAGCTAAGCGACTACTTGAAAGACGAGCATGGCATCGAGGCTGCCGCCGGCGGTGGTGCCGTTATGATGGCTGCCGATGGGGGCGCCGGTGGTGGTGCTGCCGAAGAGCAAACCGAATTTGATGTCGTACTCGAATCCTTTGGCGACAAGAAGATCGGCGTCATCAAAGTCGTGAGAAGCGCAACCGGTCTGGGCCTCAAAGAAGCCAAAGAAGCCGTCGAAGGTGCTCCTGGCAAAATCAAGGAAGGCGTTAGCAAGGAAGATGCCGAGAAGCTCAAGGCAGAGTTGGAAGAAGCGGGTGCAACCGTTTCGATTAAATAAGTTGCTCCGAGTGAAAAGTCAGGATAACCACAGAGACATGGGAGAGCGTAGGGTGGGCACTGCCTACCGCCTAACTCGGTGTCTCTGTGGTGAAATTTCTTTCTCTTTCATATCAGTCGGAGTAGTCGTTTAATCATGCTTGATCCCCCTTCCGTTTTTTCTGGACGAATAACATCCGTCGGCCTTCTTTTGCGCGCGATATTTCCTGGTGTGTTTCTCCTAATTCTCACTTCGTAACCACGGAGCAGTTCGTCCTATGGCTGTCACAGCTCAACGACGCCTCGATACCCCTGTCGTGCGGACTTTTGGTAGCACTCGAATTGATTGCGCTCTACCCGATCTCACTGAGATCCAAACCGCCAGCTACGAACGATTCCTCCAGTACCGGGGTGGATCCAACGATAAGCGGAAGGTGGAGGGCTTGGAAAGTGTGCTCCAAGAAATCTTCCCTATTGAGAGTTACGACAAGACGATTCGCTTGGAGTATCTCCGTTACGAACTCGGCAAGCCTCGCTATGAGCAAGACGAGTGTCGTCAGCTACGTCTGACCTACGGTCGGCCTTTTCGCATCTGGCTACGGTTGGTCAAAGATCAGCCCGTCGAAGAAGAAGTCTATCTCGGCGATTTGCCCATCATGCTCGGCGGTGGCGAATTCATCATCAATGGTGCTGAACGCGTTGTCGTCAGTCAGTTGCACCGTAGCCCAGGTATCGATTTCGTCAGCGAAGTTGATACCGGCGAACGTCGGCTGCATAGCTGTCGAGTGATCCCCGAGCGGGGCAGTTGGATCGAGCTCAATACCACTAAAAAAGATAGCATCACAGTTCGCATCGACCAGAGCGGTAAGTTTTCCGCGATAACCTTGCTGCGGGCCATGAGTCCCTCGTTGGGAATGGATGCCGATATTCTGCGCACTTTTTACGATGCGACCAAGCAGAAAGTGGCCGATGGTCGAAGCGCTGGAAAAATTGAAGGCAAAGTGGTCGTCGAAGATGTCGTCTACCCGGTAGGAAGCGAACGGGCTGGCGAAATTATTATCGAGGCCGGCGGGCGTATCAGCAAAAACATTGCCGAGGTTATTTGTACTTCCGCAGTGAAAACCGTGGAAGTGATGGAATTGCCTCCCACGCCGCATCTACTCAACGCCTTGGCCGACGACAATACGTCGAGCCACGAAGAGGCGTTGTTGCGCATCTATCAACGTTTGCGCCCAGGAAATCCCCCGCAGCTTGAAAAGGCGAGAACCTTATTTGCCGAAAAATTCTTCGACTCGAACCGCTATCGGTTGGGGCGTGTTGGCCGGTTTCGCATTAATCGGAAGTTGGGCCTTAACGTTTCTGAAAACGAGATGGTCTTAAGGCCCGAAGATTTGCTGGCCACGGTGAGGTACTTGCTCTTGCTCGTGGCAGGAGATCCTGATGCCGAAGTCGATGATATCGATCATTTAGGAAATCGCCGTTTGCGGACAATCGACGAACTGGCTTGCGATGAAATCCGCAAAGGGTTTCTTAAGCTCAGACGAACCGTCCAGGAACGCATGAGCCTGAAAGACGCCGACGACATGACGCCGCGCAGCCTCATCAATCCTAAGAGTATCTCTGCCGCGATTGAGTACTTCTTTGGCCGCGGTGAACTTTCGCAAGTCGTCGATCAAACCAATCCGCTCTCAATGCTCACTCACGAGCGACGTCTCTCCGCCTTAGGCCCTGGTGGCTTGAATCGAAAGCGGGCGGGTTTCGAGGTTCGCGACGTTCACATTTCCCATTACGGACGCATCTGCCCGATCGAGACCCCTGAAGGAACCAACATCGGCCTGATTGCCAGTTTGGCGATGTTCGCCTCGGTCGACGATTACGGTTTTCTGATCACCCCCTACCGTAAGGTAAGCAAGGGGAAGCTCACCGACGAAGTCGTCTGGCTGCGTGCCGATCAAGAGTCGGAAGCCTACGTTGCTTCGGCAGATTCTGATGTTCAGGATGGTAAGCTTCAAGGGCCTACCGTGGTGGCTCGCTACAAGGCAGACTTCGTTTTCGTGCCGGTCGATAAAATCGAGTACATCGACGTCGCACCGAGTCAAATGATTGGCGTTTCTGCCGGCTTGATCCCTTTCTTGGAGCATGACGATGCCAACCGTGCCTTGATGGGTTCCAATATGCAACGCCAAGCCGTGCCGCTGTTGGTTGCCGAGCCGCCGGTCGTGGGGACTGGCCTTGAGACCGATGTAGCACTCCATTCTGGCATGTTGGTTCGCGCCGGGCATAAGGGAACGGTCACTTATGTCGATGCCGATCGCATTGAGATTGGCCCCGAAGTACATCATCTACGCAAGTTCGTCGGTCTTAACGAGCGAACCTGCCAAGATCAAAAGCCTGTCGTCCTTCCTGGCGACAAGGTAGAAAAGGGCGATGTGCTTGCCGACGGTGCTGCCACTTTCCAAGGGGAGCTGGCACTCGGTCGCAATGTGCTGGTCGCCTTCATGTCATACGATGGTTTCAACTTTGAAGACGCGATCATCATTAGCGAAGAGTTGGTTCGCAACGACACTTATACTTCGATCCATATCGAAGAGTCGGACGTCGAGATCCGTGAAACCAAGCTCGGCCGCGAGGAGTTTACTCGCGATATCCCCAATGTCAGCGAGAAAGCACTACGCAATCTCGATGAGAGCGGCATCGTGCAAATTGGCACCTACGTCAAGCCGGGCGACATCCTGGTCGGCAAGGTCTCGCCCAAGTCGAAGACCGAATTAACCCCAGAAGAAAAACTTCTGCACGCGATCTTTGGTCGTGCCGGCGAGGACGTGAAAAACGATTCGCTCGAAGTTTCTTCCGGCGTCGAGGGAATCGTCATCGATACGCAAAAGTTTTCGCGCCGTATGAGTCTGGGCGACGAAGAACGACAACTGTTCGAAAAATCGCTTAAAGAGGCCGAGCAAGAAAGCAATGAACACATTGCGATCGAATTTACCAAGCTGGTTGAAGAGATCGAAAAAGTTCTACAGAAAAAGCTCACCGACGAAGATGGCAACGAATTGGTTCACAACCAAGAGCCGCAATTTGTTGCCGACGCAGCGACTCGGTTTCGGCTCGATTCGATCGAAATCCGTAGCCCTCAACGCAAGAAGGACGTCGAAAAGGTTTATCGATCAGGTTGGGCTACCGTGGAAGAGGCCATCGATGCACGCGACCGTCGGCTCAATTCGATGAAACGTGGCGACGAACTCCGCAGCGGGGTTCTACAAATGGTCAAAGTCTATGTCGCCACGAAGCGAGTGATTTCGGTGGGCGATAAGATGGCGGGTCGACATGGTAATAAGGGTGTTATTTCGAAGATCTTGCCGATTGCCGATATGCCTTTCTTGGAAGATGGCACTTCGATCCAGATCATGCTCAATCCGTTGGGTGTTCCTAGTCGTATGAATGTTGGCCAGATTCTCGAAACTCACCTCGGCTGGGCTGGAGCCAAGCTCGGCTTCCGGGCCGTGACCCCGGTCTTCGATGGTGCGACCGAAGAGCAGATCAACGACGCCCTGGATGAGGCCGGATTGCCTCGCCATGGAAAAGTAAAACTTCGGGACGGTCGAACCGGCGAGCAGCTCGAGCAGGAAACCACGGTCGGCTACATCTACATGCTCAAGCTTCACCACTTGGTGGACGACAAAGTTCATGCTCGCAGCACGGGTCCTTACTCGCTGATTACCGAGCAACCGCTGGGTGGCAAGGCGCGTTTCGGTGGACAACGTTTCGGCGAGATGGAAGTTTGGGCACTCGAAGCCTACGGTGCCGCCTACATTTTGCAGGAACTGCTCACCGTCAAGAGTGACGACGTTGAAGGTCGAACCAAAATTTACGAAGCGATGGTCAAGGGCGAAAACATACTGCAAGCGGGCACCCCAGCCAGCTTCGACGTATTGACCAACGAAATTCGCGGATTGGGACTCAATATGCAACTTGAGAAGCTACAGTTGTAGATCAAATACAACGAAATGATGAGATGCGCTGCCACGTTCGTTAGCGCCGTTCGCAAGGACGGAAAAAACCAAAAAAACCAGCCACCGGCCAATAGGCAACACAAGCAGTAAATTTGCACTTTGCATTTTTCAATTTGCACTTTGCAATAAATACTTTAGGAGCATTGCATGAGTATTCTTGAAAGCTCAAATTACGATCGCGTCAACGACTACGGCTCGGTGAAAATCAGCTTGGCCCGACCGCATGATATCCGCAGTTGGTCGTTTGGCGAAGTCAAGAAGCCAGAGACAATCAACTATCGTACCTATCGTCCCGAAAAGGACGGCCTCTTCTGCGAACGCATTTTCGGACCAGAAAAAGACTGGGAATGCGCCTGCGGCAAGTATCGCGGCATGAAGTACAAGGGCATGATCTGCGATCGCTGTGGGGTGAAGGTTACCCACAGCCGCGTGCGCCGCAAGCGGATGGGGCACATTGAGTTGATCGCGCCGATCGTCCACATTTGGTTTTTCAAGGCAATGCCCAGTCGACTGGGGTCTTTGCTTGCCATGAAAACCACGAGTCTGGAAAAAGTCATCTACTTCCAAGACTACGTGGTCACCAACACCGGCGATACGCCGCTCGAACTTCAGCAACTACTGACCGAGGACGAGTACCGAGCCGCCCGCGAGCAGTACGGCGAAGGTTCGTTCGAAGCCGACATGGGTGCCGAAGCGATCCGCAAACTGCTCAATTTGCTCGACTTGGTCAAGCTCTCGCAAGAGCTACGCCAAGATTTGAAAGAAACCGGCTCGAAACAGAAAGCCAAAGATCTTATCAATCGTTTGAAAACGGTTGAAGCGATTCGCGATTCAGACAACAAGCCCGAGTGGATGGTGCTGGATGTGATTCCCGTGATCCCGCCAGACTTGCGTCCGTTGGTGCTGCTCGATAGCGGCAACTTTGCCACCAGCGATCTTAACGATCTTTATCGCCGCATCATCAATCGCAATAACCGGCTCAAAAAGCTAGTCGACCTGAATGCCCCTGAGGTCATCATTCGCAACGAAAAGCGGATGTTACAGCAATCGGTCGACGCGCTGTTCGACAACAATCGCTGCAAGCGGCCTGTGCTGGGCAGCAGCAACCGGCCTCTAAAATCTTTGACCGACATGATCAAAGGAAAGCAAGGACGGTTCCGCGAAAACCTGCTAGGCAAGCGAGTCGACTACTCGGCACGAAGCGTTATCGTGGTCGGCCCGCGGCTCAAACTGCACCAGTGTGGTTTGCCCAAAAAAATCGCGCTCGAATTGTATCAGCCGTTCATCATCCGTCGCCTCAAAGAGCTGGGCCACGCCGATACGATCAAGTCGGCGAAGAAAATGCTTGAGCGAAAAGACGAGGAAGTTTGGGATATTCTCGAAGAGGTCATCACCAATCATCCAGTGCTGTTGAATCGTGCCCCGACCCTCCATCGAATGGGAATCCAGGCGTTTGAGCCGACGTTGGTGGAAGGCAATGCCATCAATTTGCATCCGTTAGTTTGCAAAGGTTTCAATGCCGACTTCGACGGAGACCAGATGGCCGTCCATCTGCCGTTGTCGATCGAGGCTCAAGTCGAAGCACATACTCTGATGATGAGTACGCACAATATCTTTAGTCCGTCCAATGGGGCTCCGATTATCAGTCCCTCGCAGGACGTGGTGATGGGTAGCTACTACCTGACGATGAATGTGCCCGACGTGAAGGGCGACGGCATGGTCTTCAGCTCCCTTGAAGAAGTGGAAACCGCCTATGCAGCCGGTGTAGTGGGTACCCACGCCAGAATCAAAGTGCGATTGCCGCGGCACCGTTGCCTGCGAGAAGAATTTGAATCGGCGTCGCCCAATTTCGGAGCGCGTGTTGACACGACAGTTGGGCGCGTTGTCTTCAACAGGATCTTGGCGCCGGGCATGCCTTTCTACAACGTGTCGTTGCGCTCGAGCGAGCTCGCGAAAGTTATTTCCGACTGCTACCAATTTGTGGGACGCCGCGCAACGATTGAGTTGCTCGACGACATGAACCAACTTGGCTTCAGTCAGGCAACGCTCAGCGGGCTTTCTTTCGGTACCGACGACTTGATCACGCCACCGACCAAGGGAAAAATTATTGGGGAGGCGGAAAAGACGGTCCTCAAGTTCCAAAAACTTTTCCAACGCGGTGTTATCACCGAAGTCGAACGTTACAACCAGGTTCTCGATGCTTGGACCCATGCTCGTGAACAAATCACTGCAGAGATGATGATAGGTTTGGAAAACGACTACCGAACCGATGGGTATGTTAATCCGATTTTCCTGATGGCTCATTCGGGTGCTCGTGGTGGTGTCGAACAGATGCGCCAGCTCGGCGGCATGCGTGGCTTGATGGCCAAGCCATCGGGAAAAATTATCGAGACGCCGATCAAGGCCAACTTCCGCGAAGGCCTGACCGTACTCGAATACTTCAGTAGCACTCACGGTGCTCGAAAGGGTTTGGCCGATACGGCCCTCAAGACGGCTGACTCCGGATACCTCACACGCAAGCTTGCCGATGTCGCACAGAATGTAGTCATCACAACCCACGACTGCTGCACAACGCAAGGCATTACCAAGGGAACGCTCTACCGGGGTGAAAAAGTCGAAGTCAGTTTGGCCGATTCGATTAAGGGTCGAGTCAGCCGAACCAATATCGTCAACCCAATTACCGATCAAGTCATCGTTGCCGAGAACGAACTTATTACCCTCGATGTCGAACGAAAAATCGAAGAGCTCGGCTTGGAGAAGATTCAAGTCCGCAGCCCGATGACCTGCGATGCGCCACTGGGTATATGCCATCTTTGCTACGGGATGGACCTATCCACCGGTGCGATGGTCGAAGAAGGCATGGCCGTGGGAATCATTGCCGCGCAAAGTATCGGCGAGCCGGGTACCCAGCTTACGATGCGAACGTTCCACATCGGTGGTGTGGGACAACGCGACATTGAAGATAGCGACATCAAAGCCAAGAAGGGTGGTGTCGCCAAATACGCCCGACTGAAGGTAGTGCGAAACGACGCCGGCGATTTAGTCGTCCTTCAACGCAACGGCGAAATCGCACTGGTCGATGAGCGCGGTCGGGAAGTTGAAAAATACGAAGTGCCCGCTGGCTCGGTTCTCAAAGCCGAAGAGAATAGTACGGTCAAGGCTGGCGAAACACTTTGCGAGTGGGATCCTCATAGTATCCCCATTCTTGCCGAGACGGGCGGTAAGGTTCGATTTGAAGACCTTATCGAAGGCGAGACCATTCGTAGCGAGGTCGACCCCACCGGTAAGACTCGGTTTGTCGTCATCGAACACAAGGGCGACCTGCATCCACAGGTGGTGGTCGAGGATCTCAAAGACGGAAAAATTCTTGACTTCTATTACATGCCCGAGCGGGCTCACTTAGAAGTAGAACCCGATGAAGTGATTTCCTCTGGTGCCTTGGTCGCCAAAACTCCTCGCGAAGCGTCTGGTACCCAGGACATCACGGGTGGTTTGCCACGTGTCACCGAGATTTTTGAGGCGCGCAAGCCAAAAGACCCAGCAGTAATCGCCGAGATTGATGGTCAGGTTGAGTTGCTCAGCGAGAAAAAACGCGGTAAGCGTTCGATTCTCGTTCGTAGCGAAACCGGGATCGAGCGCGAGCACTTGGTCACCCACAGTAAGCATCTCCGGGTACATGCTGGCGATATGGTACGAGCCGGCGAGTCGTTGGTAGACGGACCGCTGGTGCCGCACGACATTCTTCGGATTTCTGGCGAAGAAGCGGTTCAGCAGTATCTCACCCGAGAAATTCAAAACGTTTATCGCAGCCAGCGCGTTGAAATCAACGACAAGCACATCGAGATCATTGTTCTGCAGATGTTGCGGAAAGTGCAAATCGAGTCGCCCGGCGACACCGATTTGTTGCCAGGAAGCGTGATCGACAAATTCGATTTCCGAGTTGCCAACGAGGGATTGACCGCTTGTCTGCGAATCACCCACCAAGGCGACAGCGACTTTAGCGAAGGTGCGATCGTTCCGAAGGACGTATTGGAAAGTGCCAACGCCCAGATCGAAGCCCTCGGGGGCGACATTGCCAAGGGTACGAAGCCAAAAATGGCGAACGCCAGCACCCAACTCTTGGGCATCACCAAGGCCTCGGTTCAAAGCTCTAGTTTCATCTCCGCGGCAAGTTTCCAGGAAACGACCAAGGTACTCACCGAAGCCGCTTTGGGCGGAAAAACCGACAATCTGGTGGGTCTCAAAGAGAACGTGATTCTGGGCCATTTGATCCCTGCCGGCACAGGATTTCACACAATCCACGACTCGGAAGTCAGGATCCGCCCCGAGGCATTGGAAGAATTGGCGGCCGAAAAGGAACGGGTCCTCGAACGATCCTTCCCGCTCTTGGATTCTGCTTTGCAGGCCCAGCAGCCTGACTTGGTGGGTGAAAATAATGGCGAAGGGGGTGCCTCAGTGGAGAATGCACCGGTTGCCAGCACCTTGGACGCCCTGTTGGGTGCAAGTGCCGCAACCGAAGCACCTGTCTCTGCCGAGACGGTCGTTTCTGAAATGGCAGCTCCCGAGGTAGCCATTCCAGAACCAACAACAGCCGCCGAAGCACCTGTTCAGGACGCTGCGCCTGCGGAATCCCCAGCACCAGCTTCCGAGATAATACCTCCCACCGAGCAGCCCGAGACACCTCGGCCCGACGATGCCGACCCTGGGTTGCTTTAGCAGCCTGTTGAATTAGTCAATTGGTAGAGGCTGGAACAGCGCTAGCGCTCGTGCTGGCCTACTTCACTAATCCCCTAACATCAAGCAGTTGACACCCCCGCCCAGCGCGGTAAATTGGTTGGTTCATTACAGCTCAACGAGACAAAACCCTTACGACACCCTATCGCCGACAGCCCATGCCAACGATTAATCAGCTCGTTAAGAAGAACCGCAAGGCAAAGCGCAAATTTAGCAAAGCGCCCGTGCTCGACCGTTGTCCACAAAAGCGGGGCGTCTGCCTGCAGGTTCGGACCATGACCCCTAAAAAGCCGAACTCGGCTTTACGAAAAATCACACGTGTCCGACTTTCCAACGGCAAGGAAGTCACGGTCTACATTCCCGGCGAAGGCCACACGCTGCAAGAACACAGTATCGTGTTAGTGCGAGGAGGTCGTGTTCGCGATCTACCTGGCGTGAGATATCAAGTGGTCCGTGGAGCGCTTGATACCTTGGGTGTCGATGGTCGAAAACAGTCTCGCAGCCGTTACGGTGCAAAGAAAAGCTAGAAAAGAGGACCTAGGATCTAGGTAAATGACGAATTCCAAAAACCCCAAATTCGAAAAAACGCCACGTGAGAACCGCGAGTCATTGCATGAAATACGGTATTTCTTGTTTCGTCATTGGGCCATTTTTCGATGTGTTGGGCGTCATTCGTGCTTTGCCCTAGGAACTAGCTCGTTTTGATCTTTTTCCTAAATCCCAAATCCTAACCCCTCAGATATTCATGGCCCGAATTACCGCCAGTCGCAAACAGCTCAAACCCGACCCTCGTTTTGGGTCTTTGTTGGCGAGCAAGTTTATCAATTGCCTGATGCAGGACGGCAAGAAAAGCGTTGCTCAGCGGGTATTTTACGATGCCTTAGACATCCTCAAGGAGCGGATCCCCGAGGAAGAGCCGATCGAGGTTTTTAACCAAGCGATCGAAAACGTGAAGCCAGGTATCGAAGTGCGTTCCAAGCGAGTTGGTGGATCGACCTATCAAGTGCCGATGCAGGTCAATCGCGTTCGTCAGCAGTCGCTCTCTTTCCGTTGGATCTTGATGGCTGTCCACGATAAGAAGGGTCGCCCAACAGCTCAAAAATTGGCCGACGAACTTGGCTCGGCCTTCAAACGCGAGGGCGCCGCAATGACCCGCCGAGAAAACGTTCATCGCATGGCCGATGCCAACAAAGCATTCGCACATTTCGCTTGGTAAAAAACTAAGAGGCTGGGGGTTGAGGACTTGGATGCCGATGGCACTCAGATCCGCGGCCCCTAGCTTTTTTGTGCGCTCCCGCTTGCGGTTTAACAATGCCCAACAACCTCGCTAAACTCCGCAATATTGGCATCATTGCCCATATCGATGCTGGTAAAACCACCGTCACCGAGCGGATGCTCTACGTCAGTGGCGCCAAGCACCGCGCCGGTGAAGTCGATCGCGGCACCACCACCACCGACGACGACGCCGAAGAGGCCGAGCGGGGTATTACGATCTACTCGGCATGCGTCGCATTTCCCTGGAAAGATGTCCAGATCAATCTCATCGACACTCCGGGCCACGTCGACTTTACTGCCGAAGTCGAGCGCAGTCTCCGCGTGCTCGACGGCGCGGTCATCGTCTTCAGTGCCCGCGAAGGGGTCGAAGCCCAAAGCGAAACCGTTTGGCGACAGGCCAACAAGTACCAAGTTCCGCGTATTGCCTTCATCAACAAACTCGACCGCGAAGGGGCCGACTTCGAGGCGGTCTTTGCCGAAATTAAAGATCGGCTCGAAGCCTCGCCCGTCGCATTGCAAATCCCCGTCGGCCTGGGCCCCGCGCATGTCGACGATCCTTTTCGCGCCATCATCGATCTCGTCGAGCAAAAAATGCTCGTTTTTCCCGAGGGGAAACTTGGGCGCGATGTTCGCAGCGAGTCGATTCCTGACGAGCTCTCTGACATCGCTGCCTTGTGGCGAGAACTGCTCATCGGCGAGCTTTCAAATTTTAGCGACGAACTGATGGAGCTCGCCTTGGCCGAGGCGCCGATTCCTGCGAAGCTCGTCCATCAAGTCATTCGCGAGGCAACCGTTCATCAACAAATTCAACCCGTGCTCTGCGGGTCGGCACTTCATGGCATTGGGGTACAGCCACTACTAGACGCAGTTTCAGCCTACCTGCCCAATCCTCAAGAGATGCCGCCGGTCGAGGGGCTCGACCCTGTGGGGAAAGGGGCCAAGAAAAGCGGAAAGCGGAAAGCGGAAAGCGGTGAGGGCGAAGAGCTGTCCCGTGTGTTGCGCAAGCCTGATCCGAAGGAGCCTTTTTGCGGCTTGGTCTTCAAAATTTTGCCCTACAAGACGGGCGATCTTAGTTGGGTACGCATCTACTCGGGAAAGCTCAAAGGCAACAGTCGGGTGCTAAACCCTTCTCGCAACAAAAAAGAAAACGTCGACCAGCTTTGGCAGAGTCATGCCAGCAAGAAAGAAGTGCAGATACAGGAAGCCCAGGCCGGCGACATC
>Ga0114931_10007589_pt1 | contig 13254 bp, 14 predicted proteins | sample 2SBtaG_FD_89579 | JGI IMG/M metagenome (GOLD analysis project Ga0114931, IMG submission 89579) | Deep subsurface microbial communities from Kolumbo volcano to uncover new lineages of life (NeLLi) - 2SBTROV14_V59a metaG | ecosystem: Environmental > Aquatic > Marine > Volcanic | place: Kolumbo... | reverse complement strand
TCTGTATCTTTTTGCGATTAACTGTAATGTGTAGTTCTCGAGATGCTACTGCCATTCTTCTAGTACCATAAGTTGGTCTGGTAGTACCATTCTTTGTACAGTATTAGATACTGATTTGTCAACTGACATGTCTCTTTTGGTTTTAGAGTAATACTATTTTGTTTTTGAAAGTCCTACAAGTGATAGTGATCTGTTTAATGACATAGTTTTTGATAGTTCTTGTGCTGCCATCATCTTTTGCTTGCCTTCAGAGTTTTTTTTAAAACATCATTAGCCATTGTTATCTCCCCTATGATTGGCTTGAGGGAATCGTTTTCTTTTTGCAGATTCTTGTGAATGTCATTATTGGATTTTCCATTAAGGGATGCCTTTCCTGCCTCGATGAATTTCTCTTTCCACTGGTAAAATGTCGGAGGTGATATGTTGTATTTTCTGCAAAGTTCTGCAGTACTGATGTTAGTGTTGAGTGACTCTAGAACTATTCGTATCTTTTCTGAATGTGTGAATTTACTTATTCTCATAAGTTTGTGCCCCCAATATCTGCTAAAAAGTGTAAAGTTTGAAGTGGTCCTACTCTAGAGGGGTCCAGACCATTACTTATTAACTAGTCTTTCTATGAAATTGAGATAATTTTTCAAGTTTGAGGTAATATTTAGAGGATTCATAGTAAAAGTATGTTTGATTTACACGTAAAAAGTAAAGAAAAAAACCTATTTATTAATATAAAAAAAATTTAAAATCATCTATAGGTATATGACAAAACTCATAATTTTAATTCCTGCATATAACGAAGAAAAATCAATTGATAAAACAATTAAAGGCATTCCAAAAAAAATTCATGGCGTAGATACCATTGAGGTTCTGGTTGTAAATGATGGGAGTGTTGATAAAACATTAGAAATGGCAATGAATGCAGGAGCACATGTAATATCTCATAAACGAAATATGGGTGTGGGGGCTACTTTTATGACAGGAATTAGAAATGCGGTTTTAAGGGATGCAGATATTTTAATCACATTGGATGCAGATGCCCAATTTGATCCAAAATACATACCAGAATTAATACTTCCAATATTACAAAATCAATCAGATGTAGTAGTAGGTTCACGTTTTCTTGAAATAAAACCAACAAGGATGCCAACAATAAAAAAAATGGGCAATAAAATATTTTCAAAATTAGTTTCATGGAGTGTTGGTCAACATTTGACAGACACGCAAACTGGTTTTAGAGCATATTCTAGAGAAACTTTATTGAATATTTCTATTGTAAATGAATTTACATATACTCAAGAGGTACTAATAGATTTAAAATTCAAAGGATTTAGGATTATTGAAGTTCCAGTATCAGTATTTTATGATGAAAATAGGAAATCACGAGTTGTAAAAAGCATATTTGGATATTCGTATAGAGCACTATCAATAATATTAAAGACACTTGTATATCATCGACCAATTATGGCATTTGGATTTCTTGGAATTTTTTTGATAGGAGTAGGTTTTTTGGCAAAGGTCATTACAATGACAAAGTTTGGTGGAATAACAGTATCAGCAGGATTTTCAAGTGGATTAATTATTTTAGGAGTTGTTGGTTTTATGATGGGTTTATTTGCAAATGTTGTTTTTAAAAGACAGGCATTTGCAGAAAAGGACTTGCGAAATTATATTGATGAGCTAAACAAGAAAGGCAAACTACAGCAAGGCTGATGCAAGTAAAGGGATCATGATTTCATGATGCCCTATAAAATAATACCCATTACCGCCTAAAGTCAAAGTAGGCCTTTTCACAACATTTTGCATTGGTCTATAATGCTGATTAAAGTCAAAGGTGGCAGTATCAAAATTGCCTATATTGAATCCTTGATTTCTAGCCATAGTAATAGCTTTTAAGAATACTTCAGGCAACATCACAGCAGAGCCAACATTCAAAAATACGCCCCCGTTCATTTTTGAAATCATTTTTGAAAAAATCATGAAATCCTTCATACTTGTTTTTCCTATAGCTGCACCATCTGCATTTGGATGCATATGAATTATATCAGTTCCAATACTAACATGAACAGTTACAGGAATTCCAAGCTTGGAGCAATTTGCGAGAATACTTTTTGATTTGTAAGGACAATTACTTTCAATTATTTTTTTCCCCAAGAATTCACCCAACCCTATATCATTTTGAGATGCCTCCTTTATGGATTCATTAATGAATTCTCCAGTTTCTTTGACCATTCCAAATGTTCCATCTTTTATACCATCAGATACTTCTTCGGAGCTTTCTCCAACAAGTGCAATCTCAGTATCATGAATAATTCCAGCGCCGTTAAATGCAATAAGATCTACATACCCTTCATTCATTAGTTTAATCAATATAGGATTAAGTCCAGTTTTTATCACATGTGCACCTATTGCCCACACTATAGGTTTGTTTTTTTGCTTTGAATTTCTTATAGATGAAATTAATTTTCGAAGATCTTTTGCTGCAAGTATATCGGGAAGTGATGAAATAAATTTTTCAATACTTGTAGAGTGATTAGAAGGTTTTGCAAAACTTTCAAAACTTACTTTATGTTTTCTTTTTGATAATCCAAATGTTTTGTTTTTAGTAGGATCAAAACTTTCAAAGGCTTTTATGTTCTTTGATTTGTTATTTATTTTTTTCAAGAGAAGTCTCCAATATTCCACATAGCATATGAATCAAAAGAATATGACATTCTTGTATTCTTTGAGTGTCATTGGAAGGGACCATTATACAAAAATCAACTTTATTTTTTAGCTTTTTACCTCCTTTACCAGTCAATGCAATTGTAAGAGAACCTATTTGTTTGGCAGCCTTTAATCCATTAAGAACATTAGGTGAAGTTCCACTTGTAGAAATACCAATAACAACATCGTCTTTAGTTGCAAGACCTTTAACTTGTCTACTAAACACGTCTTCAAATGAATAATCATTAGATATGGCAGTTAAATTTGAAGAATTCGTAGTAAGTGCAATTGCAGGGATGGGATCTCTATTAATTTGAAATCTTCCAATTAATTCAGCCGCCAAATGTTGTGCGTCGGCTGCACTTCCACCATTCCCAAAAACTAAGATCTTCCCTCGTTTTTGAATTTTTTTAGATATTGTTTCAAAGCATTCATTAATAGATTTTGCTTCTTGATTGAGTTTTTCTTTTACAGAAATGCTATCAGAAATTTCTCTAAGAATAAACGAAGTCAAGTTATTCTAGATAGATTTTACTATAAAATTAAGTGCATCGGAAATAGAAGAATTAGTCTTTATTTGATATGTTTTACATCCTGCATTTTTACCAGCTTCCATATCAGAAGTTTTATCACCAATCATCCACGAATTTATCAAGTCTATTTGATGTTGTTTAGCTGCTTGAAAAATCATATTAGGACTAGGCTTTCTACATTGACAGTTTTCATCAGGTGAATGTGGACAAAAATACAATCCATCAATTTTGCAATTTTCTTTTTCAAGTGTTGATATAATGAAAGAATTGATTTGTTCAAGTTCGAGTTGTGAGATTATACCACGTCCCACAGCTGATTGATTCGATACTATAAATAATTTAAATCCATAATCTCTAATTTTTTTTAGATTTGTTACAATATCAGGAATCAAACGAACTTCATCAATATTTTTGATGTATTCTGGACTATCATAGTTTATGACTCCATCACGATCTAAAAAAATAGCTTTTTTCAATTTTAAATCATTTATCATGGTTTTTTATTAAATTATTTACTGCGGCATAGACATCGTGTTCGGATAGTTCTTTCATACATGCAAATTTGTCATCAATATAACAATCAATTAGATTAAATTTTTTTGTATCACGTCCCTTTGGGGGATTAATTCTGTTTAAACATGGACTACAATCAATGTTTGTTGAGATAATTTTAAATTTTTTTGAGATTGGGCTTGTCCATATAGAGTTAGTAGGTCCAAATAATGCAACAATAGGCGTATCAACAGAAGATGCGACATGCATGAGTCCCGAATCATCAGATATGAAACAATTACATTTTTTAATCAAAGCTGCAACGTTTGCAACATCTGAATCTTGATATATTAACAATTCATTTTTTATTTTATCATCAATTTCATCAATTATTTCTTGATCTTGTGAATTTGAAAAGATGATTATTTTGATATTTTGCTGAATAAGCATATCAAACAGTTTTGAAAATCTTTCTGGAGGCCAATTCCTTCCTTCAGTAGAAGAAACATCTCCAACCCTTGCTCCAACTAAAATTTGATTTTTATCTATGTTTTTATCTTTTAGAAAAGTTTCTGCTTCTAATTGATTTTGTTTTGACAAATAAATTAAAGGAGATAAATTTTTTGCATCAATTCCAATAGAATGTAAAAGATTTTTGTTATTTTCAATATCATGTAATGAAAAATCAATTGGAATTCGATTATTTATCAGAAAAGACAGTCTAGAAAGCTTTGAGTCAGGAGGATCATGAGACAATCTACATTTTGAGCCAATCAGATAGGAAATTATGTTATGTTCTTTTCTTAAATTTGGGTAAACATTTACACTAAGATCAAATTTTTCTTTACGTAAACCCAACAAAAATTTTATTGTTGAGATCTTTCCACTTTTAAAAAAATCCCATGTTATTATCTCATCAATATTAGGATTGTTTTGTAAAAAATTTCTAGTGTATTTAGAACCTACAAGAAAAATAATTTTTGCATTTGGAATTTGTTTTTTTATAGAATCAAGTAATGAAGAAAATAGAATAGTGGTTCCCATTCCAGATATGCTGATAATAAGAATTTTTTTGATTTTATCAAGATCGGGATTAGACATAATTTTATTCTTGATTACTTTTTAATTTTTTTATCAAGCTTGTAGTTGAAAGATCTTCTATAAAAGATGCCAACATTACTTTTCCACCATTTTCAATAACGGTTTTTTCTTCAGGAATACTCTTATTTTTATAATCGCCTCCTTTGACATGTATGTCAGGTTTAATTTTTTGGATCAATTGTATAGGTGTGTCATCTTCCATTTTCACAATATAATCTACAGATTCCAATCCAGATAATATCAGAGCACGATATTCCCATCTATTTATTGGACGGCTAGGGCCTTTTAGTTTTTTTACTGAACTATCAGAATTTAAGCCAAGAATCAGCACATCACCAAATTTCTTTGCCTCTTCAAGATATTGAACATGCCCAAGATGTAGTATATCAAAAACCCCATTAGTAAATACAATTTTTTTACCATCAGATTTTATCTGTTTGATGATTTGTTCCAAATTTTGATCAAGAATTTTTTCTTTCAATATTTGTTATTTCCTCCAACTCCTCTTTAGTTATTACATATGTTCCAACTTTACCTACCTTGATTCCAGCTGCAGCGTTTGCTATTCTACAACACAATTCAAAGGAATATCCCAAAATCAAGCAATATGAAAATACTGCCAAAACTACATCTCCAGCTCCTGTTACATCATAGACATTTTTTTGTGAATTTGTAATGTGGTAGATTTTGTTGTTATCTAAAGCATACATGCCATCCTTGCCTTTTGTTATAATTACAGATTTGCATTGATTGATTTTCTTAAGGGATTTTAACAAGTTAATATCATTAGAGGATTTAATATTTGAGAACTTAGAAGCTGCATACTTTGCATTTTGATAATTTGTTTTTATTATGCAATTTTTCCCGTATTTTAGGTGATGATTTTTCGTTTTTGGATCCACTACAAGAGGTATATTATTTTGCATTGAAATTTTTCTTAGATGATCTATCAAACGAGCATTAACGATTCCTTTATCATAATCAGATATAACAATACACTGTATTTTTTTAGAAATTTTTTTTATGTATTGTATTACCTTGTTTTGATTTTCTAAAGAAAGTGATTGGATGTTTTCTTTGTCAAACCTTGTAATTGTATGATGATCTACAAGTATTCTATTTTTAATTATAGTATCAGAATTGATGCTAATAATACCTTCAATGTTAACCCCCTTATGCTTAAGTAATTTTTTAAGGAATTTTCCTTCTGTATCATTACCTACAGATCCTACTGCATAAACATCAGCATCAAACTGGGAAATGCTATTTATTACATTTGCTGCACCTCCAAGCTTCATCTCTTCTTGTTTTATCTTAATTACAGGAATGGGAGCTTCGGGTGATATTCTATCAGCTGTACCATAATATTATTTATCAATCATCAAATCACCTATAACCAAAATTTTGGGATTGTTTCTCATAATAATTCCAGATAATATTGATTTTTAATTGTTTTACTTTGTTGTCAAATGGCAAGATATAGGATTAAGTAGAGACATTGATTTTTGAATAAGTTTTATCAAATGAAAGTATTCTAATTCTTTGTTGTTCATTTTCATTAATAACACTAGATATCTATCATTTTTTTATTACTTCTAGGATGCCCAACATGACGTCCATCTATAATTTTACCATATTGAGGAGGCATATATGCTTCTTCGATATTTTTTTTCTTCAAGTTTTCATTCCATTGATCATCTCTTATGAAAAAAGCATTACTTCCATTAGTATCACATCCTAAAAGTGAAAAACCTTTAGTTTCTCCTAATTTTTTTAATGCCAATAAACTAGCACCAAAATAATTTGTTCCATCCCATTTAAAATCTGGATCATATTTGATTACTTGGCTTTCCATAGGATTACATGATGAATTATATTCAATTACTACAACTCGAGGATTGTAATTTGTTATTGCCTTCCAAACATAGTAATCATTACCATCTATATCTATAGATAATAAATCAAAACTTTTTGGCACGTTGTATTTTTTGAAAAGAACTTCGATATTTTCAGCTGTAATAAATTCTTGTTTGATATGGGGTTTTTTATTATCGCCTCCATCCATCATTAAACCTCTCCAATCTTTTTTTTCTAACAAATATCTTGTATTACATTCATCTCCAGTTTGAACCCCAAATTCTACAAAGTATTTGTTTGTAGTTCCAATGACTGAAAATATATATTCTATTATTCCATCCTCGTTATTTTGTGACCATATTTTTTTCTCATAATGATTAATATCATCTTTGGAAGATGGTAAAATTGGTTTGTAAAGATTAACTCTAAATTTATTTCCTATTTTTTTGTCAATGTAATTTATTATTCGATTAATTTTCATATAACTTATCACCTCCTATTCAATTTCATCTCTTTAATAAAATTTCTATATTCGTCGAATAAAATTTATTTTATTTTATAAAATTTCAATAGATTATTTATGTTAAAAATTTAATCGAATTGTTTTTAATTTCATAATTATTTATCAATAATGATATAATTGTATTATTAAAAAATAAAAAAATAATGTGCCTTAATCAAGAAGTTTTTGTTGCTAATAAAAAACCATAATTTTTGTTACGTGGATAGGATACAACATGAAAACCATATTTTTCAAGATGTGGTATAAGATCATTTAAGTTATAATCTAAATTAGGAATTATATGATATTCCATAACGATATTATTTATTCTATCAAAACAAGTATGATCTTGATTTAGCAAAATTTCATATTCAGCACCTTCACAATCCATTTTTAATAAATCGCATGTTTCAATTTTGTTTTCTTCTAAAATATCCAATAAACTAATTGATTGAATTTCATTGAATGCTGAACCTTCATTAATGATATTAGAACCCATTGTTCCAAATCCTCTCCCTAATTTTGGAAATAATTTAACAGATTTTTTTTTATCTGCAACTGCTAAATTAAATGCTTTAACATTTGTTTGTTTATTTATTTCAATATTTTTTTGTAATAATTTGAAATTATGTGGATCTGGTTCAAAACTAAAAATTTTAAGATGAGGATGTTTGTTTCCCATAAAAATAGTAAATGTGCCAATATGTGCACCTATATCAATAATAGAATTGTTTGGTGTTATTTCTTTAAATTTACTGAAATATCCATGTCCCCATTCAGATACAAAATTTTCGATAATAGCTTCAATATCTGAAGGGTTTTGAACAAAAAAACTAATGCCGTTACGTAAATAACATATTAGATTTTTATTTTTTTTGATATTATAAACAGAAAGTAAAACTTCAAACCAATTTTTTGAAAGTTTAGTAAAATGGTTAAAGAGTTCCCATCGATGTTTGATATATAGTAACAAGTATAGTAAATCATTAAAATACAATATTTAAAAATCTATCAAAAAATAATATCAAATATTCCATAAGTTACATTGCAAAATAAATTCAAATATTGCCAAAAAATATTCGATATAATTTATGACTCAAGTTTAACGGTTTATAAACAAATTTGCCAGTTTGTTGGAATTTCCAGATAGAAACAGAGATTGATCAGAATCAAAAACATGTTTGTAATGTTCATAGTAGACGCACCATTATGGCTCAAACAAGTTGTCAGCCGATTCAGTCTAAGATACCATCAAAAGAATCTACTTGCCAGGTACGTCACATGACTGGCAGCATCTGCAAATGGCAAGACAGTCTCTGCCATCAGCTCCATGTATGTCATGCAAGAAAGAGTCTCGCTGAACAGATTCCTGACTGAATATTCTTGGGATGTGGCAACCATCAACACTGAGAGGCTCATGACGCTGCAGGGCTACAACCAGACTCGATGGAGCAAAAAAGGCATCATGATAATTGATGACACAATCATGGAAAAGGACAGGCAAAAAGTAAATCTGGAATGAGAATGCTTGCCGTATTTTTGACATGCTTTGAGACGTGGAGGATTAGGGGTCAGAATAGTCTATCTGAGATGGCAAAGTACATCTAGAGTGCTCATCTCATTAAGAGGGTTATCATGAATGATAGATTTCCCTGTTTTCTTTCCTACTGCACAATTTAATATTTCTAGATTGGTAAAGTAGTTTAGCTCAATATTAGCTGATAATTCTTGTAGTGCAAGGGGATTGGGTTCAATACATATTACTTTTCCATCATTTCCAACTTTTTTGGAAGCAAGCAAAGAATATTCACCAACATTTGCTCCAACATCAAATACAACATCACCGTTTTGAATATTATCCAAAAAGATATTTTTTATTTCTAGTTCAGGATCTTTGCCAGAGATTATATCCCATGTTCGTGGACTTGTTATAGAAGAATACATTTTGATATCTTCAAAGATATAGTACCATTTTTTGTTGGATGATTCTTTGTTTCTTACAGATAGAACCAAAGATGAACCGATTTTAGAATAAGCAAATTTTCGTAGTAATCTACGAGGTATTAAATGTAAAAATTTTGCCAAGAAAACAGATAACATGATTTTACTATTATCAATACAAAATTACTTAAATTTTAATCGATATTCAACAAATCTATTGAAAAATTAAGTGTTAGAGAAAATACTTAGATTTGAAGATGATGGTAGTATTTCGTAAGAAATGGTTAAATCAGGATGAATAATGTGATATAAAATAACAAAGATTTTAACATCTTTTTTTTGATGAAATACATGATAATTGTAAATCTTGGTAAATCTAACAAAATTATCAAAAATCCCATAATTCGACCTATTTTACGTAAAATAGTTTCAAAAAAACAAATCGATTTAATAGCTTTAAAGGAAATAAGAAAGAGAAAAATTCCGTTTGCAATTTATTGCAATACAGATTATGTAAAAAATTTGTTAGAAATTGCAGAAAAAAAGAGAATCATAGACAAAAATATTTCATTAATAACTTATAATGTTATTCCACCTAAATTTTTTGTTAATTCTAAAACTTTAACTGAAAAAATTAATCTGGAAAATATAGAAATAATTTATTGTTTTGATTTTGGAAAAAATGGAAATGAAATTGATTTATTATATAATAAACTTTCAAATCTAAATCAAAAAATAGTTATTGAAGATCAAACCGCATTTCCTAAAAAAAGAGATATTAAAAACATAGCATATAGAAATTTAATTTATTCGCTAGATAAAAACACGGTAATTCCTTCACATTTTGCTAATGATGCATACATAAATGAATTAAAAAATATTGCATGTTCGTTTAAACAAAAAATAACATATATGGATATATGTGCAGGCCAAGGTTCAATCGGTTTAAGTTTAATAAATGAATTAAAAAATATTGAAATGGTAAATTTAGTTGAAATTAATCCAAAACAAATTGCTCAAATAAAAAAAACTTTAAAAAATAATCAATTACCTAAAGACAAAGTTCAAATATTTCAGTCAAATGTATTGGATTCATTTCCTAAAGAAATAAAAATTGATCTAGTTTCATGTAATCCCCCTCATGTTAACAGGAAAGCAAAATCTGTAGAAGATAAACAAGGGGCAGATGAAGGGTGGGCTTTTCATAAGAAATTTTTCAAACAAATAGTAAATTATATGTCAGATGAATCTATAGTCACACTTATAGAATACAAGGGAGGATCATCGAAAGAAACTTTTGAAAATATGTTAGGAAGTAAACTGTTGATTTCAAAGGTTATAGAAATAAAAAATACTCCTTGGTATATTTTATGTATAAAAAAGAGAATAAATTAATTATTTTTTAACTTTATTATAAAATAGATTATTAATCTAGCAAATGAAGATATTAAAAAGCTCATAGAAAAACCATCCATTCCATATAGATTCCCAAGAATTACAAGTAGTGAAAAATATACAATTATCTGGATAGTAGAACCTAAAATAAGAGGTAATGAGAATCCTTTCCCTAGAAATTCAGATTCAAGAATAAGATACGAAGTAATTGGAATTATGGCAATACTCATTATTTGAATAAAAAATATAGATTCAGAAAATTTTGGTAAAAATGTGTCAATTAAAGTAGGAATAAAAATTATTGAAGATATAGTAATTAGTATTGATGCAACTATCGAATACCGCTTTGAAACACTTTTATTTTTTCCTTCAGATTCATTAGGTACTAAGTAAATATATAACGCACTAGGAATAGTATGTAACATCATTAACACCTGTACAGCAATTTGATAATTTGCTAGGGATGAAAAATTAAAAAGAGTTCCAATAAGTATTTTGTCACCCCACCAAAAAAGAATATTGTTTAAACTTGTGAGGTGGTTATTAATCATAAATTTTATTTTGGGACGAAAAATTGTAAAAGTTACTTTTTCAGTTTTAAGATAATTAGCTAAGCCTTTTAATGAAGGAGAATTTGCAATGATAAAGCTAAGAAGCAATCCATTAATTCCAAATAATGGAAATAATAAAAAAGCAAAAACAATATTTAAAATTCGTTGTAAAATTATATAAATAGAATATTCTTTGTATTGTTTTTTGCTTGCAAGTTCAGAAGTAAATAAAATAAAAATAGTCATAAAAACAACAAGCAAACTAAGAAAGAAATTGTTGGTAAAAATAAAAACCAGAATGCTAACAAAAACAGATGAGATTAAACCTAGAGTATAAGATGGTCCAAGAATATCTTCTTTCTTTGCACCATAAACAACAATTGTAGAACTCAATCCAATCATTGAAATTGAATGTCCAATTGTGGCAATAGATAACAAAAATCCATATTCACCATATCCTTCTTTTGTCATTAAAGAAGCAAAATAAAACCAAAAAATTGCATTTATAGATGCAGCACCAAATTTAGAACTTACCAAATAGAGTTGATCTGGTATTTTTTGGAGAAATTTCAACTAGTATCAATAAATAACAAAAACTACCAATAATTAAAGGAAATAGTGAATTGAACTAAGTGTTATTCATTTTTTGAGTTAAGAAAATCTATTATTTCAATTGCTGCTCGTTCAGAGCATTTCCCATCAAATTTAAAAACATTCCTTTCAATGTAATCATGAAGTAAATCATCATTTATTTTTAATTTAGATTCATTGATTTTTGAAATTAAATCAGATATTTTAGTACAATAGGTGGTTATAGATGGATCAGCATGACCAAATTCATTTTCTTTGAAAAAATTTAATACAACAATAGGCTTTTTCATCAATATCCCATATAGAGTCACACTTCCAGGACCATATGTTAATAATGTTTCATGATTTTTTAATAAATCAAATAAATTTTCTTTTTGAAATAATTTTATATCAAAATTATTATTGATTAAGAATTCATGAAACTCAGAATAATCAGAACTGGATGGATGAATTTTTAATGTAATATGAAATTTATTTTTTAAAAGTTCTTCTAAGACATTTTTCAATAATCCAAATTCTTTTTCTTTGGTCCATTGGCCATGTTCATGCATAGGAGATGGACAAAAAAGTATGGATTTTTTTTTTACATTTAGATCTTTAATTAAATTTACATTTTGAAATAAAATATCATAGAAAGGATTACCAGTAATTTTAATTGAATTTTTTTTAAATCCAGCATTTTCTAGATATTTTTTCCAGTCCATTGAAGAACATAAATTCAAATCACCAGATAAAATTGGATGAATTTTGAATACGCCATATAATCTTAATTTGGAAAACAATATGAAAAAATTTAGAAGATCAATTTTACTTGTATAAATTTTTTTGATAGTTTGTTTTAAAAATACATATTTTTGTTTAAAATATGGGATGGCTTTTGGTTGAGAACCTATTGTTAAATTAACATCAGGAAATTTATTGCGTAAAACAAAACGGATTTGTTGTTTTAATCCTATGATAATGCTTTGTTGTTCATATATGTATTGAGGAAGAAAAAATGTAGTTATCAATGGAATTTTTCTAAATTTTGCTCCCAGAATAAAAGATAAATTAACAAATTCTAACATGCCATTAGAAAGTACAACGTCAGGTTGAAATTTATCTAGAATATCCAAGGCATTTTCATAATCTGAATAATCAACAATAAAGTCATTTTGTTTATCTAGTGATAAAATTTTGGATTCTGATGGAAAGTATACAACCCAAACTACATGGACATTAACAAAAAATTTTAATTTAGATATAATATTTTTTATAGAATTTATTCGCTGATCTTCTGCTGAAGGAGGTTTTGATACAGGTATTAAAATTGAAATTTCCCTCATCGATACAGACATAGAATTACTGATTATTTAAGGTGATAAATAAAGAATGAATTGATAACAATTTTATTTTAATTAATTTTTAGAAAATCAAAAATAAATGGATAAATTATTGATTAAATTATCAACTTATCCTAAAACCCTCCAATACATAAGAATTGATGCCAAATACACAAACCCAAGATAATTGTCACAATTCTTCTCGTATCTGATTCTTGTTCTATGAAATCCACTCTTCAGCCATCCAAAGAATCTCTCGACAACAAATCTTG
>Ga0114931_10007588_pt1 | contig 13255 bp, 7 predicted proteins | sample 2SBtaG_FD_89579 | JGI IMG/M metagenome (GOLD analysis project Ga0114931, IMG submission 89579) | Deep subsurface microbial communities from Kolumbo volcano to uncover new lineages of life (NeLLi) - 2SBTROV14_V59a metaG | ecosystem: Environmental > Aquatic > Marine > Volcanic | place: Kolumbo... | reverse complement strand
TAACCGGCAGGGCAAAGCGCCAATTCGCTATTTTGGTCGGTTCTTCTATTGCGACGGGATGGCTTCGGTGGATGTGCCCCAGGGGACCGTGCGTGTCGACGTGTGGAAAGGGTTCGACTATCGCCCGACGAGCGCGACCACGCGGGTTTCGGCGGGGCAAACCGCTCGCGTCGAAGTCGTGCTCGAAGAAACCGTGGCGATGTCGAACTTGGGCTATTGGTCGGGCGATCCACACCTTCACATTCAGCGCCGGAATCCTGAGGACGAGAAACGCATCTTCGACTTGTTGGAAGCAGAGGACATCCACTTCGGCACGCTTCTGGCGTACAACCAACCGTCTGGTCCCTATGTGGGGGCGATGCGGGAATTGGAATCGCCGCAGTTTAGACATTTGGGGAAACGGTCGGTGTTGTCGCGAGGTCATTACACCATCGTCTCCGGACAAGAGTATCGCGGCGCGACCTATGGACACATTAATCTTTTCATGTTCGACGATCTGGTCTTGAGCGGTCAATCGCGCGACGCGAATAACTGGCCGCTCTACGGTCACATCGCGAGGGGTGTGCGAGAGATGGGAGGGGTCGCTTTCTACGCGCATGGTGGATACGCACAAGAGATTTATGCCGACGTCGTGCAAGACAACGTCGACGGGGTCGAGCTATTACAATTCGGTGTCTACCGTGGCATCGGGTTGATCGACTGGTATCACATGCTCAACGCGGGCTTTCGTGTGCCGGCAAGTGGAGCATGCGACTATCCGGCCTGTCGCAAGCTGGGCGATTGCAGAACCTATGTCTCCGTTGCACCCGATCGTTCAAACGATTCAGAGCAAACCGCGAATTCCGTGAAGCATCTCGACCCCAGCCAACAGCAACAACCGACGATGGAAGCGTGGCTGGGCGCCATGAAGCAAGGCGCCAGTTTCTTTACCACCGGTCCATTGTTGCTGCTAGAAGTCGACGGGCAACGTCCCGGCGCGCGGATTGAAAAACAGGGCGACGGGCCGCATCGTCTCAGCGTGCGGATTCGCGTTCGATCGGAGGTCGCCCCGGTGACCAACGTCCAACTCATCGCCAATGGGCGGATCGTGGATGAATTGAAAGTGCCTCCCAGCACCGGCAAGGGCACCTGGTTGCACTTGGAGCGGGAGATCGAACTGACGGAGTCGGCGTGGATCGCAGCGCGGGCGTTTTCGCTCTCCCCGTTGGGCACTCCCGATGCCGAGTCGCATACGAATCCCGTCTACGTTTACCTCAACGGGCGCGCGCCCTATGATCGCGCATCGGTCGACGCGCTGGTGGCGGCGATTGACAAGCAGATTGCGGTCCACCGGAAACGTGAATTCGATGAACAGGCCAAGGTGATCGCCTATTTTGAAGACGCGCGTGACATCCTATTGAAGATTCGAGAAAGGGGGGGTGCCCCCGCCGCGGGACATCCGTCTGACATCGCCAAGGGAGACAACCCGTCGTTGGATACGACTCGACGTAGCCACTCAGACGCGGAACACCAGGCGTTTCTCAAGCCGGTTCCTCCGAAATCGACGGACGAAGCATTGCAGTCGTTTGAGACGGTCGACGGCTTTGAAATGCAATGCGTCGCACACGAGCCACTTGTCGTCGATCCGATTGCCGCGGCGTTTGACGAAAGCGGCAATCTCTATGTCTGCGAAATGCGCGATTACCCTTACAAGCCCGCGGAGGGCCATAAGCCCATCGGCACATTGCGGCTGTTGAAAGATACCGATGGCGACGGCACCTTCGACGAGAGCCACGTATTCGCCGAACATCTTTTGTGGGCCGGCGGCGTCGCCCCCTGGAAGGGAGGCGTGTTTGTCGCCTCACCCCCTGATATCTGGTACATGAAAGATACCAACGGCGACAACCGAGCCGATGTGCGGCGAAAGGTGTATACCGGTTTCGGTACGAAAAATCAGCAGGGAATGCTGAACAATTTGAAGTGGGGGCTGGATCATAAGATCTACGGCTCCACCGCAACCAACGGTGGCACCATTCGACATGTTGTTGAGAGCCATCTTCCTGCCGCACAAGACAAGACATCTCCCATGGAACTGGGGAGCCGCGACTTTCGGTTTGATCCAGAAACGGAACAATTCGAGGCCATCACCGGAACGATCCAGTTTGGCACAACCTTCGACGACTGGGGGAATCGCTTTCTGTGCTCCCAAAGCTCCCCGCTTTATCATGCCGTTCTTCCAGAACATTATCTGGCTCGCAACCCATACTTGCCCGTACCGAACGCTTTGAAGAACCTCGCCGTGCCGCCGGTGCCGATTTTCCGCATCAGCCCAATCGAACATTGGCGGGAGATTCGCAGTGGTCGCCGTATCGCACACGGTGAGCGCGATGCGACAGCCCCGGGAGCCAGCCACCACGTCATCGATGCCGCGGCTGGGGTGACCATCTACCGAGGTGATGCGTACCCAAAGGAATACTACGGCACGGTCTTCTTGGGCGACGGTCAGAATAATCTCATCCATCATCGACGGCTCATGCCAGAGGGTGTGACGTTCCAGTCGGAAAGGGTCGAAGAGAACACTGAATTCGCGCGCTCATCGGACGTTTGGTTTCGGCCCGTGAATTTCGTCAATGCCCCAGACGGGACGCTGTATTGTTTGGACATGAGCCGCGAAGTACTCGAAGCGATTCACATTCCACTGGACGTCGTGAAATATCTCGACCTCACAAGCGGTCGAGATCAGGGGCGAATCTATCGCATCGCGCCGCCGGAGTTCACATACCCTGGGCCACCACATCTCGACGAAGCGAGCACGCCCCAACTGGTGGCGGCACTGGAGAGCCCCAACGGCTGGTGGCGCGACACCGCGCATCGGCTGATCCACGAACGTCAGGACCAAGGGGCCATCGCGCCATTGCGCTGGTTGCTACAGCGCGGTGAACTGCCCCAATCGCGGCTGCTTGCCTTGTGGTCGTTATACGGTCTTGACGCACTGAGCGACGAAGATCTTTTCGTTGCCCTTGACGATTCGCACCCGGGGGTACGCGAACACGCGATGCGTTTGGCTGAATCGCGTTTAGACGACGTGCCGGAGTTGCTGGAGAAGATTGTCGCCGCGATCAACGACCCCCATCCGCGGATCCAATTTCAAGCGGCCTTCTCGCTTGGCCAAACGAATCATCCCCGCGCGGCGGTCGCGCTGGCCGATCTTGCAAGGTCGTCGGCTTCCGACCACTGGATTCGTACAGCTATCCTTAGTTCCGCGAACCGCGTGGCGGATCGAATGCTGATCGAGTTGCTCACCGACGACCGTTTCGTTTCCAGTACCGCCGGCTTGACCATGCTCGACGAATTGGCCACGATCGTTGGCTCTCGGAACGATCATGCGGCTGTCAACCGCGTCGTCACGGCTGTCGCGACGCATCTGGTCTCGCCGCAACATGCCGGAGTCGACCGGCGTTTGATATTGGCCATTGGCAACGGTTTGAAACGAAACGGGGGGCGGTACACCTGGGACCAAGACGCGCCGAGTGAGGCAGGCGTGTTTCTGAAACGCCTCTTCGGCAAGATCCGAGAAGAAGCCACGGATCATGCGGCGAATGACCAACAGCGCGGCCAAGCGATTCAATTGCTTAGCTGCACGCCGCTTGAATACTCGCGCGAGACGCTGGTTCGTCTACGGAACATTCGGGAACCTGAGCCTGTGCAGCTCGAAGCGGTGCGGGCATTGTCAGACTACTCGAACCCGAGCGTCGCCCGGCTGTTGATGAATGCCTGGGGAGAACACTCTCCGGCGATCCGCAAAGCGGTTGTCGAAGCGCTGTTGGCTCGTTCTGCGTGGACGCGACAGTTCCTTGAAGCCGCTCGGCGTGGTGAGGTTAATGTCGCACAAGTCGACATGACACGGCGGGCGATGCTGATGGAACACCGCGATCCTGGCATTCAGAAGCTTGCGCGGGAGATGTTTGGTGACGACGCTCCAAGGGCCCGGGGCGATGTGCTTGCCACATATCAATCCGCTTTGGAACTGGTCAGCGATCCAATATCTGGTGAGAAGGTTTTTCAACGCGACTGCATGGCTTGTCACAAGATCGGCGAAAAGGGTCACCCAATCGGTCCGGACCTTGCTTCCTCCGCATCACAAGACGCCGGGGCATTGCTCGCCAACATCCTGGACCCCAACCGCTACGTTCCACCGAACTACGAGACCTACACGGTGGTCGACGCCGACGGCCGCATCTTCACCGGTCTGATCGCCTCGCAAACCGCGACCAGTATCACGCTTAAACGAGAAGAAGACAAAACCGATACCATTCTTCGTGGCAATATCGAGGAACAAGTCAGTAATGGAAAGTCGCTCATGCCCGAGGGATTCGAGAAAAAGATCAGCAAGCAAGAAATGGCCGATCTGATCTCGTTCTTGCAGCGATCGAGAACCGCATCGGAGAAAGCGCCGCTGGAGATCGGAACACTGCCGGGCAGCCTCATCGAACCGGACACAAGTCGCGCGGGAACGAACTGACGGGGAAGCCCGGGCCAACGGTTACGATGTACCAATCGCCATCGGCGTTCAAATCCGAATCCGCGAGCACGTCCCGCGAGATGAACGGCTGCATCGGATTATTCGGTCTCGGTGTCGTCGGCGTTCTGCTTCTTATTCGCCTCTTCGAACCACTGATGTTCGGGCCCGTCCAGTAGCTTGTCGATCACTTCCAGTACCGCGTTGGCTTGTTCGGTTTGGCCGGCTTCGGCGGCCTGTTTGGCAATTTCCTGAGCTTGTGGAATGAGCTCGATGTAGAACCGTTCGGCAACTTCAAACATACCGTGCCAGTGCGCGTAATCGGGAGCCATCATCGACGCTCCGTGACGGGCACGGCGGCCTTCATGATGCCAGAGGAAGAACCAAGTCCACTCGATTTCTTCGTCGAACTGTGGAGCCGTGATCAACTCTTGCTCACGCAGCGTGGTCATGATGAGTTTGCCCGGCTTGGCGAACTTTTCGTTGAAGTTCACGACGAAGTCGTCGTATTGGGAGTAGAAGCCGTTGACATAGTTCGGGGTGTGACAATGTTGGCAGACTTGCTTCATGGCCGTACGTTTGTCTTGCCACGAGCTGACGATGAGCTGCTCGCGTTTAGCCGGATCGGTCTCTTTGATCACTCGGCCTTCGGCATCGGTGTCCATTACCAAGCTGATCGGTGGCCGGTTGGTCCACGAAAGTCGCTCGCCAGGATCGTGCGTGACGCGACCGCCATTGCGAGTATTGCCCGACATATGGCATGTCGCACAGGTGGGGGCCTGCGTGTAATCTTTTCCGAGTACCCACTTATGGGTGTCGAGATTCATGTGGTCTTTCAAGTCACGGTAGGCGACACCGTGCTTGGATTCTTCATAGATTTCTTTCTGAGGGTGATCGGGACCAAGGTGACATTTCCCGCAGTTTTCTGGCTGACGGGCACGACGGGGCGAAAAGTCGTGCCGCGAGTGGCAGGCCGAGCAGGAACCACGCGAGCCATCGAGGTTTCTTCGCCCGATGCCCGTGTTGGGCCACGTGCTGCTAGCCAACATGGGGCGTCCGTCGGCATCGCGTTTGATGGCCTTCACGGCATCGAGATTCGTGGGTTTTCCGTTTTCGTCTGGTTCAAGCTCGTCGACGGTGATCAACGAACCATCGGTTGCCAACAGCCCCACTTTGCTCCCGTGACACTGTTTGCAACCGGAGTTCACACTGGCCATCCCGTTGACCAACGTGATATTGCGACCGGGCGTTGGCGAGTGGGGATTGAAGGGCATGCGCGATCCTTCCGCGGTTTATGCAAGGCGGTTATCCAGCGATTCCAGAATATTGCCGGCCTTGGCATGATGGCTGTTCGTGAATTCCGCGAACTCGGTCTTGTGGCAACGCGAACAATCCTTCGGCGAGACGATCGTGGCAATCATGGACCCATAGTGATTGAACGCATCGGCTTCGTCCTTTTGAGCCCGATGACACTCGACGCAACCAACTCCTTTCACGGCGTGGGTGCTGCCTGCCCATTGATCGATAATGCCTGGCGACGATTGACGATGACAGTCGACACATGCTTTCGAGTTGAGCGGCACGGCAATGCGGTGTGGCGACAAGCCCGCTTCCTCGCGGCGACGAATGACTTCCATCCATTGGACAAAGATAAGCGATGCCAGAAACATCAGGCCCAACACCGCGATAATCACTTGTTTCGCTTTAACGCTCATCGTGCAACCTAGCAGTTCTTGTATTCAGATAAGAAATAGATGTTCAACGGACTGAAGGAGATGGACCGCGGTCGGCTCTTCTTGTTCCCACGTTAACGTTCGCCACGGAACCTGGTTCTCCCACTCTTCTAAGGGTCGCCATCGGCAGGCGTGTTAATGCCCGGCGACACCCTCCCAAACGGTCAATCCGATCAACAGACACGTTGCCACGATTCCGACATAGACACCGACATCCTCGTTTCGGGTGATTCTTCGCAGCGCGGACTCAATCCATGGCCACAGAAACATGGCTCCGATGATAAAACCGGTGCTGAGCACCGCGACTGTCAGCGAAAACAACTTCAGCCAGCGGAACGAAACGTAGAAAAACCACTCGGGCTTGATCTCTTCGGGGGTGATCAACGGATTGGCCTTGGGCCCCATCATGGCGGGCAACACCATGGCCAACACACTTAGCAAAACCATCAACACCAAGCCGATGATGACTTCCGTGAGCACATGATCGGGGAAGAAGTCGAAGTGGTCTTTCCCATCGCTAGGGCCATCGTCGGGTTTCAGTTCGCTCACGCCATGCAAACGCAGAAAGGTGATGTGCACGACCAAGAGCAGCACGATGGTCGTCGGCAGCACGGCGGCGTGCAGGATATAAAACCGCGGAAGCGTGAGTGCGTTGTACTCATCGCCGGCAAGCAGAAACCGTTTGGCGATACTACCCACGACCGGTACCGTGTCGCTGAGATTGGCCGCCACCGTGGCCCCCCAGTAGCTCAGTTGTTCAAACACAAGGCTATAGCCGGTAAAGCCGGTGAGCAGCACGCACATTAGCAAGCACATGCCGATGACCCAGTTCAATTCGCGCGGTCGGCGGTAGGCCGCTGTAAAATACACCCGCATTTGATGCAAGATAACGGCGGCGATCATCAACGTCGCGCCCCACTTGTGCAGGCTGCGGAAGTACCAGCCTAGCGTTGCGTCTTCGGTGATATAGCGAACCGATTCGTAGGCCGTTTCCGGCGCGGCCTGATAGTAGAAGGCCAGTAGAATACCGGTTACGATTTGCACGACAAACAGATAGGCCGGTGTTCCACCAAGACAGAACCACCAACGCTTCAGGTGGTTGGGAACCGGTTCGTTGGTCAGTTCGCTCAAATCGAGTCCACCTAGCGGCACACGCTCGGCGATCCATTGATTCACAAATCCCACGATAGCGCCTTTGATCTATGCCTTGGTAATATCGTGGGACTAAAGCGAATCGAACTTGACATCGATATACAACAGGCCGTTTTCCACTTTCAGCGGAAACCGTGCTAGACTCTGCCCGGCCTTTCCCGGCGGACCGGCAATGGCCTTCCCCTGTGGATTGAACACGCCTTGATGGCATGGACAGAAGAACCGGTCCCGCTGGGGTTCCCAATGAACATGACACCCCAGATGAGGGCAAACGCTGGACAACGCGACGAAATCATCAGCCGAATCACCTTCACGCTGATGCGCTACAACGACCTTGGCACCCGAGGGTGTGATGTAGGCGCGCGACTCGCCAGGAAGAAATTCGTCTACCGTGGCCACGAGTTGCCAATCGGTGGGGGCTTGGGTTCCAGAATACAGGAACCGTCCCGCATCGACGGCAAACGTGCCATAGCCCACAAACAGGCCGCCAGCCATGGCCGTTGACGCGCCGGCTTTCATGAACGCCCGCCGGTCGTCTGGCAGCTTGGGCTCCAGCGTTTTTTCTTGGTCTTCGGACACCGCTTGAAACCTTGTCGTCAATCATTCAAAAGAAGGACGATCTTCCAGTCGCAATCCGGAGTAAATCGATCGGGAATCGCGACGGTCAATCGATTCAACGCCGCAAAGCTTAGCGAACGTTTTGTGAAGTGCAAGGTAAAGAAAACGAAAGATAACAAATGGCTTCACGATGTACGGAGCACCGCGCGTCGACGACTTATCGGCGGCTAAGGTGGTCTGCCTTCGTTCGCATGCGTATTCCTTGCGGAATGACCGCGCTATCCCGAGAGTCGCTTGCCGTCTAGCTTCAGTGGCAAAATTAAATTTGGCAAACAAGAATCCAAGCCATCCGTGCTCCAAAGAAATCTCACGACTCTCTCTTGTAAGCCAGTCGAGGCTCCATTCTTGAAGCGTCCAAAATCTGGCCTGCTCCAGGCCCCCCAGCTTGTGGCGTTCTCGTCGGTTGGCGAGTCGCCCGGGGCAATACTATCGCGGACCATCCCCAGGACTTTCACGACAAAAGATCGTTGTGCCTGGCAAAGGATCGCTACTTCCCAGGCACAACCAAAGAGGTTGATCGCGCTGCGAGGGATTGTCCGTAATTTTTCCCAAAGGTAGGGTGCCATCAAGCGAGTTCTTGATTATAATCGCCTACAGAGAGGCGGCCTTGTGTCGTCTCTCTGTCGACCCGATACAGGTACCTGCCCCACCTGTGTCGGGTTTTTTCGCGCGCCTTGGTGGTTATGGATTTCGGCTGGAATCGATCAGAACGAAGCCAGCATTTCGTACCGGATCGGCAGCCCGTGGCGTGTCCTTTCCAGGAATGCCAATCGCGACGAACTAGCTCGACGGCTCCGGAAGAGCCTATTTCAACCTGCGGCGATTTCTGACAAAGTCTCTCTCGCCGCGGCGATCGTTTGTTCGATGTCGTCCGCTCGATGGGCGGCGGAAACAAACATCGCCTCGTACTGGCTGCACGGCATATAAACTCCGCGGTCGATGAGCCCCCAAAAATATCGAGCAAACTTTCGCGTGTCGGCCTGCGCGGCGTCGGACCAACCGCGGACAGGTCCATCGTGAAAGAACAGCGTGAGCATGCTGCCGACGCGTGCCAGTGAGTGAGGAATGCCTGCTTCGGTGGCTGCCTCGTCGAGCCCTTTTTCCAACCGGGCAGACAACTTCTCTAGATGCTCATACGGCGGATGGTCGCGAAGTTGTTCAAGAGTCGCGATGCCCGCGGCGGTGGCCAACGGATTGCCACTAAGCGTCCCAGCCTGAAAAACTTTGCCGACCGGCAGGACATGGTCCATAATCTCCGCTCGACCGCCGTAGGCGCCCACCGGTAGCCCGCCACCCACGATTTTACCGAGCGTGGTGAGGTCGGGCGTGATGCTGAACCGCTGTTGGGCGCCGCCATAGGCCACGCGAAACCCTGTCATCACCTCGTCGAAGATTAGCACCGTGTCGGCCTCGCGCGTAACATCGCGGAGCGTGGAAAGGAACGCTTCGCTGGGAACGACACATCCCATGTTGCCAACGACCGGTTCCACGATGACGGCGGCGATCTTGGAACCTTGTTGTTTGAAGGCTCTTCGAAGCCCAGCGACGTCGTTGTATTCCAACAACAGCGTGTCTTGCGTGGCCCCTGGTGTGACACCTGGAGAATTCGGAACGGCCAAGGTCGCGGCAGCGCTGCCGGCGGCAACCAACAGGCTGTCGACATGTCCATGGTAGTTGCCGGCGAACTTCACGATGAGATTCCGTCCGGTGAACCCTCGGGCGACCCGAATCGCGCTTTGCGTGGCCTCGGTTCCGGAATTCACTAGCCGCACTTTTTCGACCGAGGGAACCGCTTCGACGATCAAGCGAGCCAGATGATTTTCGGCCTCCGTCGGAGCACCGAAACTGGTGCCTCGCTGCGTGGCTTGTTTCACGGCCTCGACCACAGAGGGATGGGCATGTCCCAGGATAAGCGGTCCCCACGAACCGATGTAGTCGGTGTACTTCTTCCCGTCGATGTCATACAGATAGGCTCCCTCGCCGCGCTGAAAGAACAGCGGTTCGCCTCCCACGGCACCAAACGCCCGCGCAGGGCTGTTGACCCCGCCGGGGATAAGCTTTCTTGCCGTTTCAAATGCTCGGTGGCTGTTGGGTCGCGACATGATTCCTGGGGTGGATCGAAAAGGACGGGCCAATCAATGCAATTGGAATATCGACGGACGAACGGGCCAACTCAAGTTGGTCTCCGCCGGGGGAGGTCTCATTGGAGCCAAGCGGCAACGTCGAGGGCCCAGTAGGTGAGGATGATGCCCGCGCCGGCACGGTGGATGGCCGTGAGCGATTCCAGTGCGACGGACCGTTCGTCGACCCAACCTTCCTTGGCGGCGGCCTTCACCATACTGAATTCCCCCGAGACGTTATAGGCTGCCAAGGGCACCCCTGGAAAGGCCTGCCGCACGCGATGCACGATGTCGAGATACGCCAGCGCGGGTTTCACCATGATAATGTCGGCGCCCTCGGCCACATCGAGCGCCACTTCGCGTAGCGCTTGATCGGCACTGGCTGCCGGGTCCATCTGATAGGCACGACGGTCACCGAACCGTGGGGCACTTTCGACAGCTTCGCGGAAGGGACCGTAGTACGCGCTGGAGTACTTTGCCGCATAGCTCATGATGGGCGTGTGCGCGAATTGTGCGTCGTCGAGTGCCGTACGAATGGCACCGACCATGCCGTCCATCATGCCGCTGGGCGCGATGACATCGGCCCCCGCCCGTGCGTGGCTCACGGCTTGCCGACCCAACAGCTCAAGCGTGGCGTCGTTGTCGACATCCATCTGGCCCGTCACCCGGTTGACCACGCCGCAATGGCCATGGCTCGTGTACTCGCAAAAACAGACATCGGTGATGACCAACACCTCGGGAGCGGCCTGCTTCACGACATCGATGGCCTGTTGCACAATGCCTCCGGCGTGAAGCGAGTCGCTACCCGTGTCGTCTTTTTCGGCGGGCACCCCAAAAAGGATGATGCCCCCCAAGCCGGCGTCGGCAACACGGCGGACGTGTTCCCCCAAGTGCGCCAGCGGCAATTGAGCATGACCCGGCATGGAGTTTATCGGCGTCGGCACACCATCGCCGGCGCGGACGAACAGCGGCAACACGAGTTTGCCCGGCGACAAGGTCGTTTCCTGGACCAACGCCCGAACGCCCCGGTGGTAGCGGAGTCGGCGCATGCGTGTTGACGGAAAGTGTGACACGTGTGCTGGTTCACGATTCGCCATACGGGTTTATTCCTGCGGTTTGGCCTGCGCGACCGACGTTGGCGTGACGATGTGAACGGTTGTTGCCGCCGACGCCTGACTCTGAGCATTCGTCGCCACGGCATGTACCTTGCGAGTCATCGGTTGTACCCAATCTTGCGCTCTCAAGAAGATTCGCCGCTGGGTTTGTCCTTTGGGAATGAGCACGCCATTGAGACCGATGTCGTTGACGATTACGCCGTGCGGCAAATTCTCGACTTCAAAGGAAACGCGACCTTCAAAATTATTCCGCTCGATCTTGAGGATCGCCGGAACCATCGTGCCCGGGGCGATAACGATCTCGTCGCCGGAGACGGGCAGCAAACGCACGGTCACCTTACCCCGATCACCGAGCTTGATCTTCTTCAACCCGCCGACCGCGTGCTCCCTGGGCTGCCCATCAACTTCCGCGCGAGCAAGAATTCGCACGTTGGCCAGTTCTTTTTTGGATGGTTCCGCCGCATCGGGGTTCGCGAACAAAACAGCCCGCGCCTCGCTGTGTCCCGCCTCGACGGTCACCGGAGTTGAAATCGTCATTCCCTTGGGGATGCCCGTGACATCGATCACGATTTCACCATCGAATCCGTCGATTCGATCGACCTTGAACGTGAGATTATGTCCACCATCGCGTGGCACCTTCACGGACGAGGGTAAATTGGAAACCACGAAGTCGGGATGCGGCTTTCGAATGATCAGCCGATAAACAAACCGGTCTCCGCCACTATTGGCGGAGTCGCGAACCCGAACGTAATAGATTCCCGCGCTGGGCGCGACGAAATTCAAATACGAATCGTTGCCTAGGCGACGGCGACCTTCGTCGTCGTTGGCGAAATAAACGGTAAACACGGGCAGCCCTCGGGGCACCAACTTGGCACCCAGCGGAACCGCTCGCACGATATAACACGGCTCATCCCGCGCGTGCGTGGTCGAACTGGTGTCAAAGTAGGTGATGCGTCGCCCGTTGATCCCGTAGACGTTAAACCCGGAGTCTGGCCCGCGGGGATGGCGGAACAGCTTGCAGACTTCACCCTGCATGTAGAGATATTGGTTCAGTTTCATTTCCCGCCAATTCGTCAAACGCATGTCGACGGTTCGCGAATCGATGTTGCGAAACGTGATGTTCGAATCTCGCGTCGCTTCCAATAACAGCCGGGCAACGGGATCTCCCGACGCGTCGAGCACTTCGATCTTGGTGTCCACGGGCGATCCGCGGCGCCGAGCGTCGGTTTCGATGATCCATCGCTCTCCGGCTTTGGCCTCGAAGCGGTACAGATCGACTTCCGTCCCACTGTTTTGTTTATCGAAGATGCGCCCACTAACAATCGTGGGCAGTGTTACGGGTGTGGCGTTCTGGGGAGTATCATTCGGCTCGACTTCCCGAACCTCCGCGCCTTGGCTGGCAAGGACCTTCAGCGAGTGTCGGGTGCGAAAACGATCGGCATCGACCGAAAGCGTCGTCTCGCCCGCTTGCTTCGGCGAGACTTCAACCCAGGCTTCCGACGGCAAGTTGTACCCAGTGAATTCGACACGCGATGTCTGGCCCACCGGCACACTCAGAGGGAAGTTCCCCGTCACGTAGGGCAGGGGACCGGCTAACAGTTGGTACGTATGCTTCTCGGAACCCTGGAATCGCAAATCGCTAACGCGAATTGTATACAGCGCGGGAGTGGAAACCGTGTAGGTCAGCAGTGGGTCGGGCGTGGCGTCGAAGTCGTTGTTGCTCGCCAGAACCTCGCCACCGGGACCGAAGAGCGTCAACACACCGTCGATCTTCGATCCGTTTCGGCGAGCATTCAGGTCGAAGACCAATTGCGCGCCCTGTTCGGCGAGAAACGAAAAGCAGTCGACATCGCCAGGGCTGGAAAGCGTTCCCCAAAAACCCGCAGGCAGTCGCGCGACGGCTGTCTCACTTGGGCGGTTGTTGGGTTCGACCTCGGAAAGTTGCGGTAGATCGTCAACCAGTAACGACACCTGCTTGCTCTTTCCGCCAGCGGTGACCACCCGCACTTTGCACTTCCC
>Ga0114931_10007587_pt1 | contig 13255 bp, 12 predicted proteins | sample 2SBtaG_FD_89579 | JGI IMG/M metagenome (GOLD analysis project Ga0114931, IMG submission 89579) | Deep subsurface microbial communities from Kolumbo volcano to uncover new lineages of life (NeLLi) - 2SBTROV14_V59a metaG | ecosystem: Environmental > Aquatic > Marine > Volcanic | place: Kolumbo... | reverse complement strand
AGCCCAGGTCGTGATCGATCAGTTCCTGAGCTCCTCGGAAGCGAAGTGGCACCGTTTCTCGGGGCTGACGATGCTGCTGCCACACGGCTACGAAGGCGCCGGACCAGAGCATTCCTCGGCCCGCCTCGAGCGCTACCTGCAGCTGTGCGCCGAGGACAACATCCAGGTGTGAGTGCCGACCACTCCGGCCCAGATCTTCCATCTGCTGCGGCGCCAGATACTGCGTCCGGTCCGCTGCCCGCTGATCGTGATGAGCCCGAAGAGCCTCCTGCGCCACCGTCTCGCCGTGTCCTCCCGCGAGGACCTCGCCCGCGACAGCTACGAGTTGCTCATCGACGAGATCGATCCCCTCGATCCAAAGAAGATCACGCGCCTCGTCCTGTGCTCAGGGAAGGTGTACTACGATCTGCTCGAGAAACGGCGCGAGCGGCGGCTCGAGCACGTTGCCATCGTCCGGGTCGAGCAGACCTACCCGTTTCCGGAGGATGAGATCCGGGCCTGCATGGAGAAATACTCGAAGGTCCGAGACGTGGTGTGGGCGCAGGAAGAGCCGCGCAATCAAGGCACATGGTTCTTCATGCTCTCCCGCCGTCATCTGGCGGGCTGCATCGCTTCGCGCCACCGCCTCATCTACGCCGGACGAGAGTACTCGGCGTCCCCGGCCGCGGGATATCTCAATATCCATCTCGAAGAGCAGCGGGCGCTGGTCGCCTCGGCGCTGGGTCTAGACGAGTTGGAGGCGATGAAGCGTCGCAGCGCCTGAGAGCCCGACAGATCATGACCCGCCTGCCGGGGGCGTCGCGACGTACATTTGCGGCGCCCGGGGCACCTCGGGAGCCCGTGCTTCGATGCGAGCCACCGTTCGTGCAACAACCGGGCCGGCGCAAGCCCTGACCCGGTCCGCTTTGCACCTTTTGTAGGGGAGGAGAGAACCGGTGACCGTGGACATCACTGTACCCGTCCTGGCCGAATCCGTACCGGACGCGACGTTGCTGGAATGGCGCAAGCACCCAGGTGAGTCGGTCCGGGAGGGGGAGCTCGTCATCGAGCTCGAAACCGACAAGGTCGTGCTCGAGATCACTGCCCCCGCGAGCGGAGTGCTCGCGGAGATCGTACACGCTACCGGAGACACCGTGGTGAGCGGTGAGGTCCTGGCCCGTATCGATACAGAGGCCACGACGAGCATCGAGATGGCGACCACCCCGCCGCCAGAGTCTCCGGCCCACCCACCCACTGCGATGGGAGCCGCGACCATCTCGCCCGCATCCCCGCCCCCCCCTCCCGGCGCCGCGTCCACCGCGCGGTTCGAGGACCGGCACGGGCCGGCGGTGCGAAAGCTTCTTGCCGAGCATGGGCTCGAGGCGGGACTGATCGCCGGCAGCGGAAAAGATGGACGCATCACCAAGGCGGACGTGCTTGCCTACCTCGATCAGCTCGAGGGGGGTCAGCTCGAGGGGAGGCAAATCGAAGGCCACAAAACCGCCTCCCTCCGAACGCCGCGATTGGAAGCCCCGCCCGCAAGCCGCCCCGTGCCGCCTGCTGGCCCGAGCGAAGGACGCCCGCCCACCGGCGTCCGGGGGGAACGCCGAGAAACGCTTTCCCGGATCCGCCAACGCATCGCCGAGCGCCTCCTCGAAGCACAACGCGGGAGCGCGATCCTGACGACCTTCAACGAGGTCGACATGCAACCCGTCATGGACCTGCGAGAGCGCCACAAGGCAGCGTTCGAGAAGCGCTTCGGAGCTCGACTCGGGTTCATGTCGTTCTTCGCGAGAGCGGCCGTTCAGGCGCTCGGTCGATTCCCGGCGGTCAACGCCTACATCGAGGGGGACGAGATCGTCTATCACGACTACTGCGACATCGGGGTTGCGGTCGGCTCGCCCCGTGGGCTCGTGGTGCCGGTCCTGCGTAATGTCGAGACCCTGTCCTTCGCGAGAATCGAGAGCGAGATCGCCGCCTTCGGAGAAAAAGCCCGCGCCGGCAGTCTCTCGCTCGACGACATGACCGGAGGGACGTTCACGATTTCGAACGGAGGCGTTTTCGGATCGCTGCTCTCGACCCCGATCCTCAACCCACCTCAGAGCGCTATTCTCGGTATGCACAAGATCGAGCAACGACCGGTGGTCGTCGACGGTACCATCGTCGCCCGGCCAATGATGTATCTCGCTCTCTCGTATGACCATCGAATCATCGATGGCAGGGAGGCGGTGCTCTTTCTCGTGACGATAAAGGAAGCGCTCGAGGATCCCGCTCGGATGCTCCTGGAGGTGTGACCATGGGGCAACTCGATGTGCTCGTGATCGGAGCCGGCCCTGGCGGTTACGTCTGCGCCATCCGGGCCGCCCAGCTCGGCCTCTCCACCGCCTGCGTCGACCGGTGGCTCGACGAGGACGGCGTTCCGGCGCCGGGTGGAACCTGCCTGAACGCGGGCTGTATTCCTTCGAAGGCCCTGCTCGACTCCTCTCATCGATTCGCCGACCTCGCCAATCGACTGCCCGAGCACGGCATTCGCATCAGCGGTGCAAGGGTCGACCTCGCCGCGATGCAGAGCCGGAAATCAGAGGTCGTCGCGACGTTGAGAACCGGGGTCCGCGGACTCTTGCGCAAGAACGCCGTCGAGTACATTTGCGGGGAGGCAAGGCTCACCGGCTCCGGCACCGTCGAGATAAAGTCCCCGGACGGCAAGGCCCGGACCGTCGAGGCCGCTCATATCGTCATAGCCACGGGCTCACGGCCGGTCGCCATCGATGCCGCGCCACTCGATGGCGATCTCGTCGTCGACTCCTCCGGCGCCCTCGCCTTCACGAAGGTGCCAAAGCGACTCGGGATCATCGGCGCTGGCGTCATTGGCCTGGAGCTCGGCAGCGTCTGGAGCCGTCTCGGTGCAGAGGTGACGATCCTCGAAGCGCTGGATGAGTTTCTGCCCCCGGTCGAACGCCAGATCGCGGACCGTGCCCTCACGGTCTTGCGGGAGCAGGGGCTCGACATCCGACTCGGGTCCACCGTCCGCTCCACCCGTACCGGAAAGACGTCGGTCCGAGTCATCTACTCCGACCGAGAAGAGGCGCATCGGCTCAGTGTGGACCGCCTCGTCGTCGCCGTCGGCCGGCGGCCCGAGCTCGACGCTCTCGGGCTCGAGGCGGCGGGAATCGCCCTCGACGCTGCGGGTCGCATCGAAACGAGCTCCCAGGGACGCACGAACGTTCCCAACATCTTCGCGATCGGGGACTGCACCGGCGGCCCGATGCTTGCCCACAAGGCCTCGGAGGAGGGACTCGTAGCCGCGGAGGTCATCGCCGGCCATTGGGGAGCGATCGATCATCGCTGCGTGCCTTCCGTGGTCTACACCGACCCGGAGATCGCCTGGGTTGGGAAGACTCCGGAGGAGCTCGACCGCGAGGGGGTGCCGTACCATTCGAGACGTTTCCCTTTCCAGGCGCTCGGGCGAGCCCGGGCGGCTGGAGACAGCGAAGGTCTCGTGAAGATCCTGGCGCACCGGGACAACGACGAGCTCCTCGGTGTGCATGTTCTCGGTGCCGCTGCCTCCGAACTGGTAGCGGAAGCGGTGCTGGCAATGGAGTTCCGCGCATCGGCCGAAGACCTTGCCCGGACCATCCATGCTCACCCGACCCTGTCAGAGGCGTTGCACGAGGCGGCTCTGGCGTCGGCGGGCCGAGCCATCCACGTCTGAGAACGACCATGACCGACCGATGCCTTGGGGCCCTCGGGGCCCTCTCCCCATTGACCGCGCTCTCACCGATAGACGGCCGTTACGCCAGTCGCTGCGACCCCCTCAGACCATACCTGAGTGAGTATGGCCTCGTCCGGTTTCGCCTCGAGGTCGAGGTCCAATGGCTCGTGGCGCTCACCGGCGCCGGCCTCGACGGTCTGCCGGCCCTGTCCACCGCGGCCCGGGCGGCGCTCGGGCACATCGTGGAGGATTTCTCTCTCGATGACGCGCGGCGGGTCAAATCGCTCGAGGCCGAAACGAACCACGACGTCAAGGCGGTCGAGTACTTTCTCAAGCAGCGGCTCTCGATGCTCCAACCAGAGGATGAGATGGGTCCGGTGCTCGAGCTCGTCCACTTCGCCTGCACCTCGGAAGACGTCAACAATCTAGCGTATGCACTGATGATCCGTTCCGCCCGCGACGAGGTGCTGCTGCCTGCGATCGACCACGTGGCGGGAGCCCTTCGATCCCTCGCTCACGGGCTCTCGAGCCAGCCAATGCTGGCTCGCACCCACGGTCAACCCGCCACCCCGACGACCCTCGGAAAGAGCTCGCCAACTCGCTGCACCGGTTGCTGCGCCAGCGGGCCGGAGTCGCGTCGCAACCCCTTGCCGGGAAGCTCAATGGCGCGGTCGGGAACTACAACGCGCACCGGGCGGCGTTCCCCTCGGCCGACTGGCCGGGAATTGCCGAGCGCTTCGTCGTCGGGCTCGGCCTCGAGTTCAACCCGTACACGACCCAGATCGAGCCGCACGACCACCTGGCGGAGCTCTTCGACGTTTTGGCCCGACTCAATACGGTGCTGATCGATCTGTGCCGTGATCTCTGGGGCTATATCTCGCTCGGCTACTTCCGCCAGCGGACAATCGATTCCGAGGTCGGCTCCTCGACGATGCCGCACAAGGTCAACCCAATCGATTTCGAGAACGCGGAGGGCAACCTCGGGCTTTCCAACGCCCTGCTTCGCCACATGGCGGAGACCCTGCCGGTCTCCCGGTGGCAGCGCGACTTGACCGACTCCACGGTCCAGCGAAACATTGGGGTTGCGCTTGCCCATGGCCTGCAGGCCTATGAATCTTGTCTGAAAGGACTCCAGAGGCTCGAGCCGGCACCCGAGGCCCTCGACTCCGATCTGGACCGGGCGTGGGAGGTGCTCGCCGAAGCGATCCAGACGGTCATGCGGCGGCACGGCGTAGAGGCCCCTTACGAGCGGCTGAAAGCGCTCACTCGCGGGCGCGCGGTCACCCGGGAGACATTGCAAGCGTTCGTCCGAGAGCTCCCCATACCCGAGAGCGAGCGCGATCGGCTGCTCGAGATGACGCCGCGAAGCTATCTCGGATTCGCCTGCGAGCTGGCACGCCGGGCCTGACGACGATGGTCGCGGTCCTCAGCGGCGAGGCTCTCGAGCGCTTCCTCCAGGAAATATGGGGACGCCGGGCAGATCCGGTCGCCCGGACCGTCATCCGTCCCCTTGGCTGGGAGCGGCTGCGCGCGCTGGCCATGGCCGAGGAGGTGGAGTCGCGTCTCGTCCTCGAATCCATCGGAGACTATCCGTGGCAGAGTCTGAGCGGTCCGTTCTCCGCCGAAATGCTCGACAGCCTGCCGCCGGCCGGCTGGACGCTGCTTCTTCATTCGATGGAGCGCCACGAAGCACGATGTGCCGAGCTGCTCACCCACTTTCCCTTCGTTCCGCGATGGTGCTTCGACGACGTGATGGTGAGCTACGCGCCGCCCGGAGGATCGGTGGGGCCACACATCGACCGTTATCACGCATTTCTCGTTCAAGCGGCGGGCCGCCGGGAGTGGATAATCGAAGACGTTTTCCGTTCCGCTGGCGGAGCCCTGCTGCTCGAAGGGTGCGACCTCGAGATCCTTGCCGGCATCCGACCCGACAGATTGCTCGAGGTCGACCCGGGTACGGTGCTCTACGTGCCGCCCGGAATCGCCCATCACGGGCTCGCCCTCGATACGGTAGAGACCTGGTCGGTAGGGATCGCCGTTCCCGAGCTGGGGGAGATCGCCGAGGACTTCATCGACCACGTCCTGAGCGAGGTTCGGGAGCGGGAAGAAGACCCGACGCGGGCGGTGGTCTCGGCGTCGAGCGGGGCGCTCCCCGCGCCGGCGAAGCTCTCACCGGTCCACCAGGAAGCATTCGCGCTTTGCCTCGGCGAAGTCTTCACGTCGGATCGGATTCACAGGTGGTCACGCCGCCGGCTCGGAGAATGGCTGAGCGAGAGTCCGCGCGCGGCCTCCAGCGAAGGGCGGTTTCACAGCGCGAACGAGGCCGCGGGGCTCGAGCGCCTCGACCCGGCGGTACGCTGTCTCTATTCCGACGAGCCCGATGGTTCCGTGATGGTCTACGCCGAAGGCGACAGCTGGGCGATCCACGGCCGTGGCGTTCCCCTCGCCCGAGCGCTTTGCAACCTTCGACCCGTTTCCTCGAGCGAGATCCACGCCGCGGGCGACCCCGGGCTGGAGTCCCTGACGAGCCACCTGCGGGGCCGGGGATGGCTCCTTGGGGCAACCGAGAATACAGGGAAAACCTCTCGGTGACCCCGCCCGTCGTCTCCGACTACTCCAGCTTCGTGCTTGGACAGACGAGGGAGACGACGCTCGTAGAGACGAGCGGGGGCAATCGCAACGCCCTCGGGGCAATGATCCCGCAAACGCGCCGAACCCTCGACGTTTTCGCTCGAGAGCTGGATCCGATGGTGATGGACCACCCGGAAGTGCTCGACCCGATCCGCGAGCTGATCGCCCGCGGCGCTCGCCCGCGGATCAGAGTTCTGGCCCGGGACGTCAACAGGGCCGTGGCGAACGGACACCGCTTGATCCCACTCTTTCAGCGTTTCAGCACCTTCATCTCGATTCGAGAGCTCGGCCGCGAGCATCGAACGTTCAATACCGGTCTCTACATCGCCGACCAGACCGGGCTCCTCGTGCGTCGACACTCCGACCGCTTCGAAGGAGAAGTGTGCTTCGCCGACCTCGTCTCCGCCCGAGAGCACACCCGGGTCTTCGAGGAGATGTGGGCCGGTGGCGTGGAGAATTCCAACCTGCGGTCGCTCCATATCTGATGTCCCGTCCCGGTGTGAGCGCTGGCGGGACCGTTCGGCTGCCGGTAAACGAGAGCGGGTGGCGCCTCGCAGGCTGCTCGGTGCCCGTTCCCGGCGTCCACGGAGCCTGATCCCTCTCGAACCCGGCGCACGGATGTCAACGAAGAGAAAGCGGAGGCCTCGAGCATGATCTCTCCCCGATCCAGGCAGGCGTTCGCCCTCGTGCTAGGACTCGTGGCCTACGCGGCGCACGCGCAGATGGAGATCCGGACTCTCGCTCCTCGCCACGCCACCGCCACGGAACTCGTGCCGGTGATCCGCCCCCTGCTGACCCCACCGGAGTCGGTCTCCGCATTTCGGGGGCGGCTGGTCGTCAAGGCGAGGACCGCAACGTTCGCCGAGCTCGAACGGGTTCTCTCGGAACTCGATCGCCCCCCGGTCGGGCTGGTGATCAGCGTGCGCCGGGGCCGGAACGAGGACCGGGGCCAAACACGCCTGGGAGGCGGCAGCGGGATCGTCTATCGTCACACCCGCTCGCGCGAAGACCTGCACTCGACCCAGAGGGTGCGGGTCCTCGAAGGGAGAACCGCGTTCATCGACGCCGGAACCGAGCAGCCGACCGTGAACCGAATCGTGTCGAGCGACGCCCGAGGCAGCGTCGTGCTCGATTCCCTCGGCTTCGAGCGCGCCACGACCGGTTTCTACGTGCGCGTGCATACCCGCGGCAAGCGGGTCGACGTCGAGATTGCAGCCCATCAACGCCGCCCGAATACGAACGCGGGCTTCGACCTGTTCCACGCGAGCACGACCGTCAGCGGGTCGCTCGGACAATGGCTACCGGTCGGGGGAAGCCTCCACCGGACCGATCGGGGCACGGCCGGGGTGGGAACGGACACCCGCTCCGGCGTGCGATTGGAAACTCGAAGCGCACATCGGAGCAGCCATGCTCAAATCTGGCTACGGGTGGAACGCGCCAACTGAGGAAGCTCTGAACGAGTCCACCCCGGACTTCTCAGAGCGTGCTCGGGCGCAAACGTGGTTTGCGCCGTGCTTCGAAATCACAGGCCGACGCCCTCGATTTTGGCAGCACGTCCGCCGTGCCGCCAAAACCTCTGAGCTCTTCAGGGGTCCCCGGAGCTCTCTCGGGAGGATCCCGTGGACTGCTGGCTGGCAGAACGTATCGATCCTTACTTCTTCCCCGCGTCCGGCTCGCCACGGGCTGCCGGGGGGGGAGGCGGAAGCTGCCCGCCCTGGGCCCACCAGTAGGGATCCACCGGCGGCGCAGGACGCGGATAGGGAGGAGGATAAGACGGATAGTAGCCGGGGTAATATCCATAATAGCCGGGCATCACGGGAGCCGGCATCGCGCTCATCGGAGCGCCGCCCGGACCCATCCCCATCTGGGGCATGGCGCCGGGCATTCCGGGAGGGATTCGGGGAGGGATTCGGGGAGGGATTCGGGGAGGCATTCGGGGAGGCATTCGGGGAGGCATTCCGGAGTTCGTCATCGGCGCCGGCATCCTCCGGGGATGCCCACCCGCGGGCGCTGCCGGCGATGACTGTCCCGGCACCGCCGACCCGGTGGATGCATCAGACGAAGGCGTACCGGGCTCCGTCTTACCTCGATTCCAGGAGCTGTCGTTCAGCTCTTCTATGAGCTGGGTCGTGTCGGGGAGGGTCAAGGGTGGGAGATCCAAACCGCGGCCCGGCGCAAGGACCCCCGCGGCCGCACCGGCCAGCGGCGGCGGCGCCCCTGCCGCGGCCGTTTTCACACTCGCGTTCCCCTCCCCGAGCCTGAATACGACGATCAGCACCGCAATCAGGACGAGCGGGCCCCAGGTCGCGACCACCGCTCCCATACCCGCCGGCGCGTCACTTCCCGGCGAAGCCGCGGGTACCGGGGAAATCGGCGCTCGTCCGTTCACAGTCGTATCGTTGCTTTACTGAGCCATGGTCTCCGTCTCGAGTTGGGATCCGTCATCCGCCTCGGGCGTCCCCCGGGCGCCGGTGTCGGGGGGAGTTTCGCGGGGCGTTCTGGCCGGCACCTTCTTGCTCCGGACAGCTTTCTTCCTCGTAGCCTGTCCCGCCGCGGATCCCTGGCCAGGGTCTTGCCCGCCGCTCGCCCGCACCGGCCGCGTCTTCGTCGCTCGCTTCTTGACAGCACGCTTTTTCGCGGTCTTCTTCGCCACCGGCTTCGCGCTCTCGGCGACGGCCCCCTCCCCGGCCGGGGAGGGCCGAGCCCCCGCGCGCTCCCGCTGACCGTTCTCGTCGCGCTGCTCCTCGTCGGCCACCGAAACCCCTCACCATTCATCCTCGGCCACGCGACCGATCAAAACGCGGAGTTTAGCATGTTTGCCCCCGGTCACGTATGATCCGGGCGCCGGCAACTCTACGTCACGCCCCCAGTGTCCTGTCTTATCAGCTCACCTATTTCAGCGAGCCGAGAAGCTCTCGGACCCGGCGCGCGCGCGAGGCGGGACGGGCTCCATGGCCGCTGAGCGGCCGCGCGAGCGCATTCTCGTCCTCCGCGGTCCGGTAGCGCTCGGCGCCTTCGAACGCCGGCGGTACGAACGTGCCATAAAGGTCTGCATGCGCGCCCTGACGGCGCTCGAGGCCCGCTACGTGCACTTCGTCCGCCTGTCCGCTCCCTTGCCGAAGGCGGCGCGATCCGTCCTCGAGAACCTGCTGGATTACGGCCCGACCCTGGACAGCCACGCGCTCGGCGCAGATCCGGGGTCCTCCTCGGCCCGCTTGACCGACGAGCGAGGGAGAACGATCCGGCTCGTGGTGACCCCTCGTCTCGGCACGATCTCTTCCTGGTCGAGCCAGGCCACCGAGATTGCCCGAAACTGCGGTCTCGACATGATCGACCGCATCGAGCGAGGCCGTCTTGTGTCCCTCACACAGAACGTGGAGCGCAGCTCGACCGGCGCGGGCTCCGCCAGCGCACTGCCGGCCGAGGCGATACGGCTGCTTCACGACCGGATGACCGAGACCCTCCACTATGACGATCCGGAGTCGATCGAGCTCTTTCACGACGCCTCGCCTAGACCGCTGGCCACCGTTACGATGGGCGAGCGCGGTAAAGCTGCGCTCGAAGATACCAATCGGCGTCTCGGGCTCGCCTTGAGCGAGGCCGAGATCGGTTACTTGCTGCGTGCCTTCGGTGCCCTGGGCCGAGACCCGAGTGACGCCGAGCTCATGATGTTCGCTCAGGCGAATTCCGAGCACTGCCGGCACAAGATTTTCAATGCCACATGGACCATCGACGGGGTCGAGCAGAGCCATTCTCTGTTCGAGATGATCCGACACACCCGGGACCGCCTCCAGGGGGAGGAGGCCGCGCACGTGCTCTCGGCCTACGTCGACAACGCGGCGGTGGTCTAAGGCCTCGCCACCTCCTCGTTCGAGCCGCGAGCGGGCCATCGGTACCGGTACCAGGCCTGCCCGATCCATCTGATCATGAAGGTCGAGACCCACAATCACCCGACGGCGATCGCGCCCTATCCAGGCGCCGCGACCGGCTCGGGGGGAGAGATCCGCGACGAGGCCGCAACCGGCCGAGGTGCGCGGACCAAGGCGGGTCTCGTCGGATACAGCGTCTCGCACCTGCGCCTTCCCGACCACGTCCGCGAGTGGGAGCAGGGGGCGGTGCCGCCTCCTCCCCATCTCGCGAGCGCGCACCGGATCATGCTCGAGGCGCCCATCGGCGCTGCGCGCTACAACAATGAGTTCGGGCGACCGGGGTTGCTCGGATATTTCCGTACCTACGAGCAGCCGGATCCGCACAGCGGAATCGTCCGCGGCTACCACAAGCCGATCATGCTGGCTGGTGGGATGGGGGCGGTACGTGCCGAACATGTCGCCAAGGTCCCCCTGCCCCCGGGCTCGGCGCTCGTCGTCCTCGGGGGGCCGGCGATGTTGATCGGCCTCGGGGGAGGCGCCGCGTCCTCGCTCGGGCAGGGCGAAAGCGACGCGGATCTGGACTTCGCCTCGGTACAGCGCGACAACGCTGAGATGGAGCGGCGCTGTCAGGAAGTTCTGAACGCCTGCGTCGGGCTCGGCCCGGACAGCCCGATCCTCTCCGTCCACGACGTGGGAGCCGGGGGGCTCTCGAACGCCATCCCCGAGCTCGCCCATGGCGGCGGCGGTGGTGCCGAAGTGGCACTGCGCGAGATCCCGAGCGCTGATCCGGGCCTGAGCCCGCTCGAGATCTGGAGCAACGAGGCACAGGAACGCTTCGTGCTCGGTATCGCGGCGGACCGACTGGAGGTATTCGAACGCTTCTGCGACCGCGAACGGTGCCCGTTCGCGGTCGTCGGTCGGCTCGTCTCGCGGGCCCATCTGACGGTTCGCGACCAAGAGCTCGGCAACGTCCCGGTGAACGTGCCGCTCGACCTGGTGCTCGGCGCGGCCCCTCGGATGCACCGCCAAGCGCGCCGGACGCGGGGTCCCGAGCAAACCCTCTGTCTAGAAGGTGTCACCGTAGAGGCGGCGGTAGACCGGGTGCTGCGCTTGCCGGCGGTCGGCGACAAATCCTTCCTCATCGACATCGGCGACCGTACCGTAGGCGGACTCGTGGCTCGCGACCAGATGGTCGGCCCCTGGCAGGTTCCAGTAGCCGACTGCGCCGTCACTGCAAGTGGGTTCGAGAGCTTCACCGGCGAGGCAATGGCGCTCGGAGAACGGGCGCCGATCGCGGTTCTGGACGCCCCAGCCTCGGGCCGCATGGCGGTCGGAGAAGCCCTGACGAACCTGGCCGCCGCGGCGCTTCCCGCCCTTTCCCGGGTCGCTCTCTCCGCAAACTGGATGGCGGCCTGCGGCGACGCGGAGGACGATGCCCGCCTATACGACACCGTGCGGGCGGTAGGGCTGGAGCTCTGCCCCGCCCTCGGCGTGTGCATCCCGGTCGGCAAGGACTCGCTGTCGATGCGGGCGCACTGGCGCGCCGGGGAAGAGACGCACGAGGTGAGAGCCCCAATCTCCCTCGTGGTCTCCGCGTTTGCTCCGGTCACCGACGTCCGCCGTACCTTGACGCCGGAGCTTCGTACCGATCTCGAGGAGGAAAGCCGCCTCTTCCTCGTCGATCTGGGAAAGGGTCGTCATCGGCTCGGCGGCTCGGCGTTGTCCCAGACCTTCGAGCTTCCAGGCGGCCAACCGCCCGACGTCGACGACCCGGCGCTGCTCAAGTTCTTCCTGGAGAGCATCCTCGCACTGAACGCCACCGGCGACCTGCTCGCCTATCATGATCGCTCCGACGGCGGTCTCGTCACCACGCTCGTCGAGATGGCCTTTGCTTCGCACGCGACCCTCGAGATCGAGCTCGGGTCACTCAGCCCCGAGGCATGCGGGCCGGAGCGCCTGCTGGAGCTCCTCTTCAGCGAAGAGCTGGGGGCGGTGGTGCAGGTTCCGCGCTCCCGCGAGCAGCGATTTCTCGAAACGCTCTGCGCACATCCGGCGCTGGCCCCGCACGTCCATCCGCTCGGCCCGGTGCGGGCGCCCTCGACGTCGGCCGCCCCCTATCTCGAAATCCGCCACCTTGGAGAGTCGAAGTTCCGTGCACTTCTCGATGATCTCCGTCTCGCCTGGTCGGAAACCAGCTACCTGATACAGTCCGAGCGCGATGACGAGGCGTGCGCGAGAGACGCGTACGGCGCCCTCCGAAACCCCGGCCGCGGCCTGTGGGCCGATCTGACCTTTCCGCTCCCCACCCCTGCCCCGCGACCTGGCCGGGATCGCCCCGCGATTGCCATTCTTCGCGAGCAAGGGATCAACGGGCACGTGGAGATGGCCGCGGCCTTCGACCGGGCCGGCTTCGAGGCCATCGACGTGCACATGAGCGACCTCATCGGAGGCCGCGCGCGTCTCGAGAGCTTCGCCGGGCTGGCCGCCTGCGGCGGATTCTCCTACGGAGACGTGCTGGGCGCCGGAGGCGGGTGGGCGAAATCGATCCTGTTTCACGACGAGCTGCGAGCCCAGTTTGCCGCCTTCTTTGCCCGGCCCGACAGCTTCACGCTCGGGGTCTGCAACGGCTGTCAGATGCTCGCGCATCTCGCGGCCATCATCCCGGGTGCGGAGGAATGGCCGGCGTTCGTCAGGAACCGTTCCCAGCAGTTCGAGGCCCGTCTGGTCATGTGCGAGGTCGTAGACTCGCCGTCGCTCCTCTTTCGAGGGATGGCCGGCTCGCAACTTCCCGTCGCGGTTGCCCACGGAGAAGGACGCGCGCTGTTTCGTGCCGGCCCCGCAGGCGCGCCCGGAACCACCTGTTTGCGTTATATCGACTCGGATGGCCGTCCCACCGAGCGGTATCCGGCAAATCCGAACGGCTCCCCGGCCGGTATCACGGGCGTGACCAGCCGCGACGGCCGGGTGACGCTTCTCATGCCTCGCCCCGAGAGGCTGTTTCGGACCGTGCAATACTCCTGGCACCCCCGCTCCTGGGCCGAGCACGGTCCCTGGCTGCGGATTT
>Ga0114931_10007586_pt1 | contig 13256 bp, 12 predicted proteins | sample 2SBtaG_FD_89579 | JGI IMG/M metagenome (GOLD analysis project Ga0114931, IMG submission 89579) | Deep subsurface microbial communities from Kolumbo volcano to uncover new lineages of life (NeLLi) - 2SBTROV14_V59a metaG | ecosystem: Environmental > Aquatic > Marine > Volcanic | place: Kolumbo... | reverse complement strand
GACGGAAGAACTGGTGACAATCCTGAACATCACCGCGCATCGAATAGGCATCGGATCCGGGCCCGGCAGCCCTGTTTGGGAAATTGCAGACGCATTGGGCTCGATTGGCGGAGACATCGGTGGCTTGCGCATCGCTTCCGTTGTGCCCGCGCCAGGCGGCGCTGGATTGTTGACGCTCTTAACCTGTTGCGCAGGCGTCAGACGCCGATCGCACACCAGCAGGAACACGTAGACCCGTCTACAGCTACAGCGTGCAGGTTCGCTAGCGCAGCGGACCGCTTGGAGAGCCGTCCTACCCGGCGCGCAGCGCAGTCGCATCACCGATCTTCAACAACAGGCCGCGTGACGGGCTTGGGGCCTTCACCATAGGGCGGCGCGGGCGTTGTGCGGGCGCCGCGAACGACCGGCGCGGGATCCGCGGGGACGCCTCGCTGACGGTCCGCCAGAGGCGTGCGCTCCAGCCGAACTATCGTCTCGGCGCCGCGAACGGTCTGCGCAAAAGATGTGTAGTTGCCATCAAGGAACGAAGTGCCCTTTCGACTCAGGCAGATAAACACCTGTGAACCATTGGTGTTTGGCTCAGTGCCGCGCGCAAGCGACAGCACGCCAAAGTCGTGGGGCAGCTTGCTTGGCTCAAGGTCGATGTAAAACCCCGGCCCGCCGCCACCTGTGCCTGTCGGGTCGCCAAACTGCACGACAAACGGATCGCCCACCCGATTCGTCGGCACGATGCGGTGCACTTTGATATCGGAGTAGAAACCACCCTCAACAAGATCCAGAATGACACGACAGGTGTTTGGCGCCTGGTCAGGCCTGAGGCGCACCTCGATTTCACCGGCGGTGGTGTCGAAGACGATGTGCCGATCCGTCCACGCATGAATGCCTGAATACAGCCGAGCCGGATTGGGCGCGAATGTCATCCGCTGACCCAAGGGCTGGACCTTAAGCGGCGTGAGCATTGGCGCCAGCACAACCGCGGGCCCGATCTTCTGTCCGCCGACCTCCAGTTGAGCGTAGAGCACGCGAGGTTCGAGCGAAGACCAGAGAATGGGAAAGAGTCCAGCCAGATCGACTTTGCCCGCTTCGGCGCTGGCCCGTTCGACCTCGGCAGCGTCCGGGGGAGCGAGCAGAACAATCTCCACTTCGCCCGACTGGCCCGTGGGAACCTCGACAGTCATGGGGATGGTTCTACCGACACCAAAGTACGCGCGGCTGGGGATCAGTTGCGCCAGTGCGCTGGGCGCGACAGCGAACATGAAGAACAAACCCAGCGCAGGCAGGCGCATACGCATTGCGGAAGGTGCAGGCAGCGACATCGCAGCGACTCCTTGGTTGATGACCCACTATTGTCGTCGCGCAGCGGTCGGCGTCAATCGCGTCCCGGCGCTTGGTGGCAACCGGCGTCGCGTTGCGGACGAGTGGACGCCCTCCTCGCCGCCCCGCGCCCCGGCGCTCCTGCACCTCGAGCGCCCCGCCACCCCTCGCTGCGCGCAACATCGCACACGCATGCGATTTGACGACTGTAGCTGAATGTGGCGATTACTCGATGTCGAAAATGCGCAGCGCTGTGGTCTCGCCAGGCAGGCCTTGCTTGCCAGTTGTGGGCGCGTGGCCGAGGTCCAGCGCCCGCCATGCAAAGACGACCTGCTTCGCAGCTGCGAAATCCTGCTCAGACCTGGGCAGCAGATTGATGACGAACCCGCCCTCATCGGTGTACCACCGCACGCTCATGTCCGCTTTGAGCATGTTGGCGCCCACGCCATGGTTGTAGTCGTCCACAGTGCGCATGCCATCCGAGACAATCGTGGTCGTTGACGCGAGCTCCGCTTGTGGCATCGGGTCCAGCGGGAAGAAACGGTACTGGTAGTTGGTGACGATTTCACCATTGAGCATCGACCACTGCTCTGCGTACCGCTTCTGCGGATGCAGGCCACGGTGGCTGGGGCAATAGAACACAGGCGCAGCGTTCAGATACTGATTGACAACCAGCCAGCCGGTTCCATCCCACGCATTGGGATCGTCGCTGGCGAGGTGCGCAATCTGCATGTCCTGGGGCACAAGCTCCCCGGGACGTTTGTGACTAAACACGGTTGGCGGAAGGAACCCATCGTGGTCGTTCACGTACATTTGCATCGCCAGGCCAATCTGCTTGAGATTGGAGGCGCACACAACGCGCCGCGCGGTCTCCGTCGCACGTGATAGCGAGGGCAACAAAATACCCATGAGCAGCGCCATGACCGACATCGAAACGAGCAGGTCCGGTAGAGAGAAACCTGCGCACCGACAGTGCGATGATTTGTGTGGCCGATTAAGGCGTCCGGTATTTGGCGAACATTGCGGAATCTGCACCTGGACGAGCCCTCCGCACCCGGTGATGCTGTACCATACATCATAACCAACCCACTTGGCAAGTCGAAATCACTGTCGGGCACTAAAATTTATGTTTGCTATTTGTTAGCATTCAGGCAAGTCACGCCTGCATAACCCGCAAAATCTGCGAAAGAAGCATCCGCAATCGCGACTTTCGCGTACACTGATAGCATGTGGTGGGCGTATGCTGATGCAGGAGCGCCAACCTCCGGGAGCCAATGCCCGTATGGCGGCAAAAGCGGCACAACGCGCCCATGATCTTGAACTGATGCAGCGCATCAGCTTAGATGATGAAGAAGCAATCGACGCCCTGTACACCCGATTCGGGGGACTTGTTTATCGGATGGCGACACAGGCGCTTTCCACTCCAGCAGATGCTGAAGACGCTGTTCAGGAGATTTTTGTTCGATTGTGGCGAACCGCTGGCCGCTTTGATCCGGAACGTGCTGCGCTGGCGACGTGGGTTATGCTCATCACCAGAAGATTTCTGGTGGATCGGCTGAGACGGGCCAGGGTGAGAGGCAGGCCAGCGTCGCTGGTGGAGGCATGGAGCCCGCCTGCCAGCGGCAGAGATCCGGAGGCGACAGTGGAGCTCGGTGAGCGTTTTGGCGCCGTGATGAAACGCATCGAAACGCTTCCCGAATTGCAACGTGACGTCTTGAAGCGCGCCTACCTGCGTGGACAGACGCTCAGAGAGATAGGCGAGGAATTGAACAGGCCGCTCGGAACAATCAAATCCACCCTAAGTCGGGCGTTGGTTCGATTGCGGGAGAGTGGCATCGGCGAGGAAGCAGCGGCATGAATACGAGAGAACTTCTGGAAATGGCGTCGCTCGATGCGCTCGGTCTTCTTGATGACGACGAGCGCCGCAGTTTTGAGTGCGCCTTCCGCGATGCGCCGTCCACAATTCGCAGCGAGATTCGGCGTGAGCAGGAGCGCCTGGCCTGTGACGAATCGCTCCTGCCCCAAGTCGAGCCCCCCGCAAGCCTCCGCGTGCGCGTCATGGGCGCTGTCCGCGATGCAATGCGCGCGGTCCAAGCCCCCGCAGCCCACAGCGAAGTCATCGCCAGGATCAATCCTGGCGCATGGTCTTGGCGTGGCAGGGTTTCTCCCGTCTGGCGGGCTGCGTGCATTGGCTTCGCCACCGCCACCGTTGTCCTGCTCACTGCGGGGTTTCAGTTGCAGCGGGAATGGAGCAGCGCGAACGCAGCGTCGACCGATGGCGCCATCGCTGAAATGATCACCAAGCAGATCGGGGCGCGCTTTGTTGACGTGCTGCTGTCCGACACCTCACAAAAGGTCGCCTTACACGCTGCTGACAAAGATCTCGCAGGAGAAGCGACGATCCTGATCGATCCCGAATCAAGCACAGCGTTTCTTGTCGTGCGCGATCTCCCTGCAATCCAGGGGCGGTATCGCCTGGTCGCGATGGATGACGCTGGCCATGCTGGCCCTTCGATCACGGATTTCGTGTCCAATGGCGGTCTGGTCGGTCGGCCGTTGCGCCTTGAGTCCAAGCAGACCAATTCGCCCTTTGCAATTGTGCGAACCAGCGCGCGAGGTGAGATCGAAAAGCCCGTGCTCATCAGCGGCTGAATACCATCGCTGTAGTTTCGGACTTTTCCACAGGCGCCTGCCGCGCGTGCCGCAGGCGTTTTTCAATTGGCGCATCGCTACCTAACTATGGAGTGGCTTGCTCTATTTTCGCTGGCGGGTCATACATTGCTGGCCGGCGCGGCGGCTGGTGATGGCGCGCTCGATGGGTTTGCCTAAGAATATGACGGTTGGCGATCGCTGCAGGCGACGTCTTCGACGCGTCGCGCTCCCCAGGCGAGCCGCCCGCGCAGGATCTGTGAATGTGCGGACACACTGCGCGGTGTGCGCTAGGATTGGCTGGTGGCACGGTGGACTTCCATCTCGGTCACACAGGAACGTCAGTCGGACTCCGACGGGGAGGAGCAGGTGCGCGTGCACATGACGCAGGGCGCGAAACTGCCCTGGCGGGTGAAGCTGTCCATTGTAATCGGCGTCGCGCTGGGGCTGGGACTGCTGGCGCTGCTCTTTGTCATCGCGATTCCCATTGCGATTGCGCTGCTTGTCGTTGCCCTTGTCGCAGCCACAGCGGGATCGTTGCGGCGCAGATATTGGCGCCTTCGGCAGCGCGACGCTGCGGGCAGGCGCAATGTGCGCGTGGTCGAGCGGTAGAGGACGAGCGCCTATGCAGCGTGCTCGCCTTCACAGCGGTCGCGCCAGCGTTCGAGAAGTTGTCGCGTCAGGTCGCCTGGCTTGGCGGTCCCCACCACGTCACGCTCGATGCGCGTCACGGGCAGCACACCCCACATGGAGTTGGTGAGGAACACCTCGTCAGCGTCAAGCGCATCGTCGAGGCTGAGCATGCGCTTGCTGACGCCTGCGCCAAGCAAGCGGGCTGCTTCGACGATGAAATTCCGCGTCACGCCTGGCAGGACCGGGCTTGGCAGGTCGGCGCCTTCCTCCGCTTCCTCGCCCTGCGCGATTGGCGTGTGTAGCGCGCCGTCCTTGACGACGAACACGTTGCTCACGCCGCCGCTGGCGAGGTGGTCTGTTACCTGCATGACGAGCGTTTCGTCGGCGCCCGCGCTCGCTGCGAGTTGCAGGGCGCGCAGGCGAGGCCAGTAGTTGATCGTTTTGCGCCCCGCGAACGGGTCGAGTGGATTGACGCGCAGAGCAGCGACGACGACCTGCGCGCCTTTGTGGAAGAGCTGCTCTGGATAGGTCGGCGCAGGCTGCGCCACGACAAGCAGCGTGGGATCATGCTGGGCGCCGGGGGTGGCGGAGCGCATATTGAGATCACCCCCGGTGATAGTGACGCGCACGCGGGCGCGGTCGAGCCCGCTTTTCTTGACGACGCTGCGCACCGCTTGCGCAAGGGGCGCCTGTCGTAGCGACGTGGTTAATCCCAAGTCACGAGCAGCGAGCGCCAGCCGAGCCAGGTGCGCATCGAGCATGATACACTCACCTCGCGAAACGAGGATGGTTTCAAACAGGCCGACGCCATGCTGCAACCCCGCGTCAAACACGGAGATTTTCGCGTCAGCAGCTTCGACAAACGCGCCATTGAGCCAGACCGTAACCGTCATGGGCCCAGTGTAGGCGTTGTGGCGCGGGCGTCAGCCGCTGGGTCCGACGCTGGCGTGCAGCGCGAGTTCGAGTTGCAGGGCGACCTTGGTCGCAAGCCAGAGGATAAAGTGGGCGCCCCCCACCATGAGAGCTGCGTCGCGCTCAAGCGAAAACATCCACATGATGACCACGTAATACATGGCGGAGCCAAGACCCGCTCCGATCACCCACGCCACACCCGGGTGTATGTGCAAGCCATGGGCTGCGACGACCGCCAGGTAAAACAGCCCCACCGCAAGCGCCATACGCGCCGCAGCGAGTCCAATCTTGCCAAAGGGCGCTTCGAGCACGCGCGCCACAAAGAGCAGCGCAGCGAGCCCTAGCCCGGTGCGAATGAGCCCATTGATCAGCACATTGAAGAATGCGACAATCCACGCGCCGATCTTGCCGCTCTGGGCAATTCCCCAGGACTGTCCGCCTGCGAGAATCGCAGCGAGAAACAGCGCAATAACGCCGACAATAAGCGGCGTGCGCCAGTCCAACTTGCCTGGCCTTGACAGCGCGGCCCGCTCGAGCTGCTCTTCTGGTTTCTCGACATGCACTTCACCTGTTTGTGTGGTGATCTTCTCGTTACGCGCGAAATCCCAGCCACACTTGGCGCACACGAGCGCGTCAGCAGCGACGTCGGCGCCACAGCTCGGACATGGTTCACTGGCGGGCGCTGGCGGCGATGGCTCATCCTTTGCATAGGGTTGTTCAGATGATGGCGCATCGCTGATCTCAGCGGGTGACGCCTGTTTTTCATCTGCTCCTGCAGGCGAATCAACTTCGCTGAGTGGGACACCTTCGAGAGATGCGCCAGCCTCGTCAGGCTGCTCGGGCTGTGGATCGTTTATCATCACGTTGATGTCCGCTTCTTCCGAATCGGGGAGATGCCTTTCAAACCGCTGGCGAGGAAGTATTCGAGCAGATCGCAGCCCGGGCGAACGAAGAGCAGACTTTCCTTGCCATGAGCCTCTGTAAAGCGGCGCTGCACAAGCGACCGCACCCAAGCGCCCCCCATGACAAAGGGCGTCGGTTCGGGGATCCAGGTTCGCGCCCTGCAGGAATACGCGCAGTCACAGCAGACAAGCAGACGCCAACCAGCAGCGCCCGAGCCCCGTGGTTCGAGGTCTTCGCCGCAAAGCGCCAGCAGCGCATCGAGCATCGGACCTACAACCGCATCGTCGGCGCGCTCGATCGCTGCGATCTTCGCCCGGATGTCAGCGTCAGCAGCAGCGGTTGCAGCGGCGCTCGTATGAGCGAAAACCATGTCCGCGCGCGACAGGACATCGACTGCAGCGTCTGCGGTCGATGCGATGGGGTCAGCCGATGTCGATGCGGTGATGGGGGCGCGTTTGACGCCCAGCAGCGTGACGGCGCCAAGAAAAGCGCTGTCGCGACCCGCTGCCAGCGCTCTGACGCGCACCATCTCAGCAAGCGGGGGCAGCGCAGCGGACTGCCCCGGGCCCCACAGCCAGGCCAGATTCGCAGGACGCACGCCAGCGCTGATCCGGGCGAGGTTTACATCGTGGTGTTCAAGCGTTTGTGCAGCCGTCTCCATGAGCGCAAGCGCGACGTCTCGACACCGGCCGCGCGGCGTGTGCTGTCGCCAGTCGCGCCCACGCACCGCACTGGGCGGGCGCGTGATGGCGTCCCAGTCCAGCAGATTCCCAGTGTCGATCAGCACGCCCCGACCAGGCGCGACGGACGCAAGCGACAAGCTGGCAGCGCTGTCGCCCATCGCGTCACGCCAGGAATCAATCACCGCTGCGAACAACTCGCGCGTCTCCGTAAGCATCAGATCTGCAGGCGCAGCGTCAAGCACGATGCCTGTGTCTTCCTGCGCCAGGGCTGACCCTTCACATCCCGCGCACACCAGGTCAACAACGAAAAGCGATGCGTCCGCCGGCGTGTCGAGCCCCGCAGCAGCTGCCTCGATCGCGCTTCGCCCGGGCCAGTGGAGCGCTGCATCGCAGCCCAGAAGCGACATCGCGCCCAGTGCTGGATCCGCGGGCGCTCCGCGCGGAATCGCAGCGACCGCGCCAACGCGCCCCATCCGGGCAAGGCGATCAATGTTGGGTGTATCAGCAACCTCCAACGGCGTGAGTCCGTCCAGCTCGGGCAGCGGCTCATCCGCTGCGCCGCTCAGAATCACGACGCCCCACTTCATCACAATGGGCTATCGGCATAGCGATGGCTGGCGCGTCAACGGGCGTGATGCGCACCCGCCCGGACGCCTGTGACGCGCGTCACCCATCGGACAATGGCGGACAGCGCGGAAGGGTCGATCGTCGTCTCGATCTGCGCATACTCATCAGGCGTCCCCCGAGTTGCGGGTTGAAACAGATGGTTGAGCCCGGGCAACACGCGCGTCGTCAACCGCGCCGCGTCATCACGTTCAAAGCCGAGCATCAACGCCTGCAAATTTTCATCGGGTGGAACCTGCAGATCAAGCGACCCGTTGAGCGCAAGTGTCGGACAGCGCACCTTGCTCAGGTACTCGCTGGGCTGGACCTTAAGGAACGAATGGAACCAAGGTGTATTCCACGCGCGCATCTGGGCGTCGACCTGAATCTGCAGCGCCTTCTTTGCTTCATCGGTCTTTGGTTCGCCGCCCGAGCCAGGTCCAACAAACTGCGCGCGAAGGGCGCTGTACACAGTGTGTTCATCCGCATCACCCGCAATAGCGTTCAGAAACGCGCGCTGCAGCGCAAGTCGATCCTGAACAACTGGCGCGGGAACGCCCGATGCTTCAAGGATTTTACGAAGTTGCAGCGGCATGAGCTCGATCGGCGCGACGCCCGGCCCAGCCAGCAGCACGAGAAACGCCACCGCATCGGGCGCTTTGGCCGCTGTCATCGGACCAATCATGCCGCCTTCACTGTGGCCAAGGATGCCGACGTGGGACCCGTCGATCCCGGGTGCATGGCGCAGGAACTCAAGCGCCTGCAGCGAATCATCCACCTCATTGTCGATGGTCTGCTTGGACAAATCGCCTGCGGATTTACCCACCCCGCGATCATCAAGACGCAGCGAAGCGACGCCCGCCCGCGCAAGAGCGTCTGCGATGACAAGAAACGGGTGGTGCCCGAAGATCGTCTCATCGCGATCCTGCGCGCCCGAGCCATTCAGCAACAAGACGGCGGGGAAGGGCCCGTCGCCAGGCGGCGTCACAAGCGCGCCCGCAATCGCCGCGCCGTCCCAGCCATGCACAACAACTTCCTGCGAGCTGTAGGGAAATGGGGGCTTGGGCGTTTGTGGTCTGCGCGGTCCGACATCCGCCGAGGCGCCTTCGGGAAGCCGCTCCATCGTGATGGCGATCTCCTGCCCCGGCTGTTTGAATGTTCCAGTCGCGTTGTCGCCCTCACGCTTCAGGTCAAACTGCGCCGCGACAGGCGCGCCCGCAGGTTGCAATGCGAAACGAATTGCGTCTTTGGTGTATGTCACGTCGCGAAGGCCTGCGTCCTTGAGTCCCTGCAGCGGAATAGACAGGGTCTCACCCTGCGCCTCACCGTCCTCGCCAATGCGGAAAACAACCAACATGTCAACGCGCATGCCGCTAATCTCAGCGACGAGCTTCCATCGTTCGACCTTCGTCGCTTCGCTGTTCCCATCGGCAGCAAGCGCGCCGACAGCGGCGCTTGTCATGGGAATCGAGACAACGCCAAACGACGCTATAGCAAACGTCACCGCAACGCTGGACAAACGAAATATCGCCATTTCACTCCTCAATCAATGCAGTAGTAGTGTTTCCAGAGATCCATCGACATCTGCGACCCAGCCACCAAAGCCTGGCGCGCGCCGCGTCAGTTCTTCGACTTATCTTCGTTCTTGGCTTCATCAGGCTGTTCTTGCGGCGCAGGCGGCGCGGGTACACGCCCAACCATGGCGCCAGTCTCGCGATCGTAGAAACTGATGAAACCACCGTTTCTATCTGCCTGAGCCCACAAAAGCCGTCTGCCATTCTTGAGGCGCGTGTAAATCTGACCACCAAACGGCGTCGCCATCAATGCGACGAGCGGCGAGCCGTTGTCGTTCACGGTGATGACGCCGCCGCCTTTGAGTGTGGCGCCAACTCTTGCAACTATTTTTTCCTGCGTGTTGTACATGGCGACCTCGCCATGGTCCTCCATCGAGTACACGCGGCCCATAAGTTCGTTTCTTCTATTTATTATCTGCCCTTCCTGGAAGCGAATCATGTCGAAGAATCCATAACCATGATGGCGTGAATCAACCCAGATGCGATTGGCGAGTTCTCCCCTTCCATCGTACATGTCAAACATGGAAAATCCCTCAACATCATTGGGGTGCATGTAGAGGCGTGCGCCAACTTTTCCTTTGTCATCGACAATGCGAATCTCTTTCGCGCTGACCACGCCTAGCGTGACATCCTCAGCGGGCGCCTGGATGATCGGCGCAGGCTCCCCTGGAGCGGGCGCAGGCTGCGCCAAACCGCCCAGCGCCATGCCTGCGACAACAAGCGAACCACCCAACGCCATGCCCGCGAACAAACTTTTGCGATCCATCTTAAATGCACCTCTCAATTACAAAGGACCAACGCTGCAGCGTGACAAGCGCTCAGCGCCTTGTGTACACGATCTCCATAGTCTTCGTTTCTTCGCTGTCTGGATACGCTTGGAACCACTCGATCACATGCCGATCGGGGCTGGCGATACGAAGCGTCTCCCGCACAAGCATCGTTTGCCCGGTGATGGGATCGGGCATTTTGCCTTTCCACGTTATCGTCTTCGTGGCTTCGTCCATGTCGCCTTGCATGAACATGATGAGCGTCGACATCGAATCCATCCACGTGGACTGGTACCGCTTGGTCATGTTGTCATAGCCGAGGTAGCCGATTCCCGTGAATTGCTGCTCCATGAAGTCGCCTTCGTACTTCATCTGGATATAGCGCCCGCCCAGCACCCACACGTTGGCCGAATGACCTCCCGACGTGACAGGCGGCGCCGAGGGATCCATCCAGAACGCACCCTTGGCGTCGAACTCGCCGACGACCGCGTTTAGAACTGCGTGATGAGGGCCGGGAGCGCCAACCTTTTCGTAATACTTCATCATTTCTTCAGGCGACATCTCGGGCTGACCGAGCAGCGCCCAGGCGCTCGCGCCAGCGAGAGAAAGCAATGAAGCCACAGCGATGGATACACGTGCAATGCGCATGGGTGCGCTCCTTCTTGTTCCCACCAAGCCCCCCGGTCGGCGCACCTGCGCCGATGGACCTGATCACCAGCAAGTATACAGCCCGCCTGGCCCGCTGATTCGAGGTGTTCCCCGAGTGTTTGGGCGCGCCACTCAGTCGATATCGAGTTCGCGGACCTTGCGGGCGCGGCGCATTCGCTCCGTCTGGGCGCGGATCAAGTCTCGCGCTTCATCGTGACCGCGAATGTTGTGAAGCGACAGCTCGGGAAGCGTGCGATCAGAGGAATACACGGTGACCGTGCCAACGCCCACCAGCCGCTGGAGGAGCGACTGTTTCTCCGTGGTGTCCTTCACGCGATACACCTCGATTTCCTCAAGCGTGCGCGTGAACACACCACTGCGCAGACGCAGCCTCTGACTTGTAATCTCAAATCTCGTGCAGCGCGTGGTGAGCCATCGCCAAAACGCCCATGGAACAGGTAATACCAGCGCGCACAACAGGAAGGGCGCCAGATTTTCCCATTGGCTCGGACGCCCCGACCAGACGTCGTCCTCGCGATCGAGCGCGTCGTCGAGATTACTCGGGTCGTCATCGCTGATGTCGGTGAGCGGGCCAGCGTCGTCGCTGCGCGAATCCACTGTTCGCCTTGGGCCTGATGCGCCAGCCGACTCCACAGGCTCGACGCGCTTGACCATCAAGCCGCGGTCACGGGCTTTTTCGCGGGCTTCGTCTTCGTGGCGCGCCTCGAGGATGAACTCCATCGTTTCCCCAGTGCGCTCGTCATCGCCGACAATGCGAAATCGCATAAATATCCCCACAGTGGTGTTCACGCGCAAACTGTTGGCAGCGCATCGCCAAGATCGACAGCCCGCTCGAGCATGCGCGAGATGCGCAACATGCGGGCTTCATCAAACGCGGGTCCCATCACCTGCACGCCAATTGGGAGCTTGACGCCGTCGATTTCAGCGAAACCCGCAGGAATCGAAACCGCAGGCAGGCCCGACAGGTTCGCGCCCACGGTGAAGAAGTCCTGCACGTACATCGACACTGGATCATCAAGTTTTTCACCAAAGCGGAACGCGGGCTCAGGCGTTGTGGGCGTGAGGATGGCGTGGGCGCCCGGGCCGCCTGTGTTCATCGACAGCACGCCTTCGAGCTCGTTGCGTATGACCCTGCGCGCCTTGAGCGCGGTGTTGTAATACGCCTCGTAATAGCCGCTTGAAAGAACGTGCGTGCCCAGCATAATGCGCCGCTGAACCTCTTCGCCAAAGCCCTCGCTTCTACTTCGGCAATAGAGTGCGACAAGATCGTCACCCTGTCGCATCTTTGCGCGCCTGCCATAGCGCACGCCGTTGTAGCGCGCCAGATTCGATGACGCCTCCGCGGGCGTGACGATGTAATACGCAGCGATGCCCTTGTCGAGTGCGGGCAGATCCACATCGATGATTTGCGCGCCCAGCGACGCGAACTGCTCGACCGTCTGCTCAAAAACACGCAGCGCGTCTTCGTGCACGCCTTGCGTCAGGACGTTTCGCGGAACCGCGATGCGGAGCGACTCGACAGGTTCATCGAGTTTGTCGGTGAAATCGCGCCCTTCGATGTTCGCGCTGGTCGAGTCGCGCTTGTCGAACCCGCTGATGACGCCAAGCGCCAGCGCTGCGTCGCGCACGGTCCTGCCAAAGGGACCGATCTGGTCGCAGCTGGACGCGAACGACACCAGCCCCCAGCGCGACACACGACCATACGTGGGCTTGATCCCCACAACACCTGTGAAAGCTGCGGGCTGGCGGATGGACCCACCTGTTTCTGAGCCAAAGGCGATAGGCGTCAGTCGAGCTGCGACCGCTGCCGCTGATCCTCCCGACGACCCGCCGGGCGCCCGCGAAACATCCCACGGATTGCGCGTCGGGCCAAAGGCGGAGTGCTCGGTCGAGGAGCCCATAGCGAACTCGTCGAGATTGGTCTTGCCGACCACAATGGCGCCCGCGTCGATCAGCCGCTGGGAAGCCGTCGCGGTGTAAGGCGACGAATAGTTTTCCAAAATGCGCGAGGCGCACGTCGTTTTACCCCAGGAAAGACAGATGTTGTCCTTGATTGCGACAGGCACGCCCACGAGTGGTCCGATCGCGTCGCGAGGCGACTGGCCCGAGCGGCGCGCCTGCGCCACCTGAGCGTCGATCTCGCGGGCGCGCTCGAGCGCTTCCTCGTGAAACACCTGCAGGAAAGCGTGCAGCCCCGTTCCTCCCTCGGGCGCCTCGCCTCCCCCGTCAAGCCGGTCGATGGCGTCGAGACTTGCGCGCGTGACCTCCTGCGCCGTGACTTCCCCAACCCCCTCCGCGCCCCCGCAGATCGCATCGACAATTGCACTTGCTGTCAGGTCTGTGTAGCTCACACGACCACTGTACCAAAGCAACCCGTCGCAACGCTCCCGCCGCCATTGTTGTGTGCTCTGGCGGGAGGGATGGCGACAGCGCGCGCTAACGCAAGCCAGAGAAGGACAGCAGCCGTGACCACACTCGTCTTCGCGTGGATTGGCGTCAGTGTTGTCAGCGTCGCAGGACTCCTGCTGCTCGCCTTCCCCGGGGGGGGG
>Ga0114931_10007585_pt1 | contig 13258 bp, 13 predicted proteins | sample 2SBtaG_FD_89579 | JGI IMG/M metagenome (GOLD analysis project Ga0114931, IMG submission 89579) | Deep subsurface microbial communities from Kolumbo volcano to uncover new lineages of life (NeLLi) - 2SBTROV14_V59a metaG | ecosystem: Environmental > Aquatic > Marine > Volcanic | place: Kolumbo... | reverse complement strand
GATTCTCTTGAATCGAGGGGCTAGACGACCGCGGAGCGGTCGAGGGGGAGGCTCGGCGAAGCCGAGGGGGCGCTGCTGCGCCCCCAACAAACCGTGCTAGTCCCGCGTGGCGCGGCGCAGCCGCGCGTGCGAAGCACCCATCGCTTCGATGGAAACGCGGGACTAGGCTGGGCCCATGGGCTCCGGAGGCTCCCGGGACGATCAGGCGGGCGAGCTTCATCCAAGCGGCCGCTTCGCCCGGGCGCGGGCGCTGCTCGCAGGGCCGCGCGCGACGCTTGTGTCACTCGTGGCGGCCGCGATCGTGGCGTTGCCGTCGCTGTTCGCGGGGCTCGCAGCCGACGACTACTGGCACCGGATCTATCTGACGCACGCGGCACGATGGGCGCCGGCGCTGAAACCGGGGTTCGCCCTGTTCACCTTCTACGACGGCGACCCGGCGCGCAGCCAATGGCTGCTCGATCAGGGCATCGGCGCGTGGTGGGTCGATCCCGCGCTCCGGATCAGCTTCCTCAGACCGGTCAGTGCGCTGACCCATTGGCTCGACTACCAGCTGTGGCCCGGCACGCCGCTCTTGATGCACGCGCAGTCGATCGCCTGGTTTCTGCTCGTCGTCGCCCTCGCGGCGGCGCTCTACCGCCGCACGATCGGAGCTGGCTGGGCAGCGGGCTTCGCGGCGCTGCTCTACGCCCTGGATCACACGCACGGCACGCCCGTCGGCTGGATCGCCAACCGCAACATGCTGGTCAGCGGCGCCTTCGCGCTCGTGTCGCTGTGGCTGTACGTGCAGGGGCGGGCGGGCCGCCGCGTCGCGGCCTGGCTGTCGCCGCTCGTGCTGGCCGTCGCGCTGCTTGCGGGCGAGGCGGCGCTGGGGATTGCGGGCTATCTCGCGGCCTACGCGCTGTTCCTCGACCCGTCCCGCCGGCGCCGCCGTGCATTTTCGCTGGCTCCGCATGCCGCCGTCGTGGCGGCGTGGGCGGCTATCTACCACCTTGGTCACCACGGCGTGCGGGGCTCGGGGCTGTACTACGACCCCCTCCGCTCGCCGCTGTTGTTCGCGCGCCATCTGCCCGTGAACCTGTCGCTGCTGCTCGCCACGGAGCTCGGCGCTCCGACGCCGGATACCTACCCGCTGGTGTCCGGATCCCTCCAGCTCGCCTTGATCGCGATCGCGGTCGGCGTGCTGGCACTGGCCGCGTTCGCGATCGTGCCGCTGGTTCGACGGAGCGCGGTCGCGCGCTTCTTCCTGCTCGGCGCGGCGCTGGCCGCTGTTCCGGTCTCGGCAGTCGCACCGTCGGCGCGCACGCTTCTGCTCGCGGGCTTCGGCCTGATCGGGCTGGTGGCGCTGATGGTTCAGTCGGTAGTCGAGCGGGGCCCCGCTCTGCCTTCACGCCGAGCGCTGCTCGCGCCTTTCGTCGCGATCGCGGTCTGGGCGGGCGGGGGGCATCTGCTGCTCTCGCCGCTGGTGTTCCAGGTGCGCGCGTTCCAGTTCGCCTTCATGCAGCATATAGCGGACCAGCTCGCGGCCACGTTTCCGGAGGCGCCGGGTCTTCCGCAGCGTCGCGTCGTGCTGGTCAACGCACCGGACGGAGCCTTCACCGGGTATCTCCTGGTCACGCGCTGGGCCCACGGCCAGCCGATACCCGCCAGCCTGTTTCCGCTCGCGGTAGGGACGCGTGCGGTGGACCTGCGCCGTACCGGCCCGCGAACGCTGCTGGTGCGATCCGCCGGCGGATTCATCCAGGGAGGGACCGAGCTACTCGTGCGCGACCCGCGTCACCGCATGCCGGTGGGCACGAGCGTCCGGGTCGACGGCGACAACGTCCAGGTCGTCGAGGAGACTGCGGACGGCCGCCCGGCACTGGTCCGCGTTACGTTCGACCGACCGCTCGACGACCCCGGACTCGACTGGATCGTCTGGACGCCGCACGGCTTCGAGGGCTTCAAGCCGCCCGCGATCGGCGCGTCGGCGCACATCCCTGCGGTGTCGCTCCTGCGCTGGCCGTAGCGTCAGAGCCCGACGCTCGACAGATCGACACGCCCGCCCGCGACCGGCGGGCACCAGTAGTAGCTCCCTGTGGCAGGACGGCTGAAGCGGAACAGACCATCGACGATGCCGTCGTCGAGGCCGGCCATGCGCCTCAGCACCCGCTCGTAGCGATCGAGGCTCTCGCCGTAGGCGATGAACAAGAGCCCCTTCTCGCGCCGGTTGATGTACGGCATCGAGCGCCGCACCATGAACGCCTCCGGCTCGAAGCTCTCCTGCGCGGCGCGTTTGACGTGAGCGTAGTCCGGCGCATCGTCCAGCTCCTCGTTGTCGCTGGCACGGCGACCGAAGAGGTGGTCCCGCTCCTGCTCGGGCAGCCGCGCGAACCACTCGACGTCGTGCGCCCAGCGCTGCACGGCCACGAAGCTCGAGCCGTCGGCGGCGATCGCTGCTTCGACGGCAGCCTCGTCCGTCGGGTTCTCGGTTCCGTCCACGTAGCCCGTCAGATCCCGCCCGTCCCGGTACTTGAACAGTTCCACGTCGTCGGCAACCTGGTAGGCGTCGCCCAGCACGCTGCGCGCGCGACGCACGCGGTCGTCCACAGCCCCGCGATCGGCGCCGCGTGTGAGCAGCCACACCGCACCCTGGGTGGACGGCACGTGTACCCCCGGACCCGGAAGCGCGGGGAACGCGCGCAGGCCGGGAACCTCGGCGCCGAGGGCGGTGACCAGCGGAGCACCCAGACCGAGCACGGTCATCGCGGGCTGGACAGCAGCGGCGAGCGCCGCCAGACCGGCGCGTGGATCGCTTGCCGCGCGCAGGGTGAAAGTGACGGAGCGCGCCGTCGCGGGAACGGGCGCAAGCACGAGGGGCTGGGGAGATGCCATCGACGGGTACTCTAGCAGCTACTCGCAGTCAGGAAATACCTGCTTGTAGAGCGCGTCACCGATCAACTTGTGGCCGCGGCGCCCCCAGTGGACGTCGTCGTTCACGAAGCGGCGGTAGCGCCGACAGAGCACGTTGGGGTCGCCGCAGCTCAAGAGCGGATAGGTGTCGAACACGGCGTCCAGCTTGCCGAGCTCTTCCTGCTTGAACATCCACGTGTTGAGCCTGTGCGTCGCCTGGACCCGACGGTCGACGACGCCGCGCAGCCGTCCCCACGGCGGCACCGTCATGGCGATCACCTTCACACCGTGCTCGCGCGCCGTGCGGTACATCCACGACAGATTGCGTTCAGTGCGGCGGAGGCGTGCCGGGCCGACCAGCAATCCAGCAAGCAGATCGTTCACGCCGCCGAAGATGATCACGTGCGTGTAGTGCGGCTTGTTCCGCGACAGGCGGCGCGGCAGCCCGACGCCGAACAGATTCTGCGTCAGACGCCAGCGCATATGATCGGTGCGCTGACCGCCGACGCCGTACGCGTCGAAACGGCTTTTCGGGCAGCGCTTCTTCAGCTCTGCCAGATAGCGCCCACCGCCGACGCGCGTGTCCGTCAGCGAGTCGCCGATGGCCGCGACGACGTAGCGTTGCTTTTCGAGCTTCGAGGGCCGCGACGGCGCGGGCTCCGGGCTGCTCCTGGTCGGCGTGGAGGCCGCGGCAGCCGCTGGAACGACGTGCCGGTGCCCAACTGCCAGAGCCAGTGGGGCCAGAAGGAGCATTCCTGCCCCGACCAGAAAAGGAACAGCGCGCCGCACGATCAAAAAGCGTAGCGCGCCGCGCTCACCTCCGGCAACGACGCAGCGCGTCCGAGCCGGTGCGCCCTGGCGTTCGAGGCTGTCGGCGCGAGGAGTGCGGCTATTCAGCCGCGGCCGCCGCGCTTCCGGTGGCGCGGAGATCGGCCAGGATGGCGTCGACGTTCTTCTTCGCGTCACCGAACAGTATGCGCGTGTTGTCCTTGTAGAAGAGCGGATTGTCGACGCCCGCGTAGCCGGTAGCCAGGCTGCGCTTCATCACGATGGTGGTCTTCGCCTTCCACACCTCGAGCACGGGCATGCCGTAGATGGGGCTCGAGGCGTCGTCCAGCGCACCGGGATTGACGATGTCGTTCGCGCCGATCACCAGGACCGTGTCCGTCCCGGGGAAGTCCTCGTTGACCTCGTCCATCTCGAAAACGATGTCGTACGGGACCTTCGCCTCGGCGAGGAGCACGTTCATGTGCCCGGGCAGACGCCCGGCGACGGGATGGATCGCGAAGCGCACCTTCGCGCCGGCGTCACGCAGGATGCGCGCCACCTCGTACAGCGGGTACTGCGCCTGCGCCACCGCCATGCCGTAGCCGGGCACCACGACCACGCTCTTCGAGCCGCGGAGTAGGTCGGCCGTTTCGGAAGCGGTGACCGACACCGCTTCGCCGGCGGGGGCCGCGCCCGGCGCCGGGGCCGGGCCCCTGGCTGCGCCAAAACCGCCGAAGATGACGTTGACGATGGAGCGGTTCATCGCCTTGCACATGATGTAGCTCAGGATGGCGCCGCTCGAGCCCACCAACGCGCCCGTGATGATGAGCAGGTCATTGTCGAGCATGAAGCCCGCCGCGGCCGCCGCCCAGCCGCTGTAGCTGTTGAGCATGCTCACGACGACGGGCATGTCCGCGCCGCCGATTGCCATCACCAGGTGCACGCCCAGAACGCTCGCCAAGGCGGCCATGACCGCCAGATCCACGAGCCCCAGCGGGGAAGCGACGCCGAGGAAACGCGCGCCCAGGAACAAGGAGGCCCCGACGATGGCGAGGTTCAGCCAGTGCCGTGCCGGCAGCGTCAAGGGCTTGCTGCGGATGACGCCCTGCAGCTTGCCGAACGCGACAACCGAACCGGTGAAGGTGATAGCGCCGATGAACACACCGACGAACACCTCGACCTCGTGGATGCTGGCCGTGACGCCGGTGAACTGATGGCCGGGGTCGAGATAGCTCGCGAAGCCGACCAGCACGGCCGCGGCGCCAACAAAGCTGTGCAGAGCGGCCACGAGCTGCGGCATGGAGGTCATCGCCACGCGCAGGGCCATGAGGGCGCCGATCACCGCGCCGATCGCGACCACGATGGCGAGCACGCCGTACCCCGTGACGCGGCCGCTCGCTGCCGTCGCGCCCAGCGCGATCAGCATGCCGAGGATGCCGAACAGGTTGCCACGACGTGCCGACTCCTGCGTGCTCAGCCCGGACAGGCTGAAAATGAACAACACGCCGGCGGTGATGTAGGCAACTGTGAGGAGGCTGGCGGGCATCGTTACTTGTGGAACATGCGGAGCATGCGTTGCGTGACGAGAAAGCCACCGGAAATGTTGATCGTCGCCAGCAGCACTGCGGCCGCGCCGAGGATGGTGACCGGCGACGTGACCTTGCCGGAGATCTCCAGCATGCCGCCGATCAGGATGATGCCACTGATGGCGTTGGTGACGCTCATGAGCGGCGTGTGCAGAGACGGCGTCACGTTCCAGATCACCTGCCAGCCGACGAAACAGGCGAGCACGAACACGGTAACGTGCGAGAGCAGCTCCTTCGGCGCGACCATTCCCAGGCCGATCAGAGCCGCGGCTGCGATGACCAGGAAAAGCGCCGTGCGCAAGCCGTGGACACTGGCGCCCTTCCGCGGTGCTTCCGCGGACGCGGCAGCGGGTGGAGCAGCGGACTTCGAAGGCGCGGGCTTGTGGACTGCTTTTGGTCCCGGCGCCACCTTCGGCTTGGGTGGCGGCCACATCAGCTCGCCGTCCTGGAGCACCAGGACGCCGCGCGTGACCTCGTCGTCGAGGTCGATGCGCCAGCCCTCCGCGCCTCCCATGTCCGAAAGCAGGTGGCACAGGTTGTTGCCGTACAGCTGGCTGGCGGTAGGCGCGAGCCGGCTGGGCAGGTCGGTGTAGCCGACGATCGCGACGCCGTGTTCCCGCGCGACCTCGCCCGGCTTCGTCAGCGCACAGTTGCCGCCCGTCTCCGCCGCCAGGTCCACGATGACCGAGCCGGGCTGCATGCTCTCGACCATTTCCTCCGTGATCAAGCAGGGCGCGGGCTTGCCCGGGATCAACGCCGTGGTGATGATGATGTCGACATCCCTGGCCTGTTCGGCGAAGAGCGCCATCTCGGCGGCGATGAACTCCTTGCTCATCACTTTCGCGTAGCCGCCCTGACCCGCGCCTTCCTCCTGGAAATCGAGCTCGAGGAAGTCAGCGCCCATGCTCTGGACCTGCTCCTTGACGGCCGGTCGCGTGTCGAACGCGCGCACGATAGCTCCGAGCCCGCGCGCAGCTCCGATGGCCGCCAGGCCGGCCACGCCCGCGCCGATCACCAGGACCTTGGCAGGCGGAACCTTGCCGGCGGCGGTCATCTGCCCCGTGAAGAAGCGCCCGAACAGCCCAGCCGCCTCGATCACCGCCCGGTAGCCGGCGATGTTGGCCATGGAGCTGAGCGCGTCCAGCTTCTGGGCGCGCGAGATGCGCGGCACCTGGTCCATCGCCAGCACGGTGACCTTGCGCTGGGCCAGCCGTTCGATGAGCTCCTTGTTCCGCGCCGGCCAGAAGAAGCTGACCAGCGTGGCGCCCTCGCGCAGCAGATCCGCCTCGTGGCGCTGGACCGCCTGATTTTCCGCCGGCGGGTGCACCTTGAGCACGATGTCCGCCTGGCTCCAGAGCTCCAGCACGTCGGACACGAGCGTGGCGCCCGCCTTCTCGTACTCGGCATCGGGAAACGACGCGGCTTCGCCGGCTCCGGACTCGATCAGCACATCGAATCCGAGCTTCTTCAGTCGGGCGGTGGTGTCCGGCGTGGCGGCTACTCGTCGTTCGCCGGCATGCACTTCTCTGGGAACGCCTACTTTCATGATCCAGCAGCTGTCGGGGATGCCTGGACGACCCCGCTCCGGCGCGGGTGGCGCGGTCTCCAGGTTGGGGTCTCCATAGCTCAAATCGAGCCCGGGTGGTTGCGTTCCGTAGAGATTGTCTGACGGCGGTCACATGCGCCGTATGCAGGGGCAGGAAGCGGCGGAAGCGCCGGATCAGCCAGCGGCGGAGCCGGAGGCCTGGGCGGAGCCTAGGGCGGAACCGGCGGCCAGGCAGGCGGCTCGGCCTGCGTGAAGAGCTGCGTGCAGCAACCTCCGGACCTGCGCCGGCACCAACTTCAATGGGCTCTTCGTGTGCATGAACAAGAGCTGCGCACCGCCGACCAGCAACGTAGCCGCTACTCATCGGCGGGGCGGATCAGGAAGTGCGCGTGCGCGGTGGCAATTGGTCGCGTCCGATCTTCCTGCCACGCTTCGACGCGTACGCTGGCGACGCGACGCCCCTGCTTGGTGATGACGCCGTGGGCGAACGTGTCCACTGGACGTCCTGAACGCAGATACTCGATGGTCACGTTGATCGTCTTCGGCAGGATGACGCTCTCCGCCTCCCACATCAGCTGGAAGATGGCGGTGGACTCGAGCAGCGCACCGATAGTTCCGCCGTGCAGCGCGGGGAGCACCGGATTGCCGACCAGGTGATCGGCAAAGCTCAGCTTGCCGAGCATCTCGCCCGACGAGTTGTCGAGCGAGATGCCGAGGAAGCGCGCGTACGGGATCGCCTCGATCATGGGCTGGTAGTCGCCCGTCTCCTTGGCGCGGGTCACCAGTTCGATCAGGCTCATGGCACCGCCTTCTGGCCCTGCATGGCCGACTTGCCGCCCTTGCGGAAGATGATGAACGTCCCGGCAGCCGAAGCGATCGGGTCGTCTTCGTCGTCGTCGTGGAAAGCGAGCGCCCGCACGAACGCGACGTTGCTCGTGACCTTGTAGCACTCGGCCCGACACACCACGTCCTTCGGCGGCGTCGCCGGCTTGAGGTAGTCGATGCGCAGATCGAGCGTCGCGATGGGCGTGGGCGCGCCGAGCCTGAGGAACACCGCAGCGCCACACGTCGCGTCCATCGTCGCGGTGATGGCGCCGCCATGCAGCACTCCGCTCTCCGGATTGCCGACGAGGTGGGCGGCGTACGGCAGCAGGATGCGCGCCACACCCTTGTCGTAGTCGACGAACCTCAGGCCGAGCGCGCGGTTGTGCGGAACGGCCTGGGCGAAGCCCTGATCCAGCCGCTCGATGTGCTGGGCGCGCTGCTCGGGATCGTCGTGCTTGTCGGCCATGCGGCCGGTAACCTAGTCCAGACGCGGCGGGCCGGCCAGCGGCGAGGCTTAACGCCGACTGGCTAAGTGGCATGTGCGGTTTGAAGACGCCGCGGCGCACCGACGCGACCCCGGCACCGTCCACAAGGAGCCTCATTCATGCGACCGATCAAGACCCTTGCCGCCGCCGTCCTTGCCGCTTCGTTCTTCACGATCCCCGCATTCGCAGAGCCGGCGGGCCGGACCTCCGCAGCAGGTCACGGCCACGCCAAGAAGAGCCCCGCGAAACGCGCCAAGCTGCGCCAGGCGCGACGCGCCGCAGCGCTGAAGAAGGCCGGAGTCGACCCGAGGCGGGCCCAGCAGGCGCTGACCACGATGAATCGCTTCGACGCGCAGCGGAAGCCGATCCGCGCCGAGATGCGCAAGCACAAGTTGGCCCTGCGCGCGCTCCGCAAGAACAAGAGCCAGGACAAGGCCGCGTTCAAGCGGGAGCGGGACGCGATAAAAGCCTCGAGGGCCAGGCTGAAGGCCATCCGCGCGCAGAAACGCTCCGCCCTCGACAAGATCCTCACCAAGGCCGAACAGGCGAAGCTCAAGGCGATGCACCACGCGCGCAAGGGCCGTCACGGGCACCACGGCCGCCGCCACCACGGCCAGTGCAAGTGAAACCGTTCCTCCCCCTGCACCGTACCTGGCAATAGACACTAGCGAGTATCCGGGATCCTCCCTCCCCCACCCGGCGCGCCCGGCTGTCAGCACCCGACAGCCGGGCGCATTTTCTTTGTCGGCTGCCGGCCGGTGTCGCGTTGACGCCGCCCGGTCCGCGCCGGCATGCTCGCCGCAAATGGACAAGCCCGTGGCGCTCGAGGATATCCGCGAGGCGGCGGAACGCATCGCACCGTACGCCCACCGGACTCCGGTGATGACGAGCCTGACGCTCGACGCGCTGTCCGGCCGGCGGCTGTTCGTGAAGTGCGAGCAGTTCCAGAAGGTCGGTGCCTTCAAGTTCCGCGGCGCCTGCAACGCGGTGCTGAAGCTACCGCCGGCAGTCGCGAAGCAGGGCGTCGTCACGCACAGCTCGGGCAACCACGCCCAGGCGCTGGCGCTCGCCGCCAGACTGCGGGGCATACCGGCGCACATCGTGATGCCGACCAACGCGCCGGACGTGAAGCGCCGCGCGGTCGAGGGCTACGGCGCCCACGTCCATCCGTGCGAGCCGAACCAGGCAGCCCGGGAAGAGGGCGCCGCCCGCGTCGTCGCCGAGACCGGCGGCACCCTGATCCCGCCCTACGACCATCCGGACGTGATCGCCGGGCAGGGCACTCTGGCGCTGGAGCTCATGCAGCAGGCGCCGGACCTGGATGTGATCGTGGCCCCGGTTGGCGGCGGCGGCATGATCTCGGGCATCGCGCTGGCCGCGCACGGCGTGAGGCCGGAGCTCCGCGTCATCGGTGCGGAGCCGAGCGGCGCCGACGACGCGGCGCGCTCCAAGCGTGCAGGGCGGCGCCTGCCCCAGGACGATCCGCACACGGTCGCCGACGGCCTCCGGACCGGCCTCGGTGAGCTGACCTGGCCGGTCGTCCGCGACCATGTGGAACAGATCCTGACGGTCGACGACGAGCAGATCCTGGCGGCCATGCGCTTTGTGTGGGAACGCATGAAGCTCGTGATCGAGCCGAGCGCTGCGGTAGGAGTCGCCGTCGTGCTGGGCGAGGCGTTCCGCGCCCTGCCCGACGCCCAGCACGTGGGCGTCGTGCTGTCGGGCGGCAATGTCGATCTCGACACGCTGCCCGGCTTTCCGCCGGCAGACTGAAGGCGCTCGCGACCTACGGCTGCGCGCCGGGAGCGGGGGGAGCCAGAGCGGGCGCGGCCGACGCCGGGGGAGCGAGCGAAACGCTGGGCGGGCCGCTCACGCCCAGAGGGTCGTGTGCGCCCGGATCCGCAAGCTTCTTCGCGCTGCCGGGACGGAGCAGCACTGGCTGGAAACTGCCGTTGTCCGCCGGCGGCTCCTCTGCGCCATGCTGCGCGAGGGCGCCCGCACCGCCGTCCGCTCCGGCGGCTGCCTGCAGCTCGTCTAGCGTTGTATTCGCTCTGGGGGCAGGAGCTCCGGCATCCGCGCGCGCGGAATCGCCGCCGCCGAGCTTCGGCGCGCGGTGGAACGGCACATCCCGGTCCATCGCCGGCGTGTTCCACGCGCCTTCGATGATCGCGAGCGCCGGCGCGAGGTGCTGGAGATGGGCGCAGTGCGCGTGCTCGTTGGCGCCAACGTACGACCAGAGATGGAAGCCCTTCACGTCCACGCGGCCCACCATGCCGAAGCGTTGGTCACCCGGGTCCTTCTGCGTGAGCTGCAGGCCCAGCTCGGACAGCAGCAGATTCGCCGTCACAGTGGTGGACGGATAGGTCACCGGATCCACCTTGGAGTAGGTGAAGATGAAAATCCCGTTCCCGTGTGCGGCGCGCCGCGCGAAGTCGAACACCGGCTGGATGTAGGCGCTGCTCGCGTTGTCCGCGTGCTGTTCGTGGCGGCGCCCCGGCTTCCATCCAGCGTGCAACCCGTCGAGCAGCAGCACAGCGTCGATGGCGCGGTGTCCGTGCTTGAGGATCTGGTTTACCGCGCCATAACCCGCGCTCCACGCCGACAGCGCCAGGTGACGGATGTGCGCGTGATCGTCGCCGGAGTAGTCCTCGAGCTGCGCGGTGATCGAACGCAGGAGCCTGGGGAACGCGCCAGGCGCCTCGAATGCGTCGGCATACGGCCCGCTGCCGAGGCCCTCGTCGAGGCCGACATACACGATGCCGCGCGCGACCTGGACCAGCATCTTGCGCGCCGCTTCGTGACCGTGGAAGTGCACGATCACGTCGTATCCCATGTCGGGCGTGTGCCCGCCCTTCTGCGGGATCAGCATGCGCGCGCCCATCGCGATAGTGCGGTACGACGAGTAGGGCCCGAGCCCCAGGGGATCGGGTGGATTGCACTCGTGGTAGCCCCGGGCTCTGAGCTCCGGCGTCAGCGGTTCGAGCTGGAGCTGTTTGTGCTTCGCCCGCTTCAGCTGCGGCGCCACGGGCGCCACGAACGAATCCAGCGAAGGGCCAGGCGGGGTCGGAACGCTCGTAGAGACCTTCTCGAACAGCACCAGGGCGAGCAACAGCAGCACGCCGACCAAGCCCACACCGAGCGCGCGCCGAAAGATCTGCGCGTCGGTCACCCCCTGTTCTGGATTTGCGGAGGAGCTTGCCAACGTGCCGAGAGTCTAGCTACTGCGCGCCGGATGGAAAGTGCCTCCGGCACGTTCCTGTTCCCAAGAAGCCCAAAAACCGGCGCTGAGCCTGGAAGAAACTGCTCAGGCTGAAATCGAACCCAGGGCTGGTGGGGGCTCGAGAGCCCAGTCGCTCGCCGTCGCCCCCTCCGTCCGGTCCCGGCCGGCTCGCTTCGCCCTATAGAGTGCGGCGTCAGCCGCACGCGTCAACTCCTCTGCCGCGAGCACTTCGACCTGTGACGTCGAGGCCACGCCCATGCTCGCCGTGACCTTCAACTGTCCCATGGGGCCCTGGATCGGATGCGAGCGCAAGAGAGCTCCCAGCCGCTCGGAAACGCCAAGCCCGCTCGTGAGGTCGCATTCAGGCAGCACCACGAGGAACTCCTCGCCGCCCACGCGCCCCACCGAGTCATACGGACGCACCCCTGCGTTGAACACATTCGACACCCCGCGCAGCACGGCATCGCCGGCGGCATGGCCGAAGTCGTCGTTGACGCACTTGAAGTGATCGAGATCGACCATCACCACACTGACCGGCTTTCCGGTGCGGGCCGAGCGCGCCAGCTCCCCGTCCAACCGCTCGAGGATCGCGGCACGATTGGGCAACGAGGTGAGTGAGTCGTGCATGGCTTCGAAACGCAGCTTCTCCCGTGCGCGCACCAGCTGTTCCTGCAACTCGATCACGCGCTGCCCGCTGCGCAGACGCACCTTGAGCTCCAGCCGATTGCACGGCTTGATGATGTAGTCGTCCGCACCCGCTTCCAGTCCGGCAACGATGTCGGCCTTGTCGTCCCGGGCAGTCACCAGGATGGTGTAGACGTAGGGCTCCTTGTCCCTCGCGCGGATCCAGCGGCACACGTCGATGCCGTCGATCGTCGGCATGACCCAGTCCACAACCACCATCCGCACTTCGGGGTCGGTCTGCAGCACCTGCAGCGCGGCCACCCCGTCGCCCACAGTCACCACCTCGTAGCCCCACTCCTCCAGCCAGCGTTTGAGCAGCAACCGCCCGACGGGCTCGTCATCGGCAAGGAGGACCTTCACACCCACACTACGGCGGGAGCGGCGGGGATCTTGAGGGCAGAGAAGCGATCTAGCGGCCGGAAGGGGGATTTGCCGGGGATCCGGGCTTGACGAAGGCGAGCGTCATGCGGTCGTTCTCGCCGGTCGCCTCGTATCTGGACCGATCCTTGTCCCCGAGCCGGAGCGTCGGCGGCAGCGTCCAGACACCGGCCGGGTGGTCCCTGGTGTCCTTCGGATTCGCGTCGAGGTCCGATTCCCGGGCCAGCTTGAAGCCGACGACCTCTGCTTCCTTCTTGATGTACGCCTCGGTCACTTAGCCGCTCTTCTTCATCTGCTCGACGCTGGTGCCCGGCTTGGCGCGATGCTCGACGACTCCGAACACGCCGCCGGGCTCGAGCGCCTTGTACGCCGCCGCCACCACCTGCTTGTCGTAGCCGCCCTTGATCCAGTTGTGGAAGTTGCGGAACGTGAGCACCCGGTCCGCCTGGCCGTCCACGCCGAGGTCCTTCGCCGGCGGATCGAAGTGGGCTACCTGCACCTTCCCGAAGAGCTTGGGGTGCTCGTGCATGCGCTGCTCCAGCTTGCGCGCCAGACGGTTGGGCTCGTTATGCTGGGGACCGTTGGGATCGAATTGGGTGCCGGGGCCTCCGGAGTGGCCTCGACCTGTTCCGGGTTCGGCGCGGGAGGCGGGAGCGCATCGGGCTGTGCGGACGCAGCAGGCGGCGACGCCGTTGTGGAGGGCGCCCGGGCCGGGCCGGCAACGTGCGGGCTACAGGCAGCCAAGGCGGCAAGCGCGGCTAGTCCCGCGTTTCCATCGAAGCGATGGGTGCTTCGCACGCGCGGCTGCGCCGCGCAACGCGGGACTAGCACCGTTTGTTCGGGGCGCAGCAGCGCCCCCTCGGCTTCGCCGAGCCTC
>Ga0114931_10007584_pt1 | contig 13259 bp, 14 predicted proteins | sample 2SBtaG_FD_89579 | JGI IMG/M metagenome (GOLD analysis project Ga0114931, IMG submission 89579) | Deep subsurface microbial communities from Kolumbo volcano to uncover new lineages of life (NeLLi) - 2SBTROV14_V59a metaG | ecosystem: Environmental > Aquatic > Marine > Volcanic | place: Kolumbo... | reverse complement strand
TCGCTTGATAGGTATGCCAGATCAATAGATGGAGTGAATGAGTCTATCACTAAAGCAATTGGATACATCGAAAATAATATTTTAACTATTGACTCATTCCAGTATTCTACAGGACTCCCTGGAATTCTTGAGGTGTTTAAGAAGATGAATTACAATAGTGACAGAGTAGAAGTAGCAGAGAGAATGTTCCTGAATAACTTCAAAGTCGCGAACGATGGGAAGGAGAAATTTATTGTGTACGAATCAGATATAAAAGATGGTGTGTACGATCTTTCATTGAAGAATGGATTGGCAGGAGCATTTCGTGTTCTTCTAAAACTTCAGCCTAACTCTCCTCTAATTTCAGGCATACTTTCAACCTACAACCTATTCAATGAAGATGGGTTATGGCGTCGTCAGATTGAACTTCCTGCATCTTATTTCACCTCAGATGATAGTCCAAATTTACTTTTATACGCCTCTATAGTGATGATCTTAGCCCTAATTGCTCTAGTTATTCTTAAGATAAAATCAAATTGATACTGTAGACAGGTTATTTCTTGTGAGAACAAAGTACGAAGTAGTCTTGGCTACACCATCAAACGATCTAATTTTTTCGATTGCCTCTTTAATCGAGGATTCAGAAGTCATGTGGAGAACAACAAAGAGGTCAACATCTCCTGTTACCTCAAAGATGTCCTCGACCCCACTAGCTAATTCACTATCTGCAATAATATGCTGCTTTATTTGTGTAGGACCAACATTGCCTCCTATCTTTACCTGAACAATTACCCTGAATCCAGCCATATTATCAGATAATTTTATGGTAAAAGCCTCAATTACATTGGACTCTTCTAATCGTTTGATCCTTTTTCTAACAGCACCCTCTGTGATATCGAGTTTACGTGCAATTACCGTATTCTTCTCACGTGAATTTACTAGCAGCAAATCAAGGATTTTTTTATCCAATTCATCCAACTGAGCATCGAATTTCATATTACTCGATCCGTATTTCGTACGGATATTTTTAAAATTTCCTAAGGCAAAAAAGAAAAAATTCAGATTCTAAGAAATAAATGGAATAGAACGATAGAATTTATGGAATTACAATGAATTAAAATAGTCTAAAAAGAAAATCTATCTGTGACGCAAACTGAAGAAGGACTTCCAAAAACACTAGTTGATCAACTCAAAAATATTACTCGCACAGAGTACAATGCAGGAAGACTTCACTACATTCTTCTCGCAACAACATTAATTATCGACATAATATTCTACAGCTTTGTGAATTATGAGGTTTACATTTTTGGAGGAATTCTATTCCTTGGAATATCCTTTGGATTTAGGGAATCTTCATCAAGATATCTAAGATTAATGTCAGTCACCTTCTTCTTATTTATCGTTCTTTTAGATTTAACAGCCTCGGTGAGCATATTGCTATTAGATACTTTCGACTTTAAGGCATTAATTACACTGATAATAGATCTTCTCGCGTTAGGGATTTTTATCTTATTTAAGGTAAAACACCCTAGTAAAAAGTAATTGCCAATCAAAAGAGGAAAGCTTTTGTGGGAGTAAATCAGTATTATTTTAGTATGGATGTGAGCAATAAGAAGAAGAATAGTAAGGTGGCAAAAGGTGCGACCTTAAGCAGAGGACAAGGTCCAAACTTTACACCAAAGTTAAAGAAAAAAACTTCATCAAAATCAACTCCATCCAATATTTCAGATGATTACACAATTCTCAAGCCTATCCCAGACTCAAAGAAATTGCCACAAATAGTGAAGTATCTTGTTTCAAGGGGTATTGCAGTAGATTTCTACAAAGAAAAGTACATTTCTAGAAGACTGAGAGTGAGAATGGGAAGGTTAGGAATTTCTACCTACGAAGAGTACTTAGCGTACCTCAAGAGAAATATAATGGAACTCAATCAACTCAAAGAATCACTTTCTATAAATGTCACACGATTTTTCAGGAATAGAGACACATTTGATCTTCTTAAGACGAAAATATTTCCCCAAATTTCAAACTCGATCAAAAGAAATGAACTTTCTATTTGGTCTGCAGGTTGTGCAGTTGGTGCAGAGCCGTATTCCATTTCTATTATTGCAGGGGAGTACTTCAAGAAATTTAATGTGAATGTAAGAATAACTGCTACCGATGTTAATGAAGATTTGATTTCAATTGCCCGTTCGGGGGTCTACTCTCCACCCTATCTTGCAGAATTGACAGAATCTGAATCCCGACAGTATTTCATGGAGAATTCCGAAGGTAATTACGAGGTTAATCCAATTGTTAAGTCCCGGGTTAACTTCAGGAAGCACGATCTTACGAGAGATAAATACCCAACAGGTTTTGACATGATCATTTGCAGGAATGTGCTCATCTATATCGACAAAGATGCTCAAATGGAAATTATAAGCAAATTTATAGATTCATTGCGTCCTGGTGGAATACTTGTCCTTGGAAGAACGGAAACTTTATTGACAGAATGGCGACATCAAGTAAAAACTCTTTCAGGTATTCACAGAATCTATCAAAAACTTGATGGAGTACAGCTCAATGAGATTAAAGTTGACAAAAAACATCCGAGGGCACAGAAATTTTCGAGAAGAAAGAAAACTTCACCCAGAAAGTCAGAAATTCCAGATACCTCAAAACGCATTGCAATGAGCAGTGAGCGAGTTCAAAATAGATTGAAAGAATTGCAAGATTTCAAGAAGAGATTTGATGAGAGAAAGAAGCAGTGGGAAGAACGAATGGATACCTCTAATAAGGTTAAAGGTTCAGCTTTTGGTTCGTTAAGTAGAGCTTCAAAGCGCCCTAATTCACAACCGATCTCAAGAACATCCAAAATATCTTCAATACCAAGAGGAAAAAAGAATGAACAAAAGAAACGGAGAATTGATTTCAAAGAGCTACTCAAACCTGCAAAGAAACCCACTCGTGTGTCTAAGATTCGGAAGGACGACCCACTAAGAAGGAACTAATTCAGAAATTAATTTTTTTGTTGGTTAGTGTATGCAACAATACTCAGTGCAAAGAGAGTAATTACAATGCCCAAGACATCAGAAAATACTAGATACTGACCCAAGAATATGAAAGCTAATATTGTTCCGAGAACAGGTTCACCTATAGTTGCAGCGCCTACGAGTGGAGTAGGAAGTTTACTCATAGAGTACTGGAATGCTGCATGGCCCATTAATCCCGGAAAGATGGCTAGAAGTAATCCGTACCAAAGAGTTGCTAACGATATTTGAACAAAAGTATCTGTTATAACAATGTAGAGGAGAAGACTTCCGGCAGAGCTGATATTCACCAAACCAAAATATCTCCACAAGCCCATCTTCCTTACTCCATGTCTTGCAAGAATTAGATAGATAGCGAGAACAAATCCCGATGCCAGGGAGTAGAATACACCTATCGTATAGTCACTCCAACTCCCATTAAGATTTAGGTTTTTGCTACCGAGTATGCCGATACCCACTATGGCAGACAAGATTGCAATCCAATCAATGAAACGAGGGTGCTCCTTGAACACAATTATTGACAACATTAGCATCCATAGAGGAGCAGTATTTGTGAGGCTAAGAGAGATCCCAACTGGAAGGAAATCAAGGCTTAAGAAAAACCATGCAAAGTGTGCAGCAAGCGAAACACCTGCAAGGCAAATTGAGATGGTTGGATGCTTCGTAAAAAAATTCACCTGATTTTCTTCCACTGAATGTTTACGGGTTTGTTTTGAGAGGAACAACAAAGAGATGCTACCAGTGAATAGAACTCGTGAGAATGCTAGTAGGACACGATTTATGGGTATTCCATTGTCTGTCGCGTCAAGAACGATGAAAGATGAGCTTGTAACCATAAAAATTCCGTAGAGTAGAATCAGTTCATCCCTAACTTTCACTAATATGTTTATTGAAGTGAAATTGAAAACCTTTGCTTATGGCTTATTTTTTAAGATTGTCACACGAGGTCTACTTAGATCTTCTTCATCTCGGTATTTATCTCTAATAAATTTCTGGATTTCTGGATAACTACGGACAGATTGACAGACTTCCCTCCCAGCTTCAGTTATTTCATAGGCGAGAAGTTTAGGTTTGACAAGATTCTCTTCAACAAACTCCTTGATCAATCTCTTGATTGTTTTAAGACTATAGATTTCAGAGGTAAGATCGCGAGCAGTAAAAATTGTAAACTCATTTGCTTTTAAAAATGCATTCAATCTATGTGCTGTTCTCAAGCTTCTCGGAAGTCCAAGGGATTCGCGAAGAAAAGAAAAGGATCGCATAGTTGATGTCATTATATTTTGCTGTATCTTTACAATATAAAGATCGGAATTCAATTAGTTTAAATCAATAGCGTGAATCTCATTGCGTGGAAATTGTAGACCAGACCGATACTCTGGCAATCAGCAAGAATTTTGATGTTCTCCTAACGAGATTCTTGACTGTATTATTTGATGAAAACATCAAGCAATTCATCTACCAGATTGGTATGGATCTTGTCAACTGTGAGGTATACGATACACTTGGCATAATTCCTTCTACACATAATGGAGATAAAATAACAATTAATCTACGAAGAATTTCGGTTAAGAATCAAAGACTAAATTTCAAACTAAAAATTCTCCTTCAACCGTCTTGGGAAAAGATTGGAGATATATATTATATGAATTGGGTTGCAAAGGACTTGTTTGAGATCAAGCTCGGCGATCCAGTCTTCTACAGAATTAGTGGATTTGCGAAGGTCGATGTAAAACCACAAAATAATCGAATAGTCATAGCATCAAAGAATCTATCCGCTAAGTTTACAGACCATATTTCCAAAATAGGGGAATTATCATTGCAATGTCAAAAAAACAGAAACCCAAGTACTATACCTCAGTAAACTTAAAATTCAAAAGTGATCAATCAATTGGAGAAATCTCTAATTTAAAGATAGTAACTCCTCAGTCTGATAGATATAAGAGTGTCAAGTTACACAAAATAACAGGTACATCACAAGTTCCAAAAGTTGAGAAAGATAATCAAGGAAACTATTATCTTCAGTTTGATACAATTATGACTGAAGAAAATACTTTGGAGATTGAAGTTGTTAGTGAGATCTCATTGACTCATCTTGAAGTCCCCTATAATTACACTGATTTAGGTACAATGCAAATGCTCTCACAAGCAGTTTCACGGAGTGAAGGGGGAGTATATTTCACAAGTAATGTAGAAGGGATATTTGAGTTGTATCATCCGACAATTCAAAGGTATGCAGAAGCTGCAAAACAAAAGAAATTTTTATTTGACGCACATAGATTGCTTTTTGAATTAGCAAATAGGGAGCTTGAATACCGAATATCCAGTGGAAGAAGATCATCAACTTGGGCAATAGAGAACAAAGTGGGCGATTGCTCAGAATTCTCATACCTATTGGTTGCACTGCATAGAGCAGCAGGTATCCCCTCCAGAATCATTGAAGGAAATGTCATAGATGGAAACCGTCTACAGGGACATGGGTGGGTCGAATTTCTCTCACCTATACTAGGATGGATCCAATGTGATCCTACATGGGGTCTACCTCTCGGAACATCACCGCTTCATATTCGGTTTGTTAACCATAGTAGTGGCTCATCACCAAATTACATCTCATTTCAGAGTAAACAAGATGTGAAATTAGAATGGGAATTCAGATTATTAGATTGAAGATGTTTACTAGATTATATTTATAGCAAATATAGCAAGATACTGAAATTTGATCACAAAATCCTACAACTTTGGTTATTTGTTAGTAATAAAGAACTTCTTCATTGGGAAAACGATATTAGTGAGAATGATATAGAATACTATTGTTGGTTTAGATATGGTTGGACAGGAGAATTCTTGGTCTTTTTCCCAGTGGGCTTCTTACTCAGAATTAGACAAGATAGACATAATAGAATCATTGGATGATCTCCCATTTAAAATTCTAGTTTTGGCTTCCCAAGATCCATCATTTGCGGTGAGGTCAGTCTTACTATCAAAATTTGAGCTACTTACACAGATAGATATCTCTTGGCTTTCGCTACTCAAAAGAATGTCAAAATCAGATCCTGATGGAGACTTGAGACATGTCGCCTTGTCCCTTCTTGAAAATCTCTCCGGTGCTAGTTAATCATAAAGTGCATAAGAGATACTGGATAATTTCCTAATGCTATAATCTGATCAAGAAGTTTTTTACTAGGATCCTTTTCGTAAATCTTTTTGAGCCCTAAGTATGATGCCAAGAGGTTGGTACTATCACCAAGTCCAGTTGATACATCATCCATTAACTGATAGGCTTCAGACTTATCGAGCAATCCATCAATTTCAAGGAAATTGTAGATTTGGTCTACTTCGATTTTATCTCGGAAAAACAGAATCTCTGATAGAGCTGCAAGTATCATATCCATTTTCATGCGCAAGTACTCTATCTTATATTCCACTTCGTTACTCCGGTACTTAAGATTGAAGAGATAATCAAGAATAAAGTAGCCCCATCCTTGAGGAGTGAATTTATCGTTAAGGTAAATCTCTCTTTCATTCTTATCGTCTCTGTTGGAAACAGTTAGAAAGAATTCTCCCGGTATTACTCTCCTAATGGTTTGCAATTCTAGTCTTACCTTCCCCATCTGGGGAAATGAAGATCTCTGATCAATTTCAAAATCATCAGACTGGATATAAATTTTTGTCACCTCTTCACCACTGTAACGAGGAGATGCTACTATATTCATAAATCGCCGTTCTCTAAAAAAAGGGGGACTCTAATCAGATCGAATGGCATCTCTTGGAACTCTGAAGAGTTTATTCTCTTGAATCAATCGCTTGAGGTTGAATATCGTAGTATCAATAAATTCACGGATCTGATCCATATTCTCAAAAAAACTTTGTTTATAAATTAGCTTCCTCGTCCCTTTCGATCTCGCAATAGGATTTACTGGAACACCAATCTTCTGAGACTTGAGGTATTTTCTGCAATACTCTAAATATTCCTCTTTGATAACTGTCAATTCTTCCATAGCTTCACTATAAAGATCGTCCACTTTTACATTAGACTGTAATCTAATAAGCTCCTCAAAATCTGAGGATGAGAACGGTAAAGGTATATCCTCCACATGCTCTATCATAAATTTTTCGAATTCATTGATGGAATGATCAGCCTGTGAGATAATTTTTTCAATTTCCATCTTCTCAAATTGTGAATCAAGTAACCACTTCTCTATCTCTTGTAGATAATTTGAGAGATTGTCTAATCTTTTTAGGGCCTTCCTATAGTAGTTTTTAGGGATACTCCTCTTAATCATCCAATATTTTGCAGTCTGGAAGAAAGATGGGAGCTTATCTATTCGAGATCTCATTGAATCCTTCCTCAATCCCAATGGGATGGATTCCCTTGCCGTCAAGTAGAAAATCGATTCTGAAACCTCATCTAACCAGTACAGAGGATCCCATTGATAGATCTTGAGCTGATTGTATTTGAATAATTCAATTTTTATGAATCTGAGAAGAAAGAGATCTTTGTAATATTCCTCTCCTTCCTTATCGATCATCTCAGAGGAGAACTTGAAGGAAAATCTTTCGAGATGCCGGAGCCATACACCAAGTGATTGCTTTCCTCTATTCGGTAGATTCATTATATCTTCCCTAAGACCTTCAGCTAATGAGATGTTCGGGTGAAATGAAAACCACAAATTAAGCAATTTATCTTTAACCTTCAAGCAATTCACTGTTTCTCTATCTCCTCTTTAATGCTAGGAATAAGCAATCAACTGATGAGTAATAATTTTACTTAAAACAATGAGAAGAATCAATCTGTTAATGAGGATTGTTATTTTTGGTGCAGATCAACTGATTGGGTCTTCAATCTATAGATTCATGATCAAGCTGAGATTAACAGAGGAGATAGTTATCTGCACAGTCTCTGGAGATCTTCCTAATGGAGTTGTGCAGAGAGAGAATATCTACCAAGCAGACATCAGAAAGAAAGATGATATTAGAAATATTATCCAAGAGGGTGATATAATCTACAATGGTCAAGTTGATGTTTCAGAGACAAACTATTCCAATCCATTTGGTAAAATTTCCCTCCATAATCAAGGATTGATTAATCTTCTTGGAATTGCCAATGAGAAGAATGCAAAACGTATAATCACATATATACCGGCCTTCCTCTCATGGCAAGGGAAGAAAAAACCCATCAACGAGAAAACGGTTCAAAGAGTTAATGATGAAATTCACCACTCTTTTAGGACTGCATTAGATACTTGTATGAATTACTGGAATAAGAACTATTACGGTTATTTCGACGAAGATCAACTAAACGAGATCCAAGAGTTTTCTGAAAAAGAAAATGAGTTGGAGAAATCATCAGGAGGACCAGCAGGAATATCTACGAGGCTGGACAATAAACCTGATAGCGGAAGTGGTACAAGTGCACCAAGTGGATTAGCACAGTCAACAACAGGAAGCCCATTATTTGGCCCGACCAAAAACCTTGAGGAAAAAGATGACACAAATATAGAAATTTCAGACAGAAAAGAAGGGGGATTTCTGGAAGATTCAAAAGATAAAACTATTAACAAAGAAAATCACTCTGATGGAGTAAATCCAACGGAAAACAAGAATGAGAAACTTGAGCGGAACAATGACAAGGATTCATTGGTAGATTTGAATGAAGTAAAAGGTGGAAGTACGGGTAGCTTTGCAAAAGGCAAAGAGACTAAGTCCTCTTCTGTAGATAATATTAGAGAATTAGATGACTCTGAGATAAATAAAGATCTACAATTCATGGACAAGGAGAGTTTTAGAACTAAACTTATTGTAATACGAGGAGGGAGGATATTTGGACCATTTGAGGAGGAGCTTACTCCAAAATTATGGAAAGGGGTGAAAATTCAGAGATTGGAAATGTATGGTTCAGGGAAGAAAATGGTTTCTTGGATTCATCCAGAGGATATAGCAATTGCCATGATCCAATCAAGTAATTTTAATCTTGAAGTAGAATATATGGTGAAATCATTTGACATATCAGCATATGATCTAATTAAGAAGATGGATGAATTCAATATGAGTAAGACAGAAATCAAGAAAAAATCTTATTTCCTTGAAAGTCTTAAGTTCTTCATACGCACTTTGTTGACACCAGATGGTCTCATTCCTGGAAAGGAATTTGGGCGATATTTTATGATGAATAGGGGATACATTATCGATGAGTCAAAAGCCAAGAAGGATATGAAATGGGCGGGGCAACATTCATTGGAAACTGCTGTCGAGGAGAGTTTTAACTGGTTTAACGACTACTATATTAGTAAAATTTAAAGGTGACCTATTCTAGTCAAGATTATCACTCAACAACCGTCTTTCAATTTCTATAGGGGACAAACCAGATATTTTACTGAGTTTTATAAGATCCTCAAATTCAAATTTTGAGCTGTATTTTCCTTGTTTTAGATTGATCTCATGACCTCTATTAACTAATACCTTCTTAGTTGATCGAGGGGAAATATGACGATCTTGCTTGAATACACGGATTCCAAGTGTTCCTGTATACCTCATAAGTAGATCACTTATTCTTTCAACCTTCTCATCCTTGCATATAACTCGTACCAGCCACCCAGGACGATTTTTTTTCATAAAGAGAGGAGAGTAGCTGACATCGAGAGCTCCACTATCAAGAAGGACATTCATTGTATGTCCTAGATGTTCTCCACTGATATCATCTAACGAGGTTTCAAGAATAGTCACTTTTGACACTGTAGATGACGATTGACCAACCCGAACTCTCAGGGCATTTGGCCTATCCTCAAACTTCTTAGTACCATAGCCAAATCCATCTAGTTGCCATATAACAGACCTACTAGTATGACTATGATTGAGGAGGCTAAATAATAACGCAGCTCCTGTAGGTGTCAATGTCTCCCCTTGTACTTTCGGCACAACAGTAGCTATCAGACCTTTTTCTAGGATGAACTGAGTTACAGGTGCAGGGACAGGAAGTATTCCATGAGCTGTTTTGACGGTACCGTATCCAGTTTCAACAGGGAGGATATCAATTGTATCAGGGGAGAGATGCTCAATTAAGTAGCAAACTCCGAATAAATCAAATAAAGTATCAACAGTACCCAGCTCATGCAGATGGACATCCTCTCTTCCATGGATATGCATTTCCCCCTCAAGAATTATATTGTATGCATCAAGCATCAATTTGTCATTCTTGAGATTACTTGCTAACTCAGTGATGTGTTTTGAAAGATCAGGAGTGGGAATCTTCACAGAATCCCCCTCAAGTAATAGTCTATATCCCTGTAGTCCATCAGATCCAACTTTCTCAAGCTTCGCATCAAGATTCGAGTGAACAACAGAGTTCACGATCTTAACAATATCTGAGAGCATTTGCTCTGGGTCTTCTTCAATTATTGAGAGGAGAGCTGCAACGAGCATGTCACCGGAACATCCAGAGATAGAAGGGTTAATCTCGATATGCACAAATTCACCTACTTCTCTCTTGAGAAAACCAGACTCTTAACTGTAACTGGTATCACCTGCCCATTGATAAGGGGTGCTCCTATATCAATCCAATCACCCTCAGAAACCTCTATTTCATCAATTGAAGCGAGATTATCTTTGATATTTGTCTCCCTTCTTATGACGTTACCTACACTATTCCCAATGTCCCTCTTGAATATGAGAATTATTGGGATATTCTTCTTCACCGAATTGGGGAGAGCCTTTTCAATACCAACTGCAAAGGTCTTAAGTTTCTGGTAGGACGCCCGAACCGGATCGTCAAAACTGAGTGCAATAACTTCATCACCTTCAACGATATCGAATTTCTGCAGTGCAGTCGCTACCTGTTTCACAACATATGATTCTTCCAATTTTTCGCGATCTATGTTGACACTAATCACTGGAACATTTCTCAGTGGGAAATCCAAACTATCATCATCTAGAAAACATGTTGATCCAGATACTTGGAGAGTGTAACATCCTGCACCGATAACTGTTGCACGAATTTTATTATTTGGTTCAAGAACTGGTCCTGGTAATAAAGAAAATTTCGACTTTATGGCTTGACCAAGATAATATCCAATATCATTAAAATCGACTTTTTCATCTGAGTAAATCATCTCTGAAACACCACCAGAGAAGATAAATTCAACATCTCCGTCAGGTACACTAATGTTTTTGGTCATGAGTAATTTCTGTGTAACAGGAGAATAATTACTCAATATTAGGGCGTCAACCAGAGAATTGGCAAATACATCACATATCTTTTTCACATCGTCTTCAGAAATTACCTCACCCAGTTTATAGTGCAAATCAAGAGAATCCATGACTTCACGAGCCGGTTGATCAATTCGATTAACTTTTCGATCACCATTAAATCCGATTAATCGCCCTCCAACTGAGATGCATGAAGTGGCGAGGACTTCACCCTTATATGATATTGCAATATTTGACGTTCCACCACCTATATCACACGATATGACATAGGCATTGGTTCCTTGTGATCTGGTAGTTGCGCCAGATCCATATGCAGCAATCATTGATTCAAAATTTGGACCAGCGGTGGCAGCAACGAACTTTCCTGCATCTTCAGCGAGTAAACTCACAATTTCACTAGCATTCTTCTTCTTAGCAGTTTCTCCAGTAACAATAACGACACCACTCTGTACATCCTGGTGATCAATACCAGCCTTCTCATACTCACTTCTAAAGAATGATACAACTTGATTAACATCGATAGTCTCTGGATCTATCAAAGGAGTGTCGATGATTGCAGACTTATAAATTACCTCACGATTAGTTACTTCAAATCTTCGAGAATATGATTTTTCATTTCGTGTAAGAGTTATTTTGGAGAATACAAGGTGACTAGTTGATGACCCAACGTCGATCCCCACACTTAATAATTTGATCTCATCCTCTGAGATAGTCAGTGACACGATGTCTCCGAATCTTCAGGAATTATAAACTAAAGCATAGACCCCATTAGGCCCTGTTGTACTCGTGACCAACTCTGGTATGAGCATCACTAAGTGGTTCTTCTCCGGTAATCGACAGCTGAAATCCAGCACCTAATCTTGCCCCATTTGAACTAAGGAAGCCAGTTGCGCATATACTTTCTGCTTGTCTTTGGGCAGTTCTCCTCACTATTAAACCAGTTCCGTCAGGGAAGGATAGAGTAGCCTTGCCACCCCCATTCGGATCTTCTACTAATTCGAGGGTTGCATCTGCATCCTTTTCACTTTTTTCAACAAATTCACCTTGAACAAACTTTAGCACTGTTGCCATAATTTAATTCTCTAAACCATCTAATATAAGCTTATCCGACTTAGATGATTAAATTTCCAAGAAATAAAAATGCTTGCAGTACATTGCTTAAAGAATTATTTTCGTGTATTCGAAAGCCATAAAACCTAGTATGCAGAAGAGTAAATGGCGAGTAAATTTAAGTGCGTAAATTGCAACATTCCCCTACTACGTTATCCGTGTCCGGAATGTGGGTACGAAGAAGTTAAACAGAAACAAGATGCAGAGGAACGTCTGATTAGACCCTCGGAAAGATTCAAAAAGGTGGAGGATATTGAGCATAATGTCAAACCTTCCAACATTGCAGAATCTGAAAGGAAGAAAGAGAAACCTACAACGATCAAACCCTCGGATATCGCAAATGATAGTTCAAGAGGGATTAAGATAACTTCATTTGGGGGAAAGAGGGTGATTGATATGAATGAGACTCCTGCAAAATCAGTATTAGAGATTGTCGCGGAGAGAAACAGAACAGTAGATAGAGAAGAGAAAAAGGTATCTATTGAGAATGTCTCCATTGATGATCTTGAGAATGTGAAGAGAGAATTTGAAGAGACGCTTTCAACAGAAACAGATGAGCGTTACAAGAAGAGAGTCAAATCCACATTACATGAGGTAGTGTCTCTCCTTGAACAGCTTATTAGAGACGATTAATAATTCCGATGAGACCTCGATAGCATTAAGAAGCTGAAGAATAATTTTGTACTGTGGATTTATCCTCATTCAAGGTATCTAATTTTGTTCTAGAAGAGAACCTTTGCGTAAATGGAGAGAAGAGTGTGAAAGACACAATTGAATTGATGGCAGCACATGGTGTAGGTCACATTCTCGTTTGTACCAAAAAGAAACCACACGGAATATTCACTGAACGAGACTTTTTAGTAAACTCAGCAAGGTCTGCTTCTGATATAAGTACAATTCCAGTTAATAGATGGGCTTCAAGACCAATGAGAACCATCCAAC
>Ga0114931_10007583_pt1 | contig 13260 bp, 9 predicted proteins | sample 2SBtaG_FD_89579 | JGI IMG/M metagenome (GOLD analysis project Ga0114931, IMG submission 89579) | Deep subsurface microbial communities from Kolumbo volcano to uncover new lineages of life (NeLLi) - 2SBTROV14_V59a metaG | ecosystem: Environmental > Aquatic > Marine > Volcanic | place: Kolumbo... | reverse complement strand
CGGTGGATTCGCTCGCATCACTGAACAAGGCGTGGTCGATCCGCCGCGTTTGATTCAACACTTGGACGAAGCGCACGAATAGGTGAGACGCATCGTGCGGGCCTGGGCCGGCTTCGGGGTGGAACTGCACCGCCATGAGTTGCTTGTCCGCGTGCAGGAACCCTTCGAGGCTGTCGTCGTTGAGATTGACGTGCGTGGTCGTCGCGCCGCCGCGTTCGAGTGAGCGCGCGTCGACGGCGAAGCCGTGATTCTGGCTGGTGATGCAGACGCGTCCGGTGAGTTCGTTGCGGACCGGCAGATTTGCCCCGTGGTGGCCGAAGCGGAGCTTGTAGGTCTGGGCGCCGAGCGCCAGCGCGAGCATTTGGTGGCCGAGGCAGATCCCGAACATCGGAATCTCGCCGATCAGATCGGCGAGCGTCGAGATCGTATCGCGCACGGCCTCTGGATCACCCGGCCCGTTGCCTACGAGAATCCCGTCAGGGCGCAGATCGCGGATCGCTTGCGGCGGAGACGCGCCCGGCAGGTCGGTCACGCGGCAGCCGGCGGACACGAGGTGGCGGAGAATGTTTCGCTTGATGCCGCAATCGAGTGCGACGACGTGCTTGGGCGATTCTGCCTCCGGGCGCGGCGTGGCGGCGGGTTCAGCGAGAGGCGTTGACCACGATTCTGCGTGCGGCGGCGCGACGCGGTCGACCAGGTTCGCACCGGCCATGGCGGGCGCGGCGCGGGCGCGACGCACGAGTTCGAGATCGTCCATAATCTCGGTTGACAAAACGCCGTTGAGCGCTCCGGCGGTGCGGATGCGGCTGGTCAATGCGCGTGTGTCGATGCCGGTGATGCCGACGACGCCGAACTTTTCGAGCAATTCGGGCAGGTGCGCGGTTGCTCTAAAATTGCTGGGCCGCGCGGCAAGCTCCTTGACGACGAATCCGGCGAGGTGCGGCGCCAGCGACTCGAAGTCCTCGGCGTTGACGCCGTAGTTTCCGATCAAGGGATACGTCATCGTCACGATCTGCCCGCAGTAGGACGGATCGGTAAAGATTTCCTGATAGCCTGTCATGGACGTGTTGAAGACGACCTCGCCGAGTGCGGTGCCGGTCGCGCCGAACGCGTGACCGGTGAAGATCGTGCCATCCTCGAGTGCGAGTTTGCAGGTCACTTGTTAATGATCCTCACGGCGGCGCACTGGCTAGCCCGTTTGCCGAGTCCGATTGAAGTCGCCATGAACGCCTCCGGCCTGTATCCGATCCAGCCGCCGCCGAAAGTTCGTCGGGCGGCACCGGGCCTTTCGGTAAGAGTATCGCACATCACGCGAGAATCGGCCACAGCGATCGACGAGCGGCGGCGGGTACTCCGTGACAGAATCCGTGGATCGAACGAAAACCGACGAAAACCGGGACACCGACGAAAACCGGGACAGACGAAAACCGGGACAGGTCCGGTTATGCCGACGAAAACCGGGACAGGTCCGGTTATGGATGGGAACGAAAACCGGGACAGGAACGAAAACCGGGACAGAACGAAAACCGGGACAGGTCCGGTTATAGATGTGGCGGTGTCGTTGCGGAGCGGGCGAATACTTGCACCGGTTGAAAAACCGGCGCCACAATCACATCGCGGGAGGGCGCCGGCCGCTAGGTCGTCGCTCGGCGATCTCGACGATTGCGGCGGACCGTCAGCCGCGAGTGATCTCTCCAGCCGGGCTTTACGCAATGTCGAAGCGGGGCCTTGCCGGAGGCGAATACTTCGCCGGTCGCCTTGTACGAGCGCGCGGTGCGTGGCAGAGAGCTTGGAGTACGCGCTCACCGCTATTTTTGGACTTTTGTCACGTACAGTGCGTCGATACCGCCGCTCTTGATGAGCTTGCCGGTGGCGTTGACGGTGTCGGCCATGTGGTCGATCATCACGTCGCGTCCCGGCTGGTGTTTCTGGGCGCCCATCAGCAGATAGATATGCCCGGCGGCATCGACGATACCCATCGGGTTGCCCGCCTTGGCGCAGGTGATCGCGCAGGCCTTGTGCTTCTCGCCGTGGCCTTTGTGGTCGATAAAGCACCACAGGTCGACGACTTCGCCTTTGACGGTCACTTCCCCGGGTGCGCCCGCCTTTTGCACCTTGGCGTTTTGCGTATTGGCGGCCAACGCCGAGACGACCCCCGGGCTGATCCAGCCGGCAAGAATGGCGAGCGCGGCAACGCCGCCGAAAGAAAGCATCCGTCGGTAGTTTCCTTTGACGTTCTCAGGCATGTTAAATCCTTTCCTGGAAATCCTTCGACCCTTCGCGACCACATACGATCCGCATTCCCCGGCGTACCGAGCAAGCGCTCGCGGCTCACGCGAACTCGGCCCGGCCCGACACAGTGCGCATCATACCGCGGCGCTCGCCTGCCGGCGAACGCGCTTTGAACACTGTCGATTGCATGCAAAGAACCGGACCTGTCCCGGTTTCGGTGTCGTACTTAACCGAGCCCGACGCGCGAGCGAGGGTTTACACCACGGACTGAGACGAACTCTCCGACGAGCGTTCAACCCTCGCTTGCGCTTCGGGCTCTGATGCGTTGCCAGGACCAGGTAGCTGGCGCCGGTATTGGGGATCGGGTCAATCGTCGATCAATTCGCCGACGGTGAGGAGCGCTTCGTCGATCTCGTCGTCTGTGTTGTAGAAGTGCGGCGAGAGGCGGATACCGACGCTGGGGCGGAAGTCGACGAAGACCTTGCGCTCGGCCAGCCGGGCGGCGAGGGCCGGGGCGTCGGCGGACTCGATCATTACCGTACCGCCTCGGGAGGCGACGTCGTGAGGACTGTGCAGCTTCCAGCCGCGTTCAAGGGCATGCTCGACGATGCGCTGAGTTCGGCGACACGACTCGGCGGCGAAGCCGGCGACGCCGACTTCGTTGATGAGCCGCACGCCGGGCAGCGCGGAGTAGAGCGCCGGGATGCTGGTGGTGCCGTTGGAGAAACGACGAATCGTGGCGTCGTAGCTCATCGGTCCGAATGAGAAGTCAAACGGCCTGGCGTGCGCGAACCACCCGGTGAGGCTCGGTTCGAGAGTGGCAATCAGGTCGCGGCGGACATACAGGTACCCGCACGCCGGACCGCCGCAGAGCCACTTGATGCTTCCCCCGACCATGAGATCGACGTTCCATTCTGCCGCGTCGATGTCACACACGCCGGCGGCCTGATAGACGTCGAGCAGCACCTTCGCGCCGACGGCGTGGGCGCGCTCGATGATGGCGGGCGCGTCGAGGCGATTCGAGCTGCGATACGAGACGTAGGCCAGCGCGACGAGCGCGGTCCGCTCATCGATCGCGTCAAGAATGCGTTCGGTCGGGATGGTGATGTCGCCGTCACTGGGTACGACGACCACGTCCGCGCCGCGGCGGCGCTGCACGTCCCAGATGTAGCCCATCGATGGAAAATCGAGCGCGGTCGTCACGACCTTGCTGCGCTCGCCGCCTGAAAAATCGAAGCATGACGCCGCAACGTAGAGCGCGATCGTCGCGTTGGGTTGGACGCTGACGCAGCCGGCGTCCGCGGCGAGCGTGCGGCCGATCTCGTCGCCGAGGGTTTGCTGGAGCGTCCACCACTCGCTGTCCCACGCGTTTTCCGTGGTGTGCGAGCGCCAGCGATCGAGGTAGGTCCGCATCGACCGGCGCGCGGCGCGCGGCACGGGGCCGAGGCTGTGGCTGAGCAGGTAGATGCCGTCGTCGAGCGTGGGGAACTCTTCGCGGCGGCGGTCGGTGATGGTTGCGGAGTCGGTCATCGTGTGATTCATTTCCCGGGTGCGAGGTAATCGATCCAGCCATAGATGAGCGTCATGATAATGCCGATCGGGACGAAGTACTTGAGCCAATAAAACAGCCAGGTCGGGATTGGCAGACTCGCGTTGCGGCGCATCTGTTCGAGCGCGCGGCTCTGGCCGACGCACCAGGTCAGCGCCACAACGGCGATGGCCGCACCGATCGGCTGCATCGTCGTGCCCCAGATCAGATCGCTATATTCGATGTATTTGCCGAACAGGAGCGCCGGCAGCGCGAGCAGAACCTGGCTTGCGAACACGACCGTGAGCGCCGCGCGACGTGACCAGCCGAGTCCGTCGGCCAGCGCGACCACGATGACCTCGTACGCCGCCGTGAGCGAAAGCAGCGCGACGACGAACACGGAAAGGAAGAAAACCGCGCCGAACAAGTCGCCGAGCGGCATCTGCTCGAAGACGCGCGGCATAACGACAAACAGCAGTCGAAAACCACCGTCAACCTTCACGTCGAGTGCAAAGGCGGCGGGGAAAATGATCAGCCCGGCCATCAGCGCGGCGGCGACGTCGGCGGTCGCCGTTAGAACCGCGTTGCGCGGGATGTCCTCGCGCTCACGCATGTAGCTGCCGTAGGCGACCATGAACATCCCGCCGACGCCGAGCGAAAAGACGGCTTGGCCAAGTGCGGCGAGCGCGGTGGCGGGTGTGAAGTTTTCCCAGCGCGGGCGGAAGAGTTCGGCAAGACCCCGCATCGCGCCGTCGAGCGTAAGCGCGCGGACGATCAGGATCAGAAACATCGCGAAGAACGCGGGCAGCGCTAGCTTGCTGATGCGTTCGATGCCGCCGCGCACGCCGAGCAGAAGCGCGCCGCAGCCCAGGCCGACCGTGAGCGCGACGAATGTGAGGTTGGTGAGCAAGTGAGCGGACAGCGCGATCGGGCTTGATGGATCGCCGCCGACAGCGATGTTCTTCGCGAATGCGCCCGTCATGAACAGCACCGAGGCCAGCACAACGCTGTAGTAGGACGCCGCCATCACGACCGTGATGAGGACGACGGCGCTGAAGAATCTGCCGAAGGGCAATCCAGCTCGTTCGAAGGCCTGCCAGGGTCCGCGGCGCGTGTGACGGCCGAGCGACCACTCGGCCATGAGGATTGGCAACCCGAACGCAAAGACAATCAACAGGTAGACCAGCAGAAACGCCGCCCCGCCGAAGCGGCCCATCATGTACGGGAAGCGCCAGATGTTGCCAAGCCCGATCGCGACGCCGGCGGTCGCACAGAGTGCGGCGTAGGCGGACGAGAAGGTTGGTCGTTGCGTGTGCTGGTTCACGCGCTGCGGTCTCCGCGAACGGTTGGGGCGCATGCGCGTGGCGCGCGGCGACTGATGGAGCGGTGCAAGTTACTTGCCGCCGGCTTTCCGACGGTCGGCGCGTTCGATCAACTCGTTTGACTGGACGGTTTCGTCGAGCACTTTCATCGCCGTCTTCACGCCCATGACGGGGAGTTTGTCGTCGGCGAGCAGGCCGAGCTGGACGAGGACAGACGCCTGGTCCCAATAGATGTGCTCGTGCTTGAGCTTGTCGTCGCGGAAATGGACGATCGCGACGAGCGGCACCTCGACGCGCCGGCCGGTCGGGGCGATGCCGGGCAGCATCCAGTCCATCTCGATCGTGTGCGTGAACTTGAAGATCATCTCGTCGACGAGCCGGTCTTCGCCGATGGTGCGCGAGACGGGAGTCATGTCGGTGTCGGGCGGCATCTGCGGGATGAAGCGTTTGCCGTAGAACTCGAACAGCGCCTCCTTGCCGACGCCGCCGGTGAGCGTTGGAATGTGGTTGACGTAGGCGTCCGGGACCATGGTTTCGAGCGTGTCGACGTGGTTACGCGTCTCGAACTCGTACTTGACGTGCTCTTCCCAGAGTTCTGAAAAACGTTTGGCGGCGGCCGCGGCGTCGAGGTGTTCGCGGAAGAACTCGAGCGTGCGCAGGTTGGCGAGCTCGGCGAAGACCGGGTCATGATGCTCGCCGCCGGCGCGGGCGAACGCGTGATCCAATCCGGCGTAGTCGCGAATCGTCACGTGTTCATGTGAGTCGAGCGCTTGATGAATCGCGGCCTGCGCTTCGGGCGGGCAGAACTGGTCTTTGCCGGCGACGTGCAGCATCAGCGGCGTCGTGATCGAGCCTGCTTCGCCGAGCGCCTCGTCGATCCCCACGCCGTAATAGCCCACGCAGCAGTTCGGCTGCGCGCGGCACGCGAGCAGATACGCGAGTTTTCCGCCGAGGCAAAACCCCACGCCGCCGACCTGCGCATTGCAGGCCGGGTGCTCGCGCAGAAAATCGACGGCGGCGGCGGAATCCTCCACGCCTTTCGATTCGTCGAAACCCTCGTACAGTTTGAACGCCTCTTTCCAGTCCGCCTCGGACTGATCCGAAAGTTGTACGCCGGGCTGCTGCCGCCAGAACAGGTCCGGCACGAGTGCGACGAAACCCTTCGACGCGTACCAGTCGGCGATCTCACGCATGACGGCGTTGATGCCGAAAATCTCCTGCATGACGACAATGCCCGGCAACTTCGTAGCGGTGTCCGGCGTGGCGAGATACGCCTGAAACGTGCCGCCGTCGCGTGACGCAAGTGTGACCATCGGCATGGAAAAAGCTCCTGTCTGATTCGGCTCGGCTTCGAGACCGAATGGTAGCATGGAATGTGAGTTCCGCGAGCGTGCGGACCTCGAGCAATTGTTCCGAACAGGACGAGTCGTAGGGTGGGCTATGCCCACCGGCTTCGACAGGCGAACCGCGGGCTCAAGGATGTCGCGTGCCGCGAGTCGACGCCATTTGGCGCATTGCGGCGGGTGGAACCCACCCGACCCGCAAGACTGCCGTTCGAGCGATCGTGCGGCATTTATCGGGCATGAGGGCGCGATGCAATCCTCGGTTTGGAGAGCACGCTCGATTTCGCTATGATCGAATGCGACACACGGAACGCTTCCAGCGTGAACACAGAAGGAGAGGATCGTGCGATCGTGCCATTCAATGCGCCGCGCGTCGAGCAAGATATTTCGCGTTCGGCGGTTGGCGCTGATCGCCGCGTATTCCGCAATCGTTGCCGCAGGTCTGCACGCCGGCGATCCGCTCAGCGGCGACTTTTCCAAAAATGATCCGCTCGATATCCGCCTCGTCGCGTACAACCACAACCGTAACTTCATCGAAGACTCGAGCCGCGATGCCGCCTTCAATCGCATCCTCACAGCGCTCAACCCGGACATCATCAGCTTCGAGGAGTTCAGTTCGAGCACATCGCAATCCGACGTTGCCAATCGGCTCAACAGCATCCTGCCGACGCCGGGCGGGTGGCGGATTCACTTCGGATTGCTCGGCGGAATCCGTACCGTGATCGCTTCCCGCTTCCCGCTGACGATGACACGCACCGACACGATTCCCTCCTCGTCGACGCGCGGCGTGACGTTGGCGCTGGCGGACCTGCCCGACGCCGACTACGACGTGGATGTGTACCTGCTCGGCGTACATCTGAAATGCTGCGGCAGTGCCGGCGGCAGCGAGGATGCCAGCCGACAGGACAGCGCCGACGCGATCGCCAACTGGCTAGGCGACGCGCGCGGCGTGTCGCGACCCTCGGGGGACCGCATCACGCTGCCGGCGAACACACCGATGATTGCGATGGGCGATTTCAATCTCGTCGGCGGTCCGCAGCCGGAGAATACGCTGATCACCGGGAACATTCAGGACCAAGGGCGTTATGGACCCGACGTGAAGGGCGATTGGGACGTGTCGGACATGACCAATCTCAATCCGACCGATCCGTTCACCGGTGATGATTTCACTTGGCAGGGCAACGGCAGATTTCCGCCATCGGCTCTGGATCGCTTCATCTTTACCGACAGCGCCGTCACCGTCGCGGCGTGTTTCGTGCTCAACACCGATACGATGACGCCGCCGGCGCTCAGCAATTCCGGATTACATGCCGGCGACACCTTGCCGTCGAACACCTCGGATCACTTGCCGATCGTGATGGACCTGCGGCTCGCGGTGAGTTGTCCCGACGCGGATGGCGACGGCGTCTGCGACGCGAATGACATCTGCCCCGGGGGCAATGACAACATCGACACCGACGGCGACGGCGTCCCCAATTTCTGCGATGTGTGCCCCGGCGGTGATGACAACCTCGACGCCGACGGCGACGGGGTGCCCGACTTCTGCGACATCTGCCCCGCCGGCGCCGACAACGTCGACACCGACGGCGATGGGATTCCCGACGCGTGCGACTGCGTCGGCGACGTCAATAACGACGGCGACGTTGACCTGGAAGACCTCGCGACCCTGCTCGCCAACTTCGGCACAACTTCAGGCGCGACCGCCGCGCAAGGCGATCAAAACGCCGACGGGGACGTCGACCTCGAGGACTTGTCGGTGCTCTTGGCGAACTTCGGCACGGTCTGCGGCTGACGCATCATCAAGAGTGCTACCGCGAGCGAGTGGTTCTCGAGAAACCCCGCGGCCTCCTCAACAACGTGTGTTCCGATCAAAGCGGTTTCCGGTCAGAGCCGCGCCCGTTAGGAAGCGGTTGCCGAACCACGCTTCGACCGCCGGGCTGCAACATTCTCAAGCATGCGACGTCCGTGCGCTACCGCTCCCTCACGGTCGCGGCTCTGATCGGACAAGATGCTCTGATCGGACTCCCTCACGGTCGCGGCTCTGATCGGACAAGATGCTCTGATCGGACTCCCTCACGGTCGCGGCTCTGACCGGGAAACGCTTTCGGCCCCGCACTTTGATCGTCGCGTGTATACTAGTGCCGGCGGGCTTGGGTGTGGATCGGCAGGCAGGTCGGATCATGTCTTGCACAACGACGGATGATTGCTTTCGCACTCTCGGCTTGTCGCCCGATGCGGATGCGGTCCAGGTGCGGGCCGCATTCCGCAAGTTGGCCAAGCTGAATCACCCCGACGTGAGCCACTCGCGCCGCTCGCAGAGGCGTTTCGTCGAGGTCGTCCGCGCCTATCACATCCTTCGCCAACGACTCCGCTCGAGGCCGACCGATCGCGACTGGGGCGCGTGCCCGCGTTGCGGCGTGGATGGCGACTTGTTCAAGTCGCTCAGCGGCGGCAGCGCCTGCGCCGATTGCCTGCTCGGAATGACGCGCAAACGCCGCTTCCTGCCTTTGCCGCTGTTCGTCATCGCCCGGCATGTGAGCGTGATCGCGCTGTACGCGGCGTCGATCGCGCTTCTGATTCGATATCACGAATCCCATACGCCCGCGGATGCGTTGATCAGTCTGGCGTGCGTCGTGCTTGGGTTGCTGCTGCTTGCGCTCGAGGTGCTGCGCGTCGCATGGCGGGACGCCGCCGCACGTCGCGCCGCGCGCTAGCCCGCCGCGCCGCGCGACGCAAGGATCAGCCCAAAGCTCCGGAGCGAGCGCGGCAGCACCGTCACTGGCGACTGGAGAGGCGGGAGAAACGTGTCCCGATCGACTCTTTCGCCGCTCCGCGACTACGCATTTCCAGGAACTCCAGGATGGACCTTGCTTCGCGGATCACGGCGTCGGCGGCGCTTGGTCGTCACGCGGCTCGAACGTCAGCGACGCCGAGTTGATGCAATAACGCATCCCGCTCGGCTGTGGGCCGTCCTCGAAAACATGGCCGAGATGCCCTTCGCAACGGGCGCAACGCACTTCGGTCCGCTCCATGCTCATGCTTCGATCGGTCACGACGCTTACCGAACCCGGGTCGACCGGCGCGGTGAAGCTCGGCCATCCGCTGCCGGAATCATACTTGGTGTCGGACATGAACAGCGCTTGACCGCATCCGACGCAGACGTACGCGCCGGCGGCTTTCTGGTTCCAGAATGCACCGCTGAACGCACGCTCGGTCCCGCTTTGACGCGTGATGCGGTACTGCTCGGGCGTCAGACGAGCGCGCCACTCGTCGTCGCTTAGAATCACTTTCTCGGACAAAGCACAACTCCCTCTCCTGTACGAACCACGCCGCGCCCCGCCGCCGCGCCGCTTGGAATCGCGATTGGACGCCGGCCCGACAACATTGTCGAGCGCCGCACGAGCGTTGGCAATCGGCTGATCGACTCGCACGCCTCGGATAGGGGGGCTAGGATTCCGGCGCGATGTCCGAAGCGCGTGCGGAATGTGACAGTGTGTGTGAGGCCCGTCCTGACGTAGCGCCGCTGGCGTGTTCGGCGGTGCTGACCCATCACTGGCTGGTTCGCCGGCGTGGCGGCGAACGCGTGCTCGAGGCCCTGCGTGAACTCGTGCCGCGCAGCCCCATCTTCACTTTGGTACACGATCCACGCGGGCTGGCATCCGCAAGCGACGCGGAAGCGATGAGCTGGTGGGGAGAACGGTCGATTCGCGTAGAGACTTCGATCCTGCAGCGATTCCCGGGCGCGAGGCGGCACTATCCGAAGCTCCTGCCTCTCATGCCGTGGGCCGCGCGGCGTATGCACCTTCCCGATGTGGATCTTGTCGTCTGTTCGGACGCGGCGCTCGCCAAGGCGATGACGCCGTCGGACCGAAGCCGAGTCGTGTGCTACTGCCACTCGCCGATGCGCTACGTTTGGGACTTGCGCGAGGTTTATCGCGCGCAAGTGCCGCGCCCGCTGCGACTGTTGTGGGATACGATTTCAAGCCGGGTGCGAAAAGCGGATCGGCGCGCCGCGCGGCGTGTGGATCACTTCGTCGCGAACTCACGCCACGTGGCCGAGCGGATTCGCCGCAGCTATGCGCGTGAGAGCGTCGTCGTCCATCCGCCGGTGGACATCCCCGCGACGCCGAGCACCGCGCGCCGCGAGAGTTTCTATCTGTGCCTTGGCCAGCATGTTCCATACAAGCGGCTGGATCTCGCGGTCGACGCGTGCCGCGTGCTTGGACGCGAACTGATCGTGATTGGTGAAGGCCCGGATGTGCGCCGGCTGAGACGCTCGAGCGACCCGCACATCCGTTTTCTCGGATGGCAGCCGCGCGACGTGGTCAGTGATAATCTTCGACGCGCTCGCGGTTTGATCTTTCCGGGTGAGGAAGACTTCGGCATCGTCCCGGTCGAGGCAATGGGACACGGGTGCCCCGTAATCGCATTCGGCGTCGGCGGCGTACGCGACACCGTGATCGACGGTCATACCGGCGTACTCTTTGACGAACAAACGGTCGACTCACTCGTCGGCGCGATCGAGCGATCTGAGCACGTCTCGTTTGACGCGGTCGCGCTGCACGCACACGCGACGCGATTCTCACGCGGGCGATTCCTGCGGCGGATGAAGGCGATTTTGGAGGACGCGGTGAACGGCGTCACCTAGTCCGGCATGGCGCGCGGCGTCTGCTTCAGGCGCTTGATCCGAACGTCCCGGAAGCGGACCGGGTCATTGTGTCCGGCGAATCCGAAATGCCCCTTTGTCCGCGTTCGACCCGAAAACCGCTCGGCGGGGTACATGAACTCGCTCACTTTCGATAGATCGGCGTCCAGAATGCGCGTGCCGTTCAGCTCGACCTCGATCCGCGAGCCGCGGACGCGCACCTCCTGGAAGTTCCACGCGCCCGGCGGACGCAGATACCCACGGCGAGCGGCGACCTGCCCGTAGGCCGAGCCGTGATACTGGCGCGGGTCAAGCTTGGCGTACTTGGGATCCGTGTTGTCGAGCACTTGAAGCTCGCACATGCCGACGTAAGCGGTGTCACCGTTTCCCGGATAACGAATCGCCAGCCCGTTGTTCCCGCCCGGCGGGAGATTGAATTCGAAGCGGGCGGCGAAGTCGTCGTACTCCGCCTGCGTGAAGATCGTGCCGCCTTTGCCGGGTTTGCACTGCATCGCGCCATCGACGATCGCGTAGTTGCCGATCGGCCCGGCCCAGCCGGTGAAGTCCTTGCCGCTAAAGACCGACTCAAAGCCGTCCGCGGCGTGCGCCGCCAGGATTGCGTCCGCTTCCTTCGGCTCGATCTCGCGAATGAACACATTTCGCCAGCGGATTTCGCCGCCGTGCGTCTGAAGCTGAATCGTCCCGCGGCGGACGAGCGGAGCGGAACGGTCGAAGTAGTTCTCGAGCCGGGCGTGATCGACGACGAGCTTGTCGTTCAGGTAAACCGTAACGCGCTCGCCGACCATGAGAATGCGAAAATGGTTCCACCGGCCGAAAGGTCTGTCGGCAAGAACAATTGGATCTTTGCCCGGGACGCCCTCGCTGTTGTTCCAGAGTCCGCCCGAGCCTTTGTCCGCGCCAAGGTTCCATTTGCCGCCCGCCTCGGTGTAGTCCCAGATCTGCACCTGCGGCGAGCCGCGCAGATAGACGCCGCTGTCCGCGCCCGCGACGGTTTTGTAATCGACGAGCAGCTCGAAGTCGGCGTAATCCTTGTCGGTGGTCAGAAAAAGTCCGTGTCCGTCATTGACGAGTTTGCCGTTCTCGACGCGCCAATGTTGGGCGATATCCTTTCGGCTCGCGGCGCGTTTCGCGCTCAGTTCGCTCGCGGGCAAGGCCTGCCACTTGCGTGGATCTTCGGTACCAAGGCCCCACCAGCCGCTCAGGTTCTTGCCATTGAATAAAGCGGTAAAGCCGTCGGGCGGGTGATTCGATTGGTCACCGGCGGCGGCGGCGCCCACAAAGCAGTAGACGATGAAGAGCGGCGTCAGTGCGGCTATGTGAGAGATAACTGCCAGGCGCGACATGATGCAATGCTTCCTTGTTAGTCAGACAATCCGGAACCGCGCGTTCCGGGAAACATTTCCCGTCGCGGCGGGCATCCTGGTCGGGATTTCGACGTGCATCACGACTGCCCACCCGGCATCACTTCTGCTCCGGTTGAATCGCCGGCAAATCCTGCTCGCGGATCAGCGCGTTGAATGCCGGCACGTCCGTTTCGACGATCGCGTCTAGCTTGTCGAGTTGCTTGCGAAGGCGCGTCTTCAGGTCGTCGAACACCGCGATCATCTGCTTTGTCGGGGCGGCGTTGGATTGTCCCACGACACCCGCGAGCGCGGCGATTTTGTTGTTGAGCTTGATCGGGAAGTTGAGCGGATCCTGGTTGCTCTTCGACCTGGTCTGGATCAGTTCTTCCTCGACCGCGGTCAGTTTCTTCACGAGCGCTTTCGTCGCTTCACCGACGGCTTCGTTGTCGCCGACCCGTTTGACGCGTTCGGCCGCGGCGCGGGCCTGCCTTTTGATCTCGCGAATGTGGTTGATCGCGTCGTCGGTTTCGGTCAGCCGATCGCGAATCTTCAGCAGCAACGCGAATTGTTCGTCGTAGTCTGCCTGCGTCGCAACGCTGCGCGGGTCGCCGTGAATCTTGAAGGACTGCTCACACGAGTCGTCACCGACCGTCAAGCGAGCGCGGTAGGTTCCCGGCGGAGAGGCGGGGCCGCGCGTGCTGCCGCCCCACAGAATCGCTCCCTTGACCTCGCTCGCGTCGGCGTAGCGCGTGTCCCAGACGAATTGGTTCATTCCCTTTTCGGCGGTGATGTACTTCGCCCCGCCGCCGAAGCGCCTGCGCGGCGT
>Ga0114931_10007582_pt1 | contig 13260 bp, 14 predicted proteins | sample 2SBtaG_FD_89579 | JGI IMG/M metagenome (GOLD analysis project Ga0114931, IMG submission 89579) | Deep subsurface microbial communities from Kolumbo volcano to uncover new lineages of life (NeLLi) - 2SBTROV14_V59a metaG | ecosystem: Environmental > Aquatic > Marine > Volcanic | place: Kolumbo... | reverse complement strand
ATAGGCACTCCATCTTTATATCCGTGAAAATCCGTGTTCATCTGTGGCTAAACAATGTCTTCCACTTTCCGTGGGAACGGGAAAAAGCGTTAACTACTTTTACGGAGGACTGAAGGATGCCGACGTTTGGCTATTCCCCGCCAGCCTCGGTGTATTGCGAACAGCGCTCATAGAGCGCCTCCACGGCCGCACGATCCCGGCCGAACGGGCAGGTTCGCTCCCGCCCATGCTCAAAATACTTACCCGTACGCTCAACGCCGATAGGATGCGTCGCCAGCCAGACCGGCGTCGCCGCGCCTTCATCCGGGCTTTCGTGTCCACCAAAACCGAGAGCGTTGCTGAGACGGGAGTTGACGTCGCCTGGATGGCAGGCGTTGATCGAAACATTATAGGGCTTCAGCCTTTCCGAAAAAGCGACGGTCAACATCCGGTTGGCCTGTTTCGACTGGCGATAAGCCTCCCCATTGTGGTAAGTGCGGCGCTTGAATTCCAAATCGTTCAAATCGAGATCGCCGGCCCAATAACTGGCGATGTTGACCACCCGCGCTGGCGCAGATTCCTTGAGTCGTTCGGCCAGTGCCTGTGTCATCCAGAAATAGCCGAGCACATTGGTTGCAAACTGACGTTCGATCCATTCCGCGGTCTCTTCCCGGCGGCGCGGCGTCACCGCTGCATTGTTCACGAGCACATGGAGAGGATCCTGCCAGCGCTCTGCAAACGCTGCAATCGACGCCTGAATGGAGAGGTCGGCCAACTCGTAGCGTACTTCGGTATTACCGGTTGCCTGTCGAATCTGATTGACAGCCTGCCTGGCCTTGGCCTCGTTTCGGCACAGCAAGACCACCTCGAAGCCCGGCTGCGTCGCGATATTTCGGGCAATCGCCCTGCCAATGGCGCCGGTCGCCCCGGTCACCACGGCAACTTTCTTTTGGTCACCCATCTTATTCTGCAGGTCGATCGATCAACGTGACACCTGCAGCATATTGTTCAGCGCCAGCCTGGCAAAACGGGCTTCGTCCTCCGGCACCGTGATGCGATTGACGACCTTGCCTTCGACCAAATTTTCCAGAACCCAGGCGACATGCTGTGGGTCGGTGCGAAACATCGTCGAACACATGCAAACCGTCGGTGACATGAAGTGAACGTTCTTGCCCCGGGATTGACACTCCTCGTGCAGTCGATTGACCAGATTGAGTTCGGTCGCAACCAACCAGCGGGTGTTCGGCTCTGCTTCACGGACGATTTTGAGAATCGTTTCGGTCGAACCGACATAATCGGCTTTCTCACACACTTCGAAGGGGGCTTCCGGGTGCGCGATGACTTTGGTCTCCGGGTAATGGGCAAGAAAATCATCGATCTGTTGCGGACGGAACATCTGATGAACGGAACAGAACCCCTTCCACAGAATGATTTTGGCACGTTGGATTGCCTCGATGCTCAATCCGCCCAAAGGCTTGTCGAAATCCCAAATGACCATTTCATCCAGCGGTATCCCCATCCGGTACCCGGTATTGCGCCCCAAGTGCTGATCAGGAAAGAACAGCACCTTCTCCCGGCGTGCAAAACTCCATTCCAGAATCGTTCTGGCATTGCTCGAAGTGCAGACGATGCCGTTATGACGGCCGCAGAAGGCTTTCAGGTCGGCAGCCGAGTTGATATAAGTGACAGGCGTCACCTCGAGGTCTGCATCCATCATCTCGGACAACTCACGCCAGCAGCGCTCGACGTTGACCAGGTTGGCCATGTCGGCCATCGAGCAGCCAGCCGCCAGATCCGGCAAAATGACAGTCTGCTCCGGGCGGGAGAGGATGTCGGCCACTTCCGCCATGAAGTGGACGCCGCAAAAAACGATATATTCGGCTTCCGACCGGGCCGCTTCTCTGGAAAGCTTCAGCGAGTCGCCGGTCACATCGGCGTGTTTGAAGACCTCGTCACGCTGATAGTGATGGCCGAGAATGATGCACCGCCGACCCAGTTGTTGTTTCGCGGCGATAATGCGCGCTTCACAATCGTCATCGTCGAGCAGCGCGAACTCGTGTAGTGCTAGAGCTTGTGATCCCATAGTCTCAACGGTGTTTTTCGATGAAAAGACCCGACCAATAATATCATGGTGTCGAACTCGGATAGTAACTTCTCAATAAGTCGGGGCATGAAGCGGGTAGGACGATACAAGACACGCGGTGAATACGAGCCCTGTACGCTCGGTTGCAGCACCCATGCTGCAGACGGTCTTGTCTCGGCCAACCCGCTTCATGCTTGAATTCATGCGTTGCCCAGAGTAATTGAGAAGTTACCTCAGATATTACTTCTTGTCGATCCGCGGTTTGTGATGGCGCAGTCCGAGTTCGCGCAGCTGCGCATCACTCACCCGCGCCGGTGCATCGATCAGTGGACAAGCGGCGGTTTGCGTCTTTGGAAAAGCCATCACTTCCCGAATCGAGCTCGCGCCGGTCATCAGCATGACCAATCGGTCCAACCCGAAGGCGATGCCGCCGTGGGGTGGACAGCCGTACTTCAATGCATTGAGCAGAAAGCCAAATTTTTCTTGTGCTTCGTCGTCATCGATCCCCAGAAGACGAAAGACAGCTGTTTGCATTTCGGCCTGGTGAATACGGATCGACCCGCCGCCGACCTCCATGCCGTTCAGAACCAGGTCATAGACCCGCGACAACGCTTTCCCAGGATCTGCCTGCACCTGTTCGATGGCCTCGGCCGGGGCGGTGAACGGATGATGCAATGCATTCCAGCGCTGACCCTGTTCATCCCATTCGAACATGGGAAAATCGATGATCCAGACCGGTTTCCAGACCGCTTCGATGAGCCCGCGATCGGCCCCCAGTTTGACCCGCATAGCGCCCATTGCCTCATTGACGATCATGGCTTTGTCGGCACCGAAAAAAATGAGATCCCCGCTCTGTGCATCGGTTCGGTCGAGGATCGCCGTCACGACATCGTCCGGAAGGAACTTCAGGATCGGCGACTGCAAGCCCTCTTTGCCCGCCGAGCGATCGTTGATCTTGATGTAAGCAAGCCCTTTGGCGCCGTATATCGATACGAATTTGGTCAGATCGTCGATCTCCTTGCGCGTCAGTTCGCAGCCGTTCGGCAGCTTCAGAGCGACGACGCGCCCTTCCGGATCGCGCGCCGGTCCGGCGAAGACCTTGAAATCGACGCGTTCCATCAGATCTCCCACATCCACCAACTCCAGCGGAATGCGCAGATCCGGCCGGTCGATGCCGTAGCGCCGAACCGCTTCGGCATGGGTCAACCGTGGAAAAGGATTCGGCAGCTCGATTTGCAAAATCTCTTTGAAAAGGTGCCGCATCATCTCTTCCATCTGATCCATGATCAGATCTTCGTCCATGAACGAAGTTTCGATATCCAGTTGGGTGAATTCCGGCTGACGATCGGCACGCAAGTCTTCGTCGCGGAAACAGCGGACGATTTGATAATACCGGTCCATGCCCGATATCATCAGCAGCTGCTTGTACAATTGCGGCGACTGCGGTAACGCGTAAAAAGCCTCATCATGCCCGCGGCTCGGCACCAGGTAGTCGCGCGCTCCTTCCGGGGTCGCCTTGGTCAGAAAGGGTGTTTCGATGTCGTAGAAACCGTGATGATCCAGAAAATTGCGCAGACAGCGGGTGACGTTGCGACGGATTTTGATGCGCTCCTGCATTTCGGTGCGGCGCAGGTCGATATAGCGGTAGCGAAGACGCGTTTCTTCGTTGACTTCGATATCGCCTTCCAATGGAAAGGGCGGCGTTTCCGCCTTGTTGAGAATCTCCAATTGGCTGGCCAGGACCTCGATCTGGCCGGTCGGCATTTTCGGATTGATCGTGCCTTCCGGGCGCCGGCGCACCCGGCCGTGTACCTTCAGCACATATTCGCTGCGAACGCTTTCGGCTGTTTTGAACGCTTCGGGCGTATCCGGATCGAACACGACCTGTACCAACCCTTCCCTATCTCTGAGGTCGACAAAAATCACACCGCCATGATCGCGCCGGCGATGCACCCAACCACAAAGATCCACTTCCTGGCCAAGGTGGCTTTCGTTCAGTTCTCCACACGTATGCGTGCGCATCGTCTATTTCTACCTGCATCCAAAAAACCGACCATCTTAATCGTTGCCAGCAGTTAACTCAAGAGCAGTATGGAAGCCAAACCGCGCCGTTCGTTCACGATGCCGCCTTCTTCTTTTCGGTCGAAGCCTTGGGTTTTTCTTTGGCCTTTTTCTCGGGGGCTGTTTCGCCCGCAATGTTTTTCTTCTTTCCGCCGCCCTTGAAATCGGTTTCGTACCAGCCGCCGCCCTTGAGCCTGAACCCGGCCGCCGAAACCAGCTTTTTCAGCTCGGGTTTGCTACACGAAGGGCAATCGCTGAGCGGGGCATCACTGATCTTTTGTATCGCTTCGAACTCATGACCGCATGCTTTGCATTGATATTCATAGATGGGCATCGATACCTCCTGATTGCCAGTCACAGTGGGTGAAAACAGTAAAGACTCTTGAAATAGGGACTGAAAAAGAATTTTCAAGTCCGGTACAGCGATGCGTCAGTTTCCAGCAACAAACGTAGGTTGTGTTAGGTGCGCTATTTTATCGATATTTCAAGTTTCCACCTGAGTTATGATCGCACCGTAACCCAACAATCTGCTGAGAGTCCTTGCTATTCTAACAAGATTCGATCATGCAGGCGTACTGCTGACCCGCAGGCAAAGACAATACTCCGAATCAGCTATAATAGGCCGCCCTTCCCCGGTAACGATCCATGCAAAGCCTGACCTTCACCTGCCCCGACGATTGGCACTTGCACGTTCGCGACCGCGGTGCGCTCGATGCCGTCGTGCCACACAGCGCGCGTCAGTTTGCCAGAGCGATTATCATGCCGAACCTGAAACCGCCGATCACGACGGTGGCCATGGCTCTGGCCTACCGGCGGCGCATTCTCGACGCGGTCCCCGAAGGCAAGCGTTTCGAGCCGCTGATGACGCTCTACCTGACCGAATCGACAACCCAGGACGACATCAGAGCTGCTTCGGAAAGCCCCGACATACACGCTTGCAAACTCTATCCTGCCGGCGCGACGACCCATTCCGACGCCGGCGTCGAACGGCTGGAACGGATCTTTCCAATTCTCGAAACCATGCAGTGGCTCGATCTGCCGTTGCTGGTGCATGGCGAGAAAACCGACCCGGAAATCGATGTCTTCGATCGTGAAAAGGCTTTTATCGACGACGAACTGACATCGATCGCCGAGCGCTTTCCAGTACTTCGGATCGTTTTCGAACATGCAACGACCCGTGATGCTGTCCAATTCGTGACCGACGCGGGACCCAACATCGCCGCGACCATCACCCCGCAGCATCTATTCTATAACCGAAACGCCCTGTTTCAGGGCGGCATTCGACCGCACCATTACTGCCTGCCGATATTGAAACGGGAGAAGCATCGCAAAGCATTGATCGCCGCTGCGACCGGCGGAAGCCCAAAGTTCTTCCTCGGCACCGACAGCGCTCCGCACCCTCGACAGCTCAAGGAATCCTCCTGTGGGTGCGCCGGCTGCTACACCGCTCATGCGGCTTTGGAACTGTATGCGGAACTGTTCGAAATCGCCGGAGCTCTCGATAAGCTGGAAGGATTCGCCAGCTTTTACGGCCCCGATTTTTACCGCCTCCCCAGAAACAGCGGCACGATTACGCTGGAAAAGAGACCCTGGCAGGTTCCCGCCCACTATCCTTTTGCGGAACAGACGCTGATTCCCTTGAAGGCCGGTGAACGGCTGGCATGGAAATGCATCGGCAGGACGGGGCTGCCGCCGGCATCATGAGCCGTGCGGAGGCTGCGGGAACCCTGTTCGCTACCATTCAACCGACCTCCATGGCCGACGCGCACTCTGGAAGAAGAAAGCCGTGCTCCGCGGCTTGTTCAATGACTTTTTGACTGAAGCGGGCCTGCCTGTCGTGGTAGGCGATTTCGTTCGCCGCAATGGCATTGACGACCCATGGAAAGAGTCGATGTTCGAGGTGGAGCACGCGCGCAGCGAGTGTTTCTTCGGTATCCGATGCGATGATCCGACAGCGGGCCTGGGCAATGATGGCGCCGGTATCGATACCGCAATCGACATAATGCACGGTGCAGCCATGCTCGGGGTTTGTGGTGCCACTCGCCTGCCGAAACGCCTGCAGTGCTCTTTTATGGGTGTCCAGCCCTTTGAAACGGGGCAGAAGCGAAGGGTGAATATTGACGATCTTTCCTTCGAAACGCTCGACAAAATCGTTTTCCAGGATTTGCATGTAGCCGGCGAGAGCGATCAAGTCGGGCGCCAATTCTTCGATATGGCTGTCGATTTGCTGTTTTTGCCGTGCCAGTGACCCGGCGCTCTCCCTGTCGACAGCAATTGCCTCGATTCCGGCTTCGCGAGCATAGGCAAAACCCCCGGCGTCAGCGTTGTTGCTCACCACGCCGACGATCGAATAGTTTCTTGCCTGTCGGATCAGATTCTGACAATTGGAACCGCGCCCAGAGATCAGAACGACAACGGTGAACTCCCGGCCCTCCCCCATCAATAACCCAATTCGGCCTTTCGCTCTTCCGCTCCCGGATAAGGCTCCTGCTGCTCATTGACGACCGGCAGTTGCGGCGCCCGCTCGGCGTTGATCTCGATCCATCGCTCTTTTTCTTCCGGCAGGTCCATCTCTTCGTAGATCGCCTGCACCGGGCAGAGAGGAATACAGGCGCCGCAGTCGATGCACACATCGGGGTCGATATAGAGCATCTCATCGTCGCCGTGAAAACAGTCGACAGGGCAGACGGTCACGCAATCCGTAAAGCGGCATCGCTGGCAGTTGTCGGTGACTAGGGTGGTCATTTCAGTGCTTCTCCACAAGGGTGATCGTTCTTTTCAGGATAAGGCTTTGGCCGCCATTTATCAATATTGATACAGGTGAAATTCTCTCGATTCTTCTACCCAGCGCTTTTCATCGTCAGCGAGTCGGTGATCCAGGTCGCCACAATCCGCCTGCGGGTCATCCACCCACCGGCGCAGACCGGTGCCGCCGTCGATGACATCGATGGCCAGCCGGTCGGTGACATATTCGTAGGGAAAATCACGCCAGATCTGGTAGTCGGGATAGAGGCGCCGTACCGTTTTCAGGAACAGCGCGATGATCCGGTACGGCCTGAATGCTTGCGGCTCGTAGTCCGAACAATCGGTATGGAGCTGAATTCCTTCGCACAGTGTGCCAACATGCTTGTGAAAGGTCGGCTCGAACCAGCAGTGTCGAATGCGACAGCCATTCAGCCACTCCGGCGCGGCCTCCGCCATCTGCCCGAGGATTGCCCGCACATCGATATCGGGCGCGCCGACCATTTCCAACGGCCGGGTGGTGCCGCGCCCTTCCGAAAGCGTGGTGCCTTCCAGCAGAACGGTTCCGGCATAGGCTCGGGCGGCATTGAGCGTGGCGATGTTGGGGCTGGGATTGACCCAACACCACTCATCGAGCGGCCAGCCGAATCCCGGCCCCCGGGTCGGATCGTAGCCCTGCATCGCGACGACCTTCAGCTCGACATTCAGTTTTTTGTGCGCGACAAACCAACGTGCAGCCTCACCGAGCGTCAGCCCATGGCGCATCGGCACAGGTCCCGCACCGACGAAACTTTCCTGGCCCGCTTGCAGAATCGCTCCTTCGATCGGCCGGCCCGCCGGATTGGGCCGGTCGAGCACCCAGAGACGCTTGCCGGCCGCCGCGCACGCTTCCAGCAAATAAAACAACGTGGTAAGAAAGGTATAGATGCGGCAGCCGACGTCCTGGATGTCCACCAGCAGCACGTCAAAGGCGTCCAGCATCGGTTGCGTCGGACGTCGCGTCTCCCCGTAAAGACTGAATATCGGAATGCCGTAGATCGGATCGACGGCATGGTCGGTTTCGACCATGTTGTCCTGCTTGTCGCCGCGAATACCATGCTGCGGACCGAATGCGGCGGACAAGCGGATACCGCTTTCCATCAGCGCATCCAGGCTGTGGTTGAAGGTTTCGGTCATCGAGGCGGGATGGGCCAGCAGTGCCGCTCGATCTGTTTTCAGCTGCTTTTTCAGTGTCTGATCGGCGAGCAGACAGTCGATTCCGGTTTTCATAAACAGACGATCCCATCGGGTGAAGTGGCTAAAGCATAGGATCTATGACTACTGGAATCAATCGTTTTTTTGCTTGATACCATCACTCTGCTCTGCGTCGGCCAAGCGACCGAAACGGACGATAGCAATCATTCCGTGACAAATTCGATCAGGTTTTGATGTAAAATTCCTTTCCGACCTTGTTCACACTTTATGATTTGGGAGACTCCGATGAGACGTTGGCAATGCTCCGTTTGCGGATTTATTTATGACGAAGCCGATGGTTTGCCTGACGAAGGAATCAAGCCGGGAACCCGCTGGGAGGAGATTCCCGACGATTGGGCCTGCCCTGACTGCGGCGCTTCCAAGGATGAATTCGAAATGCAGCTGTTGGCGGAATAGCGCATGCAGCCGGTCATCATCATTGGAACCGGAATTGCGGGATATTCCGTGGCCCGCGAGTTTCGAAAACTGGACAAGGAAACGCCGCTGATCCTATTGACCGAAGATGACGGCTGTTCTTACTACAAGCCGGTCTTGTCCAACGCGTTGACGGTCAACAAGACCCCGGAAACCATTCCGCTGGCCGACGCACGGCAGATGTCGGTTCAATTGAACGCCGACATCCGCCCTTTGACACCGGTCGCCGGGTGCAACCCGGATGACCGAACGATCATCGTCGGCGATGAAACGATCGGCTACCGGCACCTCGTTCTTGCGGTCGGCGCGGATCCGATTCAGGTGCCGATCGGCGGCGATGCCGCGGATCGCATTTTCTCGGTCAATAATCTGACCGATTACCGCCGGTTTCGAACAGCGATCGAAGAGGCTCGAACCGTCGCCATCATGGGGGCGGGCCTGATTGGATGCGAGTTCGCCAACGATCTCCCCACAGCCGGCATACAAGTCCACGTGATCGACCCGGCGCCTTTCCCACTCAACCGCTTTCTGCCGGAACGGGCGGCGCGTGCGCTGCAGACAAAACTGTCGGAGATCGGCGTCGAATGGCATCTCGACTGTGTCGTCAAATCGGTCGACCACGACGATGACCGATTCCGGATCCGACTGTCGGATGAGCGAACGATCGAAGCCGATGTCGTGCTTTCCGCGATCGGGCTGCGACCGCGGGTTCCGTTGGCCGCCGAATGCGGCCTTGCGGTCAACCGCGGCATCGTGGTCGACCCCTATTTACAAACAAGTGACCCAAACATTCATGCACTGGGCGACTGTGCGGAAGTCGAAGGCCTCGTGCTCCCTTTCGTCATGCCGATCATGCACGCCGCCCGGACATTGGCCAAAACGTTGGCTGGTGAACCGACCAAAGTCGCTTATCCGGCAATGCCGGTGGTCGTCAAGACCACTCATTACCCGGTGGTGGTGGCACCGCCAAAGCCCGGGATCGAAGGCGACTGGAAGATCCGCGAACAAGACGACGGCATCGAAGCACTGTTTTATGATCATGAAACAACGCTGCAGGGGTTTGCCTTGACCGGCAGCGCGGTTTCGCAAAAAAACAGGCTCGCGAAAAAACTCCCGCCCATTCTTGTTCCATAGGCGCATCGGTATTCCAACGTAGGTCGGATTAGGCGCGCTGCTGATGAGCCGAAATCGGACGCCCAAATTTTGCGCGCCGTAATCCGACATGACGGCAGCATTGATTCCCGGACAATCTCTTATTTCACTCTGACAACACTCATCATTCCGGCTTCGGCATGCTCGAGAATATGACAATGGTTGGCCCAGCGTCCTTTGTCTAGCGGCACCAGGCCGATGTCGACCGACTCTTCCGGCCCGATCAGAATGGTGTCTCTCCAGAAACGCTCATCCACAGGTTTTCCATCGCGTGCGAGGAGTCGAAAAAACTGGCCGTGCAGATGCATCGGATGCAGGCGGGATGACTCGTTGGTCAGCCGCAGCCGGTGGAAACGGCCCGATTTCAATTCGGTCTCGGTGCTATCAGGCCATGCCTGCCCGTTGATGCGCCAGGCGATGCCGTAGGGCCCGCCGCGGACCGCATCGAACAGATATTCATGCGCAACGGGTGCCTCGGCGGCCTTTCCCCAATCCGGGAAATGGGCTGCTTGCGGTGTCTGGAAGCGAGGTGTTTCGACCGCCGTTCCCGGCTCCACCTCGAAAGAAGTCAGAGGAAACCGGTTGCGTGTAAACGTATCGACAAGCGGCAGCACCGTGCCTTGCGCAGTGTCGGGAATAATCAGATCCAGGTCGATGCGGTTGCCCGGCGCCAGATTGAACCGCTGCAGAGGAAACGGTGCGGCGGTCAGCATTCCGTCGACTGCAATCACCTGCGGCGACAAACCGGGAAACAGCGGCGCGAACACCCGCCCGTTGGCCACGTTGATCATGCGGATCCGAATCCTTTCACCCGCCCGTACGGAAAACGACGGCCGCAGCCGTCCGTTGACCGTCGGTACGTTGCCCCAGCGGCCGTCATGGGCCAGATCGTGTCGGGTCACGAAGCGATCACGGATCGCGCCATCGGGTTCGAGCAGCCAGTCATCCAGCACCAGCACCAGATCCTGTGAATAACGGGGCTCGCCCGGATCTTCCACGATCAGGACGCCATGCAGTCCGCGTTCGACCTGTTTCGCGGCATTCACGTGCGGATGAAACCAGAAGGTGCCGGGATCTTTCGGAGTGAACTGGTAGGTGAAGCGCTCCCCGCTCCGGATCGGCGGCTGGGTAACGCCGGGAACCCCGTCCATGGCATTGGGAACTCGGACACCGTGCCAATGGATCGTGGTCGGCTGCGGCAGCCGGTTGGTGAACTGCACCTTCACTGTCTCGCCCAACCTGATGCGAAAAACCGGACCGGGTATCTGTTGGTTGTAGGCCCATACATCGGTGCGGTACGGCGGAATGATCCCCCAGATCCCCGGCGCGGCCACCAGGTCGAACTCCCGGATGCTGTCCTTCGGAGTGATGTTCTGCGGAAAAGCACCCTCGAACTCTTTGGTCAGCGTGTCAATGACGGCGGAGCTACTCTCCGCCTTTTGACTTTGCGCCATGACCCAAGGGCAAAAAAGAACACTGCCTCCCAGCGCCAACCGGACCAGCAGAGAAAGGAATCCGTGATGAACCATTGACATCGATACCTCTATTACGTAATCAAGTTTTTACCACAAAAAGCACGAGTATTGTGCCGACAAGCCAGACTTGTCATAATACGCCCTTCGACCCATTTGCTAAAGGAGACCCCCAATGCCGACAAAAGACGAGATTCAACAGGAAGTGGAAAAAATTGCCAAAGAAGGCAAAGAGATAAGCGAAAAGCTGACCAGCTTCGTCGAAGACAATTACCGCAAAATGCTCGAAGAGACCGAGGAAGTCGCGGATGCAGTAAAGAAGACCACGCGCGACATGCTCGAGGCAGTGGAAGAGGGCCTCCAGGAGGCCGGCAACAAAAGCGAAGATCTGTTCGAGGAGACGGTGGTAACGATGACCCGAGTCGCCGCCGAATTCAGCCAACAGGCCGTAGAGACAGCACGGGAGTACGCGGACAAGGCCAAAGAATCTTTCAATGAAGCATTGGAAGTTGCTGAAGACAGTGTCGATAATGCCCAGGATACAGCTAAAGAGGCGATGGACAAAGCTTACGCCGACTGGCAAAAAGCGACGGATGAACAACTTGCGCGCATGAAAGAAATTACAGAAGATATCAGAGAGTATACAGCTGAAAAAAGCTATAAGCTCAGCGCCATGACTCGACAAACGGTCAGAGAACAGATGAATCGGCTGCAGGAGGAGGCGCAGTCGCTCGAAGAAAGCATCACCGATTCCAGTAAAAAGTTATTGGAGGATTCCCGTCACGCGGTTGCCGATTGGCTCAGTGACATGGCAAACAGGCTCAAGTCGGGATAAAACAACCCCGGGGCTCCCTAACGCACGTTATGGCGGAACCGCTTCGCGTTCCGCCCTGCCCTCTCCTGCTGTGATGCTTCAGGGAACTTTTTCATCGAAAAGATTTGCATCGCCTTTTCCCGATCGGGGCACCGCAAACGTCGGGGAAGTTGGACAATTTAAGGATAACTCAACCATCATATCCGCTTGACCACTAAAAAAGCGACACGGTTTTTTTATGTTTCCAAAGCGTTGTGGTTCCGCCTTACGCAGTTGAAATCGTGCGCTGTAAGGAGCCCTTGGATTGCTTCTGAATCACGATTGATTGCCTCCAATTGGCAAGGGACGCACTCGAATGCGTTTTTCATCGAAAACAACAATGCTGCCGTGCTTCAAAGCGTCTGTGATATTAGGCATGTTAGCCAGCAACAGTGCGGTTTGTTGTTTGGGACGTCGTTGTGAAATACGCCGCAAAAGCACGACAGAGGGTTTCGTCTCCTACCACAAAGAAAGCAAAGTGCCGAAATCGGTATCCGCTGAAATGATGACTCGCTCTTCTCTCGCCGCCAGATCGAAAATCGCCTCATCTTCCGCCGCTGCCATACCATAGTCGCGCACGTGCATGGCATCATGCCCAGCGTTCCGCAAGCCTTCAGCTACAGCAGGCGATAGTGCGTTGTCGACGAGAAACTTCACGCAACGTTTACCATGGGAATTTCGCGTTCTCGCACGGCCGCGGCAGCAAAATGCAGCGCCTCGCGGACGTCTTCCCTCTCCAGGTCTGGATAGGCTCTGAGAATTTCACCCTCGGTCATGTTGTCCGCAACCATGCCTACAACGGTCGCAACAGGGATCCGCAAGCCCCGGATGCAGGGTGTGCCACCCATTTGTTTTGGATTAATCGTATATGCGTGTAAATTTCATTCATGCCTCCTGATGATCTGTTGTTTTTATGAAATACGAGCTAATCGTGGTGTGCAACTTACGCGCCTCTTCAACCCGGCTCGTTATTCATCAAATTCGCCATACATTATCACAATCTCTTGGCCGCCCAGTTTTCGTCGTATACACCCTGCCGCAAATAGCGCTGGAAGGTCGAATGGTCTCAATCCATCACCCGCGGTACTAGTACGCCGATGCGTAACTTTCTAGCAAAAAGTGTAGGTTGTGTGAGCCGTAGGTACCGACGGCTAAGTCATTAAAACGGTGCGGTCTCATTCTGTGGCGGAATGAGATCTAATCCTACCCGCGCGGGTCCGTACCCGTGTGGAAATCCGAACTCGAACTCT
>Ga0114931_10007581_pt1 | contig 13262 bp, 10 predicted proteins | sample 2SBtaG_FD_89579 | JGI IMG/M metagenome (GOLD analysis project Ga0114931, IMG submission 89579) | Deep subsurface microbial communities from Kolumbo volcano to uncover new lineages of life (NeLLi) - 2SBTROV14_V59a metaG | ecosystem: Environmental > Aquatic > Marine > Volcanic | place: Kolumbo... | reverse complement strand
CGCGGATGCAGGATATCGGCCCCCTTTTCAAGCCGCGCAATAGCCCCGCCGGCATGGCAAAGGTGAACCGCCCGGCCGCTGTCGGCGAGACGCAGGGAAAGCCCGCCGCTGCCCTTTTTTCCGACCGACGGGTCATTCAGCCGGGCAATCCGCCGGGCCACGGCGTGGCGCAGGGCTTTCGATGCCGCATTGACCAGCCGCCCCCGCTCAGCCGCCGGGGCCTCGGCATCGGGGGAAAAGCGCAAGCCTGAAAGACGCCCGATATATTCCCCGTCAAGGGTGACATCGCCGCTGTCGTCAACCGCCGCGCTGCTTTCGGGGTTGGCCCGCCCGCGCATCAGAACAGTTCCCCGACGGTCGACAAAGCGCTGTAAGAGCCGCGCATGAAGGGCGTCCGACAGGCGGTCCTCGACCGCCCGGGCACGGGCCTGCCAATGGGCCGCGTCGGCGGTCCAGCCGGGGCGGTTGGCGACATAGGTCCAGGTGCGGATATGGGCGATGCGGTTGGCCAGACTGTCGATATCGCCGTCGGTCCGTTCCACATGGGTGATCTGGCGGGCCAGCCAGTCGCCGGGCAACTGCCCGTCATGGGCCATCAGCAGACCGTAAAGACGGGCGACCAGCGCCGCGTGGTGATCGTGCAGGGTCTTGCGATAGTCGGGCAGGCGGCAGACTTCCCACAACAGGGCGGTGGCGGCGGGCCCCCGGGCGGTGGCCCGGATGCTGTCCATGGCGGCAACGCTGCGCAGGGTTTCAAGGTCCTCGCCATCGCCGGCCCGTTGCAGAAGCGGGTGGGGAGGCGCCTTTTCAAGGCTGTGCAGCAGGGCGGACGGCGATGAATAGTCAAGCGCCGCATTGCGCCATTGCAGGCTCTCAAGCGGTGCAAAGCGGTGGTTTTCGATGGCCCCGATAACCCCCGCATCGAGCGCCGGGCAGCCGTCCCGCCCGTCGAGGGTGCCGAACGTGCCGTCGTTCATATGGCGCCCGGCGCGCCCCGCAATCTGCGCCAGTTCCGCCGCCCTCAGCCGTCGCCGCCGGTTGCCGTCGAACTTTGACAACGAGGCGAAGGCGACATGATCGATATCCATGTTAAGCCCCATGCCGATGGCATCGGTAGCCACCAGATAATCAACCTCGCCGCTTTGATAAAGCGCCACCTGGGCGTTGCGGGTGCGCGGGCTAAGCGCCCCCATGATCACCGCCGCACCGCCCTTGTGACGGCGGATCCGTTCGGCCAGGGCATAAATTTCGCCCGCCGAAAAGGCAATGACAGCACTGCGTTTCGGCAACCGTGACAGCTTGCGCGGGCCGCTGAAGGAAAGGCGGGAAAAACGCGTCCTGGCGCTTGTTTCGATGTCCGGCAGCAAGGCCCTGAGGGCCGGTCGTATTGTATCGGCGCCAAGCAGCATCGTTTCCTCGCGCCCCCGGGCTCTCAGCAGGCGGTCGGTGAAGATGTGACCGCGCGCCCCGTCGCCGCAAAGCTGCACCTCGTCGATGGCCAGAAAAGCGACATCGCGTTGCAGCGGCATGGCCTCGGTGGTGCAGATGAAATAGCGCGGATTGCGGGGAACGATCTTTTCCTCGCCGGTAATCAGGGCGACCGCCGCCTTGCCGGCGCGCCCCGCCACCCGGTCGTAAACCTCGCGCGCCAGAAGCCGCAGGGGCAGGCCGATCATCGCCGACGAATGGCCCAGCATGCGCTCCAGCGCCAGATGGGTCTTGCCGGTGTTGGTCGGGCCAAGAACGGCCACCGTCCGACCGCTCGCCGGACGGGCAGCAACGGCGTTGCCGGCGGTACGATGCCGGCGGTGCGGCTGGGGAAGGGCCTGATCCATAACCGGCTTATGCTATCATGAAGCAGACGCGCTGGCACCAGCCCCAAAAGCAAAAACAGGGTGGTTCATTCACCGTCGAATATCCTTTAGACTCCGCGCGCGATCAACCCGGGGGCCGGAAAAGCAATGTCGGAAAAGAAAAAAGAAACTGCTGAAACTACCGTCGACGACTGGCGCCGGCTGGCGGCCCGCGAACTGGGCGGGCGGGCGCCCGACACGCTGGTCCGGCAAAGCCCCGAAGGCCTGACCCTGAAGCCGCTTTACGGGCCCGCCGATGTGGCCGGCGACGCCGCCCGCGCCCTGCCCGGCTTCGCCCCCTACCGGCGCGGCGTGCGGGCCACCATGTATGCCAACCGGCCCTGGACCATCCGCCAGTATGCCGGCTTTTCGACCGCCGCCGAATCGAACGCCTTTTTCCATCAGGCGCTGGCCGAAGGACAGACCGGGCTGTCGGTGGCTTTCGACCTGGCCACCCACCGGGGCTACGATTCCGATCACCCGCGGGTCGCCGGCGATGTCGGCAAGGCGGGCGTCGCCATCGATACGGTGGGCGATATGGAGCGCCTGTTCGAGGGCATTCCGCTGGACGGCATTTCGGTATCGATGACGATGAACGGCGCGGTCATTCCGGTGATGGCCTTTTTCATCGTCGCCGCCGAACGCCAGGGGGTGGCGGCGGCCGACCTCGCGGGGACCATCCAGAACGATATCCTCAAGGAATTTCTGGTCCGCAACACCTATATCTATCCGCCGGCGCCATCGATGCGGCTGACCGCCGACGTGATCGATTACTGCGCCCGCCAGATGCCTAAATTCAACTCAGTGTCGATTTCCGGCTATCACATGCAGGAGGCCGGGGCGACCATCCTGCAGGAACTGGCCTTCACCCTGGCCGACGGCAAGGAATATGTGAAGACGGCGATGGCCCGGGGGCTCGATATCGATGGGTTCGCCGGGCGGCTGTCGTTCTTTTTCAATATCGGCATGAATTTTTTCATGGAAATCGCCAAGCTGCGCGCCGCCCGCATCCTGTGGGCCGAAATCATGGGCGAACTGGGGGCCAAAAATCCGCGTTCCCTGATGCTGCGCACCCATTGCCAGACTTCGGGGGTCAGCCTGACCGAACAGGACCCCTATAACAATATCGTCCGCACCGCCTTCGAGGCACTGGCGGCGGCCCTTGGCGGCACCCAGAGCCTGCATACCAATTCCTTCGACGAGGCGATTGCCCTGCCCGGCGACGAGGCGGCCCGTATCGCCCGCAACACACAAATCATTCTGGCCGGCGAAACCGGCATTACCGGCACCGTCGATCCCTTGGGCGGCAGCTATTACGTGGAAAGCCTGACCGATGAACTGGTGGCCGGGGCGCGCGGGCTGATCGGCGAAATCGATGCCCTGGGCGGGATGGCGAAAGCTCTCGACAGCGGGCTGCCGAAACGGATGATCGGCGAGGCGGCCACCCGCCGTCAGGCCCGCATCGAGCGCGGCGACGATCTTATCCTCGGGGTCAACCGCAACAATGGCGGGCCAGGCAGCGATATAGCGGTGCGGAGGATCGAAACCCGGGCGGTGCGCGAACGCCAGCTGGGGCGCCTCAAGGCGGTGCGAAAGGGGCGCGACGAGGCCGCCTGCCGGGCGGCGCTGGCCGATCTCGAAGCGGTGGCCCGTGGTGATGGCAATGTGCTGGAAGCGGCGATTCCGGCGGCCCGTGCCGAGGCCACTTTGGGGGAAATATCGACCGCCCTTGAGGCGGCCTTCGGACGCTATCAGGCAACCGCCGAGGCAATACCCGGCGTTTACGCCGCCCTGCGCGGGGCCGATGCGGATTTCGGGGCGGCCCGCGAAAAGGTCGCGACCGCCCGCCAGGACAGCCCCCGGGACCTGCGTATCCTGATTGCCAAGCTGGGTCAGGACGGCCATGACCGAGGGGGGCGGGTGATTGCCTCGGCCTTTGCCGATCTGGGCTTCGAGGTCAGCCTCGGGCCCCTGTTCCAGACTCCCGAAGAAGTGGCGGATGCGGCAATTGCGGCCGATGTCGCGGTGCTTGGCATTTCCAGTCTGGCGGGCAGTCACCTGAGCCTGATTCCGGAAGTTATCGAGGCCCTCGGCAAGGCCGGGCGCAGCGATATCAGGGTGATTGCCGGCGGCGTTATCCCGGCCCAGGACCATGCCGAACTGAAGGCCGCCGGGGTGGCCGCGATCTTTGGCCCCGGCACGTCGGTGATCGGGGCCGCCGAAGAAGTCCTCGATCTGGTCCTGCTGCGCCGCAACGACTGAAGCCCGAGGCGCCGATTGCCGCCGGTCGGTTATTCATTGTTGCACCTGACGCCTTATAAAGTCGGCGAGCATGGGCACGGCAAGGGAATACCGACCATGACGGTTCTTGTACACCAGACCGGCACCACATAGAGAGTTCAATATCTGTGTGGTGTGGCTTGGGCTGAATCCCTTGGACAGCATCATTCTGGAAACGGTTACGATTTCCTGAACTGTAAATTCCGTGTCGCAATCATCAAGGCTCGAAATAACCGACAGGAGTTCTCTCTGGCGATCTGTAATCCTCGACCACCTGCCGGCAAAGAAATCGGTATCAAGCTTCAGGATGATCACCCCGATGGGCAGGCGGTAATGAGCCACCTGATCGATTCGCTGGGCGGCGGCATCAAATGCTTCCCGGCAGATGAACTGCAGGAAGTAGGGATAGCCTCCCGAACGATTCATGATGGTTTCGACGGTCTCATCGGAAAAGCCGATCGAATTGTCACCGACCGACTCCAGAGGTCTTGTAATGGCTTCGCGTGAGGCGTCGTTATCCAGACGCTCAAGAACGATAATGTGAAACATGCGCTCTGAAAATGTTCGGGCCTCGATCAGCTTTGAAAAAAGCGTCGGAAGCCCGGTAAGGATGAGCATGAAAGGGATTTCCTTGCGCTGCAACGACTGGAAAACATCCAGCAGCAGTGAAAGCGGATATTGGTTTCTTTCCGAATGATCGGTCAGGTTCTGGGCTTCGTCATAGGCAAAAACAATACCGCGAACCCTGTCCCGTGGCAAAAGATCCCAGACCAGTTCCAGAACAGCCTTCAGTTTATCGGATACCAGGCCCGGCGTTCTTCCGAAAAAACCGGTCAGGGCCTCATAATCCAGTTTCGTTTCAATTTCCGTCTCACGGCTGGTGAAGCCAAAAGCAAGCTGCTTTTCCCGGTGTATCGTTAGCGAAGAGGTTACCGTTGCAATATCGGTCAGAAGCCTGATTGCAATATGTTCATCGGTCAGGCTGGCCGCTTCCGAAAGATCGGCGCCGACCCACCACCAGTTTTTTTCCTGGGCCTTCGGTTTGATTGTTTCGAGCAGCACTGTTTTGCCGACGCCGCGCAATCCGGTCAGAACGATATTCTCCAAAATCACCTGCTGATCGAGAAGGCGCGAAATTTCGTCCAGTTCCCGATCACGCCCGGCAAGGAAGGGCGGCATGTGACCGGCGCCGGGGCGGAATGGATTGACCGGTACTTTATAGCGCGTATTCATATTCTATTATATTCCAGCATAAATTTAGTATATTTTATTAATTTATATTATTCTGTTAGGAAATGTCAATATAACCCGGAAGGACAGCCTGTCCCGGCGGCGGTGCAGGCGCCGATTGCCGCCGGTCGATACTTGACGGCGGCGGGTGGCTCGCTTATACCACGCCAGCCGCCCTGCCCGCCGTTTGGACGGGGGCCGGTATTATGCGGATTGAGACGGGACAGGAACCATGGCACGACGCTGCGAGCTGACCGGAAAAGGCGTTCTTACGGGCAATAATGTTAGCCATGCCCATAACAAGAGCCGGCGGCGCTATCTGCCCAATTTGCAGAATGTCTCGCTGCTCAGCGACTCTCTGGGGCGAAGCATCCGGTTTCGGGTATCGGCCGGCGGCCTGCGTTCGGTCGAACATAACGGCGGCCTCGATCCCTATCTTCTGAAAGCCTCGGACAAGCAGCTTTCCCTGCACGCCCGGCGGATCAAGCGGGCGGTTGAAAAGAAGCAGGCCGGCGCCGTCGCCTGAAGTTCTTTTAGCCGGACGCTATTTATCTGGAATTTACGAGGCCGCCCGACGATGCCGGGCCGCCTGCCGTCTCGCCCGCGGGCCGGTGCCGCCTTCGTCGAATAATTCAGCCAGTTTTTCGATCATCGCCCCGCCCAGCTGTTCGGCATCGACAATGGTCAGCGCTTTTTTGTAATAGCGGGTGACATCGTGGCCGATGCCGATGGCAATCAGTTCCACCGGCGAGCGGGCCTCGATCCAGCCGATGACCTGACGAAGGTGGCGCTCCAGATAGCTGGCGGAATTGTTCGACAGGGTGCTGTCATCAACCGGCGCGCCGTCGGAAATAACCATCAGGACGCGCCGTCGTTCAGGCCGGCCAAGCAGCCGCCCATGGGCCCATAACAGGGCTTCGCCGTCGATATTTTCCTTCAGCAGGCCTTCCCTGAGCATCAGGCCAAGGTTCTTGCGGGCCCGTCGCCACGGCATATCGGCGGCCTTGTAGATGACATGGCGCAAATCGTTCAGGCGCCCGGGGTTGGGCGGCTTGTTGGCGGCCAGCCAGGCATCGCGCGACTGGCCGCCTTTCCAGGCCCCGGTGGTAAAGCCGAGAATTTCGACCTTGACCGCGCAGCGTTCCAGGGTTCGGGCCAGCATGTCGGCACAAACCGCGGCAATGGTGATCGGCCGCCCCCGCATCGAGCCTGAATTGTCGATCAGCAGGCTGACCACGGTGTCGCGAAATTCGGTATCGCGTTCCTGTTTGAACGACAGCGGGTAATGGGGGTCGGTGACCACCCGCGACAGGCGCGCGGTATCCAGAATCCCTTCGTCGAGATCGAAATCCCAGCTTCGGTTCTGCTTTGCCAGAAGCCGCCGCTGGAGCCGGTTGGCAAGCCTGCCGATGGCCCCCTGAAGGGCTTCGAGCTGGCGATCAAGCTGGCCGCGCAGCCGGCCCAGTTCATCGCCGGTGCACAGTTCCGGGGCCTCGATAATCTCGTCATAGCGGGTGGTGAAGATGCGATAGAAAGGCCGGTCGATACCGCCGTCGCCGGAAAATTCCGGGCGCCACGGGACCAGGCTGTCGCCCTCGGGGTCCTGCATGTCGCTGGTCATGTCTTCGGCGGCATCGAGCGCGGCGGCGGCATCGCTGTCGTCGATGCCGGCCTGTTCCTCGGCGTTCTGTTCGTCGCCGCGACCGTCGTCGTCGCTCGAATCGGCGTCCCCGGCCTGGTTCTCGGCGGCCTCGTCGGTTTCCGATTCGCTGTCCTTGTCGTCCTGCTGGTCGAGAAGTTCGTCGGCCAGACCGAGGTCGACGATCAACTGCCGCGACAGGCTGGCGAAGTCCTGCTGATCGCCGATCGACTGGGCCAGCCGGTCAAGGTCGGGGCCGGCTTTTTTTTCGATCCAGCGGCGCCATAAATCGACCATCGGGCGGGCGCATTCAGGCGGCGCGGCACCGGTCAGCCGTTCACGGATCATCAGCCCCAGGGCTTCCGAAAGCGGGGCCTCCTCACGCCGGGTGATGGCGGCAAAACCGTGGTTGCGGCAGTGATGTTCCAGCGCCGCGTCGAGATTGGCCCGCACCCCGCCCATATCGCCGCCGCCAATCGCATTGATGCGCTGGGTTTCGGCCTGCTCGAATATGGCCCGCGCGGTCTCGCCGCCGGGCCGCGATTTCCGGTGTATCGCCTTGTCATGAAAACGCAGGCGCAAGGCCAGACTGTCGGCGGCACCCCGCAGTTCGGCCACCTCCGCCGCCGGCAGGTCGCGGCTGGGAATCGGCAGCCTCGCATGATTGCCGGCCAGTGCCGGGGCTTCGCTGCCGAAGCTGACCTCCAGTTCGACCGCCCCGCCAAGCGCCCGCATGGCCGCCGCAAGGGCCCGCTGAAAAGGCTCGACCGGGTTTTCCGGCGCCGCCATGGCGGCCTAGGCGCCGTTCATGGCGGGGGCCAGCCGGGCGCTCGATTCGGGCAGTTCCTCGCCAAAGACCCGCTGGTAATATTCGGCCACCGTGGCCCGTTCCAGCTCGTCGCACTTGTTCAGGAAGGTGACCCGAAAGGCAAACGGCAAGTCGCTGAATATACGCGCGTTCTGGGCCCAGGTAATGACCGTGCGCGGCGACATGACGGTCGATATATCGCCGGCAATGAAGCCGTTGCGGGAAAGCTCGGCCACCTTGACCATCCGGCTGATTTCGGCCCGCCCTTCCGGCGTCTCGTATTCCGGCGTCTTGGCAAGAACGATATCGACTTCCTTGTCATGGGGCAGGTAATTGAGGGTGGCGACAATGTTCCAGCGATCCATCTGGCCCTGGTTGATCTGCTGGGTGCCATGATAAAGGCCGGTGGTATCGCCCAGGCCAATGGTGTTGGTGGTGGCGAACAGACGGAACGACGGATGGGGCTCGATCACCCGGTTCTGGTCAAGCAGGGTCAGCCGGCCCTCGACTTCCAGCACCCGCTGGATGACGAACATCACATCGGGCCGCCCGGCGTCGTATTCGTCGAATACCAGGGCGGTCGGCGTCTGCACCGCCCAGGGCAGCAGCCCTTCGCGGAATTCGGTCACCTGCTTGCCGTCGCGCAGGATGATGGCATCCTTGCCGACCAGATCGATGCGGCTGATATGGCTGTCGAGATTGATCCGCACACAAGGCCAGTTAAGGCGTGCCGCCACCTGCTCGATATGGGTCGATTTGCCGGTTCCGTGATAGCCCTGGATCATCACCCGGCGGTTAAAGGCGAAGCCGGCCAGAATGGCCAGCGTCGTGTCGTGATCGAACAGATAGGCCTCGTCGGTCGCCGGCACATGTTCATTGGCCTCGGCAAATGCCGGCACCTGGAGGTCGGAATCGATGCCGAACAGGTCACGGACCGATACCTGACTGTCAGGCAGGCCATTATTGCCGGGCATATTCTCATAAGATCGCATTATTCGTCTTTCGTCTGGGAGGGCTTTCGGCGACAATACTTTCTATGTCGTTCACCGGCATCGCCACGTCAAGCAAAAGCTGCTGGCGATGGTCCCGGCAGGGCTTGACAGATGACCTTCGGGGCCACAGGTAAACAGCATGCGCGTTGAAGATATCATTCGCCGCCGCCTCGGGGCGGCGCTGTCGCCCCGCTTCCTTGAAGTGACCGACAATTCGGCCCGCCACCGGGGCCATGCCGGCTGGCGCGAAGGGGGGCAGACCCATTTTCAGCTGCACATCGTGGCCGATGAATTCACCGGCCTCGGGCGGCTTCAGCGCCAGCGCCTGGTTCACCGGATTCTGGCGGCTGAGCTGGCGGGGCCGGTTCATGCGCTTGAAATCAGCGCCCTGGCGCCGGGGGAAGACGGGGCGGGGTAATCCGGATCAGGGTGATCTGGTTACGCCAGCGACGCAGGATTTCGAACTTGAAGCCGTGAAAACTGAAGGTCTGGCGGGGCTCGGGAATGGTCCGCGCTTCGTCAATGATCAGGCCGGCGACGGTTGCCGCCGCCTCGTCGGGCAGTGACCAGTCGAACTGGCGGTTAAGATCGCGCACCGTAACCGTGCCCTCGACCACCACCGTGCCGTCGGCACGCTGGTGAACGCCCTCGGTTGTCAGGTCGTGCTCATCGGCGATATCGCCGACAATTTCCTCCAGAATATCCTCCATCGTCACCAGCCCCATCAGGGCGCCATATTCATCGACCACAATGCCGATATGCGCGCGCTTGCGGCGAAACACATTCAGTTGTTCGCGCAGCGACGTGGTTTCGGGAACAAACAGGGGGGGGCTGGCGATGGCCGCGACATCAAGGTCGTCGGGCGCCCCCCGGTGTTCGCGGGTCGCCCTCAGAACATCCTTGGCATGCAGGATACCGATCACATTGTCCGGGTTTTCCCGCCACAGGGGAAAGCGGGTGTGGGGACTGGCCACCACTTTTTCGATGATCGCCGCCGGCGCTTCGCCGGCGTCCAGCATCACCATCTTGCGGCGGTGGACCATGATCTCCGAAACCTCGACCTCCGCCAGATCGAGAATGCCGGCCAGCATATCCCGTTCATGCTTGACCATGGCCCCCTTTTCGGTGTGAAAGGCAATCGCGTCGCGGATTCGTTCCTGGGCCGACAGGATGCTCTGGCGGCGGTCGATATCGATACCGAAAAGGCGCAATATGCCGCGCACCACAGCCTGTACGGCGCGCACCACCGGGCCAAGGACAAAGACCAGACCGCTGATCAGCGGGGCCGCCGTCAGGGCAGTGCGGTCGGGGTCGGCAATCGCCCAGGTCTTGGGCAGAACCTCGGCGAAGATTAGCACCAGCATAGTCATCGCCAGGGTCGCATAAAGAATTCCGGCATCGCCGAAAAGACCGATGAAAACCCCGGTAGCCAGGGCCGAGGCCAGAATATTGACCAGATTATTGCCCAGCAGAATGGCCCCGATCAGCCTTTCGCGGCGCTCGGTCAGGCGAGTCGCCAGGCGGGCACGGCGACCGAGCGCCGGGCTTTCGGGCTCTTGCATCATGCGATAGAGGCGGGCCCGCGAGGCGGCGGTCAGGGCGGTTTCAGAGCCCGACAGGAAGGCCGAAAACAGCAGCAGTACAAAAATCGCCCCGCCATTGATCAGAAGATCATATTCCATCTGCAAAACCTTCGGAGTTATCGCCGCCTTATGCCAGAATGCCGGTCAGCGTCTCTCTGAGCGCCGCCGCCGGCACTTCATGGCATAAAAAGGCATCGCCGGCGCCCCGGCAGAGAACAAAGGGGGTGCTGCCGGCCCGGCGCTTCTTGTCCTGGGCCATATGACCGATCAGGGAATCGATGGCGCCGGCGCCGATCAGCCCGTCAAGACGCCAGTCGATGCCGAGCGAATCGAAATGACCACCCAGCCACTTTCCCAGCGGCGGCGGACAATGGCCAAGCCGCGCCGACAGGTCGAGCGCCATGACCAGCCCGGCGGCCACCGCCTCGCCATGCACCAGACGCCCGTCAAAGCCGGCTTCGGCCTCAAACGCATGGGCAAAGGTGTGGCCAAGGTTAAGCAGCGCCCGGCACCCCGCTTCCCGTTCGTCGCGACTGACGATTTTCGCCTTCAGGCGACAGCAGCGGGCGACCGCCCCGGCGGTGGCGGCGGCATCGCCGTCGATGATGGCGCCGCCCGATTCCTCCAGCCAGTCGACAAATTCACTGCCCGCCAGCAGGGCGCATTTGGCAATTTCGCCGTAAGCCGCCCGGCGCTGGCGGGGCGGCAGGCTGGCCAGCACCGAGATGTCGGCCAGCACCAGCGCCGGCTGATGGAAACTGCCAGCCAGATTCTTGCCCAGCGGTGTATTGATGGCGGTCTTGCCGCCGATGGCGCTGTCCACCTGGGCAAGCAGGGTGGTCGGCATCTGGATCAGCTTCATGCCCCGCCGGACCAGGCTGGCGGCAAGGCCGGCGAGGTCGCCGACAACGCCGCCGCCAAGGGCGATCAGGGTATCGTCGCGCTCGCCGCCGGCGGCGAGGATGGCGTTGATCACCTGTTCGAGGACGGCGAAGCTCTTGCTCGCCTCGCCGGCGGCCACCAGATGGCTTTCGAGCGCGATACCGGCCCGCTCGAACGCCGCCCCGAGGGCCGGCAGGTAAAGCCCGGCCACCGTCCGGTCGCTGACCACGAAGACCCGGGGCCGGGAAAGCAGGGGGGCGATCAGGTCGCCCGCCCGGTCGATCAGGCCGCCGCCGATGAGCACATCGTAGCTGCGCCCGCCAAGGTCGACGGTAATGGGGCTGTTCGCTTCGCCTTTTGTCACCCGGGGGCCCCTTGCGCCGCTGTCGCGCCGGGGGCCGCCCCGGTCGCTGCCAGTTTTTTCAAAATCGTCTCCACCACCCTGTTATGGCTGCCATTACCGGTGTCGACAATAATATCCGCCTGGGCGTAAACCGGGTACCGCTGATCGATCAGGCGGGCCAGCACGGCGCGCGCGTCGTCGCCCCGCAACAGGGGGCGGGTATCGCGCCGCGACACTCTTTCGAGAAGGATTTCAAGGTCGGCCCGCAGCCAGACCGTTGTCGCCCGCCCGGCAATTTTCCGGCGGATCTCGGCATCCATGAAAGCCCCGCCACCGGTTGCCAGGATAACCGGGTCGCCCTCCAGAAGGCGGAAAATAACCCGCCGTTCGACATCGCGGAAAACCGCCTCGCCATGAAAGGAAAAGATGTCGTCGACCGAACAGCCGGCGGCTTTTTCGACTTCGCTGTCGGAATCGACGAAGGCCCGGCCAAGGCGTTTGGCCAGACGCCGGCCGGCGGTGGTCTTGCCGGCCCCCATCAGGCCGACCAGAACCACCGTCCGAAGGCCGCTCGCCAGATCGCTTCCGCTGTTTTCAACGCCCTGGGACATGGCCGGGAATCTAGCCCAGATTTCGGCTCTTGTCGCCTCTGGCGAAGGGTCGGAGGGTAATTTTCCGCTCCGCCGTCAAAGGGTTTCACATTATGCCGCAAAGGCACTAGACTGCCGACTGTCCGGCAGCCGTGTGGGGACGGCGCCGTGGCGGACGATAGCGAGGCGCCGACCAGGACAAGGAATAATACCTCGGGATTTTGTAAACCATGCCAAAAAGCTGGATCGTCGTCATACTGCTGATCGCCGTTGTCGTCATTGCCGGGGCCGTCCTGCTGGCGACCTGGGAGATTCCCGCCCCGTCGCAGCAAATCGAAAAGGTGCTGCCGGATGACCGGTTCCCCAGTTAGCTTCTTGCGCCCGTCTGGCCGGCATCCGCTGGCAAGCGCCACCACCGCCGGCCTGCTGCTGGCGATGGTGCTGTCGGGGGCGGTGCTTGCCGCCCAGGTCCCGGAAAACAAACCGGCGCCGGTCGTAGCGGACGCGCCCGAGACGCCCGCCGACCAGCCGCCGGTGGCTACCGCCGACCCGCTGCCGCTGCTCGACAAACGGCTGCGCGCCGGCCCCTATGTCCGGGGCCAGACAGCCGGCGAAAGCGCGCCCCCGCTGACGCCGAGCGATTCCTTCGTCGTTGGCGCCCCACCGGGCGATGCCGACAGCAGCAACACCCCGCCGCCGGCGGAAAGCCCGGGGGCCATCGACGTTAACCGGCTGGAAACTATCGACCCTTCGGCTATCGGCACCCTCGATGACAGCAATGGCGGCCTGGGGGCGGCAATGTGGGAAGGCACATCGCGCAGCCTGGTCAGCGCCCTGTTGCCCCGGCTGCCCGCTGCCAGCCGCTCGCCGGCGGTTAAGGACCTGCGTCACCGGCTGTTGTTAAGCGCCGCCCGCCCGCCGATGGGCGATGGCCCGCCGGGGGCCCTGCTGGCCCTGCGTCTGGCCCGGCTTGACGCGGCGGGCGATCTTGAAGGACTGAGCGCGCTGGTCCGCCGCATCGGCCCCGGGATGGTCGACAGGGCGGTCATGCGGACGCGGCTG
>Ga0114931_10007580_pt1 | contig 13262 bp, 12 predicted proteins | sample 2SBtaG_FD_89579 | JGI IMG/M metagenome (GOLD analysis project Ga0114931, IMG submission 89579) | Deep subsurface microbial communities from Kolumbo volcano to uncover new lineages of life (NeLLi) - 2SBTROV14_V59a metaG | ecosystem: Environmental > Aquatic > Marine > Volcanic | place: Kolumbo... | reverse complement strand
TGGGTCGGGTGTCTCGATGGCCAGCTATCTTGGTATGCGGACGGGTCAGCGCCTGCTCGATCGCAAGGAGGGCAGGACCGCCTTTGACGATCTGCCGTTTCCGACGCGGCCGCTCTACTCCGGAACACCCTGGTTCCTGCCTGCAGTTGTCGCCTGGTACCGCTGGCGCGACCGGCGCGAGTGCGAACGGGCAGCCAGGGCAACAGGGCAGGGCAAGTTTTGACCAGGGCCGGGATGGCGCCCGCCACGCCCCCGGCTCCGACGACATGGCGAACAACCGGCCCCCGGCGACACTCGATCGGAAGGCCACCAACGGAGGAGAATGACAATGCAGTTTCGACTGATCGCCATCGCCGCGACCGCCGCGCTGGCCGCCAACGCCGTGATGGCCCAGGATAAAACGGTGACCATCGCCTCATGGGGCGGGTCATACCAGCATGCGCAGAGTGAGGCGCTGTTCAAACCGGCTGCAGCCGCGACCGGGGTCGTGGTCAAGGAGGAAACCTATGGCGGCATGTCGGACGTGCGCCTTCAGGTGCAGACCGGGGCGGTGACGCTGGATATCGTCGCCAGCGGGTCCGGATCGGCATCGCGCGCCGGGGCCGAGGGCCTGCTCGAGGAACTGGACTATTCGGTCATCGATGTATCCACCTTCTACCCGACGCTGAAAATGAAGTACTGCGTCGGGGGGGACGTGTTTTCTACGGTCTATGCCTGGAACACCGACACTTATGGTGAGAACGGGCCGCAGAGCTGGGCGGATTTCTGGGATGTCGAGAAGTTTCCCGGCAAGCGGGCCTATCGCGGCAAGGTCGCTGGTGCACTTGAGCCGGCGATCCTAGCCGATGGCGTCGCGCCGGAAGATGTCTACAAGGTGCTCGACTCGGAGGCAGGCATCGAGCGTGCGATCAACAAGATTCGCGAGCTCAAGCCCAATATCGAGGTTTTCTGGTCGTCCGGCGCCCAGCACGCCCAGCTGATGAAGGACGGCGAGGTCGACATGACCACCGGCTGGAACGGACGCTTCGACAACGCCAAGAAGGACGGCGCCAAGGTCGCATACAGCTTCAACCAGGCACTGCTGGACTATGACTGTTTCGCGATTCCGAAGGGCGCGCCAAACAAGGACACGGCGATGCAGTTCCTGGCCGAAATCTCGAAGGCCAAGTACCAGGCAAACCTGCCAAAATACATCACCTACGGCCCGACCAACAAGGCGGCCTACGATCTGGGCGTCATCGACGAGGCCACGGCCCGGGCGCTGCCGTCATATCCGGATAATGCCGCCAAGCAGGTTCCGGTCGATATCGAATGGTATGCCAAGTGGGAAACCATTGCTGCCGAGATGTATCAGGAGATGCTGACCGAGTGATTGCGATGATGCTATCAGGGCGCGGCGGCCATATGGCCGCCCGCCATCATTTTTTGTGCCGGGGGAGTGCAGTTGTCCAAGCCTGAATCCATCGCGCTTCCGATCGAGATCCGGGGAGTCACCAAGACCTACGGGGCTGTGCACGCGCTTGACGACGTTTCGCTGGATGTCGACAGCGGTGAGTTCCTCACCCTGCTTGGTCCGTCGGGCTCGGGCAAGACAACATTGCTGATGGTTCTGGCCGGCTTCACCCGTCCGGATTGCGGCAGCCTGATGTTCGGCGACCGCGAGGTGATCCGCATGGCACCTCATCAGCGCGATGTCGGAATGGTGTTCCAGAACTACGCGTTGTTTCCACATATGAGCGTCGCCGGAAATGTCGGCTATCCGCTGCGCCTGCGCCGGGTTCACAAGGCCGAGGCCAACCGGCGGATCGAGCAGGCGCTGGAGACTGTGCAGCTCGGCGGCTTTGGCGGGCGCCGGATCGATCAGCTCTCGGGCGGGCAGAAACAACGCGTGGCGTTGGCGCGGGCGATCGTCTTCGAGCCGCGGATCCTGTTGATGGACGAGCCGCTCTCGGCACTCGACAAAAAGCTCCGCGACCGGATGCAGATCGAGCTTCGTCACCTGCATGAGAAGCTTGGAATGACCACCGTCTACGTCACCCATGACCAGCGCGAAGCGCTGACCATGTCAGACCGGATTGCAGTGATCAACGATGGCCGGCTGATGCAGCTCGACACGCCCGAGAGGATCTATGAAAAACCCGCAAACCGGTTTGTCACGGACTTCATCGGGGAGTCGAGCTTCCTGCCGGTCACGCGATCCGGGGGGGCAATACTCTACGGCGACACCACGATCGTTTCGGCGAACGAGGTTCCTGATGCGCCCGAGTTGTTGCTGATGGTGCGACCCGAGCGCATCAGGATTGCCTCGACCGGTGACAGCGACGGTGAAAACCGGCTCCATGGCACGGTGCGCGACATCGTCTATCAGGGCGACAGTTACCTGCTCTATGCCGAACTCGCACAAGGCGTCGAGATCAGCCTGCGCGGGGTGGTTCGCCGGGATACTATCGAGAGTCTTCCCCGTGCCGGGCACCCGGTGACGCTTGCTCTGGATCCCTCGGATACCGTGATAATCGCGCGGGATGAGGTCTGACATGGCAGTTGAGCAGATCAATCAGGACGGGCTGCGCCGCGATGCGACGCTGGAGCGGCTCAGGCTCTTCGGGCTTTGCTCACCGGCGTTGATACTGGTGCTGGTGATCCTGGTGATTCCCGTCGGGTGGCTGTTCTATGTCTCCTTCATCGGTGCCGATGGCGGGTTCTCACTCGAGAACTACGAACGGATGATACGGCGCAAGTCCTACGCCAGAATATTCCGGACAACCTTCGAGGTGAGTCTGCTGACCACCGGTCTGTGCATCCTGATCGGCTATCCGCTGGCCTATTTCCTGTCTCAGCTTCCCAGCCGGCTTGCCAATCTGTGTCTGATCACGGTGCTGCTGCCATTCTGGACATCGCTTCTGGTGCGGACCTACGCCTGGCTCGTGTTGCTGCAGAAACGCGGGCTGGTGAATGACTGGGCGATCTCGATCGGGCTTTGGGACGAACCGGTCAAGATGGTCCACAACATGACCGGCACCCTGATCGGAATGGTGCACATCATGCTGCCGTTCCTGATCCTGCCGGTCTACAGTTCGATGAAGGCGATCAACCGCGACTACCTGAAGGCCGCCTCCAATCTCGGCGCCAGCCCGGTGCGCGCCTTCTGGACGGTGTTCGCGCCACTCTCCGCGCCGGGTCTGTTTGCCGGCTCGCTGATCGTCTTCGTGCTCTGCCTCGGGTTCTTCGTGACACCGGCGGTGCTGGGTGGCGGAAAAGTCATCATGGTGTCGATGAAGATCGCCTCGAACATCGAGCTGTTCGTCAACTGGGGTGCGGCCAGTGCACTCGGGGTGGTGCTGCTGGTGATGACCATGGCGATCCTTTGGGTGGCATCGCGTTTCCTCGGTTTCGAACAGCTGACCGGCGGGGGGCACTGATGCGCTGGCTCTCATCTCCCGCCACGGAGACTCAGGTAAGCCATGGCCGGCGGCTGTGGCTGTATCTGTTTTCGGCTGCTGTCATGCTGCTGCTGATCGCGCCCACCCTGATCGTGGTGCCGATGTCGTTTTCGGATTCGCAATATCTGGAATTCCCGCCACAGACATGGTCGATGCGATGGTACAATCACTACTTCGGCTCCGCCGAATGGATGGCTGCCACCGCGACATCGTTCAAGGTGGCCGTGTTGACAATGCTTCTGGCAACACCACTGGGGGTGATCGCGGCCTATGGGCTGCACGCCTCGAAACTGCCATTCGCCAAGATGATCTTCGTGCTGCTGATCACCCCGATGATGGTGCCGCTGATCCTGGTCGCGATCGGGGCCTTCTATGTCTATGTAAGATCAAGATCCTCTACACGATCATCGGTCTTGTTCTGGCACATTCGGTGCTGGCGCTGCCGCTGGTCGTCATCGTGACGGGCTCGGCGCTGAAGAGCTATGATATGAACCAGGAGATGGCTGCCCGCAGCCTGGGCGCACCGCGGTGGAAGGCGTTTCTAGGCGTGACCCTGCCGCAGATCCGCTTCGCCGTGATCACCAGCGCGCTGCTGGCATTCCTCACCTCGTTCGACGAGGTGGTGGTGGCGATGTTCATATCCGGTGGCGACAACGCCACACTGACCCGCAACATGTTCAACGCCCTGCGCGATCAGATCGATCCGACGATCGCGTCGATCTCGACCACGATGATCGTGATCACCTCGCTGCTGATGACGCTTGCACAGTTGTTCGGCAAGGCGCGGAAAACCTCATAGCTGGACAATTTTCATGTGTGCAGAGGCAGCGTTTGACTTCATCATCGTTGGAGCGGGTTCTGCCGGCTGTGTGCTGGCGGATCGGCTCAGTTCCAGCGGAAAGCATCGGGTTCTGGTGCTGGAGGCAGGGGGCACGGACCTCAGCTTCTGGATCCGGATGCCGATCGGCTATGGCAAGTTGTTCCATGACGCCCGCTTCAATTGGAAATACCTGACCGAGCCGGAGCCGGCGCTGGGCGGAAAACCGAGCTACTGGCCTCGAGGCAAGGTGCTGGGGGGCTCGTCCTCGATCAACGCGATGGTTCATGTGCGCGGGCATCCGGGCGACTTCGACGACTGGGCAGCGGATGGCGCCACAGGCTGGGGCTGGGACGCGGTCGCACCCTATTTCAAGCGCATGGAGGACTGGGCGGGTGGCGTCGATGAGCGGCGCGGTGCAGGCGGGCCGTTGCCGGTCGCGGATATCCGCAACGAGGTGCATCCGCTGTGCAGGGCCTTTTTGCAGGCAGCCCGCGAGGCGCAATTACCGATCACCGAGGATTACAACGGGATCCATATGGAAGGGGCTTCGATCTACCAGATCAATACCAGGGGCGGGCTGCGGGCGTCGGCGGCGCGGTGCTATCTGAAACCGTCGATGCGGCGGACAAACGTGCAAGTGTTGACCCGTGCCCATGCCACGCGGGTAATATTCGACGGAAATCGGGCAGTGGGGGTGGCGTATCAGCATCACGGCCAGACCCGGGTCGCACGGGCACGGGGCGAGGTGATCGTGTCCGGTGGGGCGATAAACTCACCGCAACTCTTGCAATTGTCGGGCATCGGCCCGGGGGAAGTGTTGCAGCGTCTGGGGCTGAAGGTGCACCGCGATGCGCCCGCTGCGGGGCGCAACCTGCAAGACCATCTGGGGTTGGACATGCACTATCGCTCAACCGTGCCGACATTGAACCAGGTCTTGGGGCCATGGCAGGGCAAGCTGTGGGCGGGGTTGCAGTTCATGTTGCTGCGGCGAGGTCCGTTGACGTTGAGCATCAACCAGGCGGGTGGTTTCGTGCGTACACGCGCCGGGATGCAGCGACCAAATCTGCAACTTTATTTCTCGCCGGTCAGCTATACGCGCGCGCCTACGGGAACGCGCCCAATGATGAGCCCGGACCCGTTTCCGGGTTTTCTTCTGGGCTTCAGCCCATGCCGCCCCACCAGTAGAGGCAGCGTCATGGCGATATCGCCCGATCCATTCACGCCGCCCGAGATCCGGCCTAACTATCTGAACACCGAGGCGGACAGGGCAACAATGCTGGCGGGGGCACATTTCATCCGCATGCTTTCCGACACCCCGGCGATGCGCGCCATCATCGATACCGAGATTTCCCCGGGGCCCCAAGCCCGGGGCGACAATGCGATGCGGGCGCATATCCGCGACAACGCCTGGAGCGTGTTTCATGCGAGCTGCACATGCCGGATGGGGTCGGACACGGAGACTTCCGTGGTTGATCCCCGGCTGCGGGTGCATGGAATGGCAGGGCTGCGGGTGGTCGACGCATCGGTTTTCCCGTCAGTCACCAGCGGCAACATCAACGCACCGACAATCATGGTAGCGGAACGTGCTGCCGATCTCATTCTAGAAGATGCCTGAACCTGGAGATGCACCATGAAGATTGGCAAGATCGAAAGTTTCTGCACCGAGTTCGTCGGCTTTGTCCGGGTGACCGCCGAGGACGGGGTGCAGGGTTGGGGGCAGGTCTCCACCTATAATTCCGACATCACCGCCCAGGTCTTGCACCGGCAAGTGGCGCCGCATGTGTTGGGACAGGACACGAGCGACCTGGACGACCTGCTGGATCAGGTGACCGAGCGCGAGCACAAGTTCCCCGGCTCGTATCTGCGCCGCGCCATGGCAGGGTTCGATACCGCTATCTGGGATGCCCGTGGTAAGCGGGCCGGCAAGCCGGTGGCAGAGTTGCTGGGCGGCTCGGCCGGTCCGGTCCGGGCGTATGCCTCGTCGATGAAACGTGACATTACACCGGCGGACGAGGCCGGACGGATGCAGCGGTTGCGCGACGAGATGGGGTTCGATGCCTTCAAGGTGCGCGCTGGCGCCGAGGTCGGGCGCGGACATGATGAATGGCCGGGTCGGACCGAGGAGATCATTCCCGCCATGCGCCGTGAACTGGGACCTGATGTAGACCTGCTGATCGACGCCAACAGTTGCTACGCTCCACCCCGCGCCATCGAGGTCGGGCGGATGCTGGAGGATCATGGATTTTGCCACTACGAAGAACCCTGTCCCTACTGGGAGCTGGAGCAGACCAAGGAGGTGACCGACGCGCTGGAGATCGACGTGGCCGGAGGCGAGCAGGATTGCTCATTGCCGCTCTGGCGACAGATGATCGGGATGCGGGCGGTCGATGTGGTGCAGCCGGATGTGTGCTACCTGGGCGGTATCTCACGGACGTTGCGTGTCGCGCGGATGGCCGGGGAGGCGGGGCTGCCGGTAACGCCGCATTGTGCGAATCTCTCGATGGTGACGCTATTCACCATGCATCTGCTGCGCGCCATCCCGAATGCGGGGAAATTCCTGGAGTTCTCGATCGAGGGGCAGGACTGTTACCCTTGGCAGGAGGGGTTGTTTGTGCGCTCACCCTACGAAATTGCGAACGGCAATGCGACGGTGACCGACGAGCCGGGCTGGGGTGTGGAGATCAGCCCGGACTGGCTGGCAAGATCAAGATACCGGCAAACATCGATGAATTAGAGCGATTTCGAAGAAAATGGGTCCATTTTCAGACTCGGAAATCGCGGCAAATCAACGAGATAGAGCATGATCGATGACTCGGAGATCATGGATCATGCTCTAGCACCTCATGCCAATTTGTGCAGGATCGCATGCGCCGCAAAAGCCCAGTATCTATCTGACAGCCGCAAGCCAGAGCGGCACCACCGTGTCCTTGAGGCCTCGCAGGGTAAGGGACGCCATCACCTGAAGGCCATCAAAGATCTGGAAGAACGCCGCGAGATATAGAAGCTGGGTCGTCATGGCCAGGACCTGCGAAAACCCCGGGTCAGTCCGATCAAGAAATATCCGCACCAGAGGTTCGGGATAGTTCAGCGGAACTGCAATCAAGAGAACGAGCCAGCCCAATCCCATAGCGAAGGTCAGGAACCCCGCTCTGGTGCGCCGAGGAACGCCAGTACCGCTTACATGCCGAAAACCGGGAAAATCACTCGACGGGTGCCAATGAAACGGAAGGGACACAAACTCTGGCCTCGACGAAGGATCGCTGCGCGTTTCTACACAACCAAGACCCACAGCAGACAAACATCCGTTTCATAGGTTGATGAAATTATGTAACTGGGTCCCCGCCGATCGCCCTTTCAGGCGCGGTCAGTTCAGCTCCAACTTGTGCATTCACGTTTGAACGGGACAGCATCCGTATTCAGTTCGGTATCCAGTTCCCGGGCGTACTTGTGGCCTTCGTAAGTGGCAGAGGCAATCAAGGAAGGTCCATAGCAATCGCCGATGCGGCGAACCGATTTGATCTCGGCGTTTTTCTCGGAATAGCCAAGCGCCATCAGGTCATTGTAAAGGCCATCGTTGGGCAACCGCATGGTGACGGAGACCATCGAGCCCTGCAGTGTCTTCTCCCGGTCGGTCAGGGTATCGAGCACGGTCACCTCAGTTGGCGATACCCGTAGGACATTGCGTCGCGTCAATATGGTGATGCCGACTTGTTTCAGGCGATTTTCGATATGGCCCTGTTCCAGGGTATACCGGGTCCAGTCTGCAACGACCGTCGCAGGCGTCACTATTGCTACGTCATATCCTTCCGCACTTAGCAGCTCTCCGACGACCCCTCCCAGGTAGTAGTGATCGTCGTCAAAGATGACGACAGGTCCTTCGGGCGGCCGTTTGCCATCCATGATGTCGTCAGGCGTTAGGACGTTGTCCTTGTCCATACCGAGAACGGGATACCGATTTGCCCGGCCGACGCCGTCATGCCGCCATGTTGCCCCGGTGGCCAGACACACATGATCGGCGCCGAACTCCAGCACCTGTGCGGCGGTCATTTCGCTTTCGAGGAAAACCTCCACATTCATCATTTCCTGAATCTGCCCAAGGCGGTAATCCCGCACCCGTGCCCAGGCGGAGAGACCGGGAAGCCCGCTCTCGCGTGTCACCCGTCCGCCCAGTTCACGGCGCGCTTCGGCCAGTGTGACCTGGTAACCGCGTTTGCCCAACTGGTGTGCGGCTTCCAGCCCGGCCGGGCCGGAGCCCACCACAAGAATATGCGAGTCCGTCTCTTTTTCTGCGATCTGTTCTGGATGCCAACCCTTGCGCCACTCTTCGCTCATGGTCGGGTTTTGCGTGCAGCGGATAGGGGCCGAGAGCATGTCCCACGCGACACAGATGTTGCATCCGATGCACTCGCGGATGTCCTCCAGGCGGCCTTCCTCAATCTTTCGAGGCAGGAAAGGATCGGCGATCGTCGGCCGGGCGGCGCCGATCAGATCGACGACGCCCTTTCGGATGGCGGAAACCATGGCGTCCGGCGACGTGTAGCGTCCGACGGTGGATACCGGTTTGGACGTAACCTGCTTCACGAATCGCACGTAGTCTTCCTGATATCCTTCCGGCGCGAACCTAGAGGTCATGGAATCGTTCGCCCAGTCGCTTACGTTGACGTCCCACATGTCCGGCAGATCAGCGATCAATTCCAGCGCATCGCGGCCTTCGTGTTCCCATTCCAACCCTTCGCTACCCATCATTTCGTCCACGGCAAAACGGCAGATAACACCCATGGTGTCGCCGACGGCGTCCTTGGTTTCCTCCAGCAATTCCCGAAATAACCGCAGACGGTTCTCCAACGATCCGCCGTATTCGTCGGTCCGCTGATTTTGCCGTTTTGAAAGGAAATGCGATGGCACCGTGCCGTCATGACCATGATAGACGATGACCAGATCGAAGCCGGCCTCCTTGCCGCGCAAAGCGGCATTCCGGTGCCATCGTCGATAGTCGAGTATATCCTGCTTGTCCATGGCACGCGCCTGACCGGGGTAATTGTAGTATTCCACCGGACGGTGAGAAGGGCCGATGGGAATCTCACGGCTGTACAGGTTACCCACACCATGGCCGTTGTGGACAAGTTCAAGTCCCGCGAGGCTGCCGTGCTCATGCACGGCGTCACACATGCCGGCGAGGTAGCCGATGTCTGCATCGTCCCATAGGCGGGTTTCCGTGTAGGGCGTGATATCGGCCGTGGGGTGAAAATCGCATTGCTCGGTACACACAATGCCCCAGCCGCCTTCCGCCTTCATGCCACGCATGGCGATCATGCTATCCGGAAACACCCGCCCCATACCATTGCAATGGGGCACCTGATAGAACCGGTTCGGTGCTGTGACGGGGCCGATCTTGATCGGTTCAAACAGAATGTCGTAACGGGGGTCTCTGGCCATCGTTTTATTTTCCAATTCCAAGAACATGGTAGATCAAATAACCGAGATCACCCGCCCCGACGCAATAGCCAACTTAAGATTGCTTCTCGCCAATCGGTGACGCTCCGACGCAAGCCGGTGTACGTCCGCCAAGAGGCCGAACCCAGATTGACAGTCGCGACGATCTTTCGTGTGTCCACCGGCAGGGTATCGGATGGCGCTAGGGCAGAAATTAGAGCTAGCGGGTCACAGCACCTCAGAGAGCCAGACATCGCAGGGCGTCCTCGTTCATCTCGACGCCAAGTCCCGGTTTCTGCGGCAGGCTGGCATAACCGTTTTCGATGGCATAATCGCAGTCGGCGAACTCGGCGCCCATTTCCAAATTGTCGTAGTAAAGTTCCGCATAAATGGCATTCGGCATCACCGCACAGACATGCAGCATGGCGAGAAAGGCGACGGTCGTGCTGTTCCAGGAATGAGGTGAGATCATGACCGAATGGGCATCCGCCATGGCGCCGATTTCAAGCATCCTCAGGATACCGCCAGCCCCAGCAATATCGGGGTTGAGTACGTCAGCCGCTCTTCTATCCAAAAGATTACGGTAGTGGTGTATGCCCGACTGACGCTCTCCCGTTGTGATGCGCCTGCCCGTGTTGGCACGAAATTCAGCCAGGCCAGCAAGATCATCCCCCGCGAGTGGTTCTTCGATCCAGTAGGGGTCGTAAGGTTCAAACAGGCGCGCGGCGCGAAGGGCTCGACGTGGGTCTTTCTCGATGGCGAAATCGAGCATGATGTCCATATCCGGGCCGACCGCCTCGCGGGTCAACCGGACACAGGCTTCGGCATCTGCCAGAGTCGGCTGGCGCAAGGGATAGATCTTGACGGCGCGATAACCCTGCGAACGCATCATGTCGCATCTGCCTGCAATGGCCTCCGGCGTTTGGACGGGTTCGTCCCAGGCGTTGGCGTAAACCGGCACCTTGTCAACGATTGCGCCACCGAGCAGCGCATGGACCGGCATCTCCGTGGACTTGCCGACCAAATCCCAGAGCGCGATTTCGATTGCGCTTACCGCTGACGAGTAATCGATCCCCGGATGCTTGGTCTCCATGGGTTTTGCAATGTGGTGCAGAAAGGCACGCGGAGTCGCATCCGGCATTTGCTTCAGGGCTTCTCCCAAAGAGATGATTATCTCCCAGGTCGCCTGTTGCCTATAGGACAGCGCATATGCCTCGCCCCATCCGATCAGCCCCGTGTCCGTTTCAAGTTTTGCGAACAAAACGATCTGGCCCCTGGACCAGCCATCCGCGCTGGGCTTCGGGCCGACGAGATAAGGCGTCACGCAGGCGATTTTCATCCGACGTTCTCCAAACAACACCCAAAACGGTCGTGGCGGCACCCGGTCCGATCGCCAGTAACAGCGACATTTCAGCGAGACATCTGATCGGGCATTGATAGGTTATCCCTGAGGGCTTCGTAAGGTGCCTTTCCGCCATGAGCGCCATGAGGCATGGCAAGGTTATAGAAGCGTTTCCACTCATCCAGTTTGGCGCCGAGATCGACGTCGTCCTTGTAGCAGAGAAGCTGGTAGAACTCCTGCTGATCGGATCTTTGCGAGCGTTCGATCTTCCCATTCAGCCGTGGTGAACTGGATTTGATATAGGCGTGACGGCTGCCCTTGTCCTCGACGTGCCAGTGTATCTTCGTCTGATCAAATGCCCTGATGAAAAAGGGATTAGGACCAGAGCGATGGTTGAACGGTTTACGCCGACAAGATGGTCTGTCATTGTTCTTGCCTGTTTGCTCCACCTAGCGAGTGCACATCGCAGTAAATAATGCACAAAAAGCCAGTTGCGAGGCTTTGGTGCGTGGCTGGGATGTTACTATCGCATTGATATAGATGGGGTATTCTGGCTGGGGAACCTGGATTCGAACCAGGACCGACGGAGTCAGAGTCCGCTGTTCTACCGTTAAACTATTCCCCAGCAGGGACACACAAGCGAGAACGGATCCCGCCCGGCCGGCGCTGCTGATAGCGCCCGGCAAAGGGTGGTGTCAAGACCGGCGGCCGACGCGCTTCCGCGCCCGCCAGGGTTCAAACGAGCGGGTTGGTGCGACCTGGGCCCTGCCGCGACGGGTAGCAAGTGTATATGGTCCTCGCCCTTTCGTTCTTCAGGAAATTCTCATGTTCAATCGACGGCTCGCGATAGTCTTGTTTGCGTGCTTCATCTCGGGCCGCGCCCCCGCCCCATCGGGATATGCTCAGGACTCATCTACGGAGACTGGCGACGCCGACCGTGTGAAGGCCCTGGTCACCATACATCGGGACGGGAAGTTTTATCAGGATTTCGTGCAGAAGACCCGGCATATCTATTTTCTTCAAGGTCGGGCGATCATCTCGGTCTAAGGGGGGGTGGCAAGCGCGGGAAACCTAAGCCACCTATGTCGATGCGCTCACTGAATCCATCCTGAATTTCTTTCGCACCGCTTCGAAGAGATCTGGCGCAACACATACACACTGGCGAGCGGAAACGACCGGTTGATGCGCCCATGAGAAGGCTGGTCCCACAGTTTGGAGAGGCGGCGATCAGGTGTTGAACAGGAAGTGGAGCACGTCGCCGTCCTGCACGACATAGGTCTTGCCCTCGATCCGCATCCGCCCGGCATCCTTCGCCGCCTGCTCGCCGCCTAGGCGAACGAAGTCATCATAGGAGATGGTCTCGGCGCGGATGAAACCGCGCGCGAAATCAGTGTGGATCACGCCTGCGGCCTGTGGCGCGCGGGTTCCGCGGCGCACGGTCCAGGCGCGCGCCTCCTTGGGTCCGGCGGTGAAGAAGGTGATGAGGCCGAGGAGGTCGTAGCCCACCCGGATCAGCCGGTCGAGCCCGGCCTCGGCCAATCCCAACTCGGCGAGGAATTCGTCGCGTTCGTCGTCGGAGAGCTGGGCGATCTCCTCTTCGATCGCGGCCGAGATCACCACCATGGCAGCGTCCTCACGCTTGGCCATCTCGGCCACCCGCTCCGAGAATGCGTTGCCGGTCGCGGCCGAGGCTTCGTCGACATTGCAGACATAGAGCACGGGCTTGGCGGTCAGAAGCTGCAACCCGGCCCAGGCCTTAAGGTTGTCCGCGGCGATCTCGACCGAGCGCGCCGGGTGGCCTTCCTCCAGAGCGTCTCTGGCGAGCCTGAGCAGCCGGTCCTGCTCGCGGGCCTCCTTGTCACCGCCCTTGAGCTTTCGGGCGAGCCCGGCAAGGCGGCGCTCGATGCTTTCCATGTCGGCCAGCATCAGTTCGGTCTCGATGATCTCGGCGTCGGCGATCGGGTCGATCCGGCCATCGACATGGGTCACGTCGTCGTTCTCGAAGCAGCGGACCACATGGGCGATGGCATCGACTTCGCGGATATTCGCCAGGAACTGGTTGCCCAGACCCTCACCCCGCGAGGCACCCTTCACCAGACCGGCGATGTCAACGAATGTCAGCCGCGTCGGGATGACCTGCTTCGATCTTGCGATCTCGGCCAGACGGTCGAGGCGCGGATCCGGAACCGAGACCTCGCCGATGTTCGGCTCGATGGTGCAGAAGGGG
>Ga0114931_10007579_pt1 | contig 13265 bp, 15 predicted proteins | sample 2SBtaG_FD_89579 | JGI IMG/M metagenome (GOLD analysis project Ga0114931, IMG submission 89579) | Deep subsurface microbial communities from Kolumbo volcano to uncover new lineages of life (NeLLi) - 2SBTROV14_V59a metaG | ecosystem: Environmental > Aquatic > Marine > Volcanic | place: Kolumbo... | reverse complement strand
TCGGCGCTGACAGCTAGAATGACCAAACCCTGACTGTGGAACCTCCGATACAGCGCCTCGATCGACGGCATTTCGGCGACGCAGGGAGGGCACCAGGTTGCCCAGAGATTGAGAAATACCACGTTGCCGCGGAAGTCGCTGAGCTTGCGTCGGGTGCCGTCGAGTCCCGGAAGGGCGAAGTCGGCCGCTTCGTATCCCGTCGAACCCGTGCCCTGGAATTTCTGTAATCCCACGGCGCCCGCCAGCACCAGGGCGAGGAGGATGAACGGGAGCGCCTTTTTCATCTTGTTCATCTCGTTCATCTTGTTCATCTTGTTCATCTTGTTCATGGGCCGGCCGGGGCCGGGCGCCGGCTCGTGCCGATCACCTCGCGGCGCCGCACTGCAACCATCAGAACGCCGCCGCAAGCGATGAGTCCGATACTGAAGAGCTGCGCCTGGGTAAGGCCGTAGAATACCCGCGGATTGATACGCAGGAATTCGATGGCGAAGCGGGCAGCGGATGCCATGATCAGGTAGAGCGCGAAGATTTCCCCATCGATCCCGGTTCGTTTTCGCCAGACCCAGAGGAAGCCAAAGATCGCCGTGTATGCCGCAAACTCGTACAACGGCGTCGGGTGGACGAGAACCCCTGCGGGGTGGGGCCAGCCGATGATCGCATTGGTGTAGGCAACACCCCATGGCACCTGGGTGACCGTTCCCCAGTCTCCGTCGCCGGCGAGATGGCAGCCGATGCGGCCGATTGCCTGTCCGAGAACCAGACCAGGTGCCACGCAATCGGCCCCACGCAACCAGGGAATGTCGTGTCGCCGGAAAACGAAGGTGACGAGCAAGGCACCGCCAATCAGTCCGCCATACCAGACGAACCCGGCCCCTGAAAAAAGCGTGGAGGCGGGGGCGGCAACAAAGAGCGACCACTCGTTCACGACCGCCCACACGCGCGCGCCGACGATCCCACCGAGCGCGGCCGCGAGAAGTATCGAGGATCCGATCTCCGGGGCGTAGCCGTGCCGCTCGAGCTCGCGCCCGATCACGTTGGACCCCACCAGGAAGCCCAGGCCCATCATTGCGCCGAAGGTATAAAGTGTGACCGGTCCGATCGAGAACGAGCCGACGGAGTAGGGCCCCAGGGTGAGCAGTTCCGGATACATAGGGCGCAATCATACAGAAGGCGCCTGCGCTTCGCCAGTTTTCGGGATGGGATTCAGGTGACGGATGAATAATTGTTCCTAACTAGTTAAGTAAATGCAGATTTGTGCCTTCCGTTGGTGACGCTGGCAGGTCGGGCTCGTTGACAAGGCAAGGTGCCCTGTCTATCGTTCGCCGGACTTCATGGGATCGGGTTCGGGCATCTCGTATGTCGCCGGCCCGCTAGACGACGCGAGCACAGACCATGCGGATGCCGGTACCGCCGATCAGGGAACGAAAACAGATCCACCGCTTGCTCACCGAGTTTTTTGCCGAACACAAGGTGACACGCTTCAACAAAGCGGTTTCCGAGATTTGCCGGTTCTATCGTCTCAGGCGTCCGAAAGTCGAGTGGTACGAGTACTTGGACTGGGGGCGCACGGCGGGGCGGACGTTCGAAAACGGTACGATCTACCTGGTGCATCCTGAAAACTGGAAGCGGGGACTCAAGTACAACTCAGAGAAGCAATGGATCAACACGGTGTACCACGAGATGGGTCACTACATTTTGTGGACGGATGCCGAAGCGAAGGCCGATCTGTTCGCGAGTAGGATGGAGCGGGATATGGGCCAGGCGCGACGCCGGTCGGCGCGGGGAGTGGGTTCCCGTGCGACCGGGCGGCGTGCGGCATGAGCGATTCTGAGCCGGAGTCCGGCGTACCTCACACGGCAGACGAAGGCACGGCTGGAGATCGGCAACCGGCCGTGGCGGAAAAGGGCCGCCGGCACCAGCGCACGGCGCCCGCGCGAGCAGGTTCGGAGGGGGCGCGCCCTTCGCAGGGCGGTCCGTCCCCTGACGCTGGTGCGGGCGACGCTGGTGCGGGCGACGCTGGTGCGAGCGACGCCGGTGATGACAAGGCGGTGAAGGATCGTTGGTGGGTGGACTTCGGGCCCAAGGACAATAGCCAGGCCGAGCCGACCGCGGCGCCGCCCGTGCCTGTCGGAGAAAAGTTCTATCGCTCGGCGAACGGTTTCGAGCAAGAAGCGGCGCGAGCGCGGCTCACCGACAGCAACCTGAAGCTGTTGATCGAGGCCAATCCAGCGGAAGGCGAGTGGGGGTACGTGTTGCTGGGCGAGAAGCCCTTCCCAGCGGCCGATGCGGAACGGATCCGCCAGTCGGTCAATCTACCGGGTTATTCACGTGGGGTGCTGATCGACTCCGGGCGTAGCGTACGCCTGTTGATCACGGGGACGCCCATCGGTGAGCGAATTCTCGAGCTGGCGCTGGTCAAGGAGCCGTCCTTCGACTGCTGGATCGAGGAGGAGTGGGTCTGCGAACGAGTCTTCAAGGATCGCAAGCGGGCTTTGCGCGGTATCCACGATCTCATCGAGCACTACCTTTCGCCGCAGGGCATCGCCGCCTGGGAGTCGGCGCGAGCGCGCGTCTGAAACTCGCTTTGCTCGGAGGCAGCGGCTCGGGCAGAGGCAAAGGATGGTGGTCGCTTCGCGACGTATGCCGACGATCGATTCTCGCACAGGCAGAACACGGAGATCTGGGCACTGAGTACTGAGTGGCGAGATTGATCTCCGAAACGCAGACGTCCCGGAGGACGAGGTTGCACTCGATTGACTGCTGCCGTTCGCATTTCTATTCTTGGTGCAGCGGATCGCGGTGGATAAGAGACCGATGAGCGAAACGAACGGCCGGTTGACCGACGTCGCCGGGATTATTCTCGCGGGCGGACGAAACAGCCGCATGGGCGGGCGCGACAAGGCATTCCTGCTGGTCGATGGTGAAACCGTTCTGCAACGGTCGCTGCGAGTGCTCAACGAATGTTTCTCGCAGGTGCTGGTGGTCAGCAACCAGCCGCAGAAGTACGCTCAGCTCGATGTCCGCGTGACGCCCGACGAGATGCCCGACCTCGGGCCGCTCGGAGGCCTGCACGCAGGGTTGGGGCAGGTCGACGCCGCCTACGCTTTCGTCACCGCCTGCGATATGCCGTTTCTGCGCGAGGAGACGATTCGCTTCATGGTCGGCCGGTTGAGCAGTGGCGAGCGGTTCGACGCTGTCGTCCCGCGATGGGAAGGCGACATCGAGCCGTTGCACGGGCTCTACGCGACCCGGCTGCGCGGCGAGATCGCGACGGCGGTTGGCGAGGGCGCGCGCTCGATGCGCGACTTCTTGCCGCGAATCGCTACAGACTACGTGCCGCAGGCAACCATGGAGAAGGTGACCGGCGCGGAAGAGTCGTTTCGCAACGTCAATACCCCGGAAGATGCCGCGCGGTTCTCGATCGAGCTCGTCGGTTAGCAGCCAGTTGGCGTGGCGGATAGCGAGCGGGGGATGGACCTATGGTTCCGGATCCGCTGGCACGGGACGCACGGCCCGCTCGTGGACGCGCTTGCGCACGCCGGCATCGTTCTCGACGGTAACGACATCGCCGTCGACCTCGACCACGCGACATCGCCCAACCACCGACATCAATAGTACTTCTTGTCCGACATGGTAGAGCATCCCCAAACCCGATAGCCGGCAGCGCGGCGGTTGGCAAGGGCGTGCGAATCAGTGGTGACCCGTGTGCCGGCCGCGGTCTTGCACGGCGAGCCCAATCGAGGCAGCTTTTCCCAGTGTCGGACGAGATGTTCATGCAGTTGAGTCTCGACCAGGCCCGGCTGGCCGGGGCTCGTGGCGAGGTGCCGATCGGGGCCATCGTGGTTCGCCAGGGCGTGGTCCTCGGCAGTGCGGGAAACCGCCCGGTCGGGACGGTCGATCCGACGGCGCACGCGGAGATCGCGGCGTTGCGCGCCGCTGCGAGCAAGACGGGAAACTACCGAATTGTCGGAGCGGATCTCTTCGTTACGGTCGAGCCGTGCCTCATGTGTGTGGGTGCGATCCTGCAAGCGCGCCTCGCGCGCGTTGTATTTGGCTGCCGTGATGCGAAGGGTGGGTTCGTCGGTAGTCTCGGCGATTTCTCGGCCGACGCGAGGTTGAACCACAGCTTCTCGGTCCGCTCCGGGGTCCGAGCCGACGAGGCCAGGCAGTTGCTGAGGGAATTCTTCCGCGCGCGGCGCGCCGGTTGACGCCCAATCGAACGGCCCTCCTTGTTTGCCACGGGGGGCCTCGGTATAACTCCCAGCCGTTCGGAGAGGTGGGTGAGTCCGGCTGAAACCGCACGACTCGAAATCGTGTAACCCTAACGGGTTCGAGGGTTCGAATCCCTCCCTCTCCGTTTTTTTCTTTTTCAGCGACGGCTTGCGGGGTACGGGACTGTGCTCGCGCGGTCCCGATCGGGACCGTCCTCCGTAGGGAATTTCTGCGTATTTTCAAGATATTATGCCGATGCGAGGTGATGCTGTGGCGCTTGCAATGGCGCTCTCGGGTAGGCGGCGCATACGCAGAAACCGTAGTATACAGATCGGTATAGGAGGCTATACAGCCGACACATTTTCTGGTAAAGAACGGCGCAGCTGGAATGTCCTCCTTGTTCCCCTTCCAGCCGACGGGTCGCCCGGGGGCGGGCGACCCGTCCCCCCTTTTTGCTCCGGCTTTCCTGCACGTAGCGATGGGTGTGGTTCGAAATCTTCTGCGCTGGCCGTGCAACAGTGCGCCGCTGGCGCGAATGCGCACGCGACCGAGCTTCGCTTGTTACACCGCGGTGCAGCGCGTAGCCTTGGCCGATGTTCGTTGCGTTGTTGATCGGCGTCGCCGCATTCGTCGCGATCACCCCGGGGAGTGGTGATGCCGAGCCGGTCGCCGGCCACGCTGGCGCTCATATGGCGCGCCGTTCCTCGGATTGGGCTGCCCAACTCGGCCGCCGGCGCAGCGGCGGAATGCGAATTGGCAAGATGCCGGGCGAGCGGCGCGAGCCGTTGTCTTCGGGATCGATCGGTAGTGGGGGCGACGGGGCGTCGGTCGAACGAAGTGTTCGCTCCGCACCAGTGGTGTCGCCTGACGCTGCGGACGGGCTGATCATCCGCCGCGGTGTTACGGCGGCCGGCGGCATTACGATTGAGCTCGACGGCCGCTTCATGACGCAAGTCGGGATGGATTCGAGCTTTCCGTCTGGCGCGGAGTGCACGGTGGGATCGAGTGAATCCGGGCGCGAGTAGGTGCACGTGCAGGTCGCTCGGACGCCGATGCTCTTCTCCGCGCGAGGGGCGCTGGGCGGCAGTGGTCAACATCGTGCTCGTTCTCACTGTGCTGCGGATCTGTCCCGCGCCGGCGGCGACTTTCCGCATCGTCAACACGGACCGACCCGGCGAGGGGCTGAATGACACGACTGCAGCGTTGCCCGAAGGAGACAACGACGGTGCGACGGTGGGGGAGCTGCGACGCAACGCCATCCGTCGCGCGGTGCAAATGTGGGCCGACGTACTCGATTCGCCTGTCGAGATCGTTGTTGAAGTGGGGTTTGCTCCCCTGGGATGCGACGCCGACTCGGCGGTACTGGGCCAAGCGGCGCCCAACTCCGTGCACAGCGAGTTCGCCGGGGCCCCGGACCCCGACACCTTGTACGTGGCCGCGCTGGCGAATCGTCTGGCGGGAATGGATCTGTGTCCGCAGGGAAGCTGCCGCAACAGCGAAGACATCTCGGCCACGTTTAGCTCCAGCTTCGGGACCACGTGCGAGTTCAGTGGCTTCTGGTACTACGGTCTGGATGCCAATCCGCCTCCCGGCGGAGCGGATCTGGTGACTGTGGCCATGCATGAATTGGCGCATGGCCTCGGCTTTCTTTCGCTCGTCCGGCTGCCGTCTGGTCGGCTCTTCGGCGGGCAACTCGACGCCTACACAGCCCTGTTGGAAGAGCATGGGGTGGGGGCCATTGGTGCATTGAGCGCGGCGCAGCGAGTGGTCGCCTTCACATCCGGGGACCAGCTCCACCTGGTCGGCGAAAATACAGTGCGGGCCGGGCGGGAGCTCAGCGCGGGGGTCGATGAGAGCGGTCACGTCCTGGTGTATGCACCGTCTCGCCTCGAGATCGGTTCGAGTGTGAGCCACTTCGACAGGTCGTTGACACCGAATCAGCTGATGGAGCCCGTGTTGCGATTCGCTACGCACGACATCGGCGTCGCCGGTGGGGTGATGCAAGACATGGGATGGGGTGTTGCGAGCGGTGAATGCACAGGCGATTGCGATGGCGATTTTCAAGTTGCCTCAGCCGAGTTGGTCTTGGCCGTGCGGGTGGCACTGGGGGTCGTACCGGTCAGTGAGTGTCGACTTGCCGACGGCGATGGCGACGGCCAAGTCGGTATCGGAGAGCTCATCCGCAGTGTCGGCAGTGCGCTGCACGGATGTGGCGGTACGGTAATCGAGTCCAGTCCGGGCGTGGCCAGCGTGCTGGCCACGCAGCCGACCGGTTGTGGCGGCGACTGTGACGCGGACGGACGGGTTTAGGTGCAGGAGCTGGTGCGCGGCGTCAATATCGCGCTCGGCCGGGCTGATGTAGACACCTGCGCGGCTCTCGATCGGAATACGGATGGTGCCATTGGCATCGACGAATTGATCGTCGCCGTTTCGCGAGCTTTGGAGGGATGTGGCTGCCCATTCGACTTCGTCGACGAACGGGCGGGGACCGCGGATGCCTGCGTTTTCACCGGCACGTGGAGTGACCAGTGTGGCGATGACGGTCTCCCGGCCACGTTTGGTGTGGCCAACGGCGTGGTCGGTGTTGCCATCGTCACCGGCGAGGGCAGCCCGGCGCTGACGTTTTTTGCCCAGCCCACGGCCGCCCGCGAAGCAGTCGTACTCGGCTATATGTTCGGTCCGGAGGTGGTCCAAATCGGTGGCAGTCTCACGCTCAGCGCCGACGGAACCGAGTTGGTGTTGCGGCCCGATTCGAGTATCGACGTGGATATCGACCAGTGTGCATTCGATCAGTACCGCGGCACGTTTGCGAGGATCGTCGCTACAGCCGGCACGTCGTCCGCGAGTGACGCATCGGACCTGGTGCGGCGTGCGCTGCGCGCCGCCAGCGGCAATGCGGCGCGCTTTGCCGCGACCGATTCGCAGTAAATCCTACATCGGCCGCATCTTGGACGACGTGGTGAAGGTGTTCGTAGCATTGCGGAGCCGACGATGACGCTGGCGTTTCGGTTGTTCAGCATCGCAGCTGCGCTGGCGATGGTCGGGCTGACCCTCGTTTGGATAGGCGTGTTACGACCGGCGATCTGAGTTTGGGATCCGCGCGCGGGGGACGATCCCGGTCGAACCTGATGTCGGGTCGAATACGACCACCGCGTCGCCTTGGCGCAACTGCCGTTGGACGCTGCTGACCTTGTCTTCGAGGCTCGTGTCGTCGGCGCCGTACTCGGTGCCTTCGCGTGAAACGAACTCCTCGATGACACGTCGGAGAGCTTCGCGACTCAGCGAATCGTGCGGGACGACGACGCCGGCCGGGCGCGAAGTGTCGTTGCCTGAAGGATCTCGACTCATGGTGGGGAGTCGCACAGTGGACTTGGCCATACCGCACGTCAACTCGCTCGCTGGCGCCCGGCGCAGTTGCCGGTACGGGCGCGATGCGAAGGCCGGTGGCAAAAGCCCGGTGGCAACACCGGTGGCAACGCCAGCGGCAACGCCAGCGGCAACGCCCCCCGGCTTGATTCGGGCCGACTAAAAATCAATAGGTTGGGTAAGGAGAGGTGTCCGAGTGGCCGAAGGAGCACGCTTGGAAAGCGTGTGTACCTTTTGGTACCGTGGGTTCAAATCCCACCCTCTCCGCTATCGCCCCGGCGTGGACGGTTGCAGTTGCACCGGAGCACGGCAGCGGCTACGGGTAATGGCAGGTTCGAGGAACACGAGTGATAGCTAGGTCCCGCGCAAGAGAGCGTCGCGAACTCCGTCAGGTCCGGAAGGAAGCAGCGGTACCGGCATCCTGTCTGTGCCGCGGGGAAGCCTAGCTATCACTGGTGTTCTTCGAATAGGGAAGACGTGCGGGTGGCGAGTTCGGTACGAGGCTGCCCGGGGGTGGGGTTCTGCGCATGACGTACATCGTATCCGCTCGGCGCTGGCGGCCGCAGAGGTTCGCGGATCTGGTTGGCCAGCAGCATATTGCGCGGACCCTGAGTAATGCCATCGAGGCCGATCGCGTCGCCCATGCATTTCTCTTCACGGGCTTGCGCGGGGTCGGCAAGACGACAGCGGCGAGAATTCTCGCCAAGGCGTTGAACTGCGAAAAGGGCCCGAGTCCCGAGCCGTGCAACCAGTGCACCCATTGCATCGAGATCACCGAGGGACGCTCGGTCGATGTTCTCGAGATCGATGGCGCTTCCAATACCGGTGTCGACGACGTCCGCGAGATCATCGATAATGTGCGCTACCAACCGGCGAAGAGCACCTACAAGATCTACATCATCGACGAAGTGCACATGCTCTCCAACAACGCATTCAACGCGTTGCTCAAAACGTTGGAAGAGCCTCCGCCGCATGTGAAATTCGTTTTCGCGACAACCGATCCACAAAAACTTCCGGCGACCGTCCAGTCGCGCTGCCAACGTTACGACTTCCGCCGAATTCCGCTTGCACTGGTGGTCGAGAGGCTGCGCGTCATCGCCGAGGAACAGGAGCTCGAGATCAGCGACCAGGTCCTTTTTACTCTGGCGCGCGAGGGCGAGGGCAGTATGCGCGATGCACAGTCCCTGCTCGATCAGATAGCCGCTGGTGCCGCGGGCGCGGTGACCGACGAGCAGGCGCTGGCGGCACTCGGGCTCGCCGACCGCGCAGTAATCTACGAGTTGGCGGAGGCGATCATCGCCAGCGAACCAGCGACGGCGATCGCCTGCCTCGATCGGGTCGATCGACTCGGCTGCGACATGCGCCGATTGACCCGGGATCTCCTCGAACACATGCGCAATCTGACCGTCGCGCACGTCAGCGGTGGCAAGCTGGTACCGGAGCTCCCGGGCGAGGAGGTCGAGGAGCTGCGTCGCCAGGCCAAGAAGATCCAGCCAACCGATGCCGACCGCTGTTTCCGCGTGTTGTTGCAAGCCGACGACGAGGTCAACCGTTCGCCGTACCCGAAGCTGGTCCTCGAGATGGCCGTGTTGCGCATGGCGACCATGCAACCGCTGGTGCCGGCCGCCGAACTCTTGCGGCGCCTCGAAACCATGGAGAGTGGCGGCCCGCGCACGCGGCAGTCGGGTGGCAATTCCGGGGGTGTCCGCGGCGGCGCGGCGGGGCCACCGCCGCGCCGCACGCCGGGCGCTGCGACGAAACACTCCGCCACGCCGGGGCAAGCGGACAATGCGGACGACCGGCCCGCGCAGGCCACGGCCGACGTCGCAAGCACGCGAGACGATACTTGGCCCGCCTTTCGGGCATTCGTGAGCGAACACATGCGCACCATGGAGCCACATCTGGCGACGTGTGCTGGGGCGGAGATGGATGGCAATCAGCTGGAGATCGTGGCGCCGGAGGGGTTTAGGGCGAGCTACTTGAGAGATCCCGACCATCTCGGCAGTATTGAAGGGCTCGCGGCGAGCTTCTTCGGCCGCCGCGTCAAGGTGGTGATCAGGACGCAGAAACCAGCAACCGCCGAGGTCGAGAAGATCGCAGCTGAGCCAACTGCAGCTGAAAGAGCGGATATGGTGATGCAAGAACCGATGGTTCGCGCCGCGATCGACATTCTCGGAGGCGAGTTGGCGGAAGTGCGCCAGCGCCGCCCAAGGTAGAGACGAGACGGCGAGAGAGGAGGCAGCGCGTGAGCAAGGTCGGCTTTGGCAACCTGATGCAACAGGCCCAGGAACTCCAGGAAAAACTGTCCAGAGTGCAGGAGGCGGCGGGACGGCGCACGGTCGAGGGGACAGCTGGTGGCGGTATGGTCAAGGCAACCGTCAATGGTAGGCTCGAATTACTGGCCCTGGAAATCGACCCGGCGGTGATCAACCCGGACGATCGGCAAATGCTCGGTGATCTGGTGATCGCGGCGGTCAATCAGGGAATCAAGGCGGCACAAGAACAGATGGCGCAAGAGATGGGGGAGCTCACCGGCGGGTTGAAGATACCGGGGCTGGGATGAGGAGGGTGCGATGGCTGGAGTTCCGGCGCCGTTGGAACGAGTGATCAAAGAACTCAGTAAGCTTCCGGGGATAGGTGAAAAGACGGCGACCAGACTGGCCTTTCATCTTACCGGGGCAGCCCGCAACGATGTCGAGGGGCTCGCCCACTCGCTCTTGTCTCTGCGCGAGGACTTGTACATCTGCTCGACCTGTTGTGCGTTGGCGGGTAGCGATCCTTGTGAGCTTTGCACAGATCCCCGCCGATCGGACGAGCTCGTGTGTGTCGTCGAGGAAGCCGCCGATCTCGCTGCGGTCGAGAGGTCGGGGAGCTTTCGCGGTCGGTACCATGTTCTCCAGGGGACCCTGTCTCCACTCGACGGAGTCGGTCCGGACGACCTGCGCATCGCCGAGTTGATCCGGCGCGTCGGAGCAGGCGCGATCCGCGAGCTGATCCTGGCTACCAATCCGACCGCTGAGGGCGAGGCCACCGCGATGTACGTCGCGCAGCTGACCAAACCGCTGGGAGTCACCGTCAGCCGCATCGCGCATGGGTTGCCCATGGGAGGAGACGTGGAGTATGCCGACCTCGCGACACTCGGCAAGGCTCTCGACGGCCGCCGCGAAATGTGAACGAGCCGGCAGCGCCGGCGGGGGATGGGCGATAGGCACGGCGATAGGCACGTGGGTGCGCGATAACCCGGCTTGCGAGCGCGCTTGCAAAACGGGGTGATTTTGTGGCACAAAGTCACGGTGCTTCGGCGGATAGTGGTTTGGGCGCGGAGGTTGGTGGAGTGATGTGGTTCGGCCGATGCGGTGATTGTCCTAGCGCTGCAACTCTAATTTGATGGGAGAATCTACCCACAACGACGGTACGTCGAGGTGAAGTTCGATCCGGCATAGTAGGTTTGGGCGCGGACCGATCGGAATATCGCGGTTGTTCGTTTTGATTGGCAGCGACTCTTCTGCAGTCAAGCTAGGGTCAGTAAAACAATGTTAGTGAGGAGGGACGAGTTATGAAAAGGCTAGCCACAGGCATGGCAGTGGGCTTGCTCGGAGCAAGCCTGGCGGTAGTACCGTCGGCGTCGGCCATCGATGGAGAGCTCTTCGGAGGTCTGGACGCGGGTGTGACGGTCCCCACCAACGCCCTCGACCGAGCGGCCGACGAGGGCGGTAATATTGCCCCCTTTCTCGGCTACATGCTCTTCAAGCCGCACGACCGGAGGCTCAATCTGGGAATCGTGGGCCAGCTGGGCGTCATCGGGCTGTCGCGAGAACTTACAACCAATCGAGCGCCAGACGGCCTCGAGGTGAAGAATAAGAACACGTGGGCGTTCCAGGCGGGTGCGGGCCCGCGCGTGGCGTTGCCGCTTGGCGACTTCGAGCTCAACGGCCGTGGTCTGATCGGCGTCATGACGGGAATGAACAGCGGCCCGATCAGTGACACGTCGTACGGTGTCACGGTCGGTGGCGGAATCGACTACAAGGTTTCCGACCATATGAAGGTCGGTCTTTTCGCCGATTGGAATCGCTTCTACCAGCGAGTGCGTGGGATCGGTGACGTTCGCTACGTCAACACTGGTATCAGGCTGACGGCGATGACGGCCGAGGCCGCGCCGCCGCCGCCGCCGCCGCCGCCACCGCCACCGCCACCGGCGGAGCCTGAAGTCGTCATTCCGGAGCCGACCCAGCGCATCACGCTGCGCGGTGTCAACTTCGACTTCGACAAGGCGTCGATCCGGGCCGACGCTCAGCCGATTCTCGACGAGGCGATTCGCATCCTGGCCGAGAAGGGCACCGTGGACATCATCGCCGAGGGGCACACGGATGCCACCGGTCCGGAGGCGTACAACCAGACCCTATCGGAGAATCGCGCCAACGCGGTGCGAGACTACCTGGTTGCTGGTGGGATCGACGCCTCGCGGATCAGTGTCCGCGGATACGGCGAGAGCCAACCGATCGCGTCCAATAGTGACCGCGAAGGCCGCGCTCAAAACCGTCGGGTGGAACTGCGCATCGCTGAGTAGAGGCGCACTGCCTTCGAGTTCTCGAAAGGGGGCGGAGACGCGAGTCTCCGCCCCCTTTTTGTTTCGCGTCCCTTCTGTTGGATGATTGCGCGCCGTCGTTCTGCGATCCGACTCGAGTCCGTCGAAGGAGAGTACCTTGAAACAGTCTGGCGGATCGTCGCGGAGAGCGCCCGCTGGACCTCCCCTTGTCGCCGATCCACTCGGTTGCCACTGTGTAGCCAACCGACGAGACCGTCAGCGAAACGACACGCTATGGCCAGCTGTGAACAGGCGAGTACCACGGATCGAACGATCCTCCATGTCGATCTCGACGCGTTCTTCGCCTCGGTGGAGGTGCGCGACGACCCCAGCTTGGCCGGGCGTCCGGTCGTGGTCGGCGGCGACCCGAAGGGTGGACACGGCCGCGGTGTCGTCGCGGCCGCCAGCTACGAGGCGCGGCGCTATGGGATTCATTCGGCGATGCCGATCTCGCGTGCGTACCGGCGGTGCCCCGATGCGGCGTTCCTGCGGCCGCGAGGCGCGGAGTACGCGGCGACCTCGGCGCGCTTCATGGAGGTCCTCGGTCGCTACAGCGACCTCATCGAGGCGGTGAGCATCGACGAGGCCTTCGTCGATGTCAGTGCCAGTATACGGTTGTGCGGCGATGGCGAGCAGATCGCTCATGCCATCAAGCGCGCGGTCTCAGAGGAAGAACGGTTGGTCGCCTCGATCGGCGTTGCACCAGTCAAATTCGTCGCCAAGATCGCGTCGGATCTGGAGAAACCCGACGGGTTGGTGGTCGTGCCGGCCGAGAGCGTCGAAGCGTTCCTCGCCGGCGTGTCCATCGAACGTCTGTGGGGAGCCGGCCCGCGCGCGATCGAAAAGTTTCGCTCCCTCGGTGTCGGGACGATCGGTGGCATCGCTCGGATCTCCCAGGAAGAGCTGGGGAACCTGTTTGGCGAGCGAAGCGCGCGTCACTTTGCTCGGTTGGCGCGCGGCGACGACGATCGACCGGTACGCCCCGATCGGCAGCGCAAGTCGGTGGGCAGGGAGACGACTTTTCTCGAGGACGTATCCGACCGCTCGCTGGTCGAGGCTACCCTGTTGAACCTGGTCGAAGAGGTGGCGAGGCGACTGCGAC